>JAEEGI010002494.1_pt1 | contig 45109 bp, 40 predicted proteins | sample 8958751 | NCBI WGS metagenome assembly JAEEGI01 (sample SAMN16246545, study PRJNA631951) | gut metagenome | biome: gut microbiome; feature: rumen; material: KS-attached | host: Bos | place: Iran: Karaj | collected 2018-10
AGATGCGTGCGATACGCAGGCAGATGCAGATGATCTTCCAGGATCCCTTCGCATCCCTGAACCCCAGGTACAACGTGCTTCAGGCGGTAAAGGCTCCCCTCGATGTGGCAGGCATAGGAACTCCCCAGGAGAGGACGGAAAAAGCCCTTGAGATGCTCAGCTACGTGGGTCTGAACGAAAGCTTCGCGGAAAAATATCCCCACGAGATGTCCGGAGGCCAGAGGCAGAGAGTAGTCATAGCCCGCGCCATGATACTGGAACCGGACTTTGTGGTCTGCGACGAGCCTGTATCCGCCCTGGACGTTTCCGTAAGGGCCCAGGTGCTGAACCTGATGAAGAAGGTCCAGAGCGAAAAGCAGGTGTCCTATCTCTTCATATCCCATGACCTTAGCGTGGTTCGCTACCTCTGCGACACAGTGATGGTGATGTACCTTGGAAAGATCGTGGAATCCGGCCCCAAGGAGGATATATTTGAGCGTTCCGCCCATCCCTATACCAGGGCTCTTCTTTCCGCCATACCCATCCCGGATGTGGCAGAAAGGCCCAAGAGGATAGTGCTGGAGGGGGATGTGCCAAGTCCTCTTAATCCTCCCTCGGGCTGCCATTTCAGGACCCGCTGCCCCTTTGCCACAGAAGAGTGCGCCAAGATCGAGCCAAAGCTCGATGTCCTTGAGGGCAAACACAAAGTGGCATGCCACTTTGCGGGCAAAATTTAACTAAAGATATATATCCGAGCGATCGGTTTATATACATATTTCTATTTTCCAATTTCAATTTAAATTGAGAGGTAAAATCAACATGAAAACAGCAAAAAAGCTTATCGCTCTTGTGCTTGCCATGGTAATGCTTGCTTCCTTTGCTGCCTGCGGCGGAGAAACATCCACTGATGCTCCCGCAGAGAATCCTGCAGAGAATCCTGCCGAAAACACCGGCAGCGAAGCACTGGACACCACCATTACTCTGGCTTACACCGCAGCATGGGACTCCCTGATGCCCTATTATTCCGCATCCGGTTCCATGGTCACCAGAGGCGTAAACAGCATGATCTACGACCGTCTTGCACTGGTCACCAACGGTGGTACCACCGTAAAGCCCAGAGCAGCCAAGAGCTGGTCCGTATCTGCTGACGGCAAGGCCGTTACCTTCAACCTTGACGAGAACGCCAAGTGGCATGACGGCGAGCCCGTTACCTCCGCTGACTGGGTATTCACCTTCCAGCTGGTAACCGATCCCGCAAGCAAGGCCGTATCCATCGCCTCCGACCCCATGAAGGAGATCGCAGGCACCGATGAGCAGGGCTACTGCACCACTGGCGAGACCCTTGGAGTTGAAGCTGTCGGCGATTATGCTTTCACCATCACATTCAAGAACATCACCGATCCTGATGAATTCCTTGCAGCCTACAACAGAGACATCGCCGTACTGCCCAAGCACCTGCTGGAGGGCAAGGAGATCTCCTCTATCCTGAACGACGATTTCTGGACCGCACCCATCGGTTCCGGCCCGCTGGTATTCGAAAGCCAGCCCCAGATCGGCCAGGAGATGTATCTCAAGGCTAACAGAGACTATCAGTTCCCCGTTACCGGATTCGGCACCATGAAGCTGATCGTAGTTGCTTCTTCCAATACCGTTCAGTCCGAGATCAACGGCGATATAGATATCGTCGGCCAGGGCAACGGAGTTTCCAAGTCCAATGCTGATGTATACAAGAGCATGGGCGGAGAGACCATCAAAAACGACAACGGTACCGGATTCACCGAAGTCATCCTCAACAACCAGAGCCTCAGCGATGTAAACCTGCGTCTTGCCATGTACTACGGACTCGACCGTGAAAAGGCCTGCCAGGTAGCCACTGAAGGTCTCGGCTATGTTGTAGACTCCTATGTACTTCCCTTCTCCGATTACTGCAACACCAGCCTCAAGCGTACCCGCGACGTTGAAAAGGCTAAGGAATACCTTGCAAAGTCCAACTATGACGGCCATGCCATCAAGCTTGCCGTTGGCCCCAGCCGTACCGATATGGCTGCTCAGTTCAAGCAGGATCTGGAAGAAGTAGGAATCAACATCGAAATCATCAATGTAGATGGTTCCACCATGTTCTCCGGACTCATTGCACGCAACTATGATATGGGCATCTCCGGACACTCCGGTTCTGCTAACCCCATGTGGTTTGCTTACACCGTTCTGGCTTCTCAGTTCGGCAATACCTACTACAGCGTAAGCGATCCTACCTACGAAGAACTTGCCGGCAAGGTCTATGCCTGCACCAACAAGGCTGACAAGAAGAAGGCCATGGACGAGTTCCAGGAATACATCTTCAACAATGTTCCCTGGATCCCCCTCTATTACTCCAACTCCATCTCCATGGTATCTCCCACCATCGAAAATGTTGACTACAGATGCGGCGCATTCTGCAACGAAAATGTTTGGGAATGGGTAAAAGCTGAGGACTAATCCTTGAATTCTTTCTGCCGGGGGAGCATCCCTTCCTCGGCAGAGCCCTTGATATCCCGGGCTTCCTAAATCACGAGGAGAAAGAAATATGGCAAAATATATGGTTAAGAGATTGCTGACCATAATACCCATCTTCTTTGGTATAACAGCAATCATATTCATACTTTTGAACCTGGCCCCAGGGAGCGCTTTGGATGTGCTCGCCTCAGGCGAGGGCAATATGGATCCGGAGCAGCTTCAGCAGCTGAAGATCTCTCTGGGTCTGGACAAACCTATAATAGTCCGCTATTTTATCTGGCTTGGCGACATACTCCACGGAGATTTCGGCAGGTCGTACTTCAACAATCAGGATGTTATGCTGGCGGTGAAGCTGCGTATCGGTCCCTCCCTGCTCCTTACGGGAACAGGGGTCATAATGGCCATACTCATCTCCCTGCCCCTTGGCCTCATGGCTGCCTATAAGCCTTACTCCATCTGGGACAAGATCTCCAATTTCTTTGCCCTGGCAGGAGCAGTGCTTCCCGGCTTCTTCCTGAGCCTCGGACTCATCTACATCTTTGCTATCCAATTGAAATTACTCCCGACTATGGGTATGCATACAGGGACCAAGACCGATCTGATCGACCTGATCCACCACATGATACTGCCGGCATCCGTAATATGCTTTGGCAGCATGGGGGGCATGATCAAACAGACCAGGGGCGCCTGCCTTGAGGTATTCAACGAAGAATACATGAAGACGGCTCGTTCTAAGGGTATCTCCGAGGCTGCTGTAGTCATAAAGCACGGTTTCAGAAACGCTCTGATCCCGGTGCTCACCACAGTGCTGATGCAGATCCCCCACATCATCGGCGGTTCCACCATAACAGAACAGATTTTTGCATGGCCCGGCATGGGCAGCGCAATGATCAACGCCATTAATAACCGCGACTATCCCATGGTGATGTGTGTCGCCACTATACTTTGTGCCACGGTGCTGGCGACCAATATACTCCTGGATATAGTTTATTCCATCGCAGATCCCAGGATCACTTACGATTAGAAGGGGCTGAGCATGATGTTCGAAAAAATGAAAAAAAGCCAGGCATGGCGCAGATTCAAGAAAAACAAGAGGGCACGCTTTGCGGTGATCTTCCTTTCCATAGAGATCATAGCCTGCTTTATACTGCCTCTGTTTCTCGAATCCCTCAATCCCAATAAATCGGACCCGGTGCTGATCACCTGGTCGGCACCCTCTGTGCAGCACCTGCTGGGTACCGATAAGATCGGAAGAGACCTTCTTGCAAGGCTTCTTTACGGCGGAAGAGTATCCCTTACGGTGGGACTCATATCTCCCATGATAAGCCTTGCCATAGGCATACCTCTTGGCCTTATCGCAGGCTACTACAGAGGTATCCCGGAGGCCATAATCATGAGGATCGCAGACGTTTTCATGTCCTTCCCCAGCATGATACTGATACTTATACTGGTGGCTGTGATCGGCCCCTCCATGACCACGCTTATCCTGGTGATCGGGGTCATGGGCTGGACAGGCATAGCAAAGCTGATCTACGGAAACGTTCTTTCCATAAGGCAGAAGGAATACATCGAATCCAGCAAGTGCATAGGCCGCAACACTGCGGAGATACTCTTCAAGGAGATACTTCCCAACTCCATGGGACCCGTTTGGGTGACCCTGTCATTTAGGGTAGGCGGCGCCATACTGCAGGAATCCGGACTTTCCTTCCTGGGCGTAGGCGTTCAGGCTCCTCAGGCCTCCTGGGGCAATCTGATCAACGCAGCTCAGGATCTGCCCACGCTGATGCTTCGTCCATGGGCCTGGGTGCCTGCAGGCGTGCTGATCGTACTCACCACTCTGAGCTTTAATTTCCTCGGCGAGGGCGTACGCGACGCTCTTGACCCGAAGATGAAACTGTAAAGGGGGCAGCTGATATGTCAACACCACTGCTTGAAGTCAGAGACGAAAGAATCAACTTTATTCTTGAAAACAAAAAGCATGTATCCGCAACAGAGCATGTAAGCTTTAAGCTGGATTCCCACACTACCCTCGGTATCGTAGGCGAGTCCGGCTGCGGCAAGAGCATCACTGCCTCGTCCATTCTGGGACTGCTCCCCAAGGGCGCAGGATACGTGGCTGAGGGCGAGATACTGCTGGAGGGCAAGGATATTTCCAAATACACGCCGAAGCAGATGCAGCAGATCCGCGGCAAGGAGATCTCCATGATCTTCCAGGAGCCCATGACCTCTCTGAATCCTGTGTACCGCATAGAGACCCAGATGACAGAGATGCTGAAGGCTCACGACCCCAAGATCTCCAAGGCCGACGCTCATGCCCGCTGCCTTGAGATGCTTACAAAGGTAGGCATCCCAGCTCCGGAGCAGAGGCTCAGAGAATATCCCCATCAGCTTTCCGGCGGCATGCGCCAGCGCGTTATGATCGCCATGGCGCTGTCTACCAATCCGAAGATCCTTATAGCGGATGAGCCCACCACTGCGCTGGACGTTACTATTCAGGCCCAGATAATGGAGCTCATGATAGAGCTGAAGGAGTCCACCGGAACTGCTATCATGATGATCACCCACGACATGGGCGTCATCGCGGAAATGTCCGATTATGTACTGGTAATGTATGCTGGCCGTGTGGTAGAATATGCTGCAGTAAAGGAACTGTTCAGAAACCCCATGCATCCATATACCCAGGGCCTTCTGAAGTCCATCCCCAGGTCCGATCAGGACAGCGAGGAGCTGTTCACCATTGAGGGATCGGTCCCCGGTCTTACAGAAATGCCCCAGGGCTGCCGCTTTGCCAACCGCTGTCCCCACGCGACGGAGCGCTGCATTCAGAGCTTCCCGCCGACTGTGGAGCTGGAAAACGGCCATCAGATAGCCTGCTGGCTTTACGAGGAGAGTAAATGAAGATCCTTGGAATCGGAGATAATGTCTGCGACAAATACGATCACCAGAAAATAATGTACCCCGGCGGTCAGTCCCTGAATGTGGCTGTCTATGCCAAGAAGCTGGGGGAGGAAGCCGGCTATATAGGTGTATTCGGCAGCGACGAGGTGGCAGAGCACATCGTTGCCACCTTAAATAAGCTCAAGGTGGATATAAGCCACTGCCGGTATGAGGAGGGGACCAACGGCTACGCCATGGTCACCCACGAGGACGGCGACCGGGTCTTTTTAGGAAGCAACCGGGGCGGCGTGCTCCGGGTACATCCCCTTCGCTTTTCCGGAGAGGATCTTGATTACATAAAGGGCTTCGATCTCATCCATACATCGAATAACAGCTTCCTTGACGATCAGCTTCCGCTGCTGAAAACTGCGGGAGTTCCCATATCCTATGATTTTTCCGGTCAGTGGAATCAGGAGAAAAAGCTGGCCGCAGTGCTTCCCTATATAGATTTTGCCTTCTTCTCCGGAGGTGATGCCCCCGAGGAGGAGCTGAAGTCCGTATGCGTCAGAATGACGGATTCAGGGGTCAGAATGGCTGTCGCCACCATGGGCGGCAAGGGAGCGATGCTCTGGGACGGAAAAGAGTTCTACTTCCAGGCTCCGGACTATGTGGATCCTGTGGATACCCTGGGAGCCGGAGATTCCTTCGCCGCGGCCTTCATGATAGAGCTGCTGCGGGGACATAACGCTTCTCCGGACCATATAAGATTTGCGCTGAAGAAAGCCGCTGCATTTTCCGCAAAGACCTGTCTTGTGTATGGGGCCTTCGGGGAAGGCAAGCCTTACAAGAGACTTATTTCATAATAATTGGAGGAAACCATGATGAAAGAAAAATACGTCGGACGGGATGTCCACGCTGTTATTGCCGGCTTCAAGGCCGATCTTGAAGCAAAGGGCAAGAACCTGAAGGCCGTGTATTTTGTGGCCTGCGGCGGTTCTGAGGCTGCTCTGGCTGCAGGAAAGTATATGCTTGCCACCGAGACAAAGTGCCTTTCCGTCGGCAAGTACAACAGCAATCTCTTCGTTCACGATACACCCAAGACTCTGGACGACTGCTGCATAGTTATCGCCTGCACCCTGAAGGGCACTGCTGAGACCATCGAAGCCATGCGCACTGCCGAAGCCGCAGGCGCTTACACCATCGCCCTCACCGGCGGTCCCGATACCGATATGGCTAAAGCCGCATCCTGCGTCATTCTCTACAACGGCGGCGGAGTCGCGACCAATTCCACCTCCACCAGCGTACGCATCGCTGCCGAGATCCTCGGCCAGTTTGAGGGCTGGGAAGGCTATGACAAGGTCATTCCTCTCTTTGACAAGGTAAATGCCATCGTAGAAGCAGACAAGAAAAACTGGTTTGACAGAGCCGCAGCCTTCGGCAGGGAATTTGCCGGTGACAGCATCTTCTACATCCTGGCCAATGGTCCTCTTGAGGGTACCGCCTACAGCATGGCCTACTGCCATCTGAACGAGATGCAGACCAAGCATGCCGTCATGCTGCCTTCCGGTGACTATTTCCATGGTCCCTTCGAGACTACCACAAAGGAACTGGCATACGTGCTGCTGGAGACAAACGGAAGATCCAGAGCTCTGGACGAAAGAGTTATCCGCTTCTTTGAGCGTTTTGCCGGCCGTTACACCGTGATCGACGCTGCAGAATCCCAGCTTTACAAGGAGGCTGATCCCTCCATCGCAGAGTACTTCGAGCCTGTGGTCATCTGGCCCATCGAGCGTCTCTTCGTTGAGCAGATCGCAGAGGTCCGCGGCAGATCCATGGACGACCGCAATTACATGTGGAAATACGAATACTAAGTAAAATTGGGGCGGCTAATCGCCGCCCCGCAATTGTTTTTTTGCGCAAATAGATATATAATGAATTTGCTTTATGATCAACAGCAGCAGTGTCCAAGTTAATAACTATATGGTTGAAGTTCCGCGGAGAAGATCCATGCTAGATAAAACTTCAGCAAAACCCTTATATATTCAGATCGAGGAGGATCTGGAGCAGCAGATAGCTTCCGGCCTGCTCAAGCCCGGAGACCGCATACCCACAGAGGATGAAATGGTCAGCAAATACGGTGTCAGCATCATCACTGTGCGCCGTGCAGTTATTGAGCTCAGTAAAAGAGGTCTTCTGGATAAGCAGCAGGGCAGAGGGACCTTTGTCCGCGATACGCAGTTCGTGAGAGACAGCAGCTCCCTCATGAGCTTCAGCGAGTCCTGCAGAAATCAGGGCATGACTCCGGGAGCCAGGCTTTTAGAGGCAGCTCTCGTAGATCTCGATGAAAAGACCGCCAGGTCTTTAGGCCTTGAATACCCCAGCAAGGGCGTGCTTTTGTCGCGTCTCAGACTGGCTGATGACAATCCCGTAGTCATAGAAAAGAACTATTTCGGCCCTGAATACAGCTTTCTGCTGGAGCACAGCTTCAATAACAGCTCCCTTTTCGCCTTTCTTAAGGAATTCTGCGGTATAAGCATCAGCCGCTCCGACAAGGAAATAAGCCTTTGCTCCGCCCGTCCTGACGAGGCCCGGCAGCTTAAGGTATCCAAGGATACACCGCTGATAATGATACGAAGCACGGCCTACGATCAGAACGGTCAGCCCCTTTATGTGGGGACGCAGATCATGAACGGAAGGCGCTTTACGCTGAGATTCAGACAGGGTCTTTAGTTTTCCAAAGCTTATCTGCTGCAGCCCCAAAGTGCCGCAAAAATCAAGTGCGTATGTGAAAAATAATTGTTGACAAGCAGGGGGCTTGCGACTATAATCTAATAGTCGCAAAACTCCATATGCTGTTATAGCTCAGTCGGTAGAGCGCATCCTTGGTAAGGATGAGGTCCCCAGTTCAAATCTGGGTAACAGCTCCAGAAAAACCCTTGAAGCAGAAATGCCTCAAGGGTTTTCTTTTGCCATATGCTTCGGGCCTGCCTTAAGGGGCAGGCCCGGTCTTTTTACTGCTTTTCCTTTGAAATTATCTGGTCCTCGAAGAAGCTCCAGTTGGGGATGTAGGGCATCCCGCAGTCAGCCAGCTTTCCCGACATGCTGGCGATGATGGTGGGTTTAAGGTTCAGGCCCTCCAGCTTCTCCAGATTGTCTCGGAAAATGACGTCCGGATCCGCGTTCAGAACTATCTGTCCGCCGTCAACTACCACGACTCTTGTGGCATACTTGGCTACGACCTCCATGTCGTGGGTGACCATCACCAGTGTGCCGTCGTGGAAATCGATAAGCTCCTGCATCAGGGAGAGTATGCCCTTAAGGTCCCTTTCGTCAAGGCCTGTGGTGGGCTCGTCCAGCATGATGATCTTCGGATTTGATACCAGCATGGTGGCCACGGCAAGCCTCTGCCTCTGGCCTCTGGAGAGGGCAAAGGGGTGCTCCTCCTGACGGTCCGTAAGGCCCACGATCTCAAGTGCTCTGTCGGTGAGGGACTTTATCTCATCCTCAGGATAGTTGTTGTTCCGAAGGCCGAATTCGATCTCCTCCCGGACGGTGTTGCAGAACAGCTGGTTGTCAGGGTTCTGGAACACGTAGCCGATGTCCAGGATCAGCTTTGAGATCTCCACGTTTTTCGTGTTCTGGCCATTGATTATAACATCGCCTGCGGTGGGCTGAAGTATGCCAAGCAGGTTCTTCATGAGGGTGGTCTTGCCTGAGCCGTTGTGGCCCACGATGGCGAAGAACTCGCCCTTGTAGATGTCAAGATCGATGTTCTTAAGGGTATCCGCCTGGGCGGTGGGATATCTGAAGCTGAGGTTCCTGACCTCCGCCACCTTTTCGGTGCTCTTAATGGTGTAATCCCTGTATCTGATGGGCGGGAAACTGATCTGTCCGCTGGTCAGCACCTGGCGGGCAAAGGCCATCACATCCTCCTTCTTTACGGGATATTTTACCTTGTTATAGCTGAAGCCCTTGTCCAGCAGGTACTTTCCGAAGCGCACCTGGTCCGGGATGCGGACGCCGATGGAGTCCAGATACTCGTAGTTTTCGTAGAATATGGGCCCTGGCTCGCCATCAAGGACTATCTGGCCTTCGTGCATCACCATTACTCTGTCGGTGAACTCCAGCAGGTCCGTGAGCTCATGCTCTATGACCAGGAAGGTCATGCGGCCCTTTTCGTCGGTGCCGGGGATGTCCAGCTGGATCTCGGTCTTGAGCTCCTGCAGTATATCCACCACCTCCTGCTTGCTTATAGGGTCCAGGTCCGTGGTGGGGTCGTCCAGCACGATTATCTGCGGAAGTATGGCCAGGTTAGAGGCTATGCTTACCTTCTGCTTCTGTCCGCCGGACAGGGAGAAGTTGAGCCTCTTGCTGAGGTTTTCTATGCGCAGCTTCTTCATGGCGTAGTTGACGCGCTCCACGATCTCGTCGTGCTTGTAGCCCTGGCATTCCACTCCCAGAGCCACCTCGTCCTGCACTCTTATGGAGAAGATCTGGTCCTCGGGATTCTGGAACACCATGCCGATGCTGCCGGAAAGCTCGTGGATCTCAACCTCCGCGGTGTTCATGCCGTTGACTATGACCTCGCCGTACATGTCGCCGTTGGTCAGGTGGGGGATGATGCCGTTAAGGCATTTGGCAAGGGTGGTCTTGCCGGAACCGGAGGAACCGCACAGAAGTACGAATTCACCCATTCCTATCTTAAAGCTCTGCCTGTTTACAGCCCTGGCCTCAGTGCCGGGGTAAACAAAGCTCAGTTCTTTTGCTTCCAAAACTGTGTGATCCATGTTTGTACCTCGATTATGCACTGGTGACGTAGGGGTCCACTCCGAGGCCGAAGCCGAAGCGGAGCACGATGGCTGTGATGGCGAAGGCTATGCAAAGGCCCAGGAAGACGTAGTCCATGGGCTTGAATCTGAATTCCTGATAGTATTCCTTCCAGGCTCTTTTTCCAAAGCCCTTGGATTCAACTGCAACACCGGTGATGCGGCTCTTTCGCAGGGAGTTGATGATAAGGGGAAATACCGCCAGCTTGAAGGCTCTGAAGCGGTTCTTTGTGCCCTTGTAGCTCAGGCCTCTAATTATCTGGGCGGTCTTGATGTTCTGCATCTCGGTGGATACCAGGGGGAACATCTTAAGGGCGCCCATCATCATGAAGGCTACGCTCAAGGGACAGTGCATCTTCATCATGGCCTTGGCCAGGCTGGCCGGGTCTGTGGTGCAGATCAGTATCAGCGCCACCAGGGCGGGAAGAGATGCTCTGAAGCCCAGCATCAGTCCCGAACGGAAGCCGATATCAGTGGCGGTGAGGGGGCCCAGCTTGAACAGTGTGTGCTGAGCCGGGTGCTGGTAATTATAAAAAGTAGCAAAAATGACGGAAATAACTGCGAAAACCAGTATCGCAACCAGCAGCGCCTTTATGGGACGGATGTCTATTTTTGCTGAGATCCACACGGGCAGTATAAGCATGGCGCAGCCCAGCAGATAGGAAAACTCCGTGAAGAACAGCGGCACTGTGGCGAAAATGATGATGTAAATGAGCTTGGTCCTGGGGTCCAGCCTGTGGACCCAGGTGTCCTTTTCATAGTTTAAACTGAAATCGGAGCTCAATATTCTTCCCTCCTTTAGCGGTCTCATAAGCCATACATACAACCGGGCAGTTTGTATGTAATAAGCTTATATGATTCCGGATAGATGGAAGGCCCGCAGCAGGGCGGGCGCTTCCCAATGGTGATTAGTTGATAAGTGCGCTGACCTTTTTGCCCAGCTTCAGACCGAGCCAGGTGCCGGGAACTGTCAGGATGAGAGCTCCCAGGAATGCCAGTGCGGAAAGACCCCAGTCGATGGGGACAAGGAAGATGTAAAGCAGTGAGATCCAAACCCAGACGAAATATACGACAGTGTAGTACAGAGCAAAGCTCAGAAGACGCTTGAAATCGTGATAAACGTCATCGGGATTGGCTAAGCCGTCACCCTTCATGAAGAGTATCTCCGGCAGCAGCGGGCAGACTATGGGAAGGATCCAATAGGACCAGTGCTCGCCCTGCAGGAAGAAGTTGATGGCACACCAGCCAACTGTGTAGTAGAATGCGGCCCATTTTTTCTTAACGACGGCCATACATGCTACAAGGCAGAAGCTGTTGAAGAAATGCATGAAGGAGTGGTTGAACGGGAAGATGACGCCTGCGGTCTTGAATACTATCCAGAGTACGCGGACCAGCGCAGCGAATACAACGACTGTGATAAGGTCAACAGCGTTGAATTTTTTGCTCCCCACATTTACTTTCTTTTCCATTTTTAAACCTCCAAGATTCATAAATCGATACGAAAGTTGCCCGGTTGTAAGATGTATAAACAATCAGTTTAAAACTGTTTGTTTCTGTTGTTATTCGAAGTCCTCCCTGCGGAATTCGATGCCGCCGCCCACCAGCTCTTCTCCGAAGACCGCAAGGCAGAAGGCCATGACGGCGTCTGCGTAGGGGGTCGGGATGCCGAAGAGTCTGCCTATTTTAGCTATGGGGGCTATGCCAAAGGGCACATCCTCGGTAAGGTAGCGGTGGTCCAGAAGCTGAGGACCCGCGGCCTTTATATAGGCGGGGTTTTTGGTGAGGGCGTCGAAAAGATTGTCATACTTGTCCGGCCAGAAGCTGTTGATGCCGGTAAGTACGTCGTCGATCCCGCAGCCCAGGGCCTTTGCCACCTGGATGCGTTCCCTGTCCAGCGCGACCACAAGGTCCACGCCCTTTTGTGAAGCACCGTCTGCATAGAATCTGAAGGGCTGAGCGTTTTCGGCTCTTGCTGCGTTCAGTATGGTGAGGGGCACGTGGATGACTGGATTTGTGGTGGACATGGTGGTCTCTATGATGGAGCCCGCCGGAGCGAACTGGGGGAACACCTCCTTCAACTCTTCTATCAGCTGCGCCGTTTTTGAGCTGTCAGTTGCGCAGACGGAGGTCCGGGCCTTGATGGTCATGCTCACGTGGTTTTCTGCCTTTGCGGAGGCCACAAAGAGCTGGGCTCCGGTCTCGGCAACAATAAGCTCCAGTTCGTCTATAAGGCTTCCCAGCACCTGCTTGAACTCCAGAGCTCCCCAGTTGCTGTTGAATACCACTATGCGCTGGCCCTTTCTGAGGAGAGGCTTGAGCTGCTCCGCAACCTCTCTGTGAGCGTTGGCCACGGTCATGATGATTATCACATCGCCAAAGGCCGCCGCCTCCTCCATGGAGGTGGTCATGGGGGCTTTGAAGCAGCCGCTTAAGGCTCCCTCTGCCTCGATGCCTTTTTCGTTCACCAGGGCTGCCTTGGCAGCGTCTCTGGTCTTTACGATGCATTTTTCGCCCTTGGAAGTAAGATAGACCGCAAGGGCTCTTCCTGTCTTACCTCCGCCTATGATGGTAAAATTCATTCCTTCCTCCGTCCAGCTTCGGCTGGATAAATCTCCTGATATGTGTTTTTTCGGACATCAGGGTCCGGATAGTATTAAAAAGAATTATATTTAGTAAATATATTATATAGAACAGAATACTGATTATGTGTTGAGGATACGATATAATTATCATCATGTATTATGATAGCAGTGTGCCGGTCCATTGTCAAATAACCCTGGACTTTACTGTAAAAATTAGCCTAACCTAACTCATATATACTGTGTTATAGTGAATATAGAAATACAACTCGATACAAATCTGAACAGGCCGCGGATCCTTGGATCCGGGAGCCGGGTCGCTTTTGTGACAGTGGAGATTTCCGCGGGACAGGCAGATGCTCCGCTTTTTTATTTACTTAAAAGGTGCAGATATGGCTCAGGAAAAAACATCTAAGGCTTACGATGCAGAATATTATAAGAACGTTACAGACCGGGTCTCCATGGTGGGTGTGGCAGGGAATCTTATGCTGTCGCTGTTCAAGCTGATAGCTGGCATAGTGGCCCACTCGGGTGCCATGATAAGCGACGCCGTCCACTCGGCCTCGGACGTATTCGGCAGCTTTATAGTTATCCTCGGGGTACGGATATCCTCCAAGGCATCGGACGATGACCACAATTACGGCCACGAGAGGTTGGAGTGCATAGTGGCCATAGTGCTGGCGGTGATACTGCTTATAACAGGCCTTTTCATAGGCTACAAGGCGGTGCTCGCCATAATGTCTCCAGCGGGAGAGATCACTGTGCCCGGAGTACTGGCACTGGCCGCGGCAGCTATTTCCATAGTTACCAAGGAGCTGATGTTCCACTACACCAGGCTCAACGCCAAGAAGATCGATTCAACGGCGCTCTACGCCAGCGCCTGGCATCACAGATCCGACGCTCTCTCCTCTGTTGGCGCGCTGATAGGCATCGGCGCGGCCAGGATGGGTCACCCGGTGTTTGAGCCCATAGCAAGCCTTGTGATCTGCCTCTTTATCGCCAAAGCTGCCTGGGACATCTTTAAGGATGCGGCAGATAAGATGGTGGATAAGGCTGCGGACAAGGACACTGTGGATGCCATCAGAAATACTGCGCTGTCCGAGCCCGGCGTGATGTCCATCGACAGGCTGCGCACCAGGGTCTTCGGAAACCGCATCTACGTGGATATTGAGATAGGCTGCGACGGCACCCTGAGCCTGAACGAGGCTCACGCCATAGCCCAGCAGGTCCACGACAGGGTGGAGACCGGCTTCCCGGTGATAAAGCACATAATGGTGCACGTTAACCCCCATAAGGCGGAGTAGGGGATAATAGTTTCCAAGGCGGCGCGGCTTGAAAAACCGCGCCGTTTATTATATATTTAATAAGTTATGACAGCTTTGCGGATTCGGCCGGAAGAGGGGATAATATGTCAAAGAAAAAAAAGCTCGCTCTTATAGATTTCGATGGCACGCTCTATGATACCGTGGCGGCGGATCATGCGGCTTACGAACACGCTTTGAAGGCCTTCGGACACGAGCTGGATTTTGAGTTTTTCAGAGACAGCTGCTTCGGCGGCTACTACAAGAACTTCCTTCGGGCTCCTCTGGGGGAGGACTACGACGCTCTGGTGGAGCAGGTCCACGATCTCAAGATGGAGGTCTATCCCGGGTATTTCGGACTCATAAGGGAGAATGGAGCTCTGGTAAGGCTGCTGGAATCCATTAAAGACGAGTATTATCTTGTTATCGTCTCCACCGGAAACCGCAAAAGCATGGAGGAGATACTGTCGTTTTTCGGGAGGCGGGAGCTCTTCGACGAGATCATCGACCAGACCCGCATCACCAGAAAGAAGCCGGAGCCCGATGCCTTCCTTACCGCCATGGAGCAGTTCGGGATCGCGCCCGAGGATACTATAGTTTTTGAGGATGCGGAGCCCGGTGTGCAGGCTGCGAAGGCTGCGGGACTTCAGTATTTCAGGGTCGAGAGCATACGCTGAAGGCCCGGGTCATGCATGCCTGCGGCTGCAAAGGCTTTCATATATCGCACCATCGTTTAATCAAAGGTTCATGAGCAGTCAGACAGATCTGAACAATTCCAAAGCGAAGCTTCTTCGTCCCTTCCCTGCGGCAGCGGCTCTTATTTACTGGCTGCTGAGCTTTTGGCTGGAAAAGAGGATACTGGAGGTCCCGCCCTCAGCAAACCTCTTCAATTACATCTGCTGCAAGGCTGTCTTGCTGTTTGCTCTTTATGCCTTCTGGAGCTTCTCAGAGGCCGTTTTCCGCCCCATAGACGCACGAAAGAGGGCCAGGTGGACATTTATCTATGCTGTTCCCTATCTGGCCTTTCTGGTGTTCTGGCTCTTTAAATATCACCCCTTCGTTCTGAAATCCGACGAGCTCAATATTTTCCTGGATGCGGTGCGGCTGGAGAGCTATGCCTACTGGTTCAATTACTTCACCGGCTTTTACTGGATCAGCTGCCTGATGGCGGTGCCCACGGCCATGGGACCGGTGTTTGTGAAGCTGCTTATCCAGGCTCTGGTCTGCGGCTACTGCTGCGCCAGGGAAAGGGAGCGAGGCCGCTGGTACACGGCGCTGCCCTTTTACCTGCTGTTCTGCCTGCCCTTTGTTATGGATCAGGGCATTTCCGCCCACAGGCTTCCCACCTATGGCATGGTCTACGCTGCGGTATTCGCAAAGCTGCTGTACGACCATGAGGAGCTGTCCTCGGTCGAAAAGAAAGGCCGCTTCGGCGGGAACGACGCTCCCCGCAGCGGCAATGCGGCTCCCGGTGCCTTCGGTGCTCTTCCCCTTAAGGACCTGCTCCTTCTTTCCGCGGGCTTTTCCATACTTGCCATCTGGCGCAGCGAGGGCATTTATTTCGTGCCCCTGGGGCTGATACTGCTGCTCTGCGCATATAAAATAAAGGATAAAAAGGCGGCCCTTCGGACCGCCGGCGTCTATCTTCTTGTGCTCTGCTTAGCTGCGGTACCCCAGATAAAGAGCTATTTCTTCGAGGAAAACCCCTCTGTAGCCCTCCGCACCAAGCCCTTCATGGCCTATGCGGTCACCATAATGATGCGAAACGGCCTGACGGAGGAGATGATAGGGGAGGAGGCTGCGGAAATGGCGCCCTTCGTGCCCGTTGAGACCATAAAGAAGGCCAACGAACAGTACGGGGAGAGCATATACAACGGAGCCTTTGTGCTCCGCCACGCGGAAAAGGCCGATTATCCGGACCAGGAGCGCTTCTGCGACGCTGTCAAGCGGCTCATAATAAAATATCCGCTGCTCTATCTGCGTTCGCAGCTGACGGCTTATATGCACGTGGACAGGAACACGCCCTACAGGGAGGGCATGAGCCTCTGGGAGCGGGTCACCGCCTTCTCCTGGCATGTGAACCCGGCGGCCATCCTCTCCCTTGTATTTACCCTGATCTTCCTCTTCCGGAGGCGCTGGCTCCCCTTCTGGCTGGGGCTGGGCTCCCTGGGGAATCTGGCGCTGGTGGTGGCTCTGATGCCTGCCACCTTCCCCAAATACTTTTACCTGACCTACCTTTACGCCTATCTGGTGACGGCGGTGCTGCTCTGCAGGCTGCTGAGGCTTTTGGGCGGCGCAAAGGCTGAGCTTTCGGAAAAGGAGGCTGCGGCATGAAGAAATTTCTCCGCTTTCTTGTGATCTCAGGAGGCGGCTGGCTGCTGGATTTTGGCATCTACAGCCTGCTTACCATGGTACTGGAGCTTCCGGTCTGGCTGTCCAACTTCATCAGCTCCTTTGCTGCCATAAGCTTCGTGTTCTTCACCGCCACAAGGCATGCCTTTGTGCTTCACAAGGGCGGCCTGAGCCTCAGACAGAAATATCTTGCCTATCTGATGTACCAGCTTGTCCTTGTGAGCGCCGTATCCTTCCTGGCTCAGTGGCTTGCCCTGGATCTTCTTCCGGAGCTGGCCCTTAGGCTCAGCGGAAATCCGGTGCTTGCGGACAGCGGGGCATCGGTGCCTGCGCTTTACCGCATCGCCCTGGATTACGGCAGGATGATCGCCAAAATAATCATCACTCCCATCACCATGATCTGCAACTTCTTCGTCCTTGGCTGGATCACGGAAAAACTGTAAAACCCATGGAAAAGATACTCATATTCATACCCATGTACAACTGCGGGCCTCAGATACCCCGCACCATAGAAAAGATCGCAGCCCTTGGGGAGAAGCAGAAGCTTTTCTCCCGGGTGCTTATAATGGATAACGGCAGCCGTGACGACGGGCTTGCCGCTGCTTCGGAGGCGATAAAGACTCTGGACATTCCTGCCATGGTGGTTGAAAACCACGACAATTACGGCCTGGGAGGCTCCCACAAGACCGCCTTCAATTACGCCCTGGAGCAGGGCTATGACTACGTAGCAGTGCTTCACGGAGACGATCAGGGGGATATAAGGGACCTGGTGCCGCTTCTTGAGGAGGGCCGCCACAGAAGGCTGGACAGCCTGCTGGGAGCCCGCTTCGCGAAGGGCTCGAGGCTTGTGAATTACAGCGCCTTCAGGATCTTCGGAAACCACGTTTTCAATATCTTCATGAGTCTGGTAAGCGGCCGCAGGGTCCTTGACCTTGGCGCCGGGCTCAATATCTACAGCTGTGAATACCTTAAAAACCGCTTTTATCTGTACTTTCCCAACGATCTGAGCTACAACGTTTTTCTGCTGCTCTACGGGATCTACAGCAAAAGCCGCTTCGAGTTCTTCCCCCTCACGTGGCGGGAGGAGGACCAGGTGAGCAACGCGAAGCTCTTTAAGCAGAGCCGAACCATGCTGAAGCTGGCGGGTCAGTACATTGCGGCAAAGGACAGGCTCTTCTCCGGGACGCCAAATCAGTGGTCTGAGATAGACTACGGCTTTGACGTTATCGCGGAGAACGAGGCGGCAAGGCTTGCAGGCGGCGTTGGAAATAATGAGGCGCCGCAGACTGAACCGGCCCAAAGCAGCGAAGGGGTGACGGCATGAAGATCCATCTTGTGATGCCCATGGCAGGGGCCGGCGCCCGCTTCAGGCAGGGCGGCTACAGCATCCCAAAGCCTCTGATAGAGCTGGATGGAAAGCCCTTTTTCTGGCATTCCGCTCAGTCGGTACTGCGCTGCTTTGAGCCTGCTGGCATAAGCTTTGTGGTGCTGAAGGACCATGTGGAGGAGTTTGGGATAGACCGCCGCATACTTGAATACTTTCCGAAGGCTCGCATAGTGGTGCTGGACCATGTGCTTAAGGGGGCTGTGCTCAGCTGCCTTGCGGGAGTCCGGGGCAATGGCCCTGATGCCGCATATGACGCTCCTGCTGAAGGCATAGACCCTGATACAGCCCTGCTTTTCAATGACTGCGACCACAGCTTTGAATCCCGGGAGCTTAAGAGCTTTGCGTCGGGGGACTGGCGGCTTCAGGGTGAAGACGGCTCCGGCAGCCTCCCTGCGGAAAGCATGGACGGGGCGCTTCTCAGCTTCGAATCGGAGCTCCCCAAATTCAGCTATGTAAGGACAGACGAAAGGGGGCTTGCTGCAGAGACCAGAGAGAAGGTCGTCATCAGCAGCAGCGCCATCTGCGGAGCTTATTTCTTTAAAAATTCCGCCGTCTTCGAAAAATATGCCGCGAAATATCTTGAAAACTGCAGCTACAGCGAGTATTTTATGAGCGGCGTCTACAACGAGATGATAAAGGACGGCTGCAGGGTAGCCGTTCTGAAAACTGACTCACACACCTCCTTCGGGACCCCGGAGGAGCTCAGGCAGCTGCTTTAACACCAGACGGCCCTGCCGTACTATAATAAAGACATGGATATCATACTTCGAGATTTTTCTTCAGGCTCCAACGCCAGCACCTACCTGTGCGCCAGAGACCAGAAGCTGTATTATAAAAAGACCGCGGAGGAGCCGGAGGCTCAGAAGCTGCGGGTCCAGTGCGACTGGCTGCTGTCCTGCAGAAGGAAGCTGCCTGTGGCGGAGCCCGTCATAAGAGAGGAGAGCGAAAACCGCTTCTCCTATTACATGCCTGCGGAGCCCCAGTGCATAAACTTCTTCGAGTACATACACCGCAGCAGCGCGGAGGAAAGCTGGTCCGTGCTGTCATCTCTTCTTAAGGACCTGCAGGAGAAGCTCTACGTTCCCGAGGGGGACCCTCTCTCAGACGATGCCATGGACCGCTATCTGGAGGAGAAGCTCTATTCTAATCTTAAGCTGATAGAGGAATGCAGCGAGCTTCAGGAGCTGCTTTCCTACGACAAGCTGGTGATCAACGGCCGAAGCTACGAAAACCTCCACTCCCTTACACCCTCCTTCGGAAAGGAAATGCTTAAGGAGCTGTTCCGCGGGGAGCGCTTCACCCTGATGCACGGGGACCTGACCATAGAAAACATCATATGCCGGGAGGACGGCAGCTATTATCTTATAGATCCCAACCCGGTCTGCCCCATAAGCTGTCCGGACCTGGACTACAGCAAGCTGCTTCAGTCCCTTCACGGGCTGTACGAATTCCTTGGCGGGAACCTTCACTTCAGCCGCAGGGGAAACATCATCCAGTTCGGGCCGAATTACTCCGCCCAGTACGCGCTGCTCTACGGCAATTACAGGCTGTGGCTGGGCCGAAACTTCGACGAGGCTGCCATCAGGCGCATCTACTACCACGAGATCATCCACTGGCTCAGGCTTATGCCCTACCGCATCAAAAAAGGCGCGGCGGCGCAGTACTACATAAGGCTCATAATGCTGATGAACGAGATAAGAGATAACTACGGCCATCAGGATCTGAGCGCAAAATAGCAGAAAAAGCAGAGAGGCGGGCTCTCTGCTTTTTGATTTTCTGAACTAAAGACGCTGTATACCCTCTGGCCAGGCCTAATAAAGCATGGCGAAAAACGATGCTGCGGCCACGGTGATGATGCCTGAGATGACTATCGAAAGGCTGCTCATGGCGCCTTCGAGCTCACCCCATTCCATGGCCCGGGCGGTACCTATAGCATGAGACGCGGAGCCCATTGCAAGACCCTTTGCGATGGGCTCTGTTATTTTGAAAAGCTTCATTACCAGGTCTCCCGCGGCGTTGCCGAAGATGCCGGTGATTATTATGGCAGCCACGGTAAGGGGGACTATGCCGCCCAGTTCCTCGCTGACGCCCATGCCTATGGCAGTGGTTATGGACTTTGGCAGGAAGGTGACGTATTCCTGGTGGCTGAGACCGAAAAGCATGGAAAGCAGCAGCACCGAGCCCATGCTGGTGAGGGCTCCTGCAATGAGGGAGCAGAGTATGGCCCGGAGGTTTTTCCTGAGCTTTTCCAGCTGCCTATAGAGGGGCAGGGCCAGGCAGACAGTGGCTGGCGTAAGCAGATAGCTCAGGTATTTTGCTCCGCTGTTATAGCTCTGATAATCTATCCTGAATACCAGAAGGAAGGCGATGCAGAGGGCTACTGCTATGAGAAGGGGATTGAAGATGGCAAGCCTGAAACGCTTTTTAAGGGCCGCACCGATCCAGTAGCAGCCCAGGGTAAGAGCGACGCCGAAAAAGGCGGAATCCGATGCAAAGCTATCCACGTCTCTTTTCCTCCGATCTTATCATTCTCTGGGCTATCCTTCCGGTCACAGCCATTACGGCGATGGTAACGGCAGCGATCATGACCACCGCAGGCAGCAGTATGGGGCGGACAGCGTCCCAGCTTCCGAGAAGGCCAACGGCTGCGGGTATGAACATGACAGGCATTATCTCCACCAGGAAGCCTGCGCTTTCCTTTATGCTGTCCTCCCTGAGCGCTCCCGTGCAAAGAAGCAGGAACAGGAGCACGAGCCCGTAGATGCTTGCAGGGATGGGAAGGGGCACAAGATATTTTATGAGCTCTGCCGTAAAGCTTATGGCTATGATTATCGAAAACTGCTTAAGGTATTTCATGTCATGACTCCTTTATTTAATATATGATTGTATATGAAACAGCGCCTCTGAAAAAGACGTGAAATGTACTTATTGTAATTATTTTGAACTTTAGCTGAATAACAGAGACCTGCCGAGCATCCTTCCCGTTGGAAGGACATTTTTAATTTATGATAAAAATATAAGAACTGTAAAAATATGCTTGTAAAATTATCCAGACTATGGTAATATGCTGCAAAAGGTGGTAGAAAATATGGAGAAAAAGTATAAAACTTCTAATTTAACCAGAGGCAGGTGGGGCGAGGAGAAGGCTGCGGACTTTCTGGCCTCCAAGGGGCTGCAGATCATCGACAGAAATTTCAGCACCAAAATAGGGGAGCTGGATATCGTCGCCTACGATGGCACCTGCCTGATCTTCGCGGAGGTCAAGACCCGCACCCGTACCGACAAGGGGCTGCCGGGGCAGTTCGTCAGCAAATCGAAAATGCGCCGCATAGCCCTGACGGCTGAGATCTTCAGAAAGACCCATCCGGAGCTCTATAAATACCAGCCCCGCTTCGACATCGTGGAGGTGCTGGGGCTGGACAGCGGCATTTACATAAGGCATATCGAAAATGCCTTCAGCTGGTAGGAGCAGGGAGGCACTATGTACGCGAGACTTGAAACGGCCAGCCTTTACGGGCTGGAGGCGGAGCAGACCACGGTGGAGGTGGACAGCGAAAACGGCCTTCCCAATTTTGTGATGGTGGGGCTGGCAAATCAGGCGGTGAAGGAGGCAAAGGAGCGCATCCATTCCGCGATACTCAACTGTGGCTGCAAATTCCCTGTCAGCCGCATAACAGTAAACCTGACCCCCGCAAACAAGAAAAAGGAGGGCAGTCACTACGATCTTGCCATAGCCCTTGGGGTGCTGCTCAGCAGCGGGCAGCTGCCGGAGCTTACGGGGACCAGGCTGGAGAAGGCTGTCTTTCTTGGGGAGCTGAATCTGGACGGACGGGTGACGGCCATAGAAGGGGCTCTTCCCATGATAATCTCCATGCAAAAACGCGGCGTGGAGCTGGTGGTGCTGCCCCGGGCTAATCTTGCCGAGGCGGAGCTTGTAAAGGGTATGAAGCTGATCCCGGTGGAGAGCCTTACGGACATCATAGAATATCTGAGGGCCGGAAAGCCCCTGAATATACTGGATGCGGAGGGCTATGTGCCCTCCCGGGAGGGTCTGGGCGGCATTCCTGACTTCATTGACGTAAGAGGCCAGGCGGCTGTAAAAAGGGCTGCCCAGATAGCAGCTGCGGGCTTTCACGGCATGCTTATGATAGGTGCCCCGGGCGTCGGAAAGTCCATGATAGCAAAGCGCATCCCGGGGATCATGGCTCCTTTAAGCTACGGCGAGCAGCTGGAGGTTACCCAGGTCTACAGCGCCGCGGGGCTTCTTGGGGGCAGGCTTGCCTGGAGCAGCGACAAGGGGCTTGGGCTGGTCACGGACCGGCCCTTCAGATCGCCTCACCATTCGATCTCCTCTGCGGCTCTGGCGGGAGGAGGTCCCAAGCCCAGACCGGGGGAGATATCGCTGGCCCATTATGGGGTGCTGTTTTTAGATGAGCTCCCCGAGTTCAGCAGCAAGACCCTGGAGGTGCTCCGTCAGCCCATGGAGGATGGGCAGGTCAATATAAACAGGGTGGCGGGGGCTGTGTCCTACCCAAGCCGCTTCATGCTGGTGGCTGCCATGAACCCCTGCAAATGCGGGTATTACGGAGACCCAATAAGGCAGTGCAGCTGCACCGAGACCCAGAGAAAGCAGTACATTTCAAGGATATCGGGGCCGCTGCTGGACAGGATAGACCTTCACATAGCCATGGAGCGCATTGGCTACAGCGATCTGGAGCAGGAGGCGCTCAAAAAAAGCAGGGCGATAAGCACCGAGGAGCTGAGCATTGCTGTAAAGGCTGCCAGCCGGCTTCAGCAGGAACGGTACAAGGGCCTTGATATCAGCTACAATTCACAGCTTAGCCCGGCTCTCATTGAAAAATACTGCAGTCTCAGCTCCAGCGGCAAGGGAATTATGGAAGCTGCCTATGTTTCCATGGATCTTTCGGCCAGGGCGTACCATAAAGTGCTTAAGCTGGCCAGGACCATCGCAGATATATCGGGAAGCCCCGACATACGGGATGAGCACCTGCTTGAGGCCTTAAGCTACAGGCTCCCGGAGCAGTATTTCAGCTGATGAGATACCCGGATGCCCGGTCCTTTTCGCCCGGCAGGACCTATAGATAAAGGAAAAACGGATGTACGAGATAATACAGATTTCAATAGACGACCCAAGATACCCGGAGCACCTTCGGAAGATCCCTGAGCCGCCCCAGCTGCTCTACTGCATTGGAAATGCGGACCTTATGCGGGTGCCGGGGATAGCCATCGTGGGCACCAGAAGGTGCTCCCCCTACGGCAGGTGGGCGGCGGGGGAGATAGCCAAAAGGATCTCCGCCGCAGGGGTCACGGTGATAAGCGGCATGGCGGAGGGAATAGATTCGGCGGGACACTGGGGCTGCCTTGCCATGGACAGGGACTATGGTCCTGAAAATCCCGCAGCAAAAACCATCGCCGTCCTTGGGACGGGCATTGACATGTGCTTCCCCAAGTCCAATGCCAGGCTTTATAAAACCATAGCAGAAAAGGGACTCATAATCTCCGAGTACGAACCCGGGACGGCGGGCCTTCCGCAGAATTTTCCCCGCAGGAACAGGATAATCAGCGGTCTTTCAAAGTCTGTGGTGGTGGTCGAAGGCCAGCTTAAGAGCGGCTCCATGATAACAGCCCGCCTTGCCCTTGAGCAGGGCAGGGACGTGTTTGCCGTGCCCGGAAACATCAATCAGCCCGGCAGTATGGGAGTTAACAAGCTCATAGCCGACGGGGCTTTCCCAATAATGGATATGGACAGGGTGGAGGAGACCCTTGGAATAGAAAGGCTCAGGGCCAGCCGGGTCCAGATATCCATGAGCTCTGAGGAGAGGCTGATGTACGATGCCATAAGGCTGAACCCGGGCATAACAGCGGAATACATGGCCATGGAATGCGGCTTTTCCATGGCGGATATTCTGCCTCTTCTTACGGCTATGGAGCTGAAGGGCCTGGTAAGAAAGAGCGGAAGCAGGTACAGCGTAAAATAAAAAGCCCCGCAAAAGCGCGGGGCATATCCTGCATTTTTGGCGGAGCTATGCTGTCTTTTCGGCCTTGCGTCCCAGCATGGTGAAGACCACGGCGCAGCAGGCGGAGGCGGCGATGGCGATGATCAGGCAGGGGAGATAGTTTCCTGCTTTGTCGCTTATGCTGCCGTAGGCCCAGGTGAAGAATGCGTAGCCCAGGGTCTGGACCAGATTCATGGTGGCGTAGACCTCGGCATAGCGCTCCTTTGCTATCTTCTGCAGCATTATGGTGCAGCCCACGGTGCTGATGCCAAAGGCGGTGGCATACATGGAAACGCCTGCGATAAAGGCTGCAGGGACCTTGTTAAGTCCCAGGATCAGGGCGCTGCCCGCCATGTTTATGCAAAGGTAGAGTACGGTGCTCTTTACGAGTCCGATCTTCTCAATAAAGAAGCCGTAGAGCAGTTTCCATACGGAATTGAAGACGTTCTGGAAGGATGCCACGGTGGCGCTGAAGGCCAGGGTATAACCCAGACTGATGGCGGCGGAGGAGAAGTGGCTGTTCATGCCGGTCTCGGTGGAGATTGCGGCAGCGTTCAGGACTAGAAGCAACATGGTGGATGCCGCGATGACTGTCCCTGTAACGGCCTTCCCGTCCTTTCCTGAGGCGGCAGTGCCTTCAGCTGCAGGCTCTTCCTTAAGCTTCATTGTAAAGGTCGCTGGCAGGGAAAGAACGATAAGCATTATGGCCATGACGCGGAAGCCGCTTTCAAAGCCGCCGGTGCTTATGAATCTGCCCATTATGGGATTTGCTATGGCAGCGCAGAGGCCGGAGAAGGCCATGGCGATGCCCAGCTTAGACGCGTTCTTTTCGCCGTACCAGCTGCGGAGCAGGATGGATACGGGCAGGTTCGCGTAGCAGCTGTAGCCTATGCCAAGCAGGGCGCCGCAGACGTAAAAGACCATAATGCTTTTTGCCATGCTCATGATTACCACGCTTGCTATGGCCAGTACCGCGCCTGCTCCCATCAGAATGTTGATGGGGAACCTGCGGTTGAGAAGCTTCGCTATAACCTGTATGGCCGCGGCGGAGGAGAGGCTCATGATGGTGGACATCAGAGCCACGTCGCCTCTTCCCACTCCCAGCTGTGCTGCTATGGGTGAAAAGAAAATGCCCAGACAGTTGGTGATGATGCCGAAGCTGCAGCCCATGCAGATGCAGCATCTTACGAGAATTAAAAACTGTTTTTTCTTATCATTCATAATTGTTTCCTCAAAACTTTCGAGCTATTATACATCGCTGGCGCTGAAAAGTGCATATAAATTTCAAAATTTCTTCACAGTACTTAACTTGACAATTCTTTCACTATATATATAGTATGTAGATAAATTACCGTTTCAAAAAGGAGAAGTCATGGCAGCAAAGAATCTTGTTATAGTGGAGTCTCCCTCCAAAGCCAAAACCATAGAAAAGTTCCTCGGAAGCAAGTATAAGGTCATCGCCACAAAGGGGCATCTGCGGGATCTTCCCAAGAGCCGCATAGGCGTTAAGATCGAAAACGGCTTCAGTCCCGAATACATAAACGTCCGCGGCAAGGGCGATACCATCAAGGAGATCAAGGCGGCAGCAAAGGATGCCTCCAGGATCTACCTGGCAACAGACCCTGACCGCGAGGGCGAGGCCATCTCCTGGCACATCTGCAGCATACTCGGCATAGATCCTGCCAAGGCAAACCGCATTGCCTTCCACGAGATCACAAAGCCCGCGGTGCTGGAGGCGGTCAAAAACCCCAGACCTGTGGACATGCAGCTGGTGGACGCTCAGCAGGGCAGAAGAGTGCTGGACAGGGTCGTGGGCTATAAGATAAGCCCCCTGCTCTGGGCGAAGGTCGCCAAGGGCCTTTCTGCCGGCCGGGTACAGTCTGCCGCTCTTAAGCTGATCTGCGACAGAGAAAGGGAGATAGCGGACTTTATTCCCAAGGAATACTGGTCCATCCGCCCCGAACTCTGCAAGCAGGGCCTGCCCAAGTCGAAGGAGGCAAAGGAAAGCTTCCAGGCCAGGCTTGAGACCTTCAAGGGCAGGAAGATAACAGTAAACAACAAGGAAGAAAACGATAAGGTGGTGGCAGCCTTAAACAGCGGCAAATACATCGTCACCGCCATCGACAGAAAGCCCACAAAAAAGAACCCCTTCGCGCCCTATACCACCTCCGTCCTGCAGCAGGACGCCTCCATCAGGCTCAACTTCACGCCAAAGAAGACCATGATGGTGGCTCAGGAGCTTTACGAGGGCGTAAGCGTAAAGGGTCACGGCACCATAGGTCTTGTCACCTACATACGTACCGACTCCGTGAGAGTGTCCGACATCGCTGACGCCTCCTGCAAGGCCTTCGTTGAGGAGACCTACGGCAAGGATTATGTGGGCCGGAATTTCTACAGCAATAAGCGCGGCGCTGCGCAGGACGCCCATGAGGCCATACGTCCCAGCTATGTGGAGCTGACCCCGGAGGAGATCCAGAGCTCCCTTACTTCCGATCAGTACAAGCTCTACAGGCTCATCTGGTCCAGGTTCGTGGCAAGCCGCATGAAGCCCGCCGAATACGATTCCGTAAGCGCTGACATCGAAAACAGCGGATACGGCTTTAAGGCCAGCGGCAGGAGGCTTATCTTCGACGGCTTCCTCAAGGTCTATTCAGACAACGAGGAGAAGGACAAAATGCTGCCGGAGCTGGAAAAGGGCGAGGAGCTTAAGCTTCTTAAGCTGGAGGATGAACAGAAATTCACTGAGCCGCCCTCAAGATACACGGAGGCCAGCCTCATCAAGGAGCTGGAGGACAAGGGCATCGGCCGTCCCAGCACCTACGCTCCCATCGTTTCCAATCTGGTGGACCGCCGCTATATCCTGAAGGAAAAGAAGAGCCTGGAGGCTACGGAGCTTGGCATGAAGGTGACCGGCGAGATAATGGAGGTCTACTTCAAGGAGCTGGTGGACGCGGGCTTTACCGCAGGTATGGAGGAGAAGCTGGACGGTGTGGAGGAAGGCACCGAAAGCTGGCAGAAGGTGGTCTCCGACTACTATAACGGCTACATAGAAAAGCAGCTGAACGCTGCGGAGGCTGAGCTTCAGAAGATAGAGGTCAAGCCTGAGATCACGGACGAGCTCTGCCCCCAGTGCGGCAGGCCTCTGGCCATAAAGCACGGCAAGTTCGGCGATTTCCTGGCCTGCACGGGCTTCCCTGAATGCAGATACACCAAGTCAATAATCACAGGCACCGGAGTCAGCTGCCCAAAGTGCGGCGGCGAAATAATCGTAAAGAGAAGCCGCAAGGGCAAGCTCTTCTACGGCTGCTCCAACTATCCCGAATGCGATCAGGTCTTCTGGTACAAGCCTGTCAACAAGAAGTGCCCCAAGTGCGGCAGCCTGCTGATGGAGCGGGGCAAAAGCCTCGTCTGCTCCAACCAGGAGTGCGGATACATCGAAAAGAAGGAAAAGGGACAGGAATAGTCCCTCAGGAAGAATCGAGTAAAAAACCTTTCAAGGAGTAAATAGTTTATGGAAAAATTTCATGCAACGACCATATGCCTCGTAAAAAGAGGCGAAAACGACATCGCCATCGGCGGCGACGGTCAGGTGACCATGGGAGAGCACTCCATCATGAAGAACAACGCAAAGAAGGTGCGCAAGATCTATAAGGATCAGGTGCTGTCCGGCTTTGCTGGTTCAGTGGCGGATGCCTTTTCCCTTACTGAGCGCTTCGAGAAGAAGCTGGAGGAGCACGGCGGCAACCTCAAGAGGGCTGCTGTGGCCCTTGCCCAGGTCTGGAGAAGCGAGCAGGGCGCAAGGAATCTGGAGGCCATGATGCTTGTGGCTGACAAGGAGAGCATTCTGCTGATCTCCGGCACCGGCGAGGTCATCGAACCCGATGCCAACTACGTGGCCATAGGCTCCGGCGGCAATTTCGCCTACGCTGCGGCTCACGCCCTTTACGATCATACCGACATGGATGCGGAGTCCATCGTTAGAGAATCCCTTAGGATAGCCTCCGACATCTGCGTCTATACCAACAGCCACATCAGCGTGGAGAAGCTTTAGGAGGCGGAAATGGCTAAGAAACTGCAGGACATGACTCCGAAGGAAATAGTTGCGGAGCTGGACAAATACATCATCGGCCAGGACGAGGCCAAGAAAAGCGTGGCGGTGGCTCTCAGAAACCGCTACAGAAGAAACAAGCTCTCCGACGAGATGAGGGAAGAGATAACACCCAAGAACATCCTGATGATGGGTCCCACCGGTGTGGGTAAGACTGAGATCGCAAGACGTCTTGCCAGGCTGATGGATGCGCCTTTCGTAAAGGTGGAGGCCACAAAGTATACCGAGGTGGGCTATGTGGGCCGCGATGTGGAATCCATGGTGAGAGACCTGATGGAAGCGTCCCTTCGCGTGACAAAGCAGAAGCATATCGACGAAAAGTACGAGGCTGCAAAGGAGCTGGCAGAGGAAAAGATAATCGAAGCCATCATCCCTGGCAAGAAACAGGCTGCGCCCCAGAGCAATGCCCAGCCCATGAACCCCTATCAACTTCTTATGGGCGGCGCAAAGGCCACATATAACCAGACCACAGAAAAGGTGGAGGACAGAAAGATCGGAAACGAGAGCGAGGTTGAGCTGGCCCGCGAACAGGTGCGCCAGCAGCTTAAGGCCGGCCTTCTGGAGGAGCAGTACATCGAGATCTCCGTGGAGGAGGCTCCCAAGGACCAGACCATTGACGTGAACGGCGGCGGCTCCATAAGCATCGGAAACATTTTCGATATCATGGGCGGCAAGAAAAAGTACAAGAGAAAGAACATGAAGGTGAAGGATGCCCGCAAGATCCTCATCGAGCAGGAGGCGGCAAACATGATCGACATGGATCAGGTCACCTCCGAGGCCGTTGAAAACTGCGAGCAGAACGGCATCATCTTCATCGATGAGATCGACAAGATCGCCAGCGGCAGCGGCTACAAGGCCGGAGCGGATGTGTCCAGAGAGGGCGTTCAGAGGGACATCCTGCCCATAGTCGAGGGCAGCGTGGTGAACACCAAATACGGCCCCGTAAAGACTGACCATGTGCTATTCATAGGCGCAGGCGCCTTCCACGTGTCCAAGCCCACGGATCTCATCCCCGAGCTTCAGGGCCGTTTCCCCATCAGAGTGGAGCTGGAGAGCCTCACAAAAGAGGACTTCAAGCGCATCCTGGTGGAGCCGGACAACGCTCTGCTCAAGCAGCACAAGGCCCTGCTGGAGACCGAAGGCATAGAGCTGAAGTTTACTGACGATGCCATAGATACCATCGCAGACATGGCAGCCCTCGTGAACGATCAGACCGAAAACATAGGTGCCAGAAGGCTTCACACCATAATGGAGAAGCTGCTGGAGGATATTTCCTACAACCTGCCGGACCCGGAGCTCAGCGTTGTCACCATCGACGCAGCCTACGTCCACAGCAAGTTCGACGCCAAGGTCAAGGCTGACGATATAGACAGGTACATACTGTAAATGATAAGGATCGACGAAAACGGAAATGTAATAGAGCGGGAAAGCTACAGGGCTATACTTGTAGGTCTGAGCCTCGGCGAGGACATCAGCTACTCCATGGAGGAGCTTAAGGGTCTGGCCGAGGCCGCAGGCGCCGAGGTCCTGGGCATGATGATCCAGAATGCAGACAAGGTCAACTCTGCCAGCTTTATCGGAAGCGGCAAGCTCAGAGAGCTGGCCGATTTTGTCACGGAAATGGAGGCGGACCTGGTCATCTTCAACGATGAGCTCACCGGCATGCAGCTTCGAAACATCGAGGACGTCATCGGGACCCGAATAATAGACCGCACAATACTGATACTGGACATCTTCGCCGACCGGGCTCAGACCATGGAGGGCAAGCTTCAGGTGGAAATGGCCCAGCTTCAGTACCGCATGCCAAGACTTCTGGGCTTCGGACGCTCTCTTTCCAGGCTGGGCGGCGGCATAGGCACCAGAGGCCCCGGCGAAAAGAAGCTGGAGACCGACAGGCGTCACATACAAAAGCGTTTGGACGATATCCGGGCAGAGCTTGCCGATGTGAAGGCTGTGCGCAGCACCCAGAGGGCAAAAAGAGAAAAGTCCGAGATTCCTGTGGTGGCTCTTGTGGGCTACACCAACGCAGGCAAATCCTCCATCATGAACCGCCTGCTGGCGGCTGAGGAGAGGGAGGACAAGCAGGTCTTCGAAAAGGACATGCTATTTGCTACTCTGGACACCTCCCAGAGGCTCATCAGTTTGGATGACAAGCACCAGTTCATCCTGATCGATACCGTTGGCTTTGTAAGCAAGCTGCCCCACGCCCTGGTGCAGGCCTTTAAGGCCACCCTGGAGGAGGTAAGCTATGCGGATCTTCTGATCCACGTGGTTGACGCCAGCTTCGAACAGCATGATTTTCAGATAGAGGTCACCCAGAGAGTGCTCGGAGAACTGGGGGCGGATGGCAAGGATCAGCTGCTGGTCTTCAACAAGATCGACAAGGTCCCCGAATTCGATCCCATAGGCTACGGGAAGGATGCCCTGATCCTGTCCTGCAAGACAGGCGAGGGCATGGATAAGCTGCTGGAGGCCATAAAGTCCCGCATATTCTCCGACCTTCAGATGACCGAGCTGCTGATCCCCTACAGCAGGGGCGCCGTGGTCAGCGCCATCATGGAAAAGTCCAACCCCGAATTCACGGATTACAGGGACGAGGGCACCTTCCTGCGTGTAGAGCTTGGCGAAGCCGACAGAAACAGGTACAGGGAGTTCATTATCCAGTAGCAGCTGAGTTACAGCTCTGCAGGGGCGTTGATCAGACGCCTGACTCATATTCATGGCAGTACTTTACAAGAGCATCGCAAAAGAAGCTCACGCCGAGCAGATCATAGAAAAGAGCCGCTTCATAGCCCACGCCTATCCCGTATCGACTCGGGAGGAGGCGGAGGCTGTGCTTGCTGCTGTCAGAGCTCAGTACAAGGATGCCACCCACAATGTCCCCGCCATGGTGATAGGAGACAAGCAGCAGCTGCAGTGGGCCTCCGACGACGGCGAGCCCTCCGGCACCAGCGGAGCCCCCATGCTCCAGATACTGGTCAAGGAGGAGCTAACAAACCTGATAGTGGTGGTGACCCGGTATTTCGGCGGCATAAAGCTCGGGACCGGCGGACTGGTGCGGGCTTACAGCTCCTCCTGCAAACTGGCCATCGAGGCAGCAGGCATTAAGGAATACAGGGAAATAATCAAAAAAGAAATCAAACTGCCATATAATTTACTTGACAGAATTCAATACAATGCTATAATTTTAGGGTACGCGATCGAGAATATCAGCTACGCTGAAAGCGTCAGTATGGAGATCAGCTACGAGCCCGAAAGAGCGGAAGAGATCCGTTTATTTTTTAAAAATTACGGAATCGATGCTTGACAAACAGGGCGTTGTACTGTATTATTCTTGAGTACGTCGGAGGAACACTTCGGAAGTGTGGGAGTTTAGCTCAGCTGGGAGAGCATCTGCCTTACAAGCAGGGGGTCATAGGTTCGAGCCCTATAACTCCCACCACATTTGCGGCCCGGTAGTTCAGATGGTTAGAATGCCAGCCTGTCACGCTGGAGGTCGTCGGTTCGATCCCGATCCGGGTCGCCATCTTCTTCTTAGACGTATTTTTTAATCTCTTCGCTGGCGTGGCTCAATGGCAGAGCAGCTGATTTGTAATCAGCAGGTTGTTGGTTCGACTCCGATCGCCAGCTCCATACATGGGGGGATTCCCGAGTGGCCAAAGGGGACGGACTGTAAATCCGCTAGCTGAGCTTTCGATGGTTCGAATCCATCTCCCCCCACCAAGATGGATTACATCCGATACCAGAATGGTATCGGATGTTTCTTGTTTTTGAAGTCCTGAAATCCTTAAAAATAAAGGGTTTCGGGACTTTATTTTTTTGAAATAGAATAATACTTCAGACCTGAATATTTAAAAAAGTAAGTTAGTCTATCCTGATTCAATATAGTAAGTGCACTCTTTTTAGTACATATCTTTTTCTATCATATAGTTGCCTTAAGGCAGAGGAAGGAGACTGACATGCGTAGAGAAACAGCACTGAGAAAAGCTCTGGAATATTTCAATATTTTTCCAGATGAAGAAGGCGAGCTGGAGCTGTTGTTGTATCCAGTAGATACAGCAACAAATGGCGACTACATGAGTCTGTTATCTTTTGGAAACAGGCTTGATCTGTCAGATATGGATGACGATAGGATAGAGGATTTTCAGGAGCGAATGTATGATGCTCTATTCAAAAGATATCAAAGGGATCTTAAGATATTTAAAGAACTATTTTCTTTAAACGATAAATGGGCAGGAATAGCGCTTTGGAATGCGATTCCGCCACTGAAATATACATTCCAATACTATAAAAGAAATGATTTTTCTGAAGAGGAGTGGCGGTATCTGGAGCTTAGGCTGAAGGAAGAGGAGAAATATGAAAAAAGCTATGGCAGGATAGAACCAGGGAGTTTGAATAACTCCGAATATCTGATAGAAGAAACAGATATTGTTCAATTTATTAAGCCTCCCTATGACGATTGTGAGCATAATATGATGACGCTTGGTTATAAACATAGAGGAAAGAATCATGAGCTGAGTATTATTGGGAGTTTCTATACTGGAGTTTTCAGCTGCTACCCTCGTAGTTTCTTTTTCAATATATCCAGAAACTGTCAGGCTGTTTGTGCACTTCATGTTAGATACTCAGAAAAAACTAAAGAAATGGAAGTAATTATCATTCCTTCAGTTGACATAACAGCGGATATTCTGGGTCAAGGAATTGGTATCTTTTTCAAGTTTTTACAGAACAACAAGTTGTCTCTTTACGAAGAAAACAGAAATATGGCATATAAACTCAACAAACGAACCATTAGGCCAGAACTCATCAGATGTTTTGCTCCTTGCAGTAATACTATTCTTCAGACATCTTTGGAATCTGTAGGGTTTTGTGAAAAAGGAAGAATGCGTAAGCTGATGTATGTGCCGGATTCAACTGGAAAGACGGATTGCATCTACTACGAGAAGGTAATGATGTCTCCAAAAAAGGAAAAGACAACGGAAAAACTGATTGCGGAAAACAACAATCTGGCACCTGAGGATGTAATAATGCCCATCCTGTACAACGATTTGGATGACAGGTTTTATGATGATTCCGATCTCGAACTATATGATGATTTCGAGTATTAGTAAGATATGCTCATTATACTTTTTATGACGATATCTGCTCAGAAACAATCAAATTCCTTATAGAAACATTTCTGCATTCACATGAAGTGCTTCAAATATGTAAATAATAAATAACGAAGAAGGCTGATCGGTATTTCTAATAAGAGCCACCAAAAGGATACTCTGGCAATAAAAATGTACCAAATATGGCTGGGACTTTTATGGTACAATACGAATGTAGGTCGTGCTTTTAGCACTTGCATCTGATCATTAAGGAACAGATAACTATGGAAGGTTTAGAATCCAAGAAATTGGCACTTATAAGGATATGGCAGATCCTGAAGGAATACAGCGATTATAATCATCCTCTCACCCAGGAGGACATCGCAAACAAGCTGGAAACTCAGTACGGCATCGTAATAGAGCGAAAGGCCATAAGCCGCAACCTTTCCCTCCTGAAGGAGGCTGGCGTGGAGATCGAGTCCAAAAGAGCCGGAAGCTACCTGGAATACAGGGATTTTGAGGATTCGGAGCTCCATATGATAATCGACGGCATCCTCAGCAGCAAGCACATAACCGCGAAGCACTCCAAGGATCTTATCGACCGGGTCTGCGGCTTGTCAAACAGGTACTTCAAGGCAAGCGTCAGGCACATACACTCGGTAAACGACTGGAGCAAGACCGACAATCAGGCGCTTTTCTACAACATCGAGATGATAGATACTGCCATAGAAAAGGGCAGGCAGATCCACTACGATTACAACAAGTACGGCATCGACAAGAGGCTGCACAAATCCTCGCAGCAGTTTGTGAGCCCCTATCTGATGATATTGCATAATCAGCGCTACTATCTGATGGCCTACAGCGAATACTGGGGAAACATGGTATTCCACAGGCTGGACCGCATCACGAATATGACTCTTACGGAAAAGCCTGCAACGCCGCTCAGAAGTGTCCCCGGCTATGAAAAGGGTATAAACTACAAGGATCTCTCATCCACGATGCCTTACATGTATACAGATAAGCCTGAATGGATAGAATTCATTGCGGAGGCAGGCATTATCGACCAGATAATTGACTGGTTCGGAAGCGATGTCAAGTTCGTAAAGACCGATGACGAATTGAAGGTCAAATGCATACTAAAGGCAAGTCCCAACGCCATGGAGCACTGGGCGATGCAGTACATCAACTTTGTAGAGATCACAGCACCCGAATCGTTGAGAAACCGTATGAAGGAAACACTTGAAAAAGGAATAAAGAAGTACGAATAACCATCATTTGCTTATGCTGTCTACGATGAGGAGCGGAAATCATGTTGTTTGAAAAAGCTGTAAGTTATGCTGTGCAGGCGCATATGGGTCAGAAGCGTAAGGGCAAGGATAAGCCTTATATCCTGCATCCAATGGAGGTCGCTGCCATCGCCGGATCCATGACGCTGGATGAAGAGGTCCTTGCAGCGGCCGTTCTCCATGACACGGTCGAGGATACGGCAACCACAAAGGAGGATCTGCAAAGGCTATTCGGACAGCGGGTAGCCGATCTGGTGGCAGATGAAAGCGAAGATAAAAGGGATGATCTCCCCGCGGAGAGCACATGGGAACTGAGAAAGAGCGAGACTATAGAGCATCTTAAGCATGCAAGCCGGGATGCGAAGCTGATCTGTCTTGGCGATAAGCTGTCAAACCTCAGGGAGATGAGATCGGATTACAAAGAGATCGGAAAAAATCTTTGGGATCGTTTCAATCAGCATGATCCTGCCAAACATGGCTGGTATTATGGAAACATCCTTGAGATACTTGCGGATGAGTTTGGCGAAGATTGTCCGGCTATTCAGGAATATCGAAGAATAATAGAAGAAATTTTCGGGTAGGGCAATGCACCACTACGTTAGATCCCAGGATCACTGACGATTTGGGTCAATTCTCCGGGCATATGCTAAAACATACTCGCAGGCCTGCTGTTTTCGGCAGGCTTTTGTTATGTACCGGAACCAGTACATCCTATCTCGTATAATTCTGCCATCAGTAAATAAACGAGAGGAATTTGTGTGGAATATGATGGCAGAGTTTAAGGCACCCAGGGCAGCGAGGGCTAAAAAGCTTGCTGCGGCTCTCAAAAACAGCACCATAATCGTCAGCGAAGGGCATTTCGCGAAGATGCTCTCCGAATGCTTAGTGGAAAAAGCGGCTTATCAGAGCTAATGAATTATGATTATCCGAAGCATTACAATCTGCGATTTTGCAGACATCGGTTATCTCAAAGCGACTTTTGATTCGCAGGTAATTCAGTTGACCATGCCGGAGGCGGATACGGTTATGAAGGCCATTGCTGTTATCCTTAAAAGTGTGGTGGTAAAGGACTTTATCAGCAGGATCCGCATCAGGTCTGGCACCTCGATATCGGCTGAGATCTGCGTTAATGGTGAAGTCCTGTATGTCTGCGCCAGAGGCTCTCCTTCTTCCGGTGGTTTTGATTATTCAGTCCGGGATGGAGCCGGACGGCCGGTTTCCGGCTTCTACGAAGCGATCCACGTAAATGAAGAGGAGGACCTTCTTTCCTGGTTCGGATTCGATCCGGATGCCCTGTATTCGCAGCGGCTCAGGCAGTACAAGCAGGCCGACAGATATTACCAGGAAGAGACATTCTCGAGGATGACCGAAGGTACAGGATGCACCAGGACCTTCAGAGCGCTGCTGAATAGATATATAAAGGACTTTGAATCGTTACCGCTCCCCGGCAAGCAAAATTGCTGTATAACAATAAAAGGCGACGGGACATTTGTCACGGAAAAATCTGAGGACAGCGTTCTTCCGGTCCCCCTTACCGAAAACGAAAGGATAAGCTTTGAATTTCAGTGCTTCCTTGCAGTCAACGATTTCTGGCGCAGGGTTGAGGCCGTCCGGAATATGAATCACATAAAAAGGCCCTTAGTCGTTTGTGGAGCAGATGTGGTGCTTTGATGTACCACATCTGTCTCATCGGGATCAGTATAATAGCCTTGCAGCTGACGGTTAAAAAACATGATCCCGTTTTTAGTTGAAAATATTCAGACCATCTGTTATACTGCACCCACAATCAAAATTAAATATCCTGATTCCATGTAGAGTGCGTTAGGGACTGGCCCTGTGACCGCACGGCAACCTGCCCTGGAAGGGTAAGGTGCCAATGCCAGATCGATGGGATGTGTCTTTTTTATTGCTTTAAATGCTCATCGTCTTCGATGGGCGTTTTTGATCCTTGACAATTTCATAAATAGTTATTACTCACGCTGCTTTGCAGCGCGATTGGTTCGTTATGCAAAAAACAGGATAGGAGGAAGGGAATGAACAGATTTGAGATCGATTTTGAAAACATGACTGAAGAAGAAATTGATGAGTATTACAGGCCGAAAAAAGCTAACAGCAGAAAAAGTCTGGCTCCTCTGTTTATCTATCTGATACTGCAGGAGCACAGCAGCTCTGAAAAGCATCTTTCACACAATGAGATCGCCATGCATCTCAGAGACTATCCTTATGAGATAGATATCGAAAGAAAGGCCATCGGCCGAATAATCCATAATCTGGAGGATTCCCAGCTCGGTATCTTCAGCCTTCGGGGCATGGGTACCTGGCTGGAGGCATAGCCTCAAGGCTCAGAGGAGCCGGTGCATCATGTGACAAAAATGGTGCACCGACTTCTCTATACTGTAGTCAATAAATGGATCCTGCAATATTATTCCTGTAGTGGTTAAGAGGGGAGCATATATGATTTTTTACAGAATTCAGGCAAAAATCAGCGGCAGTAAATGGTTCGATGAGGAGAAGGAAACAGTCCTTCGCCGCAACAAAAGAGAGCTTGGACAGAAGATCGGTTCCTACAGCAAAAGCATAGCTGAAAAGGGTTTAGTTTTTCTGTCCGATGCAGGCGAGGACTACGTCGATGCCGGTATGATACTGAAAAAGAAGGACAGCGTCAGCGAGATCACCAACGGCCTTATCCTTCTGATCGAGTCTGCCGCAGGCGGGCAGCTGGAGGATCTGGAAACCAGAGAGATAATGCTAACTGAGCTTTAGGATCTCCTGAGGAAGGCAGGCCATAGCCAATATATAGAAGACGATGATGATGTTTACAGGCAGTTAGGGATAGAGGATCTGGTGCACAGATATGCCGGGCTATATTATACGGAGGACCTGGTCCCTGAAGAATCTGAAAAAGCATTAAGAAAAAGAATCGGGAGCTTTCCCTTCAGCGACGATCTGTCAGCCGAGATGGACCGCATTTTCGGCTGCGATCCGGTGAGTGTGCCAGTAACAGGCCATCCGGTCCACTATATGGTAGAGACCGACGATAAATACACACGCGAGCTGCTCTATACAACAGTCATCAGCTCACTGTATTCCAGGCAGCGCATAGAAAACAGACGTTATTCCTATTTGAATCTGACCGTGTCCAGCGACATCAGCATGAAGCCATACAAGGCTTTGTACCGCAGCAATGTGGGCGGCGCTGTGGTAGTGCACTTTAAAGGTGATATCGAGGAGGATGGTCTGGCTGATGGCGGAAGAGAGCTTATTGAATTTATCTGCAGTGTTGCAGAGGAATTCCGCCACAAGGTGCTTACGGTCTTCTGCTTCTCCAGGGAGTGCACCAGGGTAAGAGAGCTGTTCCTTGAAAACCTTGGCTCTATGTGCTTTGTCGAGCTTAAGGATAATCTCGCCTCCGGAGACAAGGCAAAAGCCTTTCTGAAAACCCTTGCCAAAAAGAACAGCGTGGAAGCGGACAAAAAGCTCTATAAACGCATCAAAGCCGATGAGGGCTATTATGCCCATGAGCTTAGCCAAATGTTTGACGAATGGTTTGACGAAAAGCTGAGGAAGAGCATTTATCCGCAGTACAGGGAAATAGTCAGCGTCAAAAAGAAGATCGAAATGGCTGAGCCGAAGGGGTCTGCCTACGAGGAGCTCGAACAGATGATAGGCCTTACTGAGGCAAAGAAGGTTATAAATCAGGCGCTTGCCTATGCCAAGGCTCAGAAGCTTTTTGCGGATAAGGGCATGAGATCCGAAAGGCTGTCCATGCACATGGTGTTTACGGGGAATCCTGGGACTGCCAAAACCACGGTGGCCAGGCTTTTTGCCAGGATAATGAGGGAGAACGAGGTCCTTTCGATAGGCCATATGGTGGAGGTGGGAAGAGGCGATCTGGTGGGGAAATATGTGGGCTGGACTGCTCCGACGATCCAGAAGAAGTTCAAGGAGGCTCAGGGCGGCGTTCTGTTTATTGACGAGGCCTATTCCCTTGTGGATGACAGGAGCGGCTCCTATGGAGATGAGGCCATCAACACCATCGTCCAGGAGATGGAGAACCACAGGAAGGATACGGTGGTGATCTTCGCGGGGTATCCTGACAAAATGAAGGGCTTCCTGGACAAGAATCCGGGGCTCAGGTCCCGCATATCATTTTATGTGCCCTTTGATGATTATAGCACCGAGGAGCTTGGCAGGATCGCAAGGCTTATGGCTTCGAAGGACAAGCTTCAGCTTGCGGATGACGCTGAGAAAAAGCTTGAAATGATATTCGATGAAGCAAGGTGCAGCGTTGATTTCGGCAACGGGCGCTTTGTCCGCAACGTGCTGGAGAAGGCCAGAATGCAGCAGGCCGTGAGGCTCCTGGAAATGGGCTGGGAGAACGTCAGCAGAACGGACGTATCCCTCCTGACTGCAGCTGATATTGAAATGCCTGCAGCAGAGCCTTCGAAGACAGGTATAAAAATAGGGTTTGCAATATGAAATAAAGATGACTGAAGCCCATGCCGTCATGTGTGTTAGTTATCACGGTATGATATAATCATATAAAATAATGTAATTTGATAAGCACTGGAGACTATATGAAAGAGACTATAATACTGGCGCCGGGGGCAGGCGCAAGTGAACTGTTAAGAACCATGGCCAGATTTGGTGTCAGCACCCTAGGCTTAAGGATAGTAAGTCCTGTGGGGCTGGCCAAAATGGCGCTTATGAAATCCGGCAAAAGTATCGGCGAGAGCTTCCTCACATCGGCTGAGGAGCCATCGCTGATCTTTTCATATCTGAACAACATTCCGTATTTTTCTTCAGCTTCATATGCGGATGCCGAGGCACTGGCTATGGCGCTTGGTACAGCAAGAAGGCTCATCCCTGCTGATGAGGCCTCTGAGATTACCAGCATCCTTTCCGGAGGAGAGTTCCCTGAAAAGAATCAGGCTCTGCTTGCCGTATATCAAAACTACATGCAAAGCTGCAGAACCAGCGGACTTATAGATGGCATAGCCCTTGTGAGGAAGGCCATTGCACAAGCAGGAGCCTTCGAGGCGGATTTCTGTACTCTTAGGGAATATCCCTTGCAGCCGCTGGATGAGGCTCTGCTAAAGCATGTTTCAGGCGGAAGCTTCACTCAGATGGATCTTGCCGGGCTGATGGGCAGGGAGCATAGCCCGGTCGGAATCAGCTCCTTCAGCGCTGCATATGGAGCAATAAATGAAGCTGAAGGCATCATCAGTCACATATTTAGAAAGGGTCTGCCCCTTGATAAATGTATTGTAGCCTGTGCTAACACCACCGAATACGGACAGATCCTCTATGATCTGTCTAAGCGCTATGATATCCCCATGACCTTCGGCTCCGGTATTCCTATAAACAACTCCAATCCTGCAGCATTGCTTAAGCTGCTGTATGAATGGAATACATCGGGGTATAACGGAATAGATTCCCTGAGAAAACTGCTGACAAGCCCTTCCATCGACAGAAAAAAACTGGAGGAGCAGATCGATGCAGAGCTCTGGGGGGATTCACTGAAGGACTTGGTGGAAACTGCAGGCTCCCTCAGACTGTCCTTTAAGGCCGAAGATAATAAAAACAGGATCGCAGCTATGAGAACGCTGCCTTTGGATGAGAAAAAAGCTGCGCAGCTTGATATTGCAGAGGCTCTTTCCCATGAGCTGGAGCTTGGTTATGCAGACTTCATAGAAAAATACAGCTACATAAGAGCAGGAATTTCGGAGAAGATAGACCAGTCAGGCCTCAGCGTCGTTTGCAGGACATTGAGATCCTTTGAGAGCTTTGCTCAGGGGTCTCCGATAGAGGATATCATTCCTGAAATTCTTAATAAGACTGTAAGCTCGGAAACAAGCAAAGAGGGCATGCTGCATGTATGCTCTGTTCCTGCTGCAATGGCAGCTTTAAGGGAAAACCTATTTGTCTGCGGCCTTTCCGCGGCGGACTTCCCGGGAAGCCCCTCAGAAAACTTCCTGCTTCTTGACAGCGATCTGGAGCTCTTCGGAGCTGCTTCTGCACCCACCTCTGCAAAGCGCATAGAGAATAAAAAGCAGACACTTCAGAACCTCATAGAAGAAGCCTCTGCTCTGGGCGCTGAGATAAGATTATCCTTCCCGGACTTCGATCTGGCTGATATTAAAGATCAGAATCCCTCGTCGGTGCTGTTTGACATTTATGAACAGATCAATCCTGGCTCGGATATGGAGGCGTTCAATAATGCCCTGGAGCACTATGGCTACTTTGACAGTCAGCTTTCTGCAGCGGACGGAGTAGGAAAGGCAGTAGCCCAAGGCAAGGCTGTTGAGCCTGCTCCTGAAAGTCAGGATATGCCTGACAGCAAAGAAAAGCTTAATAAGGAGTGGTCTCCAACGGCTCTGGAGGTATTCTTCCAATGCCCAAGGCATTTTTACCTGCACTACATCTGCGGTATCGAAGAGCCTGAGGAGGATGATCCCTTTACCGTGATAAATGCTAAGGATCAGGGCTCCCTGGTCCACAAGCTGATGGAGCAGATTGCAAATAAAAACATCAGCAAGGACGAGTTCCTTGAGCTGTCGGATAAGGCCTTTGATGACTTCCTAAAAAGCCGTCCTCCCATCCACAGCAGCGCGGCAGCTAAGCTGAAGAAAGAATTCCAGCAGATGATGGCGGACACTTTCGAAAAGGATCCGAAAAACAAGGTCCTGTCTGCGGAGGATAAGTATATTTTTGAACATCCCAGCGGCATAAAGATCAAAGGTTATCCCGACAGGGTGGAGCAGACCAAAGACGGTCAGTATATAATTGCGGATTTCAAGACCAAGCGCAAGGTGGAGCATGTGCCTGAAGACATCGATACATGCCTTCAGGTGGTGTTTTATGCATGGCTTTGCTCTCAGGCTGGAATTGCTATAAGCAGGGCTGAGTACAGGTATCTAAGGAAGTCGATGTCCATTAACTGCACCATCAACGATGCAATATATAATCAGCTGAATCTGAAGCTTCTGCAGTTTAAGGAAGCTATGGAGAATGGCGATTTCCCGAGAAACCCGGGAAAACAGAATGCAAACTGTAAATACTGTACCTTCGGAGATATCTGCGGATGGGACGCAAAAGAACAGGAGGCTGAAAATGATGAATAATCAGGATATGGACAATACCTCCCGTGATAAGATCAGGAATGTAATAGACAGGAATTTTTTTGTGGAGGCAGGAGCCGGATCCGGCAAGACTACTGTGCTTGTGGACAGGATGGTCTCCATGGTGGAGGGCGGCCTTGATATAAGCAAGATCTGCGCCATTACCTTCACCAAGGCGGCGGCATCGGAGTTCTATGCCCGCTTCCAGAAGAAACTGAGTGAATCCTCCAGTCAAAAGGCCAAAGAGGCTCTAAAAAACATAGACCTCTGCTTTATGGGGACTATAGATTCCTTCTGCAATATGGTGCTGTCGGAGCATCCCGCCAAGGCGAAGATTCCTTCAAATTCAACTGTCGTAAGTGACGAAGAAAAGGCTGAGCTGTACCGCAGAGAGCTATCCAAAATACAGTGCGGTGAGTATGACGATACTTTAAAGAAAAAGTATGAGCTTTTCAGATCGTACTACTACAATGCTGATGAAATTTTCATCAAAGGGCTCCCGAGGCTTATGGATACACGGAATGCCCAGCTTAACATACCTGCAGCGCCATGCAGCAGCATAGATGATATCTACAGGGATGAGATAGATAGGCTGAGGGACAATCTGGTTTATCTGAGTGAACATACTGAGATCCTTCAGCTTGGCAGCGCTTCTGCCAGAGATGCGGCTGAGGAACTCGAGGATCCTAACAGTCTCCGTTATCTTAAGGGTAGCTGGGCCGATGAACTGGAGAATGTGATACGTGTTCTGAATAAGCTTAAGGGGCTTCGAATCGATAAAAATATTGATCCGAAGGATCTTGCTCCGGGCATGGATATGATATTTCAGCCGAGAATCTCAAAGGATAAATTGTCATGGTTTGAGATTCCTCCTGAGAAAGATCCTTTGCTGATAGAAAGGCTGAATGATATCCGTTATGCTGCGGCAATGGATTTTCTGTCATCCTGTGTCAGCCCCATTTCTGAGAAGCTCAGGGGTGAAGGTAAGCTTAGCTATAGCGACTATCTTCTGTATCTTCGGGATATGCTTAAGGAAGATGCCGGTGCGGGTGGTAGGCTGATAAAGCACATATTTGACCGTCACAGCTATTATCTTATCGATGAATTTCAGGATACCGATCCTGTACAGGCGGAGATCTTCTTTTATCTCTGTGCTGAAAAGCCGGAGCCTGACTGGACTAAATGTGTGCCGAAGCCTGGCTCACTGTTCATTGTGGGCGATCCCAAGCAGTCCATCTACAGATTCAGAAATGCAGATGTGGCATCCTTCCAGAAGGTAAAGGCACTATTCACGGGAAATGTAGGTGAGGTCCTTATCCTGAGCCGCAATTTCAGGTCTACTGAACTCTTATGCAGCTTTTTCAATGATGTATTTACAAGTCTGCTGCCGGATGACACCGAAAACCAGAGCCGATTTGAGGCTATTCCGCTCGGAAATAAGCCGGATTACAAGGCGTCGCTAAATGGTGCATACAGATATACGATTCAAAGCACAAGAAGCTTCAAGGACAGCGAGGATCCTCAAACTGTCGCGACGATCATACGCAGCATATTGGAGGATCCTGACATTACAATTCAAGGCAGAGGTGAAAAAGCTGTGCCCAGGAGGCCAGAGTACAAGGATTTCATGATCATAACTCCGGCTAAAACACACATGCAATACTACATGAATGCTCTGACTGCGGAGGGCATCCCTTTCAGGATCGAGGGAAAGCTGCTGTTTGACAGGTGTCCTGCGCTGAAGCTGGTGTCTGCCATAATGTCAGCTGCCTCGGACCCGAATGACGGAAAGAGCCGTTTCAGGCTGAATAGCATCAGCGGATGCCATATCCCCGAGGACCGATTCAGTTCGTATAGGTCTATGGCTTATAACATGAGCCCTGCGGCCTTTTTCAGCCTTGTGATGGACCAGGAAAGGGTCTTTGCCAAGGCTGGATCAGAGAATGCAGAGTATGTTTATTACGCTCTGGAGTTGCTGCGTCAGGCAGAGATCGAGGGCAGTGTCTCTACAGTCAGGGATGGCGCAGCCTTTATAAATGGGCTTATTACGGAGGGCTCGGACCAGGAGCGCTGTATTCAGCTGGTTAAGGATACCAACAGGGTCCACATTGCAAATCTGCACAAGGTTAAAGGTCTGGAGGCTCCGATCGTTATCCTGGCAGATCCGAAACGCAGCACATCGATACCAGAGCTGAGAGTGGATTACAGCGGAGAAATGCCGCAAAGCTGGGTATTCAGTATTTCGGATCCCCAGAGTCATGTAGCGTTAATGAACAGCAGCAAATATCCGGACGAGATGAAAAAAGAGTCTCAGGCACTTGCAGCGGAGGCTGACAGGCTGCTTTACGTGGCTGCCACAAGGGCAGAGAATGCGCTGATAGTGAGCATTGCAAGAAATGCGAAGGGTATAAACAGTGACTCAAACCCTTGGCTGCCTCTGGAGAGCCATATTGGTAACGACATATTTGCTCAGATATCCAGGAAGCCGCCAGAACTGGTTGAAGCTGAACTTGTGGATGCAGATGCACTCTATGAGGCCGCCGAAGCCGATTCTCCTCTGAATAATGAGAAGATATTTGAAAAGAGCTATGAGATCCTTAGACCAAGCACTGTAAAGATCAAGACAGCCAGTGAGGCTGAGAATGAAGCGGAGGATGAAGCGATTTCAAACACGGGAGAAGCCGCTGAATCAAAGCCTGAAGCCCCTGCAGAAGACCATGCAAAAGCGGATGCTAAGGCAGCAGAAAATGCAGCCATAGTCAGAGACTACTATCCACCGCTCATGGGTACAATGGTCCACAGGATAATGGAGGTGATGGTGTCATCTAAAAATGCTACAGACCCGGCAAGCCTTCTCAATGAAGTACTTCGGGACTACGGAGCACCTGACATCCCGTACAGAGCGCATCTGGAATTCGTCATCAAGACAATTCAAAACGGCGGCTACAAGCAGGAGTCAGCTACCCCTCAGGATATTCTGAAGGAGCTGCTTTCGGCCGAGAAGGTATACTGCGAGCTGCCCTTCTGCTACAGCAAGGATCAGAGCCAGATCTGGCACGGCGTGATGGATGTGGTCTACCTTAAGGATGGCAAATGGCATATACTTGACTACAAGACAAACGCAGATCCATCGGATCTTGAGCAGCGCTATCAGGATCAGCTGGCAGCCTATATTGAGGCATTCAGGGCAATGACCGGGGAAGACGCAGTAGCTGAGATCTATCACATTGAAGTTTAGGGAGGTGGCCAGGAGCGGGAAAGAAAATGACCGAACCGATCTCAATTCTTTATGTTCATAGCTATCTTGGCTTTGGCAACGGCGGCTCAAGTCAGCCGATTCGGGCTGAGCTGCAGAAGTGAGATATTTCATTTACACTAGATGCATAGCAGTTTCCTGTGAATGATTATATGGCTATGGATGAAATGCTCAGCAAGCTGGTCCTGAGTGGTAAATATCAGATGGTGATTGCTTCCTCAATGGATACCTTTTCACCCTTACGATGCCGCAGGCAGAAGTTATTAGGATCCTTGTAAATCAAGCGCTTCCAAAGGGCTGAAGGGCACACGTGACTAGGATTCAGCAGTGAATCAGCTGCTGACGGATATGTTGTTTGAAGCACTGTGCGCCAAGTCTGCTGAGTTTGTGGCTGCTTGCAGTCAGGAAGCACTGAACCATGGTAGACAGGATCAAAA
>JAEEGI010002495.1_pt1 | contig 45108 bp, 39 predicted proteins | sample 8958751 | NCBI WGS metagenome assembly JAEEGI01 (sample SAMN16246545, study PRJNA631951) | gut metagenome | biome: gut microbiome; feature: rumen; material: KS-attached | host: Bos | place: Iran: Karaj | collected 2018-10
GTCAAGAATGATGCAACGCAAAGTGGGCGGAGCTATTTGATGATCAAGCGTTGGGTAGAGGTGGCCTGCGGGGTGGTGAGGGTGACGAGGTAGGAGCCTGCGGGGCAGTCGTGCAGGGGAATGGTGAGAGAGGATGAGGTGACGGGAAACGAACGGATTTCACGACCGGCGGCATCGCGAAGAGTGAGGGTGGAGCGGTGGATGTAGGATTGAGGGTTGAGGATGGTGATGGTGACGCTGTTGCCGGCTGGGTTGGGAGAGAGTGAGAAGAGGTTCTGCTCTTTGTCCGGGGAATGGATGCCCTGGGGTTGGGTGTGCGACGTGTCGCTGTAAGTAAAATAGACGGGGTCGCTCCATACCGACCATGTGGCAGTGTCAAGATAGGGGCATTTGACAAACTGGCACATGGCACGGACACGGGCTTGGTAGCGCACTCCCGGCACAAAGGCATGGCCTGTCAGTTCCAGCGAGTTGGTGTTGCCGCCCACAGTGTCGCCCCAGAGGCTGTCCAACGGTGTATCGGCCGGGCCGGTGACCACCTCATACCAGTAATGCTCTCCGTCCACATTCCATGTCAGGGTCGGCACTGCACCGCCCGTGACAGCCAGCCCTTCAACTGCAGGGCAGGTAAAGAGATCCGTATCGGGGGCAAGTATCGGACAGTAGCCCTGATATTGCATCCACCCACTCCCCCAATAACGATTAAACCACTCCATGCAGTTAATTGTAATGTTATCATCGGCAAGACCTGCTATAAAGTTAATCCTTTCTCCGTTTTGATGAGGTTGATGGTATGCCGTGTCCATACACTCAAAGCCATATACCACGCGGTCTTGAAAGAGTTCGAGTCCGTTGAGTCGCTCTATTTTGAAATAACCGCCCAAGAAAAAAGTGTCTGTCACCATGATCGGTTCGTCAAAATACAAGGCATACCCATCAATCACGGTGTCTAATGGGCCGCATTTCGACTGGGAATCGGGATTGCTGTATGCGATATAGCAGTCGGTGGCTTGCCCGTATTCGATATGCGTGCTGGTCAAACGGATATTGGGGCGGTTGTAGTCCCCACTGTCAAAGGTTACCAATGCCCCCCATGTTGTGTCACTCTCCAGTTCAATGCTGCATTTGAAAGCCACGCCTGCTATCCGGCAGCGCCGGAGGCATGGCGGCAGGACGAATCGATAGACATCCACATTGTTTAATTCCCATTGATGAGTAATTTGATTAAAGGCGAATCGGTTAGGCATTCCTAAGAATCTTCCATTCCCGATAAGACTCTGGTCAAAGGATGATAGGAACATCGGATGGTCTACTCCGAAAGCATGCAGTGTGTCCTGTGCGTTCAATGCACTTGACGATAATAGCATACTAAAGACTATGATGATGATTCTTTTCATGTTTATTGTTGCTTTATGATTTTATGACTATTTTAAGAACGATTACAATGATTTTTTATTGTTGTTTAAGGGAATTCTATACAACGTTGGTTAAATAATCCATCGGGAATAGTGAAAACATAGGTGTACGGTGAGGTGTTTACTGGATATATTGCAACCATTGGCTGATAGGAAGTGTATGTATCCATCACTTTAGGTTGAAGCGGGAGTACGATCACATCGATGCTGAGCGCCTTGTAACAATTGCCCGAGGACACCGGCACCATGTCTTTCAAACACCAGTACGTCCCCCCCGATGCTATGTATTCGGTTACGGAAAGCCAGCAAACAGAGTAGAACGGTTTTGTCCAGTATGATTCATACCAACATTTAGCAGTATAGTCTGTTGGGTAATACGGTTCCAATTGCACAAAGGTGTTCTGATTGGACATGAGTGTAGGGTGGTAAATGTCTTGCAGCAGTATAAGTCGCCCCATCATTGTCATATACGTCAACTCAAACGGTTCTGACTTGTCTCTCAACGGTACAAGCTGCGCCTGGGTATTGTCCATGCTGGCCAAATCGAAAAGCCTGATATTGGTTGAAAACTGCATTTCACCGGCTTCATCGTAATAAGACGACAGCGATGCAATTGCTATTGTGTCACCCCTCGTTACGCAACCGTGATAGTCTGAGTATCCCTCCAAGGGTGTAGAATACAAGTAATAGGGATCTGCCTTGAAGTCTGTTACAACCCTTTCTTTGCCGCATCGGTGGATGACCGTGGAATTTCTGTCGATATAATTCCCGATAAAGGCCACATGGTTTTCAGTCTCCACAACTTCGGTAATAAATTCGCGGTGGTTCTCGTCATTTGTGGTCGTGTATCGGTGATCAATCAAGGATGAATGGTTAAAATCCGCTTCCAATATTATGGTGCGATAGCAGTCAGAGGGATAGTAAGGGGGTGATGGAGGTAACCCTGGACAGGTTAAGACAGGATTACTTGTAAAATGGAGGTCGCCTATTGCAACGACTTTCTGTTTCCCTTCAAGAGTGTATGCGACCATCCGGGTGAACCTTGTGACAAATTGATTGTCCACTGTGTAAATCGTTGCAGTCCGCGGACCCGCGGTTGAATAATCGGATAGTTTGATATGGCCGATAATGGATCCGGTGGAATTACATCCACAAAAATAAATGTCATCACCCGTGATGCGCATGTCGCTCACGGTGCAGTCAGGTGGCAATGCCACTTGTTTGTGGTTGAGTGAGAGGTCTATTAGAGCAATAATGTTAAGTCCCAAAGCATTGTCCTTATAATAAACCAATGCTGAAGTCAGATTCACTCTACGTATGATTGACGGTGTGGTTTCTGCATAGCCATAGTATCCCGATACAAAATCAAAGAGCTGGGCTGAAACTCGGGATGGTGACATAAACAGGCAACAAAATAAGGATAAAAACAAAATGATTCTGTTCATAACATTTTTTTGAGGGAGCATTGCAGTGATTTTGTTCAAGACGGGATCCCTCGTCAAACCGTCTTGTACAAATTGTTTAATTTCAACTACAGCGCACATCGTTCACAATATTATTGGCCGAAGCCCGTTATGGATATGATGTGCGATGCACTATATGTATTGCGCCTTGGGTGCCTGGGGAGAGTTTTGTTTGAAGTGAAGTCTCTCCGCCTGTCCGGCATCCTCGATTCAGCCCTGCACAACGGCGCGACAAACTCTGTGCAGGGCATTTTTCAATGTATTTCATGGTGTGTTCGTTTTGCTGTCAGACTGATGATTTGTCTGTTCATAGGTTAAGAAGCTGTTTGAATTTAATTCAATGATTTTCATAAAGCACCTGAGCGGCATCTTTTCCTTCTTTTCTCAATTACAATGGAACCCCATTGCGCAATCGAAAAGAAGAAAAACCTGCTCGTTCATGTCCATAATAAACTTCATCAATCAAAATTAAACAGCTTCTAATCATTGGGTTATCTATTGGCAATACAGGTAAATTCGCCGGTTTCTCGATTGAAAGTTATCTCCACAACGTAACCCTCCAGCGTTTTTTTGAAAGCCCATTGATTTGCTTCGTCTTCATTCTTGGTAGTGAATGTCACCGTTTCTTTTGGGCAGTTTTCGTAGAGGGAACGGTTTTCGTCCATAATAGTCACGATATACCCTTCGCGGGCAAGCGCGAGCATGGAGGACATGAATGTGTTCCAATCGTCGTCGTTTAGGATGGCGCGGTGATAGGTTTGTCCGTTCACGGAGTATTGAATAATGCGTGTGTTGCAGTTTTCGACGTGAGCGGTAGGCTGGTTTGCAATGGTTTCTTTTTTGCAACTGACTGATGTCAACGAAATCATCACGAGAAGTGTTGCTGGAATAATGTACTTTTTCATTTGATGTGATTTGTATTATTTTTCTGTTGTTTTTAATCGATGTGTCTCTTTTGCTATAATTGGCAATATTTGTTGCACAGATTCTACATGGAATATGCAAATGGCTGATATTGCAGGGGACAAGACAACGTAGTCGAGTTCACCTGAGAAAGGCATAGCTATACGAACGTGGTGGTCTTCTCTTGAAACAAGAAAGAAAAACACCGATTCGCCGTGGATTTTTGTTTCATCGTAGCAATCCAAGTCGTCGAATATGAGAAAATCATGACATAGTTTTACCCATGCGGAATCGTTGGTTGCTGTAATTAATGTGGCATCTACAAAGGTGGTGTCATTGACTTTGTATTTACTGACAAAAGAAACGTTTAGTCCTTCCTGCTCCATGTATTCACGATAGATTGGACTACATTGGTTGATGGGGACAGTTCGCGGCCATAGTTTGACAATAATCCCCCCTCCTACTATTAGCAGCAGGGCAGTGAGAGTTATTGTCCAACCTGTCTTATTGCTTTTCATATCTCGTTAAGGATATTGTTGACTGTGTGTATTGCATCTAATCGTGCGGTGTGGTTCAGCGCCGAGCGCCCGTATTGCGATATGACAAGGCCATCGCCCAACTGTCCAAACGACACGGTGGGGAACACCAACAGCATGGCGATGGCGATGGTTAGCATCTGTGGTATATAGTTGTTGAGCAATACGGGTTGTTGCCACTTCGTGGTTTTGATGGCGGCAGCGAGGCTGTACCCTGTGACCAGAATGAAGACGGTTTCGAGTATCAAGGCAGCGGTGGTGACTTGTGGGCATGTGGTGTAGATGTGCATGGAGAATGTCCACTGCAGTGTCATCAAAAGGCAGCAGACCATCATAATCCAGTAAAAGGTTGTTTTCAGCCGGTGGTGCCGTAGGGTACGGAGAAGTTCGGGGCTGGCATGAAGAAGCCGGCCTTTACCGTGGGCGGTTCTTTTTGCCACGCGGTGGTTCAGACGCTCCCAGTCGGTTTGTAGATCCTTCAGCAGCCTGTCGCTCTCGGATAGGGACACTTTGGTCGTTGATTGTTTCTTGCCCCCGACGGTGTGTCGGTTATCGCGATGGTATCGATTGCTTTTGTTCATGGCTCTTGTTGATTAAGTTTTATTAATTTCTTTTTTATGCGGTGAAATCGTTGTCGTGCATTTTCTATAGAGATGCCCATGATCAGGGCTATTTCGCGGAATGATTTCTTGTCGAGGTAGAGATACAGCAGTTGACGGTCTTCCTCGCTGTCGAGACGGTCTATCAGGTCATAGAGTCGCTGGTAGATGAGATTGTCGGTTTCGTCGGCTATCTGGTTGCACACCTTCTCGTTGAGTTTGACAAAGGTGGGCATTTGGGAGTGTCTTCTGTATTGGTCTGCCGCTACGTTGAGGGCTATGCGGGTAACCCAAGTGTTGACACTGCTTTTTTTGCGGAATGACGGCCATTCTTCCCACAGGGTGCAGACAATGTCCTGGATGAGGTCTTGGTAGCTCTCGGAGTTGTATCTGTAATAGTAAAGACACACCCTTGCCACGGAGCCGTAGCATTGTTCAAGCATCTTGATGAACTCGATTTGTTGTAGGGTCTCTTCTTGCATTTGGTGGGTGCTATCGATTTTCTACTACCTGTTCTTTGACGTATGTTTGTAACCTTTCATGACACATTAGTCGTAAAAAAGGCCAAAATGTGACAAGGGATGCAAAAAAAAATTCATAAAAAAACAAAAAAATGCAAAAATCAGTGTTGCAAGGAAGATTTTCCTCCATAAACACGGGGTTTACCCGCTGTACCGCCCTACAGATTGGTCTGCTCAACCTCATTTACACCATAAAAATATTGCAGGGGCATCGCTTAGCGCTACCCCTGCAAGTGGTTTGTCAATCATGCGGACATTTGTTATAAAATCCGCTTTTCCGCCGATAGGCCTCTGTCTATTGCCTATAGGTTGCGCGAAACGCAGACCTTGAAGCTGAGCGTCTGGTTCAGCCGCATAGGATCATAGCCATCAAGCTCTTGAATAATAAATGTGACAGCGCCTTTCTCCCATTCAAAACGGAGATTCTCAGGCTCAATTTCAAGATGCGTATTACCTTGTTCATCAGTAATGTACACTTCGAGCGGATAGACAAAAGGCAGTGTATTCCACGCACCCAGATTCTGGCTCACATCATAGATATTCCACACATAAGCCTCAACCGTGCCATAGTCGAACACCTCGTTGGTGATTGCGGGAACATCCACTGTGCAGTACAGATAATTGTTCGAACCAGGGAGATTTTCTCCCTCCACCACTTTCCATTGCGAGGGCGTGATGTTGAACCGATATGTTTCAATTTGCGAACCTAAGGTAATGTACTCTTTGGTACAGCCCGACAGCATCATGAACAATGCCATCATGGGGAGGAACATTCTTTTCATTTTCATAGTTTTATGTTTTTAAATTATATCTCGGTTGTTGTTTTATTTCGTTTGCAAAGATACAAAGGATTTTTTTATAAAATTCCTGTTCCGTCACATATTTTTCCCAAAAGGCCTATTTCAACTGTACAACTGTGATACCGTCGCCTCCCAGCTCAAGCCGCTCGGAACGGAACGAACGCACATCCCGGTTGCCTTGCAGATACTCGCGGATTATCTGTTTCAAAATGCCGTACCCCTTGCCGTGCAGTATTCTGATTTCTTTCTCGCTCAGCAGCTGGGCATCGTCAATGAAATGCTGCAGATTTTCCAGTGCTTCGTCGGCACGCTGCCCCCGGAGGTCGAGCGTCGGATTGAAGGTTTTGCGTTTCTCGTTGATGTCGTCATAGATGGACTGGAAACGACTGTTCTGACGGCTCAGTTTGTCTACGGGTATGTTTTTCTTTGCCGTACCCTTCAGCCGGTTCAAGGCTATCGTCATGCGGATGCTGTTGCTCTCCACCACTGCCTTCTTGCCTTTCATCTCCACCACCTGAGCAAAGGTCTCCTGCCCGTCGATACGCACTATGCTACCCACCGTTATCGGCAGTTCGGAATCCTCTTTCTCCGCCTCCAAACCATGGTTGGAGACAGACAGAACCTCGTCACTCCTTTTGCGGGCTTGGGCATGCTCTTCGTCGTGGCGTTGCTGGTCGAGGGCTATTCGTTCGGCTTCGGCCTTCATCTCCTGCCTTGCCTTGAGGGTGGGTTCACGCTCGGCCTTGGCTTCTTTGATGCTGCTGATGGTCTGCTCCACCGTGCGGTTGGCGTCGGCCAGTATCTGCTGCGCCTCTTTGCGTGCGGCGCTCAATATCTCGTACTTCTTGTCCTGCAACTGCTGGGTGAGCCGCTGATACTTCTCCGTGACTTCCGCGAGGAACTGGTCGGCCACATCCAGCTCGGTCTGCCTGCGCTGCACCTCCTGCTTGTCCAGCTCTATCTGTTGCAGCTGATGTTCGAAATCGAGCATCTGGCCTCCCACCTTGCCTGCAGCCTCTTCGAGCACCTCGGGCGGGAAACCGATATTACGGGCTATCTCGAAAGCAAACGAGCTGCCGGGATGGCCGATGGAGAGCCTATACAACGGCCTCATCTCTTCGGTGTCGAACAGCATGGCACCGTTGATGATTCCCGGACAATGGTCTGCCATCAATTTCAAGTCGGCAAAATGGGTGGTCACCACCCCGAAGGCATGCCGGTGATACAACTCTTCGAGCAATGCCTCGGCAATGGCACAACCCGAACGGGGTTCGGTGCCGCCGCCCAACTCGTCGAGCAGAAAGAGGGTGTTCGCGTCGGCAATCTCCAACAACTGCTTCATATTCTGTAGATGCGACGTGTAGGTGCTCAGGTCGTTGTCTATCGACTGCTGGTCTCCGATGTCGATGAATACCGTGTCGAAGATGCCGAATTCCGAGGTCTCGCGGCATGGCACCAACAATCCGCACTGCAACATGTATTGTATCAATCCCACAGCCTTGAGGCACACCGATTTGCCACCGGCATTGGGACCCGACACGATGAGAATATGCGAGTTGTCGTCAAGGTTGATGTTGAAAGGCACCACCTCGTCCTTTCGGTTCAGGTACAGCAACGGGTGGCGGGCTTCGAGCCAGCTGATTTTTGTAATGCTGTCCACAATGGGACGGCCGCAACGCAGCGTAAGAGCCAGCCGGGCCTTGGCGCGGATAAAATCAATGCGGGCCAGAAACCAATAGGCATTAGTCAGTGCGTCCAATTGCGGGCGTATCATGTCGGTGAATTGAGCCAGGATACGGTGTATCTCGCGTTGCTCGGCAAACTCCAATTCGCGCAAATCGTTGTTCAGCTCCACCACCTCCGACGGTTCGAGATATGCCGTTTGGCGGGTGGCGGACTCGTCGTGTATCAACCCTTTGATTTTGCGCCGGTGGGTGTCGAGCATGGGTATCACCATCCTGCCGTTGCGGATGGTCACCTCAGCCCCGTCAGGAGCCCAGCCTTCGCGTTTGGCACGGGTCAGCTGTCTGTTGATTTGTACATCCACTTCGTTACGCTTGCGGACCATCTGCCGCCGTATGTCCAACAATTGTGGCGAGGCGTTGTCGTATATCTCACCCTTGTCGTCGATTATCTTGTTTATCGCTTTGGTGATGGCGGGATTCAACTCCACCCGCTTGGCCAACTCATGCAGCAAGGGGTAACGCACCGGATCGTCGCGCAACAGAAAACGCAGACACTCCCCTATGGTGTGCAGCGAGCAGCGCAAGTCGAACAATGCCTCCTGCTCAATAACCGTGTTGCCCACACGCAGACGCACCAATTCGTCGGTCAGGTCGATAAAATCCTGCGACGGAAAACTGTTCTCAAGAACCAGTATCTGGCGGAATTCCTCGGTCTGCTGCAACTCGCGCACCACCCGGTCGTAGTTGTTGGAGAAAGCCATCTCCCCCACCATCCTTACGGCGAGAGCATTGGTGCACTCGGCTGCAAGCAGTTCGCGTATTTTACTGAATCCCAATTTATCTTCTATCGTCATAGTAGTCGTCCTTAATCAAAGTCAAGAAAGAAAGGCCAATGCTGGCGGAAGGTGTCCAACGCGTCGCGGCTGAGTGTGGCTTTGAACACTGCCGGCTGTCCCGGGACACAACCGGCCATATCCTGTCCCCGGTAGTCCACCACTGCACTGTAACCCGCATAAGGTATCCCGACCCCATCGGTGCCCACCCTGTTGACTCCCGCCACATAGCAAAGATTCTCGATAGCCCTGGCGCGCAACAGTGTGCTCCACGCCTCATGGCGTGAGCCGGGCCAATTGGCACACAGCAACAGCAGGTCGTAGTCGAGTGGATTGGCATTGCGGAGCCACTTGGGGAAACGCAGGTCGTAGCAAACGGCGGGCTTGATGTGCCATCCGCGCCACTCGAATATTACGCGCCGGGTACCCCGTTCCAGTTGCGAGGCCTCGCTGCTCATGCGGAATGTGTGACCTTTGTCGTAGTATCCGTATGACCCGTCGGGTCTCACCCAGTGCAGGCGGTTAACCACCCGGCGCGGTCCGGAGCCGGTCTTCACCGTCCATGTGCCCACAAACAGGGCATCGTGGAGCCGGGCCATACGATGGGCAAAACGGTAGGTCTCGCCCTCTGGCTCCTCGGCCATGGCGGCCATATTGTCCGAAAAGCCCGTGGTGAAGGTCTCAGGAACCATCAGAATGTCCGCCTCGCAGCCTAAAGAGGCAAAAGCCTCTTCCACCATGCGGCGGTTCACGTCGGGCTGCTCCCAAGCGATGTCCTGCTGGTAACAAGCTATTGTCAATTCCTCTTTCATCATAATGCCAAACAGATTAGTCGGGACAATTGCATGCATAGTCCCACAATTTCTTCACCGAGGGCAACAGTTCCTCGATGGCCTGCTGCTCGTCAAGCAGCAGATGACAGCTGCGCAAATCTATCAATTCGAGCGTTGCATCCAAACGAGCCAGCTCCTTGGGCAGCCGCGTCACCCGTGTATCCCAAAGCACCAGCTCTTTCAACTGCTCCATACCGGCCATGGCGGCAGGCAGCGAGTCTATCGGATTGCGGCTCAACACTAACCGTTCCAGATTGACAAGCAGGGCGACACTGTCCGTCAGCACCCTGATACGGTTGCCCCGCAAATCCAGTTCGCGCAGATTGGGCATGCCATACACCTGCTTTGGCAGCGTCTTGAGCCGTTTGCCCCGCAGCTGCAGAATGTACACTTGCGAGGGGTCGCGAACCTCTTTCAGCGACTTATACACCCTGTCGGGCTGCGCCGAAGCCAGCACCGGCAAAACAATAAGAATGGCAAACAACAATCTTCGCATGGCAAATCATTTTTTCACTCCCCTGCCTTGCCCCTGCGTCAACATCCGCTTGGCAGCCTCGCGGTCGGAACGGAGCTGCGTCACCAGCGTTGGCACATTGTCGAAACGACAGATGTCACGCAAACGGGGGCCAAACTCGACAGTGAGTGTGGTATCATATAAATCGCCTTCGAAATCAAATATATTGACCTCGAAGACCGGTTTGTCAAGTCCAAAGGTGGGCTGTCCGCCAAAATTGGCCATACCCTTCAGCCCCGCAGTACCGTCGGCCAGCGTAACCCACACGGCATACACGCCGTCGGCAGGCCACACTTTCGACCTGTCGTCGAGCGACACATTAGCCGTCGGGAAACCCAGCAGCCGTCCCAGTTGCCGCCCTTTCTCCACTGTGCCCCACATGCGGTAACCTCGCCCCAGCATAGCTGCGGCGCGGTCGGTCTGTCCCTGTTCCAAAGCCTTGCGTATACGGGTTGAACTTACCTCTTTGCCATGGTAGAACACCGCCGTGTCAACGTGCAGTGCCACCCTCCTCTCATCGGCAAGTGCAGGCAAACGGTCGAAATCGTTCCGGCCCCGGCTGCCAAACATATTGTCGAACCCCAACACCAATACACGGGCATCAAGCTGTCCCACCAGCACTTCATCGAAAAACTCACAGGCCGACATGCCTGCCAACTGAGGCGTGAACGGCAATTCCACCACTGTATCCACCCCGCACTGCGACAGCAAACGGGCACGCTCTTCGTTGGTCGTGATACGGAAATGGGTAGCCACGCCCTCCGTAAGCACTTGGCGGGGGTGACGGTCGAAAGTGACCACCACCGGGCGCAACCCTTTTTCCGCCGCCACACGCCCCAAAAGCGTCAAAATATGGCGGTGGCCTGTATGCACACCGTCGAACATGCCCACCGTCACCGCCGCTCCTGTATCGGCTAACTGCCTATAATCATCTAATTTATATATATTCATCAATTAATCAATAGTGCTGCAAAATTACAAAAAAAGTAGGAACTATTACCAAAATAGTTGACCCCGCCACAAAATAACTGCACCGCAAGAAAAGGGCCACTCGTTGCATCAGCCGACTCCCCTTTCAACCCGCTTGCCGCATGCCCTCCCCTGCCACTCACACAATTTCCAGCCATAAACAACAACACAAATACACCTTTTCACAACCATTTACAACAAAAACAACCGAATCTTACCCCCCGTTCATCCTTCACCCGGTTCCCGTCACTTCCCCCTCACATACACCTTCAGTTTTCCTTTAAAAAAGGAAGAACGATGGGAGAACGATGGGAGAACTGAGGAAGAACGAGCGAACGGAAAGCGTATTCCGGGTGCACCAACAGCACCTCGCGAAAGCCCTACGGGCTGACTTAAACCCAAATCGGTCGTTGGGTTTTATGCCAGAGTGGTATTTGTTTCGAGAAGATTGTCGGCGAAACCATTGAAGGCGTAGCGGGCTACGGTGAAATGGTTTCGTTGGCAAGATTCCGAACGTTACCCAAGGCGAGAGCAGAGCAAGCTTGCTTGCTCTGCCGAACCATAGTAACGTCATGGAACATAAAGAAATGCCGCTATGGCATGAAAAGGAGCTATTATCCGATAATTAGTGTACTTCCCGTCCTAATGACCGATTTGGGTTAAAATACAGTGTGAAGAAAAAAAAATTGTGCAATTCGAAAAAAGTGTGTATCTTTGCAACTCGAATAATTCAAATCATTTTTTAATAACAATTTAAACATCAAACAATTATGCCTACAAGAATCAGATTACAGCGTCATGGTAAAAAGAATCAACCTTTCTATCATATCGTTGTTGCGGACGGTCGTGTACCCCGGGATGGCAAATTTATCGAGAAATTAGGCACCTACAATCCCCTGACCAACCCCGCCACTATCGAACTCAATGTTGAACGCGCTGCCGAGTGGATCGGCAACGGTGCACAGCCCAGCGAGACCGCTCGCCGTATCCTTTCTTATAAGGGTGTCCTGCTGAAACATCACCTGCAGGTGGGTGTCAACAAAGGCGCCATCAGCCAGGAACAGGCCGATGTGAAGTTCAACGAGTGGCTCCAGGCCAAGGAGAACAAAATCGCTAACGCTAAGAGCGAGAACGACAACAAACTCCGCAACGTGAAGAAAGACCGTCTCGAGGCCGAGAAGAAGCACAACGAGACTGTTGCCGCCGCAGTTGCCGCTAAGCGCAAAGCCGCTGCCGAGGCCGAAGCTGCCGCCAAGGCTGAAGCCGAAGCCGCCGCTAACGCAGAAGTGGCCCCTGCCGCCGAGGAAGCTCCCGCTGCCGAGTAACACTGAACGTGTCATGATTAAAGCGTGTTCCTCCAGAGCACGCTTTTTTTGTAAAGACAACAACCTGCAACCAGACTTTCGCAAACCGCCAATATTGACATTAGCTTTTACCTTTCCATTATGACCAAAGAAGAATGCTACCGCCTGGGCAATATCACCAAACCTTTTGGCTTCAAGGGCCAGATGGTTTTCTATCTCGATGTGGACAGCCCCGAAGACTATGCCGGACTTGATTCGGTATTCGTAGAGGTGAAAGGGAATTTGATACCCTACTTCTTCAAGGTGGACAACATAAACGGCAACAAGGCCGTGGTGACTTTCGAGGATCTGACACCCCAAGAGGCCCAAGCTCTGGCCGGACATGACTTGTACCTGCCCCTTGACTTGCTGCCCAAGCTGACCGGCAACCAATTCTATTTCCATGAAGTGAAAGGCTTTAGGGTAATTGACGCTGAAAAGGGAGATATAGGTATCATTCAGAGTATCATTGAATACCCTGCACAACCCCTTTTTCAAATCATGAAAGGGGACACAGAGATACTCATTCCTGTCATCGACCCTGTGATAAAAAAGGTGGACAGAGAGACAAAAACCATTTTCATCGAAGCCCCTAACGGTTTGATAGACCTTTATTTGCAGAGTTAATAACAACGTGTTAATATCTTTTTTACCGTATGTGAGAAAGTATCTGTACTTTTGCAAAAGTGAATTACGTGTGAAAACCCACGGAAATATTTTGATGCTTTATGGAGAAAAAAGAACCTACACCCGAGAAGACTTGCTATTCTGCTGAAGAGCTACAATTCTTTAAAGAATTGATATTGAAGAAACGCGAAGAAGCAATAAAGAGTCTTGAACTGCTGAACGAAGCCGTTGCTGGAAGCCAAAACGATGCCTCTGACACCGCTCCGACATTCAAGACGCTTGAAGAGGGAAGCAATGTGCTGTCGAAAGAGGAAAACTCCCGCCTTGCCGCCCGCCAGCAGAAATTCATCAAAGACTTGGATGCCGCCCTCATCCGCATTGAGAACAAAACTTACGGTATCTGTCGCGTGACTGGAAAGCTCATCCCGAAAGAACGCCTCATGATTGTGCCACACGCCACAATGACCATCGAGGCCAAAATGCAGGAAAAGAAAAGGCGATAATTCGCTTGTATCCTCCTTTTATTTGACAGGCAAGAGCCCACTTGCCTGTCTTTTTTTATCCTTTGCGATTTTTCAGTCTCTACTACTTTACCGTCTGCGAATCCGTAACAACGGGAACTCCTGCACAACAGCAAGAAACATGAATCACCCTGTAATGGCCATTGTTAATGGTTTATTCATGGCAATTCATGTTTTTCGTCACAGGCGGGGGATGGCGGCGAGAAGGCGTTGGGTATAGGGGTGCTGGGGATGGGCGAAGAGCTGGTCGGAGGGGCCTTGCTCCACAATGCGGCCTCGTTCCATGACCATGATACGGTCGGAGAAGAATTTGACCACTGAGAGGTCGTGGGTGATGAAGAGGTAGGTGTAGCCGTAACGTTCCTTGAGGTCGTTGAGGAGGTTGAGCACTTGCGCCTGAACGGAGACATCGAGGGCAGAGACACTCTCGTCGCAGACGACGAGTTCGGGCTGCAGCACAAGTGCGCGAGCAATACAGACGCGCTGCCGCTGGCCTCCACTGAACTCGTGGGGGAAGCGATTGAACCATTCCTCTTTAAGGCCTACTTGTTTCATCAGTTCAAGTACCCGTTCGCGCCGCTGCCGGACATCGGGACATAGGTGATGGCACCGGAGGGGTTCCATGATAGCCTCGCCGATGGTGAGGCGGGGGTTAAGGGAAGAGTAGGGATCCTGAAACACTATCTGCATCTTGCGGCGGAGCTCTTTGCGCTGGGAGTGGGAGAGGCGGTCGAGGCTGGTGCCGTCGTACTCTACGGTACCGGCACTGCGTTCGATAAGTTGCAGGATGGCACGGCCAAGGGTGCTTTTGCCACAACCCGACTCGCCCACAAGGCCAAGGGTCTCGCCCCGGTAGATGTCGAAGGTGAGACCGTCAACGGCATTGAGCGACTGGAGTACACGGCCGAAGACATTCTTTTTGAGGGGATAGGTGACTTGCAAGTCGCGCACCCGCAACAGAGGCACTGGTGAGGTTGGGGTTGCGTGAAAGGATGACGGTGTGTCGGACTCAGTAGCGCGGCCTTCTAAATAGTCCTGCACGGTAGGGAGCCGATGCGGACGACTGTCGAGGGGTGGACGACAGGCCAGGAGCCCTTGGGTATAGGGGTGCCGAGGATGGTAGAGAACCTGTTGGGCTGTGCCTTGTTCCACTATCTCACCTTTATACATCACGGCCACATCGTCGGCTATCTGGGCAATGACGCCGAGGTCGTGGGTGATGAATATAATGCCGATGTTATGGCGTTGCTGAAGAGAGCGCAGAAGTTCGAGAATGGTTTTCTGTACGGTGACATCAAGTGCGGTGGTAGGCTCATCAGCGATGATGATGTCGGGATGACAGATGAGAGCCATGGCTATCATGACACGTTGCTTCTGTCCACCACTGATTTCGTGGGGGTAGCTGGAGAAAATCTTTTCGGGACGGGGAAGCATGACCTCTTCGAACAGTTCGAGGGCACGTCGGCGAGCCTCATCGTGCGACACCTTTTCATGGGTCATGAGCATCTCGGCCACTTGGTCGCCACAACGGTGGACGGGGTTGAGGCTGGTCATGGGTTCTTGGAATATCATGCTGATACGGCCGCCCCGGATGTTGAGAAAAGCATCTTCGTCGAGGGTTAAAAGGTCTGTTTTTCCAGGGTAATCGGAGTCATCGGGGTTTTCAGAGTAACCTGAGGGTTGGGGAGAGTTTTGCAGCCAGACATGGCCTGAGACCATGGCACTTTTGGGCAGCAGTCCCATGGCGGCCAGACAACTTACGGATTTGCCACTGCCGGATTCACCCACAATGCCGAGGGTGCGGCCACGGTAGACAGAGAAACTCACATCCTTGACAGCTGCTGTTGTGGTACCATCGTTGTTGAATTCAACATGGAGGTTGCGTACTTCTAAAACCTTATCGGATGCATCCATATAACAGGCATATATTTAACAAACTATGATTCAAAACAAAGCACTCAAGCCGTCTCGAAAGAGAAAGTGTGAGAGTTTTAATTTTTGATTAAAACGCAAAAATAATGTTTTTATTTGAAATATAATGCGTATATTTGCAAAAATTTTTCGAACACGGGAGGTGAAACCTTTCTAACTGTGGTAAAAAAACATTTGATATAAAAATAACAATAAACATAAAAAGATAACATTATGACGAAATCTGAAGAATTCATGGAAATGGAAGCCCGTTATGGTGCTCACAACTATCATCCGCTACCCGTAGTGCTGGCCAAAGGTGAAGGCGCTTTTGTATGGGACTGCGAAGGGAAACGCTATTTCGACTTCCTCTCCGCCTACTCTGCCGTGAACCAGGGTCATTGCCATCCCAAGATTGTCAAGGCTCTTTGTGACCAAGCCCACGAACTCACCCTCTCCAGCCGTGCGTTCTACAACAACTGCCTTGGCGAGTGGGAGAAATATGTGACCGAGTATTTCGGCTATGACAAGGTGCTGCCCATGAACAGCGGTGCCGAGGCCGATGAGACCGCCCTGAAACTGGCACGCCGCTGGGGTGTGGTGAAGAAAGGCATTCCTAACGACGAGGTGATGATTGTCTGCTGCGAAGGCAACTTCCACGGCCGTACTATTACCATTATCACCATGAGCAACGACCCGGAGAGCTATGCCAACTATGGCCCCATGACTCCTGGTTTCATCCGCATACCTTACAACGACCCCGCTGCACTGGAGAAAGTGCTGGAAGAGCATGGCGAGAAGATTGCCGGTTTCTTGCTGGAACCCATCCAAGGCGAGGCCGGTGTCTATGTTCCCGACGACGGCTACCTGAAGAAATGCTATGACATCTGCAAAAAGCACAACGTGCTGTTCATGGCCGACGAGGTGCAGAGCGGTATCGCCCGCACGGGTAAGATGCTGGCTTGCGACCACGAGGGTGTGCGCCCCGACATCCTGATTTTGGGCAAGGCTCTTGGTGGCGGCGTTGTTCCCGTCAGCTGCGTGCTGGCCGACGACGACATCATGCTGAACATCAAACCCGGTGAGCACGGTTCCACTTTCGGCGGCAACCCCATTGCTGCGAAAGTATCTATCGCCGCCCTGCAGGTTATCAAGGATGAGCACCTGATGGAAAATGCCGAACGTCTGGGTAAGATTTTCCGCGAGGAGATGACCAACTTCAAGAGCCCCATGATTGAGAAAGTGCGTGGTAAAGGTCTCTTGAACGCCATCATCATCAAGCCCCACAACGGTAAGGAGGCTTGGGACGTATGCCTGAAGATGCGCGATATGGGTGTGCTGGCTAAGCCTACCCACCAACACATTATCCGCTTTGCTCCTCCGCTGGTCATCACCGAGGAACAGCTGCGCGAGGCTATCGAGATTATCAAGAAAGCCATTGCTTCCTTCGAATAATACTCAATATCTAAACTTCAAAGGGTATCCCGTCCGTCGGGATACCTTTTTCTTTTGCCACCACTCTTCACCACAAGCCGCCTCCAAACAAACTAAACCCGGATAGAAAAAAAAGTCCGTATGTGAGAAAATAGTTGTATCTTTGCAAAATTATTAGCGAAACTATATACAATTATTGATGAAAAAAATTATCATTTGGGCCTTGATTCTGGTGCTTTGCGGTGTCGGGCTGCTATTGACGAGAAAAAAAATCACCCAGATCATAATACCGACGTGTCGCAGCATCTGGGTGAAGGCACAGCATTATCCGTTTCAGGACACCACACTGAGTATAGACGAACGCGTAGAGGACTTGCTGTCGCGTTTGACGCTGGACCAAAAGCTGAACATGATGCAGCACAGCAACCCCGCTATCCCTTCGTTAGGGCTACCGGCCTACAGCTGGTGGAACGAAGCCCTGCACGGTGTGGGGCGCAACGGCCAGGCCACTGTGTGGCCCATGCCGATTGCCTTGGCGGCCACATTTAACCCCGAAACTGTGCAAAAGGTGTTCGAGGAAGTGGCTTTCGAAGCTTGCGAAAAGTATCATAAGGCTCGAAAGACCCTCACCAGTCGTTCATTGCGTGAGCCCATAGACTATACAGGATTGACATTCTTCACTCCCACCATTAATATCTTCCGCGACCCGCGTTGGGGACGCGGCATGGAAACCTACGGCGAAGACCCCTACCTGTCGGGTATCATGGGGTTGGCCTGTGTGCAGGGGCTACAGGGCGGAAAGCCTGGGCAGGACGGGCTTCTCGCAGCTGCCTGCCTGAAGCATCTGGCCGTACACAGCGGTCCCGAAGGGGTGCGCCACGAGTTTGACGCGCAGGTGTCGCCCCGCGACCTATGGACCACCTACCTGCCCGCCTTTGAATATATCATCAAAAATAGCGACGTGCAGCAGGTGATGTGCGGTTTCAACCGCCTCAATGGTGAACCCTGCTGCACCAGCAACCATTTGCTGCTAAACATCCTGCGAAACAGATGGGGTTATGACGGCATGGTTGTCACCGACTGCTGGGCTTTGAATGATTGCTGGGAGCGCGACACCGTCATCCCGCGCCACAGAACCCACTCCACCGCCGTCCAAGCTGCAGGAGCAGCCTTCAACAGCGAGGTGGACTTGGAATGCGGCAACGGGTTAGACGCCCTGCGTACAGCTGTGGATTCGGGCTATGTCAGCGAAGAGAAAATCAACGAACATGTACGCCGTATCCTGCGGACACGGATGCGCGTGATGATGCCTCTGAAAGAGAAAGAGAAGGCTCCGAAACCCTCCCCCGCCCTATATGAGTATTTGAAGCCTGTGGATGCAGCGGCCATGAGCCTTGTACTGCTAAAGAACGAGAAAGACCTCCTGCCCCTGCACAAGGGGAAAACCAAGATTTATCTGACAGGCATCAACGCCGCCGACACCCTCATGCCTTTAGGCAACTACAACGGCATACCCCTCCACACGGTAAGCATCCGCGAGGGGCTCTCAAAGCTGTTTACGCTGGTGGACAATCCCCGCAACGCTGACGTGATAGTGTATGCCGGCGGCCTCAACCCTGAACTGGAAGGAGAACAGCTTGAAGTCGACATACCTGGATTCTACAAAGGCGACCGCACCCGCATCGAACTGCCCGAAGACCAATGCCAGGAGTTGGAGGAACTGCGACACAAGAACAAACCTGTCGTGCTGTTGCTTTGTAGTGGAAGCGCGATAGCCCTCAACGGGGCCGCCCTCAAGAGCGAGGCCATCATCGCCTGCTGGTATGGCGGCGAAGACATGGGAACTGCCATTGCCAAGACTCTGGCGGGCGAATACGACTGCTTCGGACGGCTGCCCGTCACCTTTTATAAAAGCACAGCCCAACTGCCCGACTTCTCCGACTACAGCATGCAAGGCCGCACCTACCGCTACATGACCAAAGAACCGATATACCCCTTCGGCTATGGGCTGAACTATGGTAAATACCACTTAGAGGATGTCACCTACAATGCCGAAAGCATGACCGTCAAAGGACGTATCGTAACCGACCGCAAGTCTCCGGCAGGAAAAATGAGCAAGACTGTGCAGGTCTATCTCGTGGGCGACGACCCGCAAGCCCCGCGCAAACAGCTGGTGGGCATCTACAACGGAAATGGGGAATACTTCAACATACACCTCGACCCCTTCTGGCTGCGCCGCTACAACGAGAAGACTATCGAGATGGAACTCCCCAAGCCCGGCACCCCGCTACACCTGCTTGTAGGCCTAAGCAGCAACGACAAAAACTTCATAAAAATAACATCTGAATATTCAGAATAACCAGAACACTCCGAATAACAGAAAACAAAAAACAACAATATCATGAAAAAACAAGACTGGTTAGTTATCCTTATTGTGGTGGTCGTATTGGCTCCCTTCTTTATCCCCGCCACGGGATTCTTCGCCTGGTTCGAGGCTTCGACCAAGGCTCACCCCTTCATCATGGCATTCTTCAAGTTTGCCATCCTCGCCACCTTTGGCGAGATGCTTGCCCTGCGCATCCGCGAGGGCGTCTACAACAAGAAAGGCTTCGGCATTGTGCCACGCATGATGGTGTGGGGATTCCTCGGCATGTGCATTGCCATGGCAATGATTATCTTCAAGAGCGGTGTTCCCGCCTTCTTAGGCGTGATAGGCGGCTGCAACTGCCCGGCTGCAGTATTTGCCGCCCCCGAACTGACTTGGGGTAAAGTGGGTGTAGCTTTTGCCGTCAGTGTGCTGATGAACACCATCTTCGCACCTGTTATGATGACCTTCCACAAATGCACCGACATCCACATCTTAGAGAATGGCGGTACCGTACGCGGACTGCTCCGTCCCATGCACATGCGCGACATCTTCGCCAACAAGATTAACTGGGATGTACAGTGGAACGTTGTGTTCAAGAAGACCATCCCGCTCTTCTGGTTCCCCGCACACACCATTACATTCATCCTGCCCCCGACATTCCAGGTACTCTTTGCAGCTCTGCTCGGGGTAGCACTGGGACTGATATTGGCTTTAGCCGGAGGAAGCAAGAAATGAAGCACCTGCTGATTTTTATTGGAGTACTCGGACTGTTCGGAGTACTCCGAGCCCAGGACAGCTTCTCCTTCAGCTTCCACGGCTTTGTCAACCCGCACTATTATGCCGACAGTCGTAGCGTAGTTGGTGGACGTGAGGACATGATGCTCTTCTACCCCAAGCCCATTGTGCGCGACAGCCTTGGCCACGACATCAACGACGGCTGGCAGGCGAATATGCTTGCCATCACCGCGAGGCTGAATGTGAGAATCACGGGACCCGATATGCTGGGCGCAAAGACATCGGCTTTTGTCGAGGGAGACTTCACAGGTGCCACCAATGCCACCATCGACAACCTGCGTCTGCGCCACGCCTACTTCACCCTCGACTGGGGTCGACACCGCCTCCTTGCCGGACAATACTGGTACGCCATGGTCATCCACGAAATCATGCCCATGACCAACCCGCTGAACATGGGCGCACCCTTCCACTGCTATGCCCGCCAGCCGCAAGTGCGCTACGAATACCGTCTCGGTGGGTTCGAAGCCGTGGCTGTGGCGCAATGGCAGCTTGACAACATGAGCCAAGGCCTGCTCAACGGCACCCCGCAGAGCAGCACCCTCTTTGCCCGCCACAGCCTCATTCCTGAGTTCAACGCACAGCTGCGCTACCGCCAAGGCAACCTCTTTGTGGGAGCCGCCGCCAACCTCAAGAGCATCCAGCCCGTGGTGAACACTGCTGGTGTTGCGTCGTCTCAGCAACAGCACCGTTCTTTGAGTTACTCAATCTTTGGCAGCTACTGCTTCGACGGATTAACTGTCAAAGCACAAACCCTGCTCAACAACAGCCTTTACGAAGGCTGCTCTCTGGGTGGCTACCTGATGCTGACAGATGGTTCCTTCCGCGACTGGCACTTCAACACTGTTTGGCTCGACATTGAGGGCAACCGCGGCCATTGGCGTCCCGGTCTCTTCATGGGCTACGCCAAGAACCTTGACTTCGGAAACACCGACTACACCCATTGCTTTGGCCGCGGTCACGACCTTGCCTACCTTTGGCGTGTACAGCCACGCCTCACCTACACCACACTGAAAGGTCTCTCCTTCGTGGGCGAAGCCGAATACACCTATGCCGAATACAATGAACCTGTGGGCAATCTGCGCCTTTCGCTAAGTGCCGTATATGCTTTTTAAAAATGAAAAGTGAGAATTGAAAATTGGCTATCGCACCCAGATATTTCTCAACTTTCAATTCTTACTTTCTTAATTACAAACCATTGATTATCAAATACACCCCCTACATAGTCACTGCTGATTATTTATTGTCAAGTGGAAAAAAAGATGTACTTTTGCACCACAAAATACAAAAACAACATTGACAATGAAACGCACAAAACACAAGACAATCCTGCTGACAGCACTGCTGCTTATCACTGCCTCTCAAGCATCAGCACAATGCACTATCGACAGCCTTCCCTATTTCATGGATTTCGACTCCCTGACACCCTACACTACATCTACCGCCCCATACGACGAGTTGCCACCCTGCTGGCACAACACATCCCTGTCTGCCAGCAGCAGCTACCGAAACCTCATACGTGATTTTTCCGGTTCCGTATGCCTCTACGTCAACCCACAGATATTAGGCAATGTCAAATATACGGTTTCGACACCGTTATTCCATGTTCAAGGAGCCACCCTTCGGATAAGCTTCGATTACTCTGGCAGAGTGGAAACAGGCTTTATGACCGACACCACCGACCCCTCAACATTTCTTCCTTGCCAAATAAATACATATCCATCTATCCGCCCCAATTGGCAAAGAGCCGAGTTCTTCGCCACACTGACCGACAGCCTGCCCGTAGCATTGGCATTCCGTCGCATAGTCTCTACAACCAACAACTATGTTGATAACCTGTCCATCGAGATAGAGTCCGACTGCCCACACCCGACAGGAGTGTTCCTCGACAGCCTTGAAACCGCTGCCGCACACCTCTCATGGTCCTCCACTGGAGCTCCTTTCTACCGTGTCATAACCTCACACGACGGACTTGATGACACACTCTTTGTCTACGACACCACACTCACTGTATACGATTTGTTACCCACCACCGATTATACTGTACGAGTCTATTCTGTATGCTCAGACGACGACACCTCGCTCAGTTCGTTGCCACTGATATTTAGAACGCTCTGCGGTGCCACTGCCCGTATGCCAGTCAACGAGACTTTCGACGACACCACACGTATGCCTGAATGTTGGACTGCCGTCACCGACAACGCACCAAATGCTGTTTCCAACAATTTCTATCCACGTATAAACGAACACAAACTAAGGTTATGGAAGAGAGCCTCCGACACCATTGATTGCATTGCCGCCAGCCCTCTAATTCCTACCAACCGGATGTTCGTCAGTTTCTACGCACAAAACACTGGACGTACCTACGATGCCAAAGTCGGGTTGATGACAGACCTCTCCGACACCTCCACCTTCATTCCAGTCCTTTCCCTGCCTCAAACCATTTCGTCAAGTACTCAATTCGAATTCTCCACCGACAGCCTTTCCCTGTCCGACAGCCTTTATTATGTTGTTTTCCGTATCTCTACCGGAAATCTCTACATTGACAATGTTCAAATCATCTCACTCAGTCAATGTCGCATACCAGAATACGGAACTATCACTTCCACCACCCACCACATTACCGCCAACTGGACTCCTACCAATGCCGACCACTACCGTGTGCTGTGCACCGATGGTACCAATACCAGCGTCATCATTACCGACACCTCTACAGCCACCTTCACCACCCTCATTCCCACCACACGCTACTGGCTCAATGTCTGTGCCATCTGCGGAAACGACACCACCGACACCCTTTCTCTTGGCAGTATCCGCACCGACTGCGACCTCTATAGCTTACCCTATTCAAACGATTTCGAATCAACACCTAACCACAACTATCCCACTTGCTGGAAAAGTGTCGGCAACACAGTCAATGAAACCAACAGTGTAACCTATGACTATCACAACCCAAGCAACAGCGTATTCCTTATCAGGGGTGCTTATGCTGTCTCTCCTCGTTTCGTTGTGCCAAATTCAGGTATCCAGGTCTCTTTCCAGGCTCGGAGTTGGAGCGATTATTTTGAAGACATGATGGGGCACATGCTCTGCTACACCGCCCGCGTTATCGATGAGAGCGTGATGCTCGACAGCACCATGATTCTTCGTTTCGACACCAACCTGTCCCTGACAACATTCCAAGATTACACTTTCAACTGCAATGAATATCAGACTGGCGACACCATTGCTATAATCATACACGGTGAACATCTGCCGCATAACATAATGATTGACAACATACTAATCGAAAACATTCAAGACACCATTTGGCGTACTGTCACCCTCACCTGCGACAGCACCATGGGTATCGTCAGTGGAGGCGGTGAATACATAGACAGCAGCTGGGTTACCCTTACCGCCACGCCTCTCGCCACCTCGTCAAATGCATACCATTATGAATTTGACCAATGGAGCGACGGCGACACCGACAACCCTCGACAAATATTCGTCACCTGCGACACCTCCCTCACTGCTCTTTTCCGCATCGTACGCGACACTGTTTGGCGTACCGTCTCCCTAACCTGCGACAGCACCATGGGTACCGTCAGCGGTGGCGGTGAATACATAGACAGCAGCTGGGTTACCCTTACCGCCACGCCCCTCGTCACCTCATCAAATGCATACCATTATGAGTTTGACCAATGGAGCGACAGCGACACCGACAACCCTCGACAAATATTCGTCATCAGCGACACCTCTCTCACTGCTCTTTTCCGCATCGTACGCGACACCGTTTGGCGTACCGTCACCCTCGCCTGCGACAGCACCATGGGTACCGTCAGCGGAGGCGGTGAATACATTGACAGCAGCTGGGTTACCCTTACCGCCACGCCCCTCGCCACCTCATCAAATGCATACCATTATGAGTTTGACCAATGGAGCGACGGCGACACCGACAACCCTCGGCAAATATTCGTCATCAGCGACACCGCTTTCAACGCCCACTTCCGCATAGTTCAGGACAATGTAGGTATCAACTATGTTGATAATCCCATCATCAACGTCTATCCCAATCCATCTCACGGCATGGTAACCATCACGCTGAACCAACCCGCCGTCGTCACTATCACCGACCTCCGCGGCCGCATATTGCACCAGTGGCGGTTAACGGCTCCATACACCAGTTTCATTATCAGTCCGGACTCAGGACTGCCGAAAGGGATATACTTTATCCATGCATCCACTTCATCAGGAACATCCATCAAAAAAATAATCATCGAATAATGTCCCAAATATCACCAGCCTCGGTTCGGGGCAACTATCATACCCATTCCTGCTACTGCGACGGCAAGGCCACTCCACGCCAAATGGTAGACTTTGCCGTCGCACATGGTTTCACGAACCTTGGTTTCTCCGGTCACTCTCCCCTGCCCTACCAAAACACTTTCTCCATCCCTGGGGATAAATACATAGAGTACTGTGACACCGTGCGTACCCTCCGGCAGGAATATGCCGACCGTATAGAGATTATGCTCGGTCTCGAGATAGACTATGTCCCCGGCCTATGCGAAGACTTCCGCCCACTCATTGAACATGGCGGACTGCAGTACACCATCGGCAGCATACACCTCATCCCGCCCGAAGAACATGTACCCTACCTGCGAGAACACCCTGAAGAGGCAGCCCAATACCTTTGGATGATTGACGGCCCACGCTACGAGACCTACGATGAAGGCCTCCAACGTCTCTTCGGTGGCGACATTCACCATGCCGTGCGAACCTTTTTCGATCAAAACAACCGCATGATAGAAAGCCAGAAGCCCACCATCGTGGGGCATTTCGACAAGATAGTCATGCACAACCGCGACCGCTATTTCCACTACGACGAACCCTGGTTCCGCAACCTCGTGTACGAAACCGTACAGCTCATCCATGAAACCGGCTGCATCTGCGAAGTCAACACCCGCGGCATATACAAAGGCCGTCACTACGACTACTACCCCGCCAAGGAGACCCTCAAACACATGAACACCCTCGGCATCCCCGTCATCGTCAGCACCGACGCCCACGCACCCGAAGACCTCCTCCACACTGAGGGCGCCTACGAATTCCTCGATGAAATACATTACCACAATCTCGTCAGCAAAATAGATTCCAAAATTATACAACAATGAAAAAAATCCTCCTCATCACCCTTGCCATGCTCACCCTTGGCCTCAGCAACGCCCAGAATGTACTGAACAACGCCGCCGACAACATTGTCGGCACCTACTCCGGCACACAGGACGGCGAGCAGTTCCGTGCAAAAATCACCAAACTGTCCAACGGCACCTATCAAGGGCAAATTATCTGGATGGCCAACGACAAGGACGAGAACGGCAACAAACGTCTCGACACCAAGAACCCCGACAAAAAGCTGCGCAATACCCCCTGCGACCGCATTGTCATCTTCAGCGGCTTAGAGTATAACGCCGACAAAAAATGCTGGGACGGAACCAAAATCTACGACCCTCAGCGCGGGATAAAAGCACGGCTTACCGTCAACTTCGAGAAAGACGGACGGCTTCGCCTCAAGGGTTCGGTTCTTGCTTTCAGCGAAAGCGTTTATTGGACGAGGGTTGAATAGCCAACACTACACATCTTTTTTATCGCTGGCTTCTCAAATCGGACAGACGGCGACGGGCAACCAAATACGAAACCCGTCTGTCCGTAATAGCATTTTCCGCCTGCAAGAGAAGTGCATAGGCCTGAAGCACCTCCGAAATGGTCGCATTCCCTGCCGCATAGTTGATGTTGGCCAGACGGTAATTCTCACGGGCAATGCCAAGGGCGGCGGAGTCGCTCTTGATGAGCATCCATGCGTCAAGCATGTCACTGTAGGCTTTTTCCTCTTCAAGTGACATCTTTTCGCTATAGTCCTTCTGCATCGCACGTGCCTGTTCAATACGAATATTGTGTTCCCTTATCTTGTGGGTGGTTTCCCACCAGTCGGTAAGTGGAATGGAAAGGGAGAATCCCACAACAGCATTGGCTGCGGCATAGTTGCGCACCGCATTGCCATAATAGCCTATGCCAAGTATGGCAAGCTGCGGCAACGTTTCCCCTATGGTCATTTTCTTGAACAGTTCTTGCGACTCTATGTTAATCTGCAAAAGCCGTTTTTCGGGACGGAGAAAATCTCCAGTTTCTGTATTGGAAAAAACAGGTAACGGAGAAGTGGCAGACTCGACTTGAACGAAGTTGAGATTGTCGGAATACTCTATCCCTATTTGGTTGCACAACAGTCTCCGCGACAGCCGGATGCCGCTTTTGAGCTGTTGACGCATGGCATTAATCTCGTTGCGCTTCAGTTCAATTTGAAGCGCATCGGAACGGGTCACCAGTCCATTGGCCAAGGCTGTGGAAACAACGCGATCCAAAGAGTCTATCAATCGCAAAGCTACAGCCACTGTCGCTTCCTTTTCCTCCAACCCCACTACAAGATAAAACGTAGATTCAACATTCTCCAGCATATCGCGCATGGCTACCTGAGCCTTCAATTCAGCAGCCTCCTCCCCTAACGAGGCCAGCCTGTTGCCATTCACAATACGGCCTCCTGCAAAAACAGGCTGCACCGTAACGACAGAAGCGCTGTAACCCCTCTTCATGAGTTCCAACCGGTCGTTCACATCGGTCTCTTTCGAGAAGACCTCATAAATCGCCATAAGCAAATCCCGCATATCGTTCGAGTGGACATCCTCTAATCCGAAACTAATCATGGGTCTGGCGGCAACATAGCCCAATGCCCCCAATTTGATTTGGGGGAAAAATTTAGTAAATGCCTGGTCCCTCACCGCCTGCGCCCTCTCAACGTCCAATCGGGAGATGAGAATATCAGCATTGTTTCTTTGCGCCAACACCAAACAACTGTCGAGCGTCAACGTCTGGGCTTGAAGAGAATTGAGAATTAAAAAATGAAAATCAAGAATCAAAAAAGCAACTGTGACTATCTTTTTCATGGGTTAACGGATTTTGATGGGACGGTGATTGACACGCTTCTTGTTTTCGAACGCAACGCAATAGGCTACGGGGAGTATCGTGATGACCAAAGGCAGGGTGAAGATGGTACCGAAACAGACCACAACACCCATGGGTGCCCAAAGCAGGGTTCCTGCAGTAATCATCGGAATGACACCAAGGGCAGTAGTGGCAGAGGTGAGGAAAATAGGCCGCATGCGACGAAGACCTGCATGATAGGCAGCCTCGCTGACAGACATCTGCTCTTTGCTGCGCAACTCTGCCACATAGTCGTACATAATAATGGCATTGCGCACAATAATACCGACAAGGGAGATAACTCCGAGAGTGGCAGTGATGGAGAAGTCGAGATGGAAGAGCCATAGTCCGAAAGTGGCTCCAAAAATACACAATGTGGCCATAGATATGGAAAGGAGGGAAATGCCTATCTTTCCATAGTGGATTATCAGGACAAGGAACATGATGGCAACAGCAGCTATGACGGCCAAGATGAGACCCGGCAAAATCTCGTTGGAGTAAGCCATGGTGCCGCCATATTCCCAAGTGACACCCTCGGGGAGCTCCATCTTGTCGAGCTGTCGCCCAATGGCAGCCATTTCTTTCAGCTGCCCGGCACCTGTCATGGCATCGGCCGAGACCGTAATACACCGGACACCGTTGCGATGGGGCATATTGTTGTGGTGGAACTTAGGATGGATGTCGGCCACTTGACGCAAGGGCACCCACATGCCAGGATTGGCACAAGGCACAAGCAAATCGCCGACAGAACCGTAGTCGAGATTTTGCGCACCGTCGCTATACACCTTAATGGGGATATTGTATCCTCCATCCCATATGGAAGAGAGCTGAGAACCCGAGAGAGCCCCGCTGATATAAACCGACAACGCCGACTGTGTTATGCCCAAACTGTTTGCCACATCAGACTTCAGCACCACGTCAACCAGTTCCTCCGTCTCGTCATAATCGGAATGGACATAGAACAGCTTGGGATTTTCCCTCATGATGCGCAGCAACGAGTCGCGGACAATAGAAAGTTTGTCGTAGTTGTCGCCCTTGATGTAAAACTCAATAGGCGAGAGAGCCATTTGGTAGTCCAACTGCTTGAAGCGCAACTGCGTGTTCGGAAAGATATTCTCATACCGTTGGGCATACTCGTCAATGACCGCCTTCGTCGCATCGTCGTCGACAGTTTTCACAATCAACTGTGCATAATTGTCCGAAGGCAACTGAGGGGCGTAGGTTATATGGAAACGCGGTGACGACATCCCCACAAACGACGTGACACTCGTGATACGTGGGTCTTCCAGCAGCACCTTCCGCAACGAATCGGCGGCAACGCCGGTCTCCTTCAACGAAGCGGAAGCGTCAAGATGCATCTCAATGGCAAAACTGTCACGCTCGGCCTTAGGAAGAATCTGGATATTGATGGCCATGAAAAAAAGCACACCTCCCACCACCGAGGCAGCACCCACAACAAGAGTTAGTTTCTTGTGACGGAAACACTTGTCGAGAATCCACTGATACCCCCGTTGCAAGGCGCCAAAAAAGCTCTCCTGAATCTGTTCAGCACGGGTTTTCTTGTTCGGAGTACTTTGGCGAATGAGGCGAGCCGAAAGGAACGGGATGACAAGGATGGCATAGAAGAAACTACAGGCCAGTGCAATGAGAATCATCCAAGGGAACAGCTTAATGAAATCGCCCAACATATTCCCCTTGAAAATAGCAATGGCAGGGAAGAACATCATAGCAATTGACACTGTGGCAAAAAGCATAGAATTGGACAACTTAGAAGTCGACACAGCCGCTGCATACCATCGGGAATGACCCATCCTGAGCAAATCCGTATACCCGTCAATCACCACGACCGAATCGTCCACAATCATACCCAACACAACAATCAACGCTGCAAGCGTCACCGTGTTGAGTTCAAAACCGAGAAAATACATGATGCCCAGAGTGGCAGCAATGCATATCGGCACCGAAGTGGAACTCACCAATGCCGTGCGCAAAGGGAAAAGCATCAGCATCACTATTATCACCACAAGGATAGCCTCGATAAGATCCCGCAAAAATGAACGTACCGAATGGTCTACAACCTTTGGCTGGTCTGTTATGCGATGGATATGGATATCGGGAGTAATCGTCTGCTCGAACTCCGCAATCACCTTCTCTACATTCTTGCCAAACTTCACCACATTGTTGCCACTACGCATCTCAAGTGAAAGCATAATGCAACGGGTATTGTCTGTCGTCGAATCGCTGTATAAAATGTGAGGCACCTGCTCGGGATAGTGCGGTTCCAAGCGAGCCACGTCGCGAAGACGCAGCACCTGACCAGTAATCGGGTCGGAGAAAACCACCAACTCGTTGAGATGATACAAATCACCGTAAGGGATAGACACATGCACATGGGCATGTCCCTCATCATTCTCCACCTTGCCCGAGATAGTGCGGAACCCCTGCGCCGCAAGTTCAGCCGACACAATAGATGGAGAGATAGCATACTGCGTCAGTTTCACTGGATCCATATGCACAGCAATCTCTTCCTTCTGGTCACCCACCACACTGATTCGTCCCAATTCCGGGATATTGCGAAGACGGGCAGAGAGGTTTTTAGATATCTCTTCAAGCTCCCGGGGCGAGCGTTCGGAACTTTCTATTGCCAAAAGCAGCGACGAGGCATTGCCGAAATCGTCGACTACAGCCGTGGCCACTACCCCTTGGGGCAGGTCTGTAATACGGAACAGGGAGAGTCCTTCCCTGATTCGGGACCATGTGACTTTAGCGTTCTCAACATTATGCACCATGGTGACGAAAACGTACAGCATTCCGTCTTGGCTATACGAATACGTCTTGGTTTTGTCAACCTCATTGAAAGTGAAGAGATAGCTTTCAACTTTGCTTGTCACCTGTTCCTCAACCTCCTCGGCGGTTGCACCAGGATATATTACCGCAACAACACCTTGACGGATAGTAACATCAGGAAACTCGTTCTTATTAAGGTTGGGCAGCGCATAGATTCCCATTGCCACCACTGCAATAATGGTGAGTGCCAAAATGGGAAAACTCCTCATTGCCCCTTCTATCATATTGGTTCTTCGAGCCATATTTGAAAATGGAATTATATGAATATGTTAACGTATCAGTCGGACTAACGAATTAACACATTCAAAAGATTAACGAATCCAATCATTGGGTTTTCACTTTTGCACCGGTATACAGTTTTTGATGTCCACCAATTATCACCGTGTCACCGGAAGCCAACCCATCTTCTACCATCACACCATTACGGACAAAATCGCTGACACTGATGGCTCGATGGTAAGCCTTACCTCCTTTGATCACCCATACTATCGTGCCTTCCGGCATCACTTGAACACATTCGGAGGGAACCACAATGCCGGTCTTTGCATCCATATTCACATGTACCTTCGCCACCATATCCGGCAACAACCCTTCAACCCCGCCCGACACTATCTTTCCGTAAACTCTATATGTATGACCCAGAGGATTGGCCAACAAACTCTTGTCCGAGATACGTAGTTGGAGTTCCTTGTCATCCAATGCAGGTATTATTGCACTCGCAGAAGTGCCTACACCCAACATTCCCACTTCATGCTCTGGGACAGAAAAAACTATGTGGAGTCGATTCAAATCGATGATGCGGACAAATATCTCTAAGGGTTTCAAATCCTCTCCTACATGGTGCGTCTTACACGATACTACACCGTCAAAGGGTGCCCGAAGGACGCAATCGTCCACCCGTTTGCGTGCGGCAATCTCCGACTGGCGTGCTTTCTCAAGATCTGTCTCCATCTGTACCCAACGCACCTCGCTTATGCCGCCTTCCTCATGTACATTTTTCATCCGCTTATAAGCGTCCTCAGCTTGTCGCAGAGTTGCCAAAGCAGCGTTGTGCAGGCTACTCGCCGTTGTGGCATCAATCTCGGCAAGTATCTGGCCTTTCTTGACTCTCTGTCCATTGTGGACAGCCACCTTGGTCAGTGTACCGCCAAGGGGGAAATTCAAATCCAGTTCCACTTCAGATCCGATATCACCGACATACTCTCGCTGACCAGAACTCTCTCCGTCAGCCACGACGAGCGTCTCAACAAAGATAGTGTCGCTCCATCCTGTGTCTTGTTTTTTACCACTGTTACAACAGTATAATAACGGAATACAGCAAAATAAAAAAATAAAAGAATGTTTCATCTCTTGGATATGTGAAATAATAAAAACTCTTAAAAACAAAATGCAAAGATACATTTTTTTTTGATACTAACGAAAAAAACACTTTTACCAGCCTTGCTTCTCTCTCAAAAAAGTTGCGTTTCTTATTGGAACATATCGGGAAATATAACGATTCCTATCGATTACGGCTCAGAAAACCATGCAAAATGCTTACAGAAAACCTCATTTGAGCAAAATCAGCCATATCCATTGACCACTGATACCACAACATTTACAACCATTCAACCCAAATCGGTCATTAGGAGAACATCAATCCTTTTTTAAATCGGGAAAACATGTTATTTCGTTCCTCATTAATGACTATTATTAGAAAAGAACGACTATTTGGTTGGTATTGCATTATTTACAAAATATTAAAGTTTGCTTTTTCACACGTCCTTATCCCCCAGTTCTTCCTCAGTTCTCCTTCTGTGGAGGAAGAACGATGGGAGAACTGAGGTCTAAGGGGCGAAAGAGGAGCGCCCAGGTCCATATTGGTCATTGAGACGGGAATCAGAACAACACGGTTGTTGTCAGCCCTGCCCGTTCCGCATGTCTCCACTTTTCCCCCAGACGACTTCTGCCGGAGGCCTACTCAGCCTGATGACGGATTCGGGTTCAAAAAAAAATGGCTGTCGGACTTAGATCCGGACAGCCGACCAAATAATGGAGTGTCTTGAGATTGCATTTGGGCGCAAATTAATTATGGACGAGGCGAACGGTGCGTCCACTCCAACGGGCACTGTTGTACATACCCACATTTTCGGAATAGAAATGGAGGTACCACGCGTAATTTTCAGTGGGAGTGGAAGACCAGTAGCTGCCTTCAACGCCCACTTCACCAACTCTCTCATCATAACCATACCAGCCCGAGGCAGGTAACACAATGGATTTGCCATTGGGTCCTGTAACTTTGTATCCGCTGCCGTTCCACGACCAATAGCATACCGACTTCAATTCTTCAAACTGCTCTTTGGTGGGCAACTGCTCACCAAATTCAGCCATGGCTTCGTCGTATGTATAGAGATTATACACGCTGTCTGCTGGATTGACTTCATTCTTTTCTTTCCATTGGGTGCCACTTGGAAGACCTAAATCCACATACCCGACAATTTGGATTGATTCCCTTTCGCAGCTTGCCATGCATGTCGTTACAATTGCGATGGCAATTGTTGTTAGCATTTTTCTCATTGTTTACTTTTTTTTGTTTTGCAATCCCCTGTCATTTTTTTCAACTCCATTTGTCATAGCGAGGACTGCATAGGCTATGGCGGGTGGAGAACACCTTTCATTTTATTACGATTAGAGCCAATTGGTGAGGGAAAAGTGACAGGGGCAAGAAAAAAACTTGAATCTGCCAATACGTTGGTGTGTAAACCAGATTCAACGAATTCATAAATAGTACTTGAAGGTGCGGACTTCCAATATTGTTGGCGAAGAGACACCAGCAGTGGTACGTCGAATCCAATTGCCGTGGTGGTCATAGACGTAGGTGGCAATGATAGGTGCGGAGCTATCATCAGACGACCCGGAACGGGGGACGGATCCCACCACTTGCTCTAAAACCCGACCAAGGCTGTCGCGACGTGAAGCCGGAGGGGGTGCAGCGTACCATGTATATTTCCCTGCACGGTCTATCATTGTGGTCAACCGGCCGTCGATGTCGTATTCATACCGCTCAAAGGAGGCATCGGGATAGGTAAGTTTGACGAGTCTGCCGACGGTGTCGTGGTCGTAGCTGAAGCGTGAGCCGTCGGGGTAGATGAAGCGCTTGAGGAGGCCTTGTTTGTCGTATCGCAGGCGGAATGTGTGCCGCTTGCCGTCGGGACCTGTGATGCGGGCTTTACAATGACGTCCATGACAGGAGTAGCTGTAGGTGGTATGGGTGTAGAGGCGGGTAAGGCTATCGAAGGGTATACCTGCCGTGTCAATGTAGCAACGCTCTTCGATACGCCGGCCGATGCTGTCATAGACGAAGGTGATGTGTTGACAGGTTTCCCGGTCGCGATAGTATAGGTCAAGACAACGACCTGCAGTGTCGAAGCAGGCCGTTTCCTGCGAGACTATGCCGTTGTAATACTCATGAAGGGTCTCGCTCGAGAACATGGAAACAGCTCCCGTCATCTCTCCAGCGTAGGTGGTGGATAGGTTGTAGTCGGTGGGGAGATTGGGAACGAACGGGAACGGCACACTCCTCTCTTTGCAGGAGAAAAGGAGGAGGCTGATTAGGATGATTGAAATGTTGATTTTCGGACTTCGGTTTCCGAGTTTCATGGTTCTGGATTACATAAGAGCCTTGGCAATAACGGCAGCAAGGTCGCCGTCGCGTTGAGCCTTGAGCAGACGGTCACACAGACGGCTCTTGCCCACATAGGTCTTGTAGGTCTCGTAATAGCGCAGCATGTCCTCCACGGCCACATTGGCGTAGACCAGTGGCGAAGCGTCTTTGTACTGAACGGCATGGCGGGTCCAGGCAGCAAGAAAAGCCACGAGAAGGTCGGGCTTGTTGACATCGACAAGGGTAGCATTGAGCACCACGCTGACTTCGGGACTGCCTTCAAGCCAACGGACGAGGAATGATGTGCATTCTTCATGCTTGGGCTGATTGAAAGCAGGGTCTGCGGTGAGGAGGTAGTTGCAGCAGTTGAGCACGTCGGTCTCGTACTTGGCATAATCGGAGGGCCACATCTTCTCGGGGAGGATGGGGAGTGAGAACTGCTGTGCCATGGCCATCTGCGACATAACCAAAGCGGTAAGAATCAGTAATATTTTCTTCATTTCTTTAAAGTATTTAATCTATAACTATCTATCAAATCTATAACTTCACTATTAATCCACTGCAAGTCCGCCGAGAGCCGTTTCTTTGTATAGGCTGGGGAGGTCGTGGCCGGTGCGCTTCATGGTGCGAACCACTTTGTCGAAGGTGATGATGTGTTTGCCATCGCTCATCATGGCATAGATGTTGATGTCGAGGGCACGAAGTGCAGCCATGGCATTACGCTCAATGCAGGGTATCTGGACGAGACCACACATTGGGTCGCAGGTGAGTCCGAGGTTATGTTCCATGGCCATTTCGGCGGCATATTCTATCTGCTGGGGGCTGCCACCGAAAAGTTGGTTGGCAGCCACTGCTGCCATGACACAGGCACTGCCTACTTCTCCTTGACAGCCGACTTCGGCACCAGAGAGGGAGGCATTGTGCTTGATGACATTGGCAAAGAGAGCGGCTGTAGCCATGGCTCTGAGTATCTCTGTGTCGCTAAAATCATGCGCTTTCTTAAGATGGTAAAGCACCGCAGGCAGCACTCCCGACGAACCGCAAGTGGGAGCGGTGACAATATAGCCACCCACAGCGTTGCGTTCGGAGGTCGCCAAAGCATAAGCAATGACAAGAGCTCTACTTTGGAGCGACGGTTTATAGCTTGAAGCACGAACATAGTACTGACGAGCTTTGCTCCGCAAATGGAGCCCCCCGGGGATGACACCTTCGGCCTGAAGACCTTCGCGGATAGTATTCTGCATGACATTCCACATGTCCTGCAGATAATCCCAAATGTCTGGACTTTCGCACTGCTCCACATATTCCCAATAATTCATGCCTTCATGTTCAATATAGGGGAGGATTTCAGAGAGTGTGGACATGGAATAGACGTGTTCCTCGGTAAGGTCGGTAGTTTCATTGGCCAGGGCTCCGCCTCCTACGCTGTAGATAGTCCACTCGCCCGTGACGCTGCCATTGATATCAATGGCTTCGAAATGCATGCCATTGGTGTGGAATGGCAGTACGATGTCAGGCTTCCAGACTATCTCTACAGGAATGGGCGCAGCTCCGTCTTGCAGGGCTTTGTCAGTGCGGTGGCCACGGCCTGTGGCAGCAAGGCTGCCGTAAAGGGTAATACGGAAACTGGAGGCTTCCGGGTGCTCGGCCTTGAACTGCAATGCTGCAGCATGGGGTGCCATGGTGTGACTGCTCGAAGGACCGTAACCTTTGCGATATATTTTCTTGATAGACTCCATTTTGAATTCATTAATCTGATTTACACATTCTCACATTCAAAATCGTTGATTCGTTAATCAGATTCATTTTGCAAAAATACGATTATTTTTCGACATTGGGAATTATTTTGTATTTTTGTAAGATAGTATGTGTTTATGACAATTTCATAGTCGAATGAATATCATTATTATAGCTAACGGTTTGTTCCCCACTGGCATGTGGGTTGATACGGTATTGCGGCAGGCCGACAGGATTGTGTGCTGTGACGGTGCTTTGGAAAAATACTTGAACTGGCAGAAGCGTCAATCCACAAGGGTTCATCCCAGTGTGGATGTGGTGGGCGATGGTGACAGTCTCAACCCGAAGGTGATGTCCGAGGAGGGATGTATGGGTATTGAAATCCGTCGACATTGGGTGGAGGAACAAGAGTATAATGACTTGACGAAGGCCACCCGCTTTGCACTGGAACAAGCGGAACGGTCTGTTCCCTGCGATATTCTGCACCATTCTCCAGAAGAAGACGTTACGATAACATATATCGGTGCCACGGGTCTGAGGGAGGACCATACTCTGGGCAATATCAGTCTGCTGGCTTGGTATATGGAACAGTATCCCGGAGTGGGGTTCCGTATGATTTCGGACTATGGAATGTTTGTTCCAATGCAAGGACACGGGGTGTTCGACACGTATTCAGGGCAGCAGGTGTCGCTCTTTTCTCTCACCCCTGAAGTTCCCGTGACTGTAAAGGGGCTTCGCTGGCCTATAGAAAGCCGTCAGTTGACATGGTGGTGGGAAGCTTCGCTGAACGAAGCCATGGGCGACAGCTTCGAGGTCTGGGGCGGCCGAATGGTAGTCTATTTGGTGTCCATGGTCTGACGGATGGCACGGCAGAGCTGGTCGGGACAGGAGGTGTCCTTCCATCCACAGCGGATGCCTTCAAGACGTTCAAGAACTTGACTTACTTCCATTCCTTCAACAAGTCGCGACACGCCTTGAAGATTGCCATGACAGCCACCGAAGAAGGATACGTTGTAAAGTTTTCCATCAACAATATCGAAATCTATCTGTTGGCTACAGGTCTGTTCGGTTTGATAGGTGTAATGCATTTTTTTGAATTCGTTAATTCTTTAATTCGCTAATTCGTCAATCAATCTTCGCATTATCATGTTCTTATGCAAAGAGGTTGCGGAAAGCTTCTTCTATTACGCTGACTTCCACAATTTGTATGCGGTATTTGTTTTTTTCAAAATTCCGGGAGTCATATTTTGAGATAAATATTTTCTCAAATCCTAATCGGGCAGCCTCGCTAACCCGGTTCTCTATCCGGCTGACGGGACGCACCTCACCACTAAGCCCCACTTCGGCAGCAAAGCAGTAGCGTGGGGATATGGGTATGTCGACATTGCTGGAGAGAATGCTGCAGGCTACGGCAAGGTCGAGGGCAGGATCACTGACTCTCAGGCCTCCTGCCATGTTGAGGAAGACATCTTTGGCACCGAGTTTGAAACCGCAACGTTTCTCAAGGACGGCGAGGAGCATATTCATGCGACGGGTGTCGAATCCGTTGGCGTTGCGCTGAGGCGTGCCGTATACAGCGGTACTGACCAGCGACTGCACTTCAACGAACATGGGGCGTGCCCCTTCTACGGTTGCCGCTACGGCGGTGCCGCTTAGTTCTTCGTCGCGGTGCGACAGGAGGAGAGCCGAAGGGTTGGAGACTTCGCTGAGACCGTTGCCTCGCATCTCGAAAATACCTATCTCGGAAGTGGAGCCAAAACGGTTCTTCAGCGCACGGAGTATACGGAAACCATAGTTGCGGTCTCCCTCGAACTGGAGGACAGCGTCAACAATATGTTCCATGACCTTAGGACCTGCCAGCGTACCATCCTTGGTGATGTGACCGATGAGCAGGACTGGCACTCCAGTGGTCTTTGCGTAATGCTGGAACTCAGTGGTGCATTGACGTATCTGGCTCACACTGCCTGCAGGCGATTCAACATCCTCAGTGGTGACTGTCTGGATGGAGTCGACTATGAGCAGGTCGGGCTGTACAGCGTCGATATGCTCAAAGATACGCTGTGTCACTGTTTCGCTGACAACATAACAACTCTCAGTATTGATACCGATGCGGTCGGCGCGCATCTTTATCTGTTGTTCGCTCTCTTCGCCACTTACATAAAGCAGTTTGCGGTCGTGGATAGCCAAGGCTGTCTGCAACAGGAGTGTGCTCTTGCCAATACCCGGCTCACCACCCAGCAACAGCAGGCTGCCCGGCACAATGCCACCTCCCAACACGCGGTCGAACTCGGCACAATGTGTCGGGATACGCTTGGTCTCACTGTAGGTCACTTCTTGTATGCGGACGGGAACTGCCTTCCCCGGAGCCGCACCAGACTTCCGTTTGGGCGTGTCGGTTTTCACGACTTCTTCGACAAATGTATTCCATTTGCCGCATTCGGGGCATCGCCCCAGCCAGGACGACGACTGGTAGCCGCACTCCTGACAGAAATAGTATGTTCGTGCTTTAGCCATCTATTTGAATGTGTTATTTCGTTAATTCTTTAATTCGTTAATCGATTTACGCATTAACACGTTTACGTATTAACGAGTTCAAATAACATTTATTGATGATTCCCGAGGCAAGAATGATGCCGCCTGCAATGGCGATGGTGACTTTTAGGGCGACAAAGCCCGTCTCGGCAGCCATACGCAACTGGTCAGTAACTATATAATAGGCTGTCCAGAAGATGCCGCCTCCCGGCACCAACGGAATGATTCCACAAATCAGGAAAACAGTGACAGGGCAACGGCTCAACTTGGCCATAACGTGGCTGATGGCTGCCACAGTGAGTGCGGCAAAGAAGGCTGCTCCGACCACCGAATGGCCAGCCACCACAAGCAGGTATACAGCCCAGCCAGCCATTCCTGCCAAACCGCACTCAATATAGTACCGACGGGGTGCGCCGAAAAGCACAGAGAAACCAACTGTCCCCAAAAAGGCTGCCGTCACCTGTATGGCCCAATGCGCTGCTACAGGGTCTTTGACAGGAACTCCAAGTTGCACAATACCGCCCGCTATCAATCCATCAATAATAAACGACAGCGCAACGCCCAAAGCTATACAAAGAAATACCAGAAAAGCATCGGTAAGGCGTGTTGTTCCGGCAATATAGTCTTCGTTAGCAAGGTCGCGCATTCCGTTAGTAAAAGGCACACCCGGCACCAAGGCTATGATTGTACCGATAATCATATTGGCCAAGTGCAGTTGCGACATCCCTTCAATGTTTATCGCCAACCTGAAAAACAGAATGCATATCAAGCCTCCCACCATACCGCCTGCCACGTTACCCACGAGGCGCGAAAGATGAGGGTTCACAAAAGTCATGAAGAATCCCAACAGTATTCCCGCGGCAAAGGTAGCTAAGGCATCGACTAAACTACCACCGAAAAGGATACTGAACGACGACACACCAAGGGCAATGCCCAGCACCATCTCCCACCACACCTTGCCGGGCATAGTGCGGATAGCCTGAATCCTTTGCCTGAGGGTTTCCACGGGCATCGGCTTGAATGTGTTAACTTGTGAATTCGTTATTTCGTTAGTCTTATTGACACGTTCACACATTGACACATTCCCACATTCACCTGCAGTCACGTCGCGACTGAGCTGGTTCACTTCAACCACCTTGGCCAGTTGCGTGCCCTTGATGGGAATGAACTCGGCACGGGCATAATGCTGTCCCGTGGCGATAATGCCGTTGCTCAGCACAAAGAAACTCTCGTCCTCAATTCCGTAGGCCGAAGCAATACGGGTCATGGTCTCCTCTACCCGACTGATTTCAGCACCGTTTTCGAGAAGGATGTGTCCCGCTTCAGTGGCCAACTGCAATGCCTGTTCCTGTTCTGTCGTCATAGGCTCTTTTCAATTCGTTAATTCGTAAACGTGTTAATTCGTTAATCGACTAACACATTCTTTTGAATTCGTTATTTCGTATATCGACTAACACAATAATACGTTAACACATTCACACTTTCTCAAAACTCGTCAACTACTTTGTCCACTCGGTAGAGTTTGTCCCCGCGGTGCAGCATTTCGGTTGTCTTGACGCTGAACACGTCGCCTTGATGCACTTCCGGCACGGGCTGGGCAGTGTCGCCAAGGCGCAACTCCTCCACTGTGGCACGGTAAACGCCTGTGGTCTGCCCTATCACCATAAGGTCGTCGTCCTGCTTCAGGGTCTCGGCCGTCTCGATGCGCATCTCCGCCACCTGCGGACGGTTGTAATAGTTGGTTACCTTGCCTAAATAGACCTTGTTCTCGGTGGCTTGTGAACCGTACCGCTCACTCCATTCGCCCATCTTGCGTCCCAAGTAATAGCCATCCCAGAAGCCGCGGTTGAATACCGTGGCCAACCGTTCAGTCCAAGCTGTTATCTTCTCCTGTGTGTAGGTGCCCTCGGCCACAGCCTGCGCGGCCTCTTTGTAGCACTCCACCACTGTCTTCACATAATCCGCACTCCGGCCGCGACCCTCAATCTTCAGCACCCGCACGCCGGCATGGATAATCTTGTCCAAAAAACCAATGGTGCACAAGTCTTTGGGCGACATAATGTATTTACCGCTCACTATCAGTTCCGTGTCGCTCTCCACATCCTTCACTAAATACTCCCTGCGGCACAGTTGCAGGCAGGCACCTCGGTTGGCGCTGTAGTTATACTCGTCAAGGCTCAGATAGCACTTGCCACTTACACTCATACACAATGCCCCATGGGCAAAAACCTCCACCTGCACCAGCTCCCCTTTCGGGCCTCGGATGTCGTTATCTTTGATATACTGCGTAATCTCAGCCACCTGCCTCAATGGCAGCTCGCGGGCCGTCACCACCACATCGGCATACTGGGCGAAGAAACGCACCGCCTCCACATTCGAGATATTGCACTGCGTGGAGATATGCACCTCCACACCGATGCTGTTGGCATAGAGAATCACAGCCATATCGCTCGCGATAATAGCCGTGATTCCCGCCTCCTTGGCGGCCTGCACCAGCGCGTGCATCTCCTCAATCTCGTGGTTATAGATAATCGTGTTTACCGTCAGGTAGGTACGCACACCGTGCTGCTGCGCTGTCTCGGCAATGCGGCGAAGATCCTCCACCGAGAAATTGGCAGCGGAGCGCGAACGCATATTCAAGTTACCCACGCCGAAATAGACGGCATCCGCCCCCGCTTGGATGGCGGCGCTGAGGCTCTCATAACTCCCCACAGGAGCCATAATCTCCACATTCACACCCGCAGCGGTTCGCTGCACAGCCTGATGATATGTTTCCATTATTCTGATAATCTGATTAGTCAAGGCACTCAACACACCAAGTACCCGTTTGCAAAGGTACGACTTTTTTTTCAAATCAGAGGCTCAACAGCCATGCGTCCTTGTAGCGGCGGGCTGCTGAAGGATATACTTGGAGGGTTTGGGGGCTTGTCTGGACGGTGTCGTAGCCGTGGCTACGAAGGAAAGAAAACAACTCGTTGTGGGTGCCGAGAATCGACTCCATCCAACCGTCAATCCATTCGCCCAGCGTAGTCTCCCCTACACTGTCGGCCAGCAGTTCTTTTGGGATATCCATATTGTACGGCATTGTTCCGTAGCTCATTTTCTCGCCATAGTCGGCAAGGGCAGTCCCCTTCCGCACAACAGCCAGGTAGTGCCAGCGAATGGTGTCAATTTTTATGTAGCCCCAGTCGCGAAGGTTTGCCAGCACGTCGCTGAAATTTTGCTCACAATTGCTCCCCGGGCGGTGGATGAGTTCCAGATTCAGCAAATAATACCCTTTGTCGAGATAGCGCTCACTGGAAGTGTACCAACCCTGAGAAAGCCACTCCAGCTTTATCGCCATCGAGGTCACTTCGTCATGCAGCAACACCGTGTCGCCGAACATCTGCGCCGTATCCTTCGGCACGGCGGCCACCTGCTCATTCGTAAGCAACCGCTGTCCACTAACCGTAAGCGTATACCCATCGGTCTCGACATGATGATAAGTCTTCTGCCTGACACGCCCACACCCGACAAGAGCCATCGCCACAGCAAATAATAAAAGAACCCGTAACCAATTCATCATTGTAAAATTTGTCTGCAAAAGTACACCTTTTTTCATCCCTAAACAATATTTCGCCCGTCTTATAACAATATTTAAGAAAAACTTCCGTTACTTTTGAAATTCGTTAATGTGTGAACGTGTTAATGTGTTAATCAGACTTACGAATTAACGCATTAACGAATTAACACATTCAAGATTGACCTATTAACGTATTTACCACCATCATGAACATCAAGAAATTCGGCATTCTGCCTAAAATCCTTATCGCTATCGCCCTTGGCATTATCTTTTCATTCTTCATGCCGGGATGGGCCGTGCGTGTCTTTCTCACTTTCAACTCCATCTTCAGCAACTTCCTCGGCATGTTCATCCCGCTACTCATCATCGGTCTTGTTGCTCCGGGCATAGCCGAGTTGGGCAAAGGTGCCGGTAAACTGCTCCTTATTACCGTCGCGCTGGCCTATGGCTCCACCGTTCTGTCGGGAGCCTTTGCTTACGGCTCGTGTGCATTGGCCTATCCACACATCCTTGGCAACGGCCTGTCGTCGCTCAGCAACATGGACATGGCCAACAGTCTCACACCCTACTTCACCATCGAAATGCCTGCTTTCATCTCGGTCACTACCGCCTTGGTACTGGCATTCATTCTGGGACTTACCACTGCTTCACTCGACGGAACCACCATGCGAGGTTTCCTCATTGATTTCCGCGACATCATCACCCGCGTCATCACCCATGTCATCATCCCCTGCCTGCCCATCTACATCTTTGGTATCTTCCTGCAGATGGGAGCCGAAGGGCATGTCGGCGCGGTGCTTGGCGCATTCCTTAAGATTGTGGGATTCATATTCCTGCTGCATGTCACCGAACTGCTGTTCCTCTTCCTTGTGGCCGGAGGCGTGACTCACCGCAATCCCTTCCGTGCACTCGTCACCATGCTCCCAGCCTACGTCACCGCTCTCGGCACCTCATCCTCTGCCGCCACTATCCCTGTCACCCTGCAACAGGCCATCCGGAACGGTGTACGTCCCGAAACAGCCAGTTTCACCGTGCCCCTTTGCGCCACCATCCACATGCCCTGCAGCATTCTTAAAATCACCGCTGTGGCCTACGCCATCTCTCTCAGCATGGGCCTTCCCTGCGACTTTGGCACCTACATCGGCTTCATCATGATGCTCGGCATTACCATGGTTGCGGCTCCCGGTGTGCCTGGCGGAGCCATCATGGCCGCTCTTGGCTTGCTAAGCAGCATGCTTGGCTTTGACGCCAACCTACAAGGCCTCATGATTGCCATCTACATAGCCATGGACAGCTTCGGCACTGCCGGCAACGTGACAGGCGACGGAGCCATTGCTCTTATTGTCGACCATATACGTGGCGACAAAGCATAACCCACCTACAAACCAAACAGCCTGCAACTCACTTCTACGGTGCGTTGCAGGCTGCTGTTTTTAAGCGCCTTGCCAGGCCGTGGGGTTAATACTCCACGCGGGGCTCCATCTCCTTGGCTTGTGCCACCATCTTCTCAATCTCCTTGACCGAGGGGACGCGGTTGCAGATATTCTTCTGCGCGTTCACCTCCTCCATCTTGGCAGCGAGGTTGGCGGGCACACGGTGGCGGAACTCTTTAATGGTGTCAACACCTGCGGCCTCAAGCAGCTCGGCAAACTGACCGGCCACGCCGTGGATACGGAACAGGTCGGCATGATTGGTCCAGCGCAGTATCAGTTTCTCACTGATTCCTGTGGCCTCGGCCATTTTGCGGCGGCCGGCACGGGTGGCGCAATTGTTCAGCAGGTCGTCGGTAGTCTTGATACCGGCCTCATTCAACTTGGCGGCATAAGCGTCGCCGATTCCTTCAATGTCGATAATTTTGTATGCCATAGCAGTATTTTGTTTAAAGGTTTTTTCTATAACGGGAAACCGCCGATAATATTGTGCCACATCCCCAACTTATTCTTACATTCCTTTATCAACGGTATTTATACGATATTTCAGCGATAGTTTAACGATAATCTATCGTCGAAATATCGTTGATGTATCGTTGATGTATCGTTGATATAATGGAAGAAGATAATCTGTGGTTTGCTGATTTAGGTTGTCACTTTTGTGTCCTTCGACTGGATTAAGTTGACGGGCAAATAATTATCGACTGTTTATTGTTGTCATGAAGTCCACCTGAATTATCATGTAATAGCCACGAATTAATGATATATTGGTGACAATTGGCGTTTATACAAAGGGATTTCCATGAATCATCATTGCTTACAATGATTTACTTGAATAATTAGCGGTTGCCTTTTCACCTTATGGACGACTCGGGCACGGCGGTGTCATACCGCCGGAGAAACAATCAAGAGATGTCTATTAACCGATAAAAATGTCAACGTTCTTAGAAGCTGTTTAAATTTAATTCAATGATTTTCTTAAAGCACCTGAACGGCATCTTTTCCTTCTTTTCTCAATTACAATGGAACCCCATTGCGCAATCGAAAAGAAGAAAAACCTGCTCGTTCATGTCCATAATAAACTTCATCAATCAAATTTAAACAGCTTCTTAAATGAAGAAGAGGCTGACACCCGCCACACTGATGACGGCACCGATGATTTCGCGCGGGGTGACGCGCTGGTGGAAGAGGAAGGCGGCGGGGGCGATAATGAGGATGGGCGTGAGGGCGAAGAGGGTCTGGGCTATGCCTGTGGAGGTGTACATGGTGGCGAGGAGCGACATGCTGACTCCGACGAAGGGACCGAAGACGGTGGCACCGAAGACGCACCACATGGCTTTACGGTCGCTGACGGCATGGCGCAGTTTGTCGACAGCGTCTTTGTTGAAGAGGAAAAGCAGCAATGTAAAGCCTACCAAACCCATGGCGGCACGTATCATGGTGGCGGCAAAGGGAACGCTGATGTAGAGGGGCATCGGAACAAGGGCGTCGGCAAGGGGGGCATGGGTGTCGAGACCGGCGGCGGTGAGGGCGGCATCGTAGTGTTCGAGACCGATTTTGCTCAGCACCAATCCAAAGCCTTGACATATGCCTGCCATACTGGCGAAGAAGATTCCCCGCTTGGGGAGACTGAGTTTCAGCTGAGGGGTATGCTGTGACGAACCCGCCGGGGTCTCACGCTTGGAGAGGATAGACATGCCGATACCCGTAAGCGTGACGCACATGCCCAGAATGGCCAGCGGACGCATTTGTTCGCCAATAAGAAGCCGCCCCATGATAGCGGCAGTGGGGGCCGAAAGGGTCATGAACAGCTGCCCAAAGCGGGAGCCGATATAGATGTAGCCCTGCATGAGGCAGTAGTCGCCGATGACATAGCCCACCACACCCGAAAGGAGCAGCCAGAGCCATGTCTGCCCGTCGGCAAAACGGGGCCACGGCATACCCATGACCAACCAAAGTGTAACAGCCAGCAGCGAAAGCGACATGACCATGCGCACCACATTGAGGGGCAGAGAGCCCATGCGCTTGGAGGCCACCTCGGCAAAGAGGGCGGTGACAGTCCACGAGAGAGCCACAAAGAGGGAGATAATTTCACCGATAAACATGGGGGGATAACGGACAAAACCAACTTTTATTGCACCACCACCGCAACCTCCAATAATTTATCAAACATATCATTGCATGGCAATGATAATTAATGATAATACTCTTTTTAAACACAAATTATCATTAATAGTCATGAATTCTTGATAATTACATGGCAATTCATGTTT
>JAEEGI010002496.1_pt1 | contig 45108 bp, 32 predicted proteins | sample 8958751 | NCBI WGS metagenome assembly JAEEGI01 (sample SAMN16246545, study PRJNA631951) | gut metagenome | biome: gut microbiome; feature: rumen; material: KS-attached | host: Bos | place: Iran: Karaj | collected 2018-10
CATCCTGGGGCTGGAGAAGGTCCCAAGGGTTGGGCTGTTCGCCCATTAAAGTGGCACGCGAGCTGGGTTCAGAACGTCGTGAGACAGTTCGGTCTCTATCTATCGTGGGCGTTGGAGATTTGCGTGGATCCGGCACTAGTACGAGAGGACCGTGCCGGACGGACCGCTGGTCTGCCGGTTGTGCCGCCAGGTGCACCGCCGGGTATCCAAGTCCGGCCCGGATAAGCGCTGAAGGCATCTAAGCGCGAAGCCGTCCGCAAGATGAGATCTCCGCTGAGGGTCGTCAGAGACGATGACGTTGATAGGAGGCAGGTGTATGGACGGTGACGTCTCAGCCGAGCCTTACTAATGGCCCGAACCCTTTCCGCCTGGGCGTGTGCTCTCGGGTGCCCCTGTCGGGGTCCCCTCTTCCTCCCTTCTTTCCATCCTGCCTTCCCATTCTGGTGGCTATTGCGGCGGGGCCCCACCTCTTCCCATTCCGAACAGAGAAGTTAAGCCCGCCCGCGCCGATGGTACTGCGTCTGTGGGAGAGTAGGTCGCCGCCTTCTTTATGATTTCGAGAGGGGGATGTGTCCATGAAAAGGGACGCGTCCCCCTCCTCTTTTTTCTTCATATTTGAACCCGCGGAGCGCGTTATTTTTCCGCGCTGGTGGACCAGGAGCCTTCTGGACCGAAGACTTTGTCGACTAAATAATCATAGATTTCAGCTCGCTTGGCGAGATCCAGAAGATTGATTCGTGCTCGCATCAGTTGTGCGTAAGGAACAATCTCGCGTAGTTTTTGGCGACTGACTCCTATTTCGGAGGGGTCGCTGGGTGCACCGACAATTTTGAAAAGACGCTGCATCTTTTCGAAGGTATATACTTGCTGACGATATTTCTTTTTCAGTTGAGGCCATTCATTGCGTACCTTGATTAGTTGCTCTCGAACGCCTTCTTTATCAGAATATTTTGAAGTGATCTCAGCTACTCCTAGTTTTGGATTCACAAAATTCCGGAAAAGTTTTTTTGCTCTTTTTTGTTCACTTTCTAAAGAAGGCCATTCCTCGACACATTTGTCTACATCCAATTTTGTGAGGTCTAGCTTGAGAAATTCATCGAAGAAAGCACACATTGTGAGTGTTCCAATTGCAACTTGGAATCCGTGTGACTGCAGTTTCCCTTTAAAGCGATGTCCTGTCATGTCTAGGAAATGACTGAACAGATGATCCGTGCATGATGCAGGCCTGCTGGAACGTGCTGCCTGCATGGCGAATCCGCTCAAGGTAAGTCCTTCGAACAGAGCACCAATTGCTTCGGTTTTTCCTGCTGCTACACCTTCAGGATCAGATAACATCTCGTCCAACACGTCCTGAAGCATATGCCATGCTTCAGGGATGATGGGTTCAGTACCGAAGAGATCGGCAATCATCCATTCTGCTCCTGCTGGAATTTTGGCAGCTAAGTCAGCATATCCTGCTGCTGTCATTTCCTTTGGAGCCTTGGCAATGATGTCAATATCTGCAATCAATGCGATTGGAGCTGGGCATTCGAAGGTTTGTTTAAGCCCCTCGTAAGTTATGGAGGCGCCAAAGGAAGTGTATCCGTCCACTGATGCAGCTGTTGCAACGCTCAAGTAGGACTGATGATGGTGATGGGCCGTCAGTTTGCACAGGTCATTTATGGTTCCCGAACCTACTGAAATGGCCACAGATCCAGTCTGATCAAGTAAAGCGTCAACTGTTTGGATATGATCCCAATCGGCATGGAATTCTGATTCGGGGAAGAGGAAAACTCCACATTCTATACTCGATTTCTGCATCAGTTCAAAAACGTGTTCTCCAGCCACTCTCCATGTGTTTTTGTCTGCCACGATGATAGCTGTGCGTCCAGGGAATAATTCCTTAAATGTCTGAGGAACTAAGTGTAGGATGTTCTTGCCCATCTTGAACACTTTCGTGTCTGTCGCGCTTTTCAGTGCATTCGTAATTCTTTCTTCCGTAGTCATGTTTTTCTTGTTTTATTCCCCAAAGTTACATTTTTTTTGTTTCTTTTGACGTAAGTGTCGTGTTTTTTGGTATACTTTGTGTGAAGTAAGATTAAAAAATGTGTTTTAAACCTGTTTTTATGAAGAAAATCTGCGGTCTCAGAATGAAATCCAACTCTGCATCATAAAAAGAACATACCTTGTTTCCATTCTCATTTCTCTTTTGGGACTAAACTATTGCATGAAACTAATTTCCATTGGCATCATCAAGGATATTCCTTTTTTGCAAATAAAATCATCGTTTGTTAGGGATATTATTTCTGGTACAGAAGTAGGTTCCAAGAAAAGTTTTGTTTCTTTTGGCAAAAGAGGATTTAATACAGCTATGCCTTAGCTGTGCTTGAATGTGTTCCATATAGGCATTTCCATATATGAAGAATCCTTTCCAGACTATCGGAAGAAATAAAAAAAGATGGGAAATTTTTTCCCATCTTAACTATTGCATTAATCTGCAGCAATCTGTTTTGAATCAATGAATCAGATTGGTCAGAGTGTGATAGCACCACTAGGGCATGCATCAGCGCAAGTACCACATTCTGTGCACTGATCAGGGTCAATTGAATACTTTTCGCCCTCGGAGATTGCTCCAACGGGGCATTCGTCGATACATGTGCCGCATGCAACACAATCATCACCAATAACGTAAGCCATAATAGATGTTGTTTAAATAGTTGTTGTTAATAATCTCTTTGCAAATGTAGTCAATTTTAGTGATTCCCCCCTAATTTTTCATGTAAAATTCTTCAGTTTTTCATCATTTTTAGTGATTGTTACAATAAAGTGGGTGCAAAACACGTTTATTATGAAAGAATGATACGCAGAAAATCCTTTTTAACCCTTCTGTTGATGCTGATGGTTTGCATGACTGTGGCAGGACAAACACGTAAGCTGCAGCATCGGCCTTATTTGGATTTTCGCCAGTTTCATTATGGGTTTCTCTTCGGTTTCCATATTCAGGACTTGGAGCTCCAGAACAATGGATATATAGATCCCGTTTCAGGTCAGCAATGGTATGCCGACGTGGATAACTATAATCCAGGATTCAGTGTGGGTGTGCTAGGAGAGTGGAGGCTCAACAAGCATTTCTCTTTGCGTGTGAGTCCGACTTTGCATTTTGGCCAGAAGCATATCACTTTCCATGAACAATTGTCTGGACGAGACAGTACGCAAAACATCAAGAGCACCTATGTCTCTGTGCCTGTCGATGTGAAATTCTCTGCGCCTCGCTGGAACAATTTTCGCCCCTACCTGATAGCTGGTGCTTCTCCTACAGTGGACCTGACGACCCGCAAGCATGCTGCTCTGATGATGAAACCCTTTGATTGCTATCTGGAATTGGGAATGGGATGCGACATTTATCTGCCATTCTTCAAACTTATTCCAGAACTGAAGTTCTGCATTGGTTTGGCTGATATCTTGAAGAAGAATCGATCAGATCTCATCGATAACACCCTGGAGAAGTTCACCCACAGTCTGGATGGGGCACAGAGCAAACTGATTGTCTTTACGCTATACTTCGAGTAGCCTCAAGGTATTCCCCTCATCCCCTTATCTTTGCGGGGGAGGCAGTTCTATTGAATACCCAGCTCCAATGTCCCTACGAAACGGGCATTCTTGCCCATGTGGTTGACCACGATCTCGTGTCCTTCGCTATTGAGGATGTATTGTGGATGCTCGAAATAAGTGTGACTGTGACCGCCAAGCACCACATCGATGCCATGTGTGCCAGCAATGAAACCCTTATCTCCTTCCTCGCCTTCAAGCCACCCCAGATGACTTAGACAAATGACCACATCGCATTGCTCTTTCTGGCGGAGATGGTCGACAATGGGTTGTGCAGCCTTGATGGGTTTTGTGTACTCCACACCTTGGTAGTTGGCTTGGGCAATCAATCCTTCCATTCTTGGGGAAACTCCCAGAATGCCCACACGCACGCCAGCACGTTCTAATATAATATAAGGTTTCACCAGTCCTTCGACAGGAGTCCCAGAGAAGTCATAGTTGCAGCAAACGATGGGGAACTCTGCCATACGGAAAAGGCGAGCCATGTTCTCTAGTCCAAAATCGAATTCATGATTACCAATGGTACATGCGTCGTATCCCATCTGATTCATCAACAGAATTTCCACTTCGCCCTTGAACAGGTTATAGTAGACACTACCTTGCGAGAAATCACCACAGTCAAAGAGCAGGAGATCGTTTGGGTGTTCACGACGCAATTGCTTGATTAAGGAAACACGACGCAGATAGCCTCCCTTATTGGCTTGAGCTGTATCAGCAAAGTTGGGGGAAATGGGTTCGATGCAAGAGTGAGTATCGCTGGTATGGGCGATGAACAGACTTCGTGTGGTGGGTAATTGAGCCCATCCATACAAGGATATAAATAAGGAAAACAGGAAAAAACAGATTCTTCTCATAACTCTTTCTGCTACTTATTCAACCACGATCCTACCCTCGATGCGGCTACTGATGTTGCGGTTCTTGATTATGCTTTCCATCATAGCATCGCGGGCCAACATTCCCATGTCATACTTTTTGCCATGTTTTTTCAAGGCAACCATCTTGTCATTTCCTTCTGCCAGATAGTCTATGGTAGCAATCCGATACGTTCGGTCGTGCTCGATGGGCTGACCATTGATGGTGGCGCTGCGGAGCTGACCATCCGAGCTGATTACCAGTCGCACCTCGCTGCTTACGCCTTCGCCATGAGCGGAAGCAATGTTGCGCATCAGTTCCTCCACATCGCTTCCTTTCATCTCCAGAACGCAAACTTTGTTCTCGAAAGGCGAAATCTGGATGATGTCTCCACGTCGCACAATACCTTCTGGCATATTGTTGCGAAGGCCGCCCATGTTTATCAGCCCCATGTCAGCCTTGGGAAGTCCAGTTGCTGTGCTGGTCTCGACCATCACGTCTGCTGCCCAATTGCTAAGCAATGATTCAGGGCGCTTCACATTCATAGCCACCAGACTCTGTCCTAAAATAGGTGTCATCACGCTATCCACCGATTTCTTGTAGGGTTCAACGATGCGGAAAGCATCGGCATCGGACACATCATCCAATCGTTTGGTCACTTCCAATCGCTCGCTGCTAACGGAATATACCTTGTATCCCTGGGCAAAAGTGCCTTGCAGCTCCGTCGCGAAGAGAGCAAGCCATAAGAGGAAAAGATTCTTTATCTTCATTTGTTTCCGTGAATAAATGTTTCAAAAACTGTCAAGTTATTCTTTTATTGCCCTGCAAAAATAGGAAAAAAATGTAGAAAAGAGAAAATTTCTTGCGTCAAGGTTCGCTTTTCAATGTAAAATTACTAACTTTGCACCCGCTTTCCCGTAGGTCGCTGGCAGGAAAAGAGTGACCTGGCTATGCCTACGTGTGATCGACAAAACAATTTATAAATCATTTTTCAGAAAATGGCTGATTTAATTAAAATTGCTGAAGAAGCATTTGCTACTGGCAAGTCTCACCCTAAATTCAAGGCTGGTGACACTATTACCGTAGCTTACAAAATTGTCGAAGGTAACAAGGAGCGTATCCAGTTGTACCGTGGTGTTTGCATTAAGATCTGCGGTCATGGCGAGAAGAAGCGCTTCACTGTTCGCAAGATGTCTGGTACCGTGGGTGTTGAGCGTATCTTCCCCATCGAGTCTCCCAGCATCGACAGCATTACCGTGAACAAGATTGGTAAGGTACGTCGCGCTAAGCTTTACTACCTGCGCAACTTGACCGGTAAGAAAGCACGTATTGCAGAGAAACGCAACTACGGCGCTGCAAAAGAGGGATAATCCCCTTCAAAATCGCGAAAAAGAAATGCACTGGGAAAACATTCTCAGTGCTTTTTTTTGTCCTTTTGTCAAAATGTACTAAATTTGAGGCAGATTTAACCCAAAAACATAATACAAACTATCATGAGAAGAACTATTTTCGCAAGCTTTTTAATGTGCTGCTGTTTTGGTCTGACACAAGCACAGGAATTGACTTTCAAGACAGCAAAATTTCATGTTGGCGACAACAAGGAATGGAGCTCTGCCAACTTTGATGACAGCAGTTGGAAAACGCTTGACGTTACCCAGAACTGGGACAATCAAGGCATTAAGAACGACAACAACTTCGGATGGTATCGCTTCCATGTGAAGATTACCAAGAGTATGCTTGAGAATTCCGATTTGAAGAAATACGTGGAGTTTGGCATGGATCAGATTGACGATGCCGACGAAACCTACCTGAACGGCAAACTCATTGGCAAGACAGGCTCGTTTCCCAGCGATCCAGGTGGCTACAAGTCTTCCTGGTCCACCCATCGCAAATATCTGGTGGAAGTGACCAGCAAAGACATCAAATGGGACCAGGACAACGTGGTGGCTGTCCGCTGCTACAATGCTGGCGAACCAGGTGGTATGTGTGGCGATCAAGTCCGCATCAAAGTGCCCAGCCGTGTCGATGGTCTGGCTCTTTCCTTTAGCTCCAAGGGTGACGATGCGTGTGATATAAACCTGACCAGCAACTATGACACCAAAATGTCAGGTACTTTGAAGGTGGAAACCATTGATACGGAGACAGGCAACACGATCAACATCATCACTAAAAAGGTCGCTACGTCGAAGGGTAAACCTGCCAAGTATACCCTCAACTTTGACAAGACAAAGCGAACAAACGTGATTGCCACCTTCACAGAGGGCAAGAGTACACGATCCATCAGCAGCTCGATGGTGATGCGATACATCCTGACTCCTGATGCGCCTGCAACCCCTCGTTTCAACACCACAGCACTCTATGGCGTCCGTCCTGGCTCTCCCATCCATTTCCGCTTTGGCGTAAGTGGTGAGCGCCCAATGAAGTTCTCTTCAGCTGACCTTCCCAAGGGTCTGGAGTTGAATCCTGAGAATGGAGCCTTGAGCGGAAAACTCGAGAAGGGAGGCAGTTACACTTTCACCGTTCGTGCTGAGAACACCAAAGGTGTTGCGGAACAGAAGTTCACCATTCGTTGTGGCAGCAAGATTGCCCTTACTCCTCCAATGGGATGGAACAGCTGGAACTGCTGGGGTTTAAGTGTCACTCAGGACAAGGTTATCTCCAGCGCCAAAGCTTTGATTGAGAAGGGGTTGGCTGACTACGGCTATGCCTATATGAACATCGACGACGGATGGGAGGCACCTGAACGTAATGCCGATGGAACCATCGCTGTGAATGAGAAGTTCCCAAGCATGAAGGATTTGGGCGACTGGCTTCATAGCGAAGGCCTCAAGTTTGGCATTTACTCCTCGCCAGGTGATCGCACCTGCGGAGGTTACTTGGGAAGTATCGACCACGAATTGCAGGATGCTGAGAGTTATAACAGCTGGGGCATCGATTACTTGAAATACGACTGGTGTGGCTATGGGAGAAAGCATGCGACTGAAAAGGACAATCGAACCGTAGCCAGCTATGTTCGCCCCTACCTGCTCATGGAGGGCTACCTGCGCCAACAGCCTCGCGACATCTTCTACAGCCTTTGTCAATACGGTATGGCCGACGTGTGGAAGTGGGGTCATGCAGTCGATGCGAACTCTTGGCGCACTACTGGCGACATCACAGACACGTGGAACTCCATGTACGACATCGGCTTCGTCCGCAATGCAGAGCTGGCTCAGTATGCCCAGCCAGGTCATTGGAACGATCCTGACATGTTGGTAGTGGGCAAGGTAGGTTGGAGCAACAACCTGCGCGACAGTCGTTTGACTCCTGACGAGCAGTATACCCACATCACCCTATGGACTCTGATGGCCAGTGATATGCTTATTGGTTGCGACCTCGCCCAGTTGGATGCTTTCACCATAAACTTGCTTTGCAACAACGAGGTGAATGCAGTCAATCAGGACATCTTGGGCAAGCAGGCCACGCGTGACGTAAAGGAGGGTGACATCCAAATCTTCCGTCGCCCCTTGGCAGACGGCAGTTATGCGATTGGAATCTTCAATGTGGGAACAGATGACCAGATGGTCAACTTCAGCAAATATTTCTCCCAGTTGGGAATCTCCTCTCTCAAGAGTGCTCGCGACCTGTGGCGTCAGAAGGATCTTTCCACCAGCGACACGAACTACTTTGTTCCCTCTCACGGCTGCAAGTATTTGAAAGTGACTTATTAAAAGGATAAGGGGACTTTATCTTTCCCTTGAACGGAATCTTCCGAAACCTTGGTGTCTACTTTGTCAAGATTTCGGAAGATTCTTTTTTCGTTGGAAGAAGAGAACAGATTTGAGTCTTGACAAGCACTCCATCAGCATGAGGCATTTCTTTCCAACAATTTGTGCATCAATCACTTATCGTATCTTTCAAGGAACTTTCCAGTTCTCTTGAAAAAGACAACGTGTCGCAACGCTGGTTTCAACGTGTTGAATTGGGAAAGTTGACGTGTTGAAATCGCTGACTCAACACGTTGTCTTTGCCCTTTCAACGTGTCGCATCCTTAAGGTTCTCTTGACGAATCCAATCTTGTCAAAATTCTTGAAACCCTTCAGAAAGAATCTGTTTTTCTAACCTCAAATAACAACAATTGTCTCTCCTGCTTTTGTTTCGCGTTCAATGACTTTTCCTGTCTGCGGATGGAGGATGCTGAGGTGTCCACCTTTCTCGCTATAGACGCTAAGGGACTTTACCTCGCCCTCTTTCATTTCAGCAGAGACGAGAAAGGCTCCCCTGGCTCTCAGGCGGTCGAAGCGGATGTCCTTCCAGGTGGAAGGAATGGCAGGAAACACACGGATAATGCCTGTATGGCTCTGCAGCAACATTTCATGTACGCCAGAGGCGAATGCGAAGTTGCCCTCCAGCGTGAAGGGGCGATATAGGAATTGAGACTTTCCGCTCTTGGACTGATCGCCATTAGCATGGAAGGAATTACGCAAGCAGAAACACTTTGCAAAAGTTTGGAGAGCTTCACACGCCTCGTTGCCGTGTCCAGCGCGTGCTTCCATATTGGCAAGCCAGGAGTAAGAGTAGCCGCACCACCAGTCAGGACCGTACTCGTGGAGACCAGCCAATGTGGCCTCGATAATCTGTCGCTCCTTCTCTCCGTGGCTGACATCGAGGAGGCCCAGAGGATGAATCGCCATAGCATGGGAGAAGTGGCGGTGGGACTGCTTATATGGCAGGCTGGGGGCAAAGCAGAGTGCTCCCTTCTCATCTAACGAGTAATCAGGCAACTGGGCTTCCACTTGTTTCCAATGGGCGCACTCGTCAGAGAGTCTCAGCGAATCTGCCATCTCTGCGGCTGCCTGGAAAGTAAAGCGCATCAGGGAAAGGTCGAAGTTGGTGAAGTCAGGGAACCAGGATTCCAGCCGGTTGTCGTTAATCTCAGGACTGCTGCTGAACTCCAGTTTGCGCACACCGTTCTCGTCCACAAAGCTTTGCTGTTCCAGGAAGACAGCCACGTCTCGCAGGTAGGGGTATCCACGTTCAACAAGGAAGTCGCTGTCGGCTGAATATTTCCAATGCAGGTAGAAGTGCTGGGCCAGCCAGGCACTTGTGGTCTGCGACATGGTGTAGGCCGTCCAGCCAGGAATGATGTGACCGTCCAGCGAGCAAGTGCCAGGTACATTCAATCCATCCTTTCCATATAAGGTACGCGTGAACTCCTTGTGTACAGGACGTTGGTTCCAGAGGGTGTTGAGGTAAGCCATCCCTTCGTCCAAGCGGTTGCCAACGTATGCGGGCCAATAGCTGAGCTGGGTGTTCAGGTCGTGATGGAAATCGCCTTTCCAAGGTGGAAGGCGCCCGTCATCAGCAGTCCAAACGGCTTGAAGAGATATGGGCCATGAGTCTTTGCGACTGGCAGAACCAAACTTATACATCTCGCGATCATACTGGGACTGAATAGTCGAGTCAGGCACATTGACCACAGCCTTGTCCCAATAAGTCTTCCAGTAATCCATGTGATGACTGTAGGCCGAAAGGATTCCGTCTCGAAGAGCCTGTTTCACTTCCTCTTCAGCTTTATCCTCGACAAATGAAGAGGTGATGCTCCATGCGCCCACAAGCCTGTGCCCCTGACGTTTCCAACCTACTGCCACATCGTAGAAGAACCCGCCCCATCCCATTTGGTGGTAGGTAATAAGATTGTCTTCCTGCTTTACCTCACCTTGTTCGTAGTTCAGCAGCCCCAGGGAAGAATCGCCCAGCCCGCCGTTACCCGCCATATTCTGTTCAGGACGATAGGCAGGAGGAATGAGTCGAGGCTGGAGGGTGTCTGGTATGTTCTCGAAGACAAACCATCCCACGGGCCGATCAGCCTGAATAAAGGTCTGCAGGCGCATGCCGTTGTCCCAGTTGACCTGACAAAGGGCGTTGTGCAGGAAGAGGTGCGAGTCAGTCACTTGTCCCCATCCGTTACACTCGAACTCTAGTGCCGCACCAGGAATCTTGGAAGGTGCAGGGTTGTTGTGTCCCTTGGTCTCCAGTTCATAAATGACAGGACCATAGTCCTTCTCACGTATTTTGTTGCTGATCCATTGGAAAGAGAAAAACTCACTCTGAAAGCAGTCCAAGGGGCGCAGGTCCCAAAGATCGCTACGGTCCAACGAGAAGCGCAGCTTGCCGTCCCGTTGCCAAATAAGGGAGCCAAGCGTCGCGTTGCCCAAAGGCATGGCTTCATCCCAAACAGTTGCCAGGTCTGTGAATTGCAGGTCACTGGAGGAAGGTTCCACTTCCAGTTCGCGTGTCTGGCATGAAGCCAGGATAAGGCTCAAACCGAGAGCCGTAAGTGCAGTCAGTCTCATCTTTCGTCAATTAATTGTTGATTCCTGCTGCAAAGATAATGCAAACTGCTTGAAAAAAAAAGAGTGAAATTGGCAAATTCATTATATATCGTAGGGAAGAGGGACACATCACATACATTTCACCTCTCCTATATTCAGTTTAAATCATTTTTTTTGTGATTCCAGACATCGTTTGGGATAGATATTTCAACAAACTTCATTATCTTTGCAGAAAAAGGTAAGGTTGTCTTAGAGAAAAAGATGGTATATAGGTTAGTTTCCAACGGATGAGACAATAGCATTTGTTATAAACGGAGGAACATAAAGATTATTCTAATGAAGAAAAGAAACGTTATACTGATTATTGCTGCAGCCTGGTCCTTCATGATGAGGGCTCAGGAATCCTGCAGTTTTGAAATGCGCTATTTCACCCACGATGCCAAAGCTAATGGAGTTACAGACTTTCATGGCGAAACGGAGTGGCTGTCAACAGAGCAGCGTGTGGCATTATTGGACCTTTATGCTAACTATGCCTCGCGCCGCTGGGGAGACCCGAACCTGAACACGCCTCTGTTTACGGAAAAGGAAGTGGAGGAAAGGCTTTCTCGAATCAAACCGCAACCGTCCACTACCATCCGGCAAACTATCGACCTGAAGGAGTGGCGAGCATACGGCTACAAGCCAGGAAAGGAGAAAGCTGTGGCTGACCGCTGGCAGAAATGGACAGCTGACGGGGCACGTATTGAGGGAGGACGACTCATCTTGGATAATGCTTCAGCCTCGCCTGCCATTAGTCCATTGAATTGGCGCTTCCGCATGAAAGGTACACTTGATGGTCAGTCTTCTGGCCTGCATGTTGTTCTGAATGGTGAGAATACGGCTGCATTGGACATATCCATTGGCTCTCTGGATAATTTTGAAATCTATGGTGACCTTCCTAACAGGCGTGTCTTTCTCTCCTCCAATGGAAAGACGGTGCAGGAACAGGCTATTCCTGAAAACTTTGGCGACGTCGTCACCAATTTCTCCCTTGGAGCCAAGGGAGGAAGAGCCTCGTTGGAACACTTCTCGTTCTACGCTTTTGAACTTCAACCTGACAACAAGCATACTCCTTATCGTATGGAACTGCTCTACGACGAGGACTTTTGTGAGGTGCCTAAGATGGAGGGCTGGCAGCGGACTGACTACGAAGACACATCTTGGGAAACGGTTGGGCTACCTTCGCCACATGGAGGACTTAGCGAAGCAGGGGAGGATTATTATTTGCGGACGAAGGTTCGAGTGGATGACTTCAAAACGGCATTCCTGGATATCGAAGCGTTGGATCCTGCTGGCGAGGTATGGGTGAATGGTGAGCCTGCAGCAGTATTGAAGGGACGGATTCCTCGTCGGATAGATGTGGCCGAGTACCTGCGCCCGAATGCAGAGAATGTCATTGCCGTCAGGGTGAAGCCCTATTATGCTCATCATTCCATGTTGCATACGCCCTCCGATCATAATATAGGATGGTTCTTAGGGCGCACCTCGCTGATTCTAAACAACGAGAAATGCCACATCGACCATGCTTTGGTGCATACTGTCGCTTTGAGTGACACAGGAGCCGTACAACATCATCGCGTTCAAATTATGAATAGAGAGGCAGATGCACAGAAGAGGCTGTTGCAAGTGAACTATTATCCATGGTTCCCTGAAGACGGTCCTTTGGTAGCTTCTGTCACTCGTCAGGTGGAATTGCGTCCTACGGAAGAGAACGTCGTGGAAATAGACCTCAGTTTGAAAGACCCCAACTTGTGGAGCCCAGAAAGTCCACGACTGTATCGTGTAGAGTTTTTGTTGAAAGACGAGAACGGGAAACCTACGGATGATTTGGTGACCACTACAGGTATACGACTTGTTGAACAACGCGAAGGTGTACTCTATGTCAACCACAAGCCTCAGATGCTGAACGGAGCCCAGAATTTTGGTTATCGATTGCCACTGGAGACAATATCGAAGACGGTGAGATGCGGCACAAATCAGATGGTAATGCGCGACCTGATGATGGCAAAGGAATTAGGTAACTTGTTGCGACTTCATGTTCATGCTGAAGGCTATGTGACTGAAGGTATCAACGATCCGCGTTTTGCACAATATGCTGACCAACTGGGACTTTACCTCATCTGGCAGACAGGCAGTTGGACGCGTGAAGGTGAGGCATGGAATGCTGACATAAAGAACTACCCTAACTATATCAGACAGGTTTATAATCATCCTTCTATCACCATTTGGGAAGCGGGAAATCATCCTAATCATTTCAGGAAACATGATGCCAGCGATTCCCAAGTCTATTTCAGTCAAATTATCCAAATCATTGCAGGGGTTGACACCTCGCGACTGATTTCGCCAACTTCTCATTGGGCAGTCTCACATTTTGCCAATTATGATGGTACCCGTGACTATGAGGGCAAAGCTCTGGCTCCCAATCCGTGGCTTATGCATAGGAAGGTGACGCGAGGCAGTCAGGATGCTTATTCTGGTTATGGAAGCAAATGGAGTAGCTTACGCCATATTCCAAATGACTGGGCACGTTCCTGCTTGGATGCAAAGGACCTTTGCTATTTCAACTTTGAGCATGAAGAATCCGTTGCCCAACCCAACTGGAGTCTTTCAAGAAAGGAACCATGGTTCGAGGTGAAGTCCTACGAGTGGGACTATTTCAAGGGTAGCATAGGTCGAGAATTGGAGATTGGCGAGTGGAGAGCTAGTCAAGCCTACCAGGCCTTCTCTGCCTGGGAGTCTATGAAGATGCAGACGTTGGCTGGTGTGAGCGGATACTCCTGGTGCTCATTAGAGTCTGGACCTAATATGTTCACTTACATGAAACCGCTCATCGATTCGTTCTGCGTTCCTAAATTGGCTTTCTATGCCAACAAGATGGCCTTTCAATCTATCTGGGCAGGAAGCGACGACGTTGATACGGTCTATGGCCCTGGTGACAGTATCCGCCCCGTCATCTTCAATCTGGCTGAGGATTGTACCGTAACGCTCATAGTGGAACTCCAGAACGAGAAAGGCAAAACGTTGGAAAAGAAGACTTTCCGGAATGTACAGGTGCCAGCAGGGCGTAGTGTGTCTCGCCTTGAGGAGTTCCGTTTCCGCAACCATTCCGAGGGATGCCGTTTCATTGTCTATAAAATATTTAAAAACAAATGAGTTCATATAATTCATCGAACATGCATGAAGTGATAATGAAAAGGTTATATGTTCTTCTCTTTATGCTCATCCTCTCGACAGTTTCGTATTCAGACGTCTTGCCTGTCTATCCTCCAACTGACAAGTTGCCTGGCCAGTCGGAACAGGTAGGAGTGAGAGTGGATCATTTTCCTTCCATTCTGCATGCCTTTATCTGGAGGAACTGGGGTTTTGTTCCCGTTGCCCGTTTGGCTGAAGTTGTAGGGACAACGGAAAAGAACGTGCGCAAAATCGCTGTGTCAATGGGACTTGAGGCAAGACCTGATGTCAACCCGATTTGGATGTCCTCGAAAGGATACATCACTCTTTTACGGCGCAACTGGCATCTTCTTCCTTATGAGCAGATTCTTATGTTGTTGAATATGAAGCAGGAACAACTTCTGTGGAATCTTTATGAAGATGATTTCCTGTTCGCCAAGTTGGGTCGTAAAAAGCCTAAATGCGAGCGGTTAGTTTATCAGGAACCGACTAAGGAAATGGTTTTGAGGGCGAAGGAGATTGCTAAATTAGTGCGCAGAAACAAACCGAACAAGGTAGTTCCAAGATTCGATTTTTTCTCAGCGATGCCAGTTTTTCAGTCGATGAGTCAAGGCAATAAGCAAGACGCCTTGCGGATGGTTTTCTCATACAATGCTGTTTATGGTGATCCGCTTATGGATGCAGAGCAGTCATCGTATTCTGAGGAACTGCTCTCAAGACTCTCTGCTATGGGAGTCAATGCGGTTTGGGTTCATTCTGTGCTCAGGATGCTGGTCGCTCCAGAAGGTCCCTTCCCAGGTGACGACGATTATAAGGAAAGGCTTAATAACCTGAACAAACTGGTGGAAAGAGCAGAGAAATATGGTATCAAGGTTATGATGTATGTCAATGAGCCACGTGCTTTGCCGCAAAACTGGTTTGATACGGAGGAAAAGCAGAACCTTTCAGGTATCTCAGAAGGAGAGCTGCGGACCTTTTGTACCTCTGACCCTCATGTTCGAGAGTGGTTGGCAGTTTCTTTTGAGAAGGTCTTCAAGGCTGTTCCTGGACTTGGTGGCGTATTCATTATCTCCATGTCTGAGAATCTCACCAGTTGTGCTTCCCACTTTCACCAAGACCAATGTCCCAGATGTTCGAAGAGACCTTACGACGAGATTGTGGCTGAGGTCAACAATACCATTGCAGATGGGGTTCTGAAAGGAAATCCAGATGCGAAGGTACTTGTTTGGGACTGGGGATGGAGGGATGATTACGCTGAACGGATCATCAACCATTTGGATAAGAGATGTATCCTTCTTTCCGTCAGCGAATGGTCTTTGCCTATTGAGAGAGGTGGAGTGCCCTCCAGAGTTGGCGAGTATTCAATTTCTTCCGTTGGCCCTGGTCCCAGAGCCCTTGAGCACTGGCGATTAGCCCAGGCTGCTGGTCTTCAGACCGCTGCAAAGGTAATGGTGAACTCAACGTGGGAAATCAGTTGCATCCCAGTCATTCCTGCGATGGACCTTATTGCCACTCATGCACGCAACCTTGGTATGGCAGGAGTAAGGGACGTGATGATGACTTGGAGTTTAGGTGGCTATCCCTCAGTTAACTACACCGTCTTCCAGAAGATGTTGGCAGACCCGACTACAAGTCTTGACGAAATAGCAGAAGATTGCTACGGAGAGAAATCAGGAGCTGCAGTAAGGCAAGCATGGAAAGAATTCTCGGATGGTTTTAAGGAATATCCTTACCATATCAACACGCTCTATACTGGTCCCCAGCATGTTGGATTAGCAAATCTGTTCTATCCTGAGGCTACAGGGTGGAAAGCTACTATGGTGGGTTTCCCTTATGATGACCTTAAATCGTGGAGAAGCATCTATCCCGCTGATGTCTATATTTCTCAGATACACAAGGTGGCCGAAGGTTTTGAACGGGGATCTGTTCTTTTGGAAAAAGCAATTGCCAATGAAACTGACCCTGTCATCAAGCAAGTTATGATGACCGACTTGAGGCGGTCACAGGGATTCAAATGTGTTTTCAGATCCATTGCTAATCAAGCCACCTACATACTGTGCAGGAACAGCAAGGATACTGAGGGAATGAGAACTGCGATAGAAGAAGAGACTACTAACGTTCTGGAATTCATTCCTTTGTGCGACGAAGATCCTACCTTCGGCTACGAATCATCCAACCATTATTTCTTTGTTCGTCAAGACTTGTTGGAAAAGCTTATTAACTTGGAGTTCCTTCGAAAAAAGAACCTTTAACCATTAACTAAAATATCAGGTAACATGAAGAAAATTTTACTTTCATCCATTAGTGCGATGATTCTGGTATGCTGCTATTCCTGCGGGGGAAATAGCACCAAACCCATCAGCGGAGATGACTATTATGTGTGTGCCTACATTTGGCCTTCTTGTCATGATGATTCACTCGGACATAAATACCTATGGCCACAAGGCGATGGGGAATGGGAAGTCATCAAACAGGGCAATCCTCGCTTCCCTGGCCACTATCAGCCCAAACAACCACTTTGGGGCTACGAGCACGATGATGATCCAAAGGTGGTGGAAAAGTGGATAGACACGGCTTTGAAATATGGAGTGAACACTTTCGTTTATGACTGGTACTGGTTCATGGACTATCCTTATCTGGAAGGAGCTCTCGACAATGGCTTTCTTGGTGCCAGGAATAATGGGAAGATGAACTTTTATATCATGTGGGCCAACCATGAGGTAAAGAAGAATTATTGGAACTATCACCTTCATGGCGACGACACCTCTCTGCTCTTCGATCCGAAGGTGAATATGGATCAGTTCAAGACAATCGTGGCAAGAGTCATCAAGCAGTATTTCAAAAAAAGGAACTATGTGAAGATAGATGGATGCCCTGTGTTTGGTATTTTCGACATGAACCAGTTTGTACAGAGTTTCGGATCGATTGAAGAAGCCGCCAAAGCTATGGATTATTTCCGTGGTGAGGTGAAGAAAGCTGGTTTCAAAGGTCTCCACCTCCAACAGAACAATGGTGGAGGAAGTTTCTTATTGGAAGACTTCATTACAGCTCAGCAAGAACGTATCGATAAACTTGGCATCAACAGTCATGCTTTCTACAACATGGGAGGTTTTACTCCTGACTACCTTACTTACGGGTCAAACTCCATCCTGATACGAGAGCAATGGGAAAAGGCCTTCAACATTCCTGTTTTCCCTACTGTTTCCATTGGTTGGGACGATACACCTCGTTTCCCGTCAAAGGGAGAGATGGACATTACGCGTTTCAACCAGACACCTCGTGCCTTTGAGTCTTTCCTTGAGGTGGCAAAGAACTATGTCGATGGGCATCCCCAACAGCCTCCTTTCATCATGATAAATGCATGGAACGAATGGGTGGAGGGAAGTTATCTGCTGCCTGACCGCTACTTCGGATTTGGTTATCTGGAAGCTGTCCAGCATATCTTCCGTAAGGAGAAATAGCTGGACAGACAGAATTGCTTGGTTGAAATGTAGACTTCAGTCAGAGTGCCGTATCCAGAGAAGGCACTTGACTCTCTTATGAATTCTTTGTGCCGTTAACGCACTGGGGATATACGGGGCTGATGTACATGAGGAACTTGCAGACTGACATCAAAGTTTTCTTCACTACCTTCTTGAGGTTCTCTACTGACTCGTTGCTTACCAATACATAGTTGTTGGAGAGGACTCCTGTCATTGGGTTTAATTCCATCGTTTTCATAATTGTATTTTTTTTAATGTTAATGTTATTACCTTTGTTTCTTTTTGTTTTCTGATGCAAAGGTAAGGCGGTTCTTATGGGAAACAATGGAATTTGTCGTTTTTCTTTCCAGGAGTATGCGACTGGCTGCCACATATGCGACAAAACCCCAGAACAGGGCAAAAATCTGTCGCAAAAGGGTAAAAAAAGCGGTTAGCGTTAACGGTTTGGGGGATTACAGATCGCGGGTAAGCATTCTGCGGTAGTCGACAGGAGTCATGCCTATCACCTCCTGCATGCGGCGCTGCAGGGTACGCACGTTTCCGATGCCCGACTCTTCAGCCACAGCAGCGATGCTCCATTGAGGTTTCTCGCGCAACATGCGCATAGCAGCCAGCACACGCAGGTTATCGATGTATGCATCCGCCGTACGATAGATGGTCTGGTGGGAGAAGAGGCGTGCCAACCGTTCCTTGCTTACGCCTAAAAGTTGTGCCAGAGCTGCTGAGTCGAAGTCAGGCTTCAGGTGAGGACCGTTCTCTTCCACTTGGAGTTCTATGAGCGCCATAAGCTGTGCGTCATCCTTCAGGTCGGCATTGCGCTGCCGCTCTATGTTGCCGTTGAGCAGTTCACGAGCCACATCCGTTCGCCGCCGCATCTCCAGGTCCTCCTCCAGTCGCTCAGAGAGGTCCAGGTTGCGGCTGACAAGTCTGATGAGTTCGTTTTTCAATCGTTCCACCTCTTCGCGTAGTGCGGCATTCTCCTCTTGCAGCCTTTGTATATCTTCCTTAGTCATTCGAAATTGAATAAGTTGGTAAATCTCACATCATGAATTTTCAACAAAAATACAAATATTCCACCAATGCACAAAAAAATCTTCGATAAAGTATTGACCCAAAGACAAAATGGAAGATTTTCAGTGGAATTACCATCCATCCTAAACAAGAGAAATGAAAAACATAGCCAGACTTACCCATGAAAAATTCCACATTTTTAGGAAGCAGGATGTGGGGACTTACGTTTATATGAATCTTAAGTGTATCGCCTGTTGAAGTTCTCTTATGAATTCTTTGTGCCGTTCACGCACTGGGGATATACAGGGCTGATGCACATGAGGAACTTGCAGACTGACATCACTACTATTTCGTGAAGATTTGAGGTCTTGAAATAAATCAAGTTGACCATCGTTCTTGGGGACATTTTTAGGTCTATGGGTCAAATTGCAGGATAAAATCTGTTTTTAATTGGTTTGTTAAGGTTCTGCGTCAATTTAGGTGGTAATTCCAGTTCTGTTTTTGCTCCACAACATATATGAGTTTGCCTATGTCATCTTGACTCTTGTCTTGTCATTCATATTCCTTTCTTGTTTCTTTTTATTCATCACGCAAAAAAGTAGGTTAATTTATACAATTATTGTATATCAAAATCATGTTATAAATCAACGTATTAGGTAAGATTCTCCAACATTTATTCACCACCTAAATTGACGCAGAACCTTTGTTAAACAATTCAGATATGGGTATCTTCTTAAACAGCATGGTACCTATGTTTGGGGAAATTATATACAGAGAAAGCTCTTCAATGTAAATGAGTTTTTGGGACTATAGTCAGTAGCAGGAATGCACTGACGGCAATCCGGATTTGTGTGTAGAACACATTCTCTGAGGTTCCATAAAAAGATCTGATATGCAGATGTTGCTTTATCCATTTGAAGTTTCACGTTCCATCGCTCCATATAGAATTCTGTAATGGTGAGGGCTTCGCATCCCCAATGGTTGGTGATGAAACGGTAGATGTTTCCCGTAGCAAAATTTTCATAGACTGACTGGTGAGTTTACAATGGTCTCTTCTTTTTCTATTTGGCAATACACTTAACCATTTTCTTCTGCCATCTTCCACTGAGCCAAGGAACGGCTTCTATGTAAGGAACAAGCCACGAGCAGAGGGCGAAGATGACGGGAATGAGGATGATGACATCGTCCCAACGGCCAAAGATGCTGCGACCAAAGCAGAGGTGAGTGAACTTGTAGAAGTACAGCATGGGATAGTGGCCCACGAAATAGACCATCGAATGCTCTCCGATATAGTTGATGCCTGGAATGCGGGGCATGCGGGCAGCAATGAAGAAACCTGCCAGGCCGCACAGGATGGCTGTGGTATTGAAGAGGGTAATGAAGACGTTACCCGTGAAGAGATTGCTGCTCATGGTATAGGAAGTGTCGTGGAAGATAAGATTTCCGACTCCAAAGGCAAGCATCATGACGAAGCAGACAAAGAGGGTGCGCTCCCTCCCCATCCTGTCCATCGCCAAGTGCCAGAAGCGTCCCAGCTGAAAGTAGTAGATGCCCATGAAGAGGTTGTTGAGCTGCATCCACAAAGGATTGCCCAGTACGAACATCCAGTAGCTTAGGAAGGGGAAACCCAGGTAGAGAATGCGAACCCAAAGGGGCAATCCACGAGTCCATTTCTCGATGAAATGAACGGCAATGTAGCAGGCCCAGAAGGAGAAGAGGAACCAGGTGGGATTGTTGCCATAGAAAGAACTCTTCGTCCACAGGTGGTCCCATGTGAGGGGCTCTATGGGCTTGTGGTAGCGATGAATCAGGAAGGGCTGGAAGGCCATGTAGATGAGGAATCCGATACTGCCGCAGGTGAGGTAGGGGACGAGCAGATGCTTGCTCTTGTCGATGAGATAAGCCTTGCTGTCGCCAGCCACCGTCTTGTTGAAATACCCAGCCTTGAAGAAGAAGAAGCTCATGAAGAAATAGGTCCATTGCATGACTTCTCTCCACCACTCATCGTCGGCATGGCCACAGAAACTCATGATATGGAGCGTCACCATGCGGATAATGCAGATACCGCACAGGAAATCGAAGGCATGATTTCTCTTTTTCATGGCTACAAAGATACTGAGAAAAAGCATAGACTTGGAACAATTATTCGGAAGATTTTATCCTTTTTCTGAAAATAAGCTGTAATTTTGCATCACGAATGCAGCTTGCCTGCTGAAAGTGCGAAATATACAGATACGAATGATACGAATAAGAAACAAACTCCTGCTGACTGCAAACGGGTTGCTGAGTCTGCTGTTGAGTCTCTTGGGATTCTGCGGCTGTAGCAGCGAAGGTTCTGACATGTACGGTGAGCCCTACGCCACATTCCAGATAAATGGCAAGGTGACAGATGCTCAGGGAAAACCTTTGGAGCAAAAGCGGATCATGGTGCGAAACCTGAACTATGGTGAGGAGGGCGCTTATCGCATGAGTGACACGCTATTGACGAACAGGGAAGGCTCCTATCTGTGGAATAGGAGAATCAGCAATCTGAGCGGTAAGTTGCGCGTAGTGTGTCAAGACCCTGCGAATCAGTTCAAGGCCGATTCGACTGAAGTGGAAATAAAACTCACGGAAAAAGGCGAGGGAAGTTGGAACATGGGATTGGGCTCCCAGACGGTAAACTTCGAGCTGCAGGAGAAAAACTGATGAAGGACGACTTCTCTCTTCCCTTACGTACACGATTAGGCCTGGAGATAGAACGGCAGATTCGTCACAACAAGGCGAAACTGCATCCCCTGCATCAACTCTTTTGGGAATGTACGCTTCGATGCAACCTCCATTGCCTGCATTGCGGAAGCGACTGCAAACAGGATTCCGTTGTTCCCGACATGCCTGCTGAGGATTTCCTGCATGTGATCGACAGCATCAGCCCCCACGTGGATACTCACCAGCTGATGATCAACATTACTGGAGGTGAACCACTCGTCCGTAAGGATATCGAGTACGTCGGAAGGGAACTTTACCGCAGGGAATATCCCTGGGGAATCGTCAGTAATGGCATGTTGCTCACAGAAGAGAGGCTGAAGAGCCTGATGGAGTCCGGCATGAGGAGCATCACCATCAGTTTGGACGGATTCGAGGAAGAACACAACTGGATGAGAGGCCATAAGATGAGTTTCCAGAATGCCTTGCGAGCCATCCGGCTCCTGGCAAAGACAGAGAATCTGGTTTGGGATATCGTGACCTGTGTCAACCAGCGCAACTTCCCCCATCTTCATGAGTTTCGAGACATGATCTGCGAGGCAGGAGTCAAAGATTGGCGACTCTTCACCATCTTTCCCGTTGGGCGTGCTGCTCAGCATCCTGAATTGCAGCTCTCAGACGTTGATTTCCGTGGTCTGATGGATTTCATCGTGGAAACACGTAAGGAGGGAAGAATCCATGCAGAATATGCCTGCGAGGGCTTTCTGGGCGAGTATGAGGCGAAGGTGCGCGACAGGCTCTATATCTGTCAGGCAGGTATCACGACAGCCAGTATACTGATTGATGGCAGCATTTCCTCCTGTCTGAGTGTCCGATACAATCACAAGCAAGGAAACATCTACGAGGACGATTTCATGGACGTGTGGAACAATCGCTTCCAGGTTTTCCGAAATCGCGATTGGGCACGTCGTGGAGAATGCAAGGATTGCAAGGCGTTCCGCTATTGCGAAGGGAACGGTATGCACCTGCATGACGATGACGGCAATCTGCTTCTATGTCATCTGAAGCGATTGAGGAAGAATTCGTGATAAGTTCCCTGCGAGAGAAACCTCTCCCCTAAGAACTAAAACTCCTTATATGCGTTTGTGATTTCCTCGTCTACCCAATCGTAGTATTCCTGAAGAGATTTAGGACTGACACGTCCCTTCTTCTGCATCCGTTTGAGAATGGGATCAGCCTTGTCCAAAAGTTTTGTTTCAAGTGAAAGAATTTGCTGCAGAATACCCGTGCCTGCCTGATTCCAAAGATGGGCTACATTGATATAGTCGCTGCTGTTGTCACGATCCAGCGTGAAAAGTTGGCTCTTGAGCTGTAAGCCCCAATGGTTGAGAGGAGAACCACCCTCATCCGTTGCTGTGACCATACGAGGCAAAGTGACTTCCGGATGAAGGACGAGAGGCAGAGCAACAGTAGTGAACGGATGCCCCACAATCGTCCAAGCCACACAAAGTGAAGGATCCTGTCCTGGTGCCACCCCTTGAATCAATTGCACACAGCTCGTGATGTAGCGAGGAATAAAGTCACGGAAGGGGAAATACGTAGGAGTCTCACGATCAGCAGGGGCAAAGTCACGGATGTCGAGATGAGTCAATCCATGTCGCAACAAGCGAGGAATCTCAGTAACAAACTTACGCGCGATGAAATCCGACTCGTTCTTCATGTATTCAGAAATGGCCATGAAGCGGCATACACCCTTGTCTTCCTTCCTGTTCCCTGATTCTCCAAAATTCGTACGCAAGATATATCCCTCAGGAGCCACAGCAGGATCATTCACGTCAAACTTGAGGTACCGCACCGTAAAACGCTCCATATCGCCCGTGTTTCCCACTTCATAGTAAGCCCCATTGCCCAAAGCATCTATCACACCAAAGTTGGCGTCTATGTCCACGTGGGTTACTGTGTCCAGGAATTGCTCGAATTCCTGAAGCGAGGCACATTTTGCCAGAGCCTGACGCATGATGTAGCCCTCGTCATACAAGCGTATACCACGATGGGCAGAAGATGGAATGTTGGTGGAGTGGTCTGTCCCTTCCCCATTCAGATTATAGGCAGCCGTGTTGATGATGGCAAATCCCATTTCATTATGGCCGCTCCACACGCTGCCGAACTTCTTGTCAACATCAGCGCACATACCCATGAAACGGTACTTCTCGCCCTGCATTGAGAGCACATAGTTGCGCAGATTTTCTGTGTCACGATTTTTCAGCAACAGAGGACGGCCGTCAGGAGTACGTTTACCAGAAATGAGCATACTGGTACAGGCAAAAGCAGCCGTGCTGAACAGGAGCACTAAATAGAATAACAATAACTTTTTCATCTTCCGAACAAATATTTTTTGAAAAAAGGACTCACTCGCAGAATGTGGCTTATGAGACAACAGAAAGCTATCACTGGGGCAGCCACCGTCAAGCTGCACAAAATATCGATCAAGAAATTGGGCTGATTCGCATTGAGCCACGTTCCCATGAAAGTAAGCTTAGGCATTACAATGAAATGAATCAAATAAATGTCTAATGTACGTGTCCCCACATATTGCAACATGCGACCCATGAAAGTCTCGCGAGTCAACCAATCCCTATAGTAATGGAAAAACATGACGACCATCATCAAAAGGCAATACATGGATAATGTGCGAGGCAGGTTTGTCCAGGTCAGCTTGAGAGTATGCCAGCGGAAAATGTCAGCACAACACAGAAAAGCTACAAACGTGACAACAGGGAAGAACCAACGAGTGGCAAACAATTCCTGAACACGTTTCCAGTATCGATGCACAAGATTGCCCAGCAGGAAGAATTGCATGAATTTTATCGTCTCCACAAGACTTGTGACTTGAAAGAATTCAGCCTTATGGTAGGTAAAAGACTTGGGCATATACAAGGTAGCATAAGCAGCAACAGAGATCACCCACATCACCCAAATGGCCCACGTGCGGCGTCCTATAGCATAATAGACAACAAACATCTGAAGCAACACCCAAGTGAACCAGTAACCACTCTTTGTGGGAAGGGTAAGGATATGTGTAAAATTTGCCCAGAAATCACCTTTACGCAAGATGATAAATACACTAAGGAAAACCAGCGTGGGAACAATCTGCACGAGAATCTTCTTCCACAGCTGGCGACCAACGCTACTCAGGTTCCATTGGAAGGTTGCTTTATAGGCCAGGAAACCACTCACAAAGAAGAATAGAGGCATACGGAACAGAACCAGGAAAGGGAGAGAGGAGGACGTCTTCTCGTTCTCCCCAAAAGCTATCTGAGCCACATGATAGGCTACGACGAGCACGATGGTGAACCCACGCATAGCATCCAACCATTGCAAGCGAGAAGTCTTTCGCAGAGCGGTTTCACCCATGGAATCAGCCACGATGGGATCAGGATCTATGTTCGTGATTACTTCCATAGAGAAAGGTTACAGGTTCTGTTTCTTATGAGCCTCTATCAGTGCCACCAGTTCATCGCTTTTGCCAGAAACAACCTTCCGGCAAAACATTTTGCCACTCTCAATCAATCTCGTGTAGTCAGACTCGTCCAGAATCTTGATGACGGGATTGTAATCGATAAAATGCAAAGGAGTCAGAGCATCCAGTCCTGGATAAGGTCCCTTCGTGAGAATGCATCGGTTGGCCCATTGCGGACAATTGAATGCTATGGTTTGAATCAGAGTCTCTGCAGGGCAAAAACTATTGACAAAATATTTCTGCACAGCAGGATAATGGTCAAAGTAATCAAGCAAATGAGAAGCCAATTCCTGAGAAACACACCACCAAGCACTTCCTTTGTACAGTTTCCATCTGCGTCCCTTCACGCGAAAATGCAAAGGCTTGCGTATGCCGAAGAAATGCTTTGCCTTACGAAGCAGGATCCCCCATCGCTCGTTCTGCTTAAGAGGACGCTCTGTCGAATACAATTCGCGCTGCTGATCGTTAAGCAAGTTCGTATCCATGCAATACCCCTGCAGCAACTCCTTCCCTTTCTGACTCTCGAGATACTTTGTAATCTGACTGGTACTCCACAGGGGATAATCCATTCCACTAAGAAAGAAGATGCGGTCGAAATGAATAGGATACAAGACTGCAGCACGCAAAAGAGCCATCTGATAATGCACTTCAAGCATTGTACCCCAGCGAACATCTATCCTTGCTGGAATGAAATGAATATTGTCGCCTGATATAAAGGGAGAGAACTCATCCATGTTGCTCTTCTGATCGATATGGATGAAATAGTGTGCATCAGGATGCAGGGCTTCAATGAGACGTTTCAATTGAGGAGCATCCGTATGGGCAGAAATCAGATATGCTATGTTCATTCGTAACTAATGTTGTTTTTATATGTTGGCCTTACCACGCAGAAACTGAATGCTCTCCTGCATGATACGAGCGCCACTAATCCACATAATGCCAGAGTAGAGCACAATAGCCGTAATAATCTTACTGATGAGCAGAAGCCATGTGTTCTGGATAGGTTGAGTTAACCACCAGGTACCTCCCATGACTGCCACACTGATGAAAAAGAAAGGCAGCACATCCCTCAAGGCGTCCCACAAACAAAGTCGGATCAATCGCCAAGCGAAATATTGCCATACGAAGAGCCACAACACATTGATCGAGACGAAATAAGCAACCATCGCATAAATGCCGAGGGGATAGAGAAGGACGAGACCTGTCAGAATCAAGGCGCTAAGGCAGATGGTGCACCACATGTTTATGTTGCTGCGACCTTGGCTGATGGTCATCTGGCTATAGAGAGTAAGCAAAGGCCATATGGCTCCATAAATGCAGAGCATACTCAATAGTGCAGCACTCTCAATCCACTTGGAACCTACTACTATAACGATAAACTCACGAGCTATAAGTCCCATTCCCAGCAAACAAGGGAAACTGATGAAAGAGATGAAGCGAAGCATCTTGCGGAAGACCATTCGATAGCGATCCGTATCTTCGCGAACCTGAGTCAACACGGGTTGAGCCACTCCTGTCAGCATCCCATTAATGGTATTGGAGCACATATCGTCCCACTTGCGGGCATTACTGTAGACTCCTGTCAAATGCTTACCATAATACTTGCCCAGCAGAAAAGAAAATGCATTGCTGCTTAGAGAATTTATAATGTTGGTAAGCAAAAGCTTCCAGCTGAAAGAAAACATCTTCCAAGCAGGACGTAAGTCTATGTCAAACGTAGGACGCCAGGGAGAGTAATACCAGTTCATGAGGGCCACTATCAGAATAAAAGCGATTTTCTGAGTGGCCAATCCCCAGTAGGAATATCCCATATAGACCATCAGCACACCGATAGAATTAGAGCCTATGACACTGGTGATGGCAATGATACAACTCTCTTTCTGCATCAAATGGATGAAAAGATAGGCTCGCTGTACTGTGCCCCAACTGCTGACAAAGAAACCCAAAAACAGATAACGGGCTAGCGGAATGAAATCAAGGTCATCGTAGAACCTGGCAATCAGAGGAGCAGATAAAAACAAAACTACATAAAGCAGGGCACTTACCAGGATATTGAACCAAAAGACAGCATTATAGTCGCGATGCGAGGGCTCCTTCAGGTTGCAAAGAGCAGCCGTGAAGCCACTTTCCTGCAGAGTGCTGGCAATATCGGCAAAAACCATCAGCATGGCAATCTTTCCATAGTCCTCTGGGCAGAGCCATCGCAAAAGTATAATGCCAAAAAGAGCACTAATAACCTGAACCAATCCGTTGTTCAGGCCACCCCACATGAAACCTTTAGCCGCTTTGGATTTCAAGGTCTCGGCTTCGCTATTGGTGCCTGCTTTAGTATTCGTCAAGAATATATTTTTTCTCTATTCTTTTTCTTATCCTACTTGACTGCCTCCCTTCACGTCGTCCAACGTGGTGGTCACACTAAGATCGCCATTGTAGTTTACAGCACTCAGAATCATGCCACAACTTTCTTCCCCCATCATCTTGCGGGGAGCCAGGTTGGCAATGAAGAGAACACGTTTGCCTACAAGACGTTCTGGCTCATACCATTGAGCGATGCCACTCAGAATGGTACGATCTACGCCACTTCCGTCATCAAGAGTGAATTTGAGCAATTTCTTGCTTTTCTTTATTTTCTCACATGCTTTTACCAGTCCCACGCGGATGTCCAGCTTCTCGAAGTCTTCGAAGGGGATGGTGTCTTTGACTGGAGCAGCTTTGTATTCAGCAGCCTCGTTTGCCTTGATTGTCTCTTCGAGTTTCTTCACCTGTACAGCTATAACCTCGTCTTCAATCTTGGTGAACAGCAATTCTGGCTTAGGTAATTGCTTGCCTGCAGGCAGCAGATCAATACTTCCCAATTGCTCCCAACTGAAACTCTCCATCGCAATCATTTTGCGCAAGCGCTCACTGCTGAAAGGAAGGAAGGGCTCGAAAGCAATGGCAAGATTGGCAGTCAACTGAAGACTGATATTGATAACTGTCTTCACCCGTTCTGGATCAGTCTTGATAATTTTCCAAGGTTCGCAGTCTGCTATGTATTTATTACCAATACGAGCCAAATTCATAGCCTCCTTCTGAGCGTCACGGAACTTGAAATTCTCGAGCAGAGACTCCAGATTCTCTTTCACATTCTGAAACTCTGACAAAGTCTCGCGGTCATAGTCAGTCAATTCTCCACAGGCAGGTACTACTCCCTCGTAGTATTTCTGAGTAAGCTGTAGAGCCCGATTGACAAAATTCCCATAGACTGCCACTAATTCGTTGTTGCAACGTGCCTGGAAGTCAGCCCAAGTGAAATCGTTGTCCTTTGTCTCTGGTGCATTTGCGGTCAGCACATAGCGAAGTTCGTCCTGTCGATTGGGAAGCTCTTCCAGATACTCATTGAGCCATACTGCGTAGTTCTTGCTTGTACTTATCTTATTGCCTTCCAGATTCAGGAACTCGTTGCCGGGCACGTTGTCAGGAAGAATGTATTCGCCATGAGCCTTCAGCATACTGGGGAACACGATGCAATGAAAGACGATGTTGTCTTTTCCTATGAAATGAACCAGGCGTGTCTCAGGATCCTTCCACCAAGTCTCCCAACTACCATACTTTTCAGGATTCCCGTCACAAAGTTCTTTAGTATTGCTGATATATCCGATAGGAGCATCGAACCAGACGTAAAGGACCTTTCCCTCTGCGCCTTCTACAGGAACTGGTATACCCCAATCCAAATCCCTGGTGACAGCACGCGGACGCAGTCCTCCATCCAGCCAACTCTTACATTGACCGTAGACATTGGGGCGCCATTCCTTGTGCTCTTCCAGGATCCACTTCTCAAGCCAGGGTTGATACTGGTCAAGTGGGAGATACCAATGCTTGGTGGCGCGCCTTACCAACGGATGACCTGTCTCAGCGTTATAGGGATTGATGAGTTCCTCTGGAGAAAGAGTTGCTCCACATTTCTCACACTGGTCACCATAAGCATCATGGTTATGACATCGAGGACATTCACCACGGATGTTGCGATCCGTCAGAAAATGATTGCTCTCTTCGTCATAAAACTGCTCTGTCACAAGTTCCACAAATTTACCCTCATCGTATAACTTGCGGAAGAAATCGCTTGCCAATTGGTGATGAGTCTTGCTCGTGGTACGGCTATAGATATCGAACGAGATTCCAAACTTCTCAAAGCTGTCTTTTATAAGATAGTGATACCGATCCACTACCTCCTGTACGGTAACGCCTTCCTTACGGGCGCGTATGGTCACAGGGACTCCATGTTCATCGCTACCCCCAATGAATATGACATCACGTCCCTTCAGACGCAGATAACGTACGTAGATATCAGCAGGGACATAAACGCCTGCCAAGTGACCAATATGAACAGGCCCGTTGGCATAGGGGAGAGCGGACGTTACGGTTATTCTCTTAAAATTCTTCTCCATAAAATCTTTTTATGTGACAGAGATAAAAGAAAACCCTGGTTCTCTCCAATGTGAGAGACCAGCAGTTTTCTGTATTGTTAACTTGCGAAATCAGAAGGGGAGATGGAATGAAGTCACAATCAATACCAAAAGACCCAAAATAGCGTACAGCTCAGGGAATACAGCCAATACCATCGTTGTACCAAAAGCTTTGTGACCAGCACCGATTGCGCTGATACCGTTGGCACAAACCTTAGCCTGACGAACAGCTGAGAACAAAGCAACAAGACCCAATGCCAAACCTACACCAAAGATGGCACAAGCGGTGGGCATGTTCACCTCTGGAGTGATTATACCGTTCAGCATAAAGAAACCAACGAATCCGTAAAGACCCTGAGAAGATGGCAGGGCAGCAAGACCCATGTAAGAACCACTTGCAGAAGGATTCTTCTTGAAAGCACCAATTGCAGCATTACCACAAATGGTTACTCCATAAGCACTACCGATACCAGAAAGGGCTACGCAGAATGCTACACCCAGATAAGCTAAAAAAATTTCCATAAATGTTTATTGTTTTTAAATTGTTATTGTTTATTTTCCTTGATAATACGGAAAGGATCATAGGCCTTCCCTCCACCTTCAAAATTAGCGTTCTTGAAGAATTCCACAAATGTAAGTCGCATGGGATGCACGAAAGCAGAGATCAAGCTCAATGCAAATGTGATACCATGACCTGCCAACAGGATGATCAACATAAAAAGCCAGCGTATGTACCAGGGGCAAGACTCTGTCATATTATAGGCCAACGAGTTGAATACACCACCCAAAACGCCTCCAGTCAGACCTAGGGCGAACAAACGGATGTAACTCAGCAGGTCACCCAACAGGCCTGTAGTCATACCATACGTAGCCCAAATGCCACCTCCCAGATTGCTCAGCAAGCCCAGAGCAGGTCTCTTATAACTACCCGGATTGTTGTAGAGGAAGATTCCCAAGACACTTACTCCAATCACGCCATAAAGAATATACTGGACGATGGTTGGAACAGTCACTCCACATGCTGGCAAACCAAAGAGAGCTAAAGCACTAAGAATGGCTATCACCCAACTGAACGTGCTGATAGAATAAGGCCAACCATAATTCTTTGCGGCTTTACATCCCTTCAGCACCATACCAAGCAAAACCTGAACCAATCCAATGAATACGGAAATCACCATCAAGGGGGAGTATCCAAAGATTGTACCCACTCCATTCTCGTTGAGGAAATAGGGCTTCACTGGAGCCAATATGGCCCAATCCTGTTGCGACAGGTCTATGCCAAAAACGGTACCAGTCAGTAATCCGCAGACAACGGTCATCAGACCAAGCCAGATGGCCAATCTGCCATAGTCTTGCATATCGCCCTTGCACTTCCTGGCCATGATGATTCCTGCAATCAGAACTAGCAGACCATAACCTCCATCACCCATACATAAGCCGAAGAACAGCATAAAGAAAGGAGCAAAAAAGACGGAGGGATCGAGGTCGTGATAATTGGGCAGAGAGTACATCTTCAGGATAGGCTCAAACAAACGGGTGTAAGAACCATTCGTAATCTGAATGGGCACATCATCTTCATATGCAGGATCTTCCATCTCGTAGAAGATGTGGGATTCGTCCAGATAAGCAGTCAGTTCATCACTCTTGTCAGCACGTACCCATCCGATCAACAGACGAAGCGCATTGCCTGCCACCCGTTCATCGCTCAAGCGGACCTGCCCCAATTGTATTTCATTCCTGGTGCGCATCTCTCCATTCTCGAGGATACCACGAAGATTGCTGTTGATATAGAGCAACTCTCCACGTAAAGCCTCCTGTCGAGTATTCAGTTCCTTCAATTGGCTCTGATACTGACTCAGAGTGCCTGAGGGCAGGAAGATCTGCTCAGCCTGAATGTCAGGTTTCTCCTCGCTGAAGGTGATGAAATAGGTGTTCTTGTCAAACTCGTTGACAGGAGTGGCGAAATACATCTCCTCCCATTGATGAAGGAAAGACTTCGTGCCGGAACGCCAGAAGAAGATTTGCAGGTTGCTGGCTTTTGCCAAACGATCCACACTCTGGGAGTTGAATTCACCCCAAGGCTCCAACACCTCCACGTTCTTGCGGGCATCATCCATTTCGTGTTGAATCCTGAGATCCTCAGCTTGCAATTCCTCCAGATGTTTCAGCAGGACGGCAGGAGAAGTGCGGTAGATGTCCTCCGTGGGAACCTCCTCCAACTTATAAGTCTTAGAAGCCGTTTCCAGGGATTGGAGAGCCTGCTCGTATCGCGTCTGCTCGTCCAATGCTGTCTGCAACTGAGGACTGGAGACTCCTTCCTGCAGCTGTTGAATGTGGACTACCCCCAATTCACGCAGATGGACCAGGAAGTCCTCGTATTCCCTGTTGGTCACCAAGAAGGTGAGTTTCTTCATTTTCTCAATCATTCCTCAGCCTCCTTTCTTTTCTGCTGGAGAGCCTTCAGGATCTTCTGAGAACTCTTGCTCAGGTTCTCCTCGTCCTCCATGAATCGTTTTATCTTGCGTACTGCCTCCTGGAATCCTGGAATCTGCACCTTCTCAAAGAGATTCACCTTCTGAGTAGTCTTCTTGCGGGCATGATCCAAGAGTTCCAATTTGGCAAAGACAAATTCTCGCTCCACAGCAGTCTTAACCAGCCCATGCAACAGGTTGATGCCGTCGAAATACCATTTTGGAGAACTGAAGAGGCCGAAAGGCTTTACCTCCAGCCGGATATTGGAGAGGACAGGTACACGAACACCTGCAATTTTTTTTACATCCAGCTCCACATCCCGCAGAGCCACCAGCGAGGTGTCGAACTCGCCCCACAAGGCGTACATCGACTCGTAGCCCGCTATCTGCTCCTGCAGTTTCTTCTCCAGTTCATCGGCCTCCGTCTTGCATTTCTTCACCTCCAGACGCAATGCGGTCTCCTTGCTCTTGATGATGGGCAAGGTACGCTGTCGCATCTTGAGGCTCTTCTCTATATGCTGGAGCGATGTCTTGTTGTATTGAAACTTTATCATAATGTATAATGCGTAACGCGTAATGAATTTTTATACCAACATGATATTCTCACAGGGGTGTTCATCAAGCATTATGCATTTGTCCAATATTGATCCGTGAATTCTTTCTTTATGTTGACTTCTTCCAACTTGAAGTACTTGCGGAAAAGACTCCAAGTGACATCGAGCATCTCAGTCGTATCCAGATTCACATCGATGGCAAGCAGCTTGTCAGCATACTCCTTCGCAAAGTCCAGACAACGATTGTCGTAATCGGTCAGGTCGAAACCGTTCTCCAACTTTGTCTTTGCATTGGCAGCGTCGGCATACAGACGGATAGCGGCATTCATCACCTGAGAGTGGTCCTTGCGAGTCTTCTTGCCTGCTACCAACTGCTTCAGACGAGACAGCGAACGGAAGGGATCCACAATCACCTTACCAATATCTGAATCACGACGCAGGTACAGCTGGCCCTCAGTAATGTAACCCGTATTATCGGGTACAGCATGCGTAATGTCGCCTCCGCTTAGGGTTGTCACAGCGATGATGGTAATGCTGCCGCCACCTGCGCTCTCTGGGAACTGAACAGCCTTCTCGTAGATCTTTGCCAAGTCTGAATAGAGAGAGCCTGGCATTGAGTCCTTGGATGGAATCTGGTCCATACGGTTGCTGACAATGGAGAGAGAGTCTGCATACGAGGTCATGTCCGTCAGCAGGACAAGTACGGTCTCATGCTTCTCCACAGCAAAGTATTCTGCTGCAGCCAAAGCCATATCAGGTACCAGTAGACGCTCTACGGCAGGATCCTCTGTGGTATTGATGAACGAGATGATGCGATCCAGGGCACCTGCGTTGGAGAAGGTGTTGCGGAAGAAGTAATAGTCATCGTTCGTCATACCCATACCTCCCAGGATGATTTTGTCTGCCTTTGCGCGCATAGCCACCAACGCCATCACTTCGTTGAAAGGTTGGTCAGGATCGGCAAAGAAAGGAATCTTCTGACCAGACACGAGAGTGTTGTTGAGGTCGATACCTGCAATACCAGTCGCAATCAGCTCGCTGGGTTGCTTGCGTCGAACAGGATTCACGCTGGGACCGCCAATCTCCACTTCCCTGCCTTCTATCTCAGGACCGCCATCGATAGGCTGACCGTAAGCGTTGAAGAAGCGTCCTGCCAACTGGTCACTGACCTTCAGCGAAGGGCTCTTGCCAAGAAAGGTAACCTCTGCGTTGGTGGGGATGCCACCTGTTCCTTCAAACACCTGCAGGGTGACTTCGTCTCCCATGATCTTCACCACCTGAGCCAACTTGCCGTTGATGGTGGCAAGCTCGTCGTATCCCACGCCCTTTGCATGCAGCGAGCATGTGGCTTTGGTTATCTGACTTATCTGTGTGTATATTTTTTGAAATGCTGTAGCCATACCTTAATTATATTATAACATTGCCTGCACTTGCTTCTTGAACTCGTAATATTCCTCGCTCCTGAAAACGGAGTAATTCATCTGCTTGCACAGGTTGATCATCTTCTTGAAGTAGTCCACCACATCCAGGAAGGTGTCGAACTGGTCATACTCTTTCTCGCAAATCTCTGTCACCAGGTTCAGGATTTCTTCCTGACGCTCCAAGGGCGTTACGGCATCCACCTCATCGAAGGCATCCTGCTGGAGGATGACAAAGTCGATTACCTCGCTCTTCCAGAAAGTCACATGATACTCCACGGGCACACCATCATCGCCCAGGATGTTGATCTGCTCAGCAATCTCCTTACCACGCTGCATGCGTGTCTTCAGCTTCATTACCTTGGGAATCCACTCTTCGTTGATGTTTTCCTTGATGTATTCGGCAAATTCTGGGTATTCCAGGTACTTCGAATAGGAGTCGATGGGGTTCACGGCTGGATAGCGTTTCTTGTCGGCACGTTCCTGCTCGAGTCCATAGAAGCAGCGAGCCACCTTCTTGGTGTTCTCTGTCACAGGCTCCTTCAGGTTACCGCCAGCGGGCGATACGGTACCCAGGAAAGTGACGCTACCCACCTTGCCGTTCTTCAGATAGACGTATCCTGCACGTCCATAGAAGTTGCTGATCAGCGCACCCAAATCCATAGGGAAGGCATCAGGTCCTGGCAATTCCTCCATTCGGTTACTCATCTCGCGCAAAGCCTGAGCCCAACGGGAAGTGGAGTCGGCCATCAGGAGGACACGCAGACCCATCGAGCGGTAGTACTCGGCCATCGTCATAGCGGTATATACAGAAGCCTCGCGGGCGGCAACGGGCATGTTGCTGGTGTTGGCGATGATGATGGTTCGCTCCATCAGCTTGCGGCCTGTATGCGGATCCACCAGTTCTGGAAACTCCGTGAAGATCTCCACCACCTCATTCGCACGCTCACCGCAGGCAGCGATGATTACGATGTCGGCCTCAGCCTGCTTCGAGATGGCGTGCTGGAGCACCGTCTTACCCGTACCGAAGGGACCAGGGATGAAACCTGTACCTCCTTCCACGATAGGGTTGAACGTGTCGATGGTGCGCACACCCGTCTCCAGCAGCTTGAATGGACGGGGTTTAGCGGCATAGTTCGTCATAGCGAACTTCACGGGCCAATGCTGAACCATATCCACCTTGATATCGTTGCCTTGCTCGTCGGTCAGCACAGCCACCACGTCGTGAATCCTGTACTTTCCTGCCTCGACGATACTCTTTACCACAGCTGTACCCTTCATCTGGAAGGGGGCCATAATCTTCAGGGGCTGATGGTTTTCTTCCACCTCGCCCAGCCAATCGCTTTCCTGCACCTGATCGCCCACCTTCACCAATGGCGAGAAATCCCATTCACGCTCTGCGTCCAGAGGTTCCGTGTACTGGCCGCGCTTCAGGAATACACCCTCCATCTTGTCCAGGTCGTTCTGCAGACCATCATAGTTCTTACTCAACATGCCAGGACCCAACTGGATCTCCAGCATGTGGCCGGTGAATTCAGCCTCTGCGCCCACTTTCAGGCCGCGAGTGCTCTCGAAGACCTGAACGTACACGTCCTGACCGATAATCTTGATCACTTCGGCCATCAGGCGGTCACCTCCCGTCGTAATGTAGCAAATCTCTCCCTGCATCACAGGACCATCCACACGGAGGGTCACCATGTTGGAAACGACGCCACTAACAGTTCCTTTTGTCATCTTATCTATTTATTGTTTTTTCTCCTTACACTAATTTGTCTTCTCCCACAAGCTGCTCACTCGAGCGCTGATGGGTATACCTGCCGCGACTTGCAGCAGCCGTCTTTGCCTTGAATTCATCTGGCACTTTCGCCTCACCACGCAGGTCATCGATGATGCGCCTGAAGGTCTCCTTTCCCTTCTCAGGATCCAGCACCTCCCAACGGTGGAGCATCTCCAGCTTGCACAGGTAGGCAAATACTGACTCAATGCTGAAGGGCTCGAGGAAAGTCTTCTCGTCCAGCCAAACCCACTTGAAGGCGTCGATGCGGCGCTCCTTCTGTACAGGGTCGGGCTCTTCCACAATCTTCATCAGCTCCTTCACGTAGTCAAGCTCGTTCGACAGGTCGAAATCCTTCGTCTTGTTGGTCAGGATCATTTCCGTCACCTCGTTGCTCCCCTGGATGAACTCAGCGATGTTCCATCCGTTCTGGCGCGCTATCATGGCCGTCAGGATATTGTTGATGTCCAACTGCATCGAGTACCATTGTCTGATCATCTTGTTGGGACACTTCATCGCGAACCTGAGGTACTGGTACATCATCTCGTCCTCAGCATAGAAGCCTGCCTTGTCCTTGTTGTACGAGTAGTCACGAGCGAACATACTCATGAAGGCAGGATAGCGGTGCACGTTGAAGTTCATCTCGCGGGCCGAAGTCAGCAAGTCCTGATACTGATCCATCGTGAAGTTCCCAAAGATCTCCAGCTCAGCGTCAGGGTTCTTCAGCAGCTTTACGATGTTTTGGCAGTCCCAATGGAGATAATAGTAGTAGAGAAGCTGCTTGTCGGCCTTGTTGAGAACCTCCTCGCATTGTTCCCTCACCTCCTGAAGCGAGACACTTGGCATCGAGTCGGAGAGGTTGATCTCCGGCAAACCTGCCATCATGCAATAATAATTTCCCATCTGGTACTATTCTTGATTCGATAATGCTCAATCCCTTTTTCCTCCAGATTCCTTCGAGAGCTCCTCGTGCCGTCTCCTTTGCCTGGAAGGCAGGCTGCAGGGCCGCGAGAAACGGAGACCTGAGGATCAAAACAACATTTCCACCAATTGCGGACGCAGAAAGTTCTTGAAATACGTCTCGAACTCCTCCTTGCCAAAGTTCACCTTGTAGCTTCCGTCGGCAGGCGAAATGCTCAACAGGGTGGGCTTGCCAGAGACCTTCTCGATGGTCACCCCTTTGTCCAAAAGAGCCTTAGCGTGAGCTGCGAAGTAGGATTTCAGGCTCTCTGCCTCGCTGCTGCTGATCACGATGGGCTCGTCTTCTGCCCACTTGCTTGCCAGCGCAACGGCAAACTGACCCAGGAAGTCCTTGCTGTCCGTCAGGTCAGCCACAGCCTTCTCCACAACTCCGTTCGTCAGCACATTGGCAATCTCGCTCTTCAGGGCGCTCATCGCCTGACCTGTATACAACTTCAGTTCACTCTTTGTGTTGGCGTTCAGTTCTGCAGCCTTCTTCTGAGCCTGAGCCTCGATGCCTTGAGCCTGCTCCCTGGCCTCAGCCAGTATCTGGGAAGCCTGTTGCTTAGCCTCCTCGATGATGCGGCTGGCCTCAGCCTGACCTTTCTCCACGCCCTCTCGATAGAGCTTTTCGGTGAGTTCTTGAATTTTTTCCATGCTGTATTTTCTATGTGATTTTTATCGCTTTTTTTTACCTTTGGTAAAGGATTTCTCCCTTTTCGCGCTGCGAAGATACATAATTCCCCTCACATTTCCCAACATACCGCCCACTTTTTCCACTTTCCCGCCATCCGACAGGGGAAAACTCGAAAGAAAGGCCCAAAATCGATAGTTACAGGTTAACGGTTAGCGAGATAAACAGAGAAGAGGCCAGCGGAATCCGCCAGCCTCTTTTCTTTTGCTCTTTTGCGATTTACCCATTCATCGTCAACGCCATCGTCAACGATGATTCGGATAACTCGGATTACTCGGATTATTCAGAGTTTTCCGCTAACCGATTATTCCTCCCAGTCGTCCCAGCCCATTTCTGGAGCGGAGGCTTCGCCATTGCCTCCACCGCCGTAGCCTGGCGTGCCGCCTGAGCCGTTGGTCTTCTTGATACTCTGGCAGATTATCTGAGTCGATGAGAGTCTCATCAGCTTCATCTTGGGGTTCTGATATATCTTTTTCATAACTTCTTTTACCATTTAATCATTTTCCATTTACCAGTCATCGTCATCGTCATCGTCATCGTCGATTACTTGACCATCACCTTTCTGCCATTGCTGATGTAGATTCCACGCTGCTGAGGCTTCTGGTTGAGCTTGCGGCCATCGATGCTGTACCAATCGACATTTTGATTCGTTAGTTTCGTGGTCGTTATGCCAGTGGTCTCGCCGTCGCCGAAGTTCAGCACGAAGTTGTGTACGCCGGATGCTTCCTCTGGTGTGCCTCCGTAGATGCCGTCCAGCTGGAAGTAGGCGCGGAAGGAATTGATTGTCGTCGGCTTCACCCCGTCAGGATAGTAGAGCTTCTCGCCCTGGAGGAACAGCACAGACTTGTTTTCCTCTTCGTATACCACTGGGGCATAGGTGCCCACGAAGGTGACTGTCTTGTCCTTGCTCGTTACTTCAATGGGAGAGATGTCATTGATGATCACATCCTTGAATACGGGATCCGTGATGTTCTCGCTGGTCGTGCCGTCTGCTGGTTTCCTGACGAGGTAGGGCTTGCCAGCCTCGATACGAGTGGCGTCCTTGAAGTTCAGCCACAGCGTCTTGGTATCCTTCTCGTAGCCCGTGATGTGGTCATAGGTAGCATTCTCCTCCACATCCAGTTCCTTCACTTCGAATCCTGTCAGCGGCGAGCGTGCCAGCTGTGCGGCATCGAGGTTGAAAGGCAGGCATAGGGTGTTCCACCTGCCACCAGCAAATATCGTGCGGCCCTCGATGGTTGCATCGGCCTTCTTGTCAGCATTCTCTGCCACAAGGTCGCGGTTGTCCTCATTGTTGACAAAATTGACAGCAACGGCAGGGAAGGGATACAAATAGACGATTTCCGACGAGTTCTTCACGCCATCCACCGTATAGTGGACCTGGATGCCTATGCGATTTGTGAACAGAGGGTTGTCGCCCTCATTGGTGCGGTAGAAATAAACAGCACCCTCATAAAAATCCCAGGCATTCTTATATATTGAATAAGGAATCTCTGTCAGGTCCTCTGTCAGGTGGTCCTCGGAGTAAGTTTCAGCATCGAAGGTGAAGAGCTGGTCATTGTCCGTATAGATGCTGTAGCTCAGCTTCTCATCATCAATCGGATTCCCAGCCACATCCTTTGTGGGCAAGGTGAAGCCAAAGCGGCTGCCTCCATCCTCGTTACCATTGTCCTTCCAGCTAGCTGCAATGGGGTTGGCAGGAACGGCAGGAACAGCATGGAGCACCTCGCCCTTCGTGTTGAACTCAATTGCAATAAATATCAATGACTCATCGTCGGAATACTTGAGGTAGATTCCCGTTGCATTATATTTGTCGGGAATTCAGCCTTCAGATTGCCCTCGCTACCGAGAAGGGTAATCGTTCCTGCTTCCTTGTCAATCTGGAAGCGGATTTATGTTACGCTTCCATCCAGTTCAGTCCCTAAAAAATAACCTTCATTCCCTCCGTCCGTATAAACATAGGTGCTTCCCCACATCATCTGAATGCCATATTCTCCGTCCTCATCCTCTTCCCAGTAGATATATTGCCCCATGGGGATGCTGATGATGCCCGTCTCTGCGTCATAGGTTCCATTCACCCAAATATTTCTATTAAGATAGTCGTTCAAAAACCACGAAGGGTTCTTGATGTAGGCATCCGTGCCGTCGATGACCACATCAAGCTTACCCTTCTGCTCGTGGGTGCTGATGCCCCAAGAAGAACCGCTAATGCATCCACCGCTGCGCAAGTAGGTGATCAGTTCCCCTGGGGGCTGCTCCTTGATAAGAATGGGCGCCTGACACTTAGGGGCGTCCTTTCTTTGCTTCATGCCGGCGGAGGCTTCCTTCAGAGGCATCTTCTCCATCCTGTCCAACTCCTTGCCATCGAGGCGTATTCCTTTCTGCCTGGCCAACTCCTTGCGGTCGAGGCGAGCAGGACGGATTCCGTTACCCGGCTTGATCTTCATGCCAGCCTGGCGCTCCACAACGGGTTCACCTGCCATCACACTTCCCCCAGCCAAGCCCAGCAGGAGAAGCAGCATCAAAAAAAGTACTTTCTGTTTCATGTTCCGTGGTTTTAATTGTGAACTATCTTTCTTATCATTTCCAAAGGCAAAGGTACAAAAAAAAATCTGAGACTGAAAAAACACTTCATGTTTTTTTTCAAAAAAAATAACAAGAACGATGATGATGACGATAACCACTCAAATGGATGCTCAGGAGCAGGAAGAGTCCCATTTAGCCATTTAAAAGGTGAAAAGTTTAAAAAGTGAAAAGTTTAAAAAGGCTGCTCCATTTGGGGGAAGTTGGCACGCATTGGGGTAGACGAAAGTCGGTGCGAGCCCAAATTTCGGCCCACATCCACCCCATGCGGCTCTTCTATCCAACCAGTCCAAATTTGCGCCCGGCATGTTCACCTTTCTTGTCCCTGCAGGTTACCCCAGCTGAAATTTCAGCCCGGCTACCTGAACCCTCAGACTTCAGCCCTCGACACCCCAAAGCGTTGCAGCGTTGCAGTGCTACAGTTCTAAAACAAGCAACGCAAAGTTGAAAAAGAAATTCATATTATATATATTTATATATATATATAAATATATATAATATGGCCTCCTTTTGGGAATGTGTGTAGTGTTCACGAGAACTGTAGCACTGTAGCGCTGTAGCGTTTGAGTCGGTTAGGGGTTAGTGGTTAGCGGTTATGTGCTATGAAAAAATCTTTACATTAGGCAAAATGTGCAAAACCTCGATGAAATCGGCGTTTTTGGAAAAGTCGGCTCGATGAAATCGGGGGTTTTGGGCGTGTTGCAAAGGGAAAAAGGATGCGATGAATCGGAAAAATATACACATTTCGCGCGCGAAAGCGACGTGTTGCGCCTAGTGGAAGAACCTTGCCGATTGGTTAAGAATTATTAAAAAGGGACAAATGACGTGATTTTCTTGGTGTTTGTAGAATATGTTTTTCGTATCTTTGCAGGGTCTTGCGGACTGAATTGCCTAGGAAAGGATAGCCAGCCCTCTTGGCATTGAGAGTGTTTCGCTATCATTTTTGGACAGGAATCAAGAGATTTTCAACCAATTATATTTATTTACTAACCAAAAAACAAACAAAAGCATGAACAAGATTCTACACAAAGTGTGGGTTCTGCTGGCGGCCTTTGCTGTCAGCATGCCTATGTGGGCGCTTGAAGAGGTGGACGGAGTCTATCAGATTTCCTCTGCTGCCGACCTGAAGGCATTCGCCGAATTGGTCAATGGCGGGCAGAACACCGTGAGCGCAGTACTGACGGCCGACATCGTGGCAGATGCCGACCAGCCCATGATCGGTCTCACTTCAGGGACTGCCTTCAAGGGCTCTTTCGACGGTCAGGGACACACCCTGACGCTGAACTGGACGGGCGACAATGCCCTCACGTCCGACCCTGCAGGTCTCTTCCCCTACCTCGCTGGCAACGTCAGCAACCTGCGTCTCGACGGAACCATCGAGGCCAAGGGTGCCCGTTCGGGTGCGCTGGCAGGCCGAGTAGAGGCAGCCGTGACGATCAGCAACATCATCAGCAACGTGACGATGATCGGTCTCTATGCCGGCGACTCAGCCCTGAGTGGTCTGGTGGCCCGTCCGTCGACAGCTGGCGTAGTCATCCAGAACTGTATCTTCACAGGTACGATGATCAGCGATGTATCGGTCAACGTGGGTGCCATCATCGGTTGGAACGGCGCTGCCTCCACGATGGTGAACTGCGCTTTCTTGGGTACCATCAAGATCAAGGACCTGAGAGGCAACTACAACCTGACGAACGTGGATTCGAACGTGCTGGGCCGTTTCCAGAACGGAACGCTCACCTCCTCGAACTGCTATTACCTGCCCGTTGACCTTTCCCAGGAAGACCTGGATGCAGGCTACATCAACGTGACAGGCACGCTCAGCGGAGCTACGGCTGTGACAGCCGAGCAGATCACAAGCGGCGAAGTGTGCTTCCACCTCAACGGCGAGGGCGAGACGGTATGGTACCAGACCATCGGCTCAGACGCCTATCCCGTGCTGGACAAGACGCACGGCGTTGTCTATCTGAACGGACGCCAGCATTGCGACGGCACTCCCTACGAAGGCACAGAATTCTCGAACGAGAACAAGGGCTTCACGAAGGACAGCCACGACTTTGTGGATGGCGTATGCTCAGCATGCGGCGCAGCCGATCCCAACTTCATCTCCATCGGCGAGGACGGCTACTACAGCATCAGCACCGCTGGACAGTTTGCCTGGTTCGCTTCCAAGGTGAATTCCGGAAATGCTGACCTGAATGCGCGCCTGACGGCTCCCATCGACATGGAAGGCATCGCCTGGACTCCCATCGGCACCGTAGCCGTTCCCTACACAGGTACGTTCGACGGTCAGATGTATCCCATCACCAACATCAGCAACATGCTCTTCGGAACCATCACAGGTGCCCAGATTACGGGCGTAGCCCTCGAGAGCGGCGAGATTACGGAGACCAACACCGCCGACGCTCCCCACACGGGTAGTATCGTGGGCCACAGCACCGCAGCAAGCGGCTCCATCACGAACAGCTACAGTAAGGTAGCCATCAACGGCAACAACGGCGAGGATTTGGGCGGTATTGCCGGCAAGTACCTCGGCACGATGAAGAACGTAGCCTTCCTGGGCTCCTTCGCCGGCTCCCTGACCTCTTGGTCAATGGGTGGTCTGGCAGGTTCCACGAACAGCACCAACACCACCTTCATCTCCGACTGTATGGTATACTGCGACTGGGGCGAGGGTCTCGATCCAGCCTATGGCGCACGCGGCGGTATCGTTGGCTGGTGCCACACGAACACCTCCTGGAACTGCTTCGTGATTGCCGACACGTTCACCAAACTCTTGGGCGACGGAACGGGCAGCACAGAAGGCTGTGAATTCAAGACAGCCGACGACTTCAGCAGCGGTGCGATTGCATGGGCTCTGAACGGCCAGAAGTTCTCGGATGTCGCTTGGTATCAGACATTGAGCGACGACCCAGAGAAGGCAGATCCCTATCCCGTGCTCGACCCCACTCACGAGATTGTTTATCCCACAGCCGACGGCTTTGCCAGCGCAGGTGCAGAGAACTTCGACGAGATGCGCAAGAACCTGATTGCAGCAGAAGAAGCCTACTGCGAGGACGCTGCAGCCTATGCTGGAGTGAAGGACGCCTACAAGGAAGCCCTGCAGCAGATGAAGGAGATTTCCGACCGCGATGCCTTCATCGAAGCCTACGAGGCCGCCAAGACGTTGCGTGCTGACATCGAGAAGAGCGAGGAAGCCTACGTCGCTTACTTCATGTTCGTACAGGACATTCTCGACAAGGCCAATGCAAGCAGCATCGGAGGCGCAGACATGGAGTTCCTGATGGACTACCTCGAGAACAACTGGGAGCCCAGCGAGGACTATCCCAACGGTTCCTTCGTCTACATCATGGAGAACTATCCTCTCGACAACGATGGCCTCAAGGCTGAGCAGGAGTTCGTGGATGGCATGTGGCAGACTGCCCAGAAGAATGGCTACACCGTTGGCGACGAGATCACCAACATGCTGGTCAATGCCGACCTGGGCAACGGCTTCACTGGATGGGAATACACCAAAGACGGCTCCACCTTCACCACAGGTGGCGTCAAGGAAGTGATGCCCTCCGCTGAGTCTTGGAACGCTACCTTCGACATGCACCAGACACTCTCGAACCTGACCGACGGATACTACAAGTTGCAAGTGAGTGCAGCCTTCCGCGCTGCCGGTGACATCTACAGCACCAACTACGCAGCCTGGACCTACCTGAACGGCGACGAGACGCTCATCATGACGGAAGGCGAGGATGTGGTCAGCGAAGCAGATGCCAAGGACCTCGAGAACTGCTACATCAACGGTGGTGTGCTGACCGACGAGGAAACCAACCACATCTCTCCCTACGACTACGAGTATGCCGACTACGAGAAGAACATCTTCGGCTATGTTCCTTACGGTCCTCTCAGCTGCTCTTATGCCTTCTACGGCGGACGCTACGTGAACACCATCGTTACAGAGGTAAAGGATGGCGAACTGACGGTAGGCCTCAAGCTTCCAGGCACAGGACAAGAGGCTGACTGGATGGGCTTCGGAAACTTCCGCCTGACCTATCTGGGCGGCGCTGACTCAGAGTACACCGCTGCAGCCTACGATGAGACGCTGGCCGGTATGGTGGAACGCTCGACGACCATCCTGGCTTACGAAGGCTCCACAGGTGAGGACTATCAGGCTAAGCCACAGTTCAGCGCTGCTCTGCGCGAAGAACTGACCAACGAGATTGCTGCTGCAGCTGAGGCAACAACCACAGAACAGAAGCAGGAACTCGTGGCTCGCTTTGCTGAGACCTTCCGCAAGATCTACACTTGCAAGAAAGCATACATCGGCTATTTCGACCGCGCACAGTCCTTCTATTCAACCGGCTATGCAATGGCAGAGAACGACAACACGCTCAAGGAGCTCCTGGTGGACTACCAGTCAGTTCTCGACAACGTCATCGCTGTGAAGTGGGCAAGCGGCGAATACAGCGAGGAGGATTGCGAGGAGATGGCAGACCTGAAGGCTACCAACCTCTACAAGTACCTCAACTCCAACATGCCTGACATCGTAAACGGCAAGTATCAGATTGGTTCAGTCAAAGACCTCCAGTGGCTGGCTCGCATGGTCAACGGCGGCTCTGCTGACATCGCAGCCGAACTGACGGCTCCCATCGACCTGGAAGGTGTTACGTGGACTCCCATCGGTACCGTAGCCGCACCTTTCACGGGTTCTTTCGACGGTCATCTCTTCCCCATCACGAACATCAACAACATGCTCTTCGGAACCATCACGGGTGCCCAGATTACGGGCGTAGCTCTGGAGAGTGGTGAGATCACGGCAACCAATACAACCGACGCTCCCCACACGGGTAGTATCGTAGGTCACAGCACCGCTGCAAGCGGCTCCATCACGAACAGCTACAGTAAGGTTGCCATGAACGGCAGCAACGGCGAGGACATGGGCGGTATTGCCGGCAAGTATCTCGGCACGATGAAGAACGTGGCCTTCCTCGGCTCTTTCGCTGGCTCGCTCAGCACATGGTCGATGGGTGGTCTGGCAGGTTCTACGAACAGCACCAACACCACCTTCATCTCCGACTGTATGGTATACTGCGACTGGGGCGACGGTCTCGATCCAGGCTATGGTGCTCGCGGTGGACTTGTAGGATGGTGCCACACCAATACGGTTAATTCAAGCTATGTGGTTGTCAACTCAACTGACCATACCGGTTTCACGAAGCTGCTGGGCGATGGTACGGGCTCACTTGCACAATCTGAGTTCAAGTCACTCGATCAGTTCGCTTCCGGCGAGGTTGCCTATCTGATGAATGCCGACCAGGATCAGCCTGCTTGGTTCCAGACGCTGGGCAAGGATGCTTATCCCGTACTCGACAACACTCACAAGGTTGTTTACTTTGCCGATGGCGTATACTACAACGAAAAGGATGAAACAGTTCCTGAGGCAGACCTGCTCGATGTGGTATTCCACGAGGACGGAACAGCCGAGGACGTATCTCCCATGCACAGCACGGTCGAGCTCTGCGGTACGACCTCTTCCACCTATTACAACCAGACCTATCA
>JAEEGI010002502.1_pt1 | contig 45042 bp, 40 predicted proteins | sample 8958751 | NCBI WGS metagenome assembly JAEEGI01 (sample SAMN16246545, study PRJNA631951) | gut metagenome | biome: gut microbiome; feature: rumen; material: KS-attached | host: Bos | place: Iran: Karaj | collected 2018-10
CCCATTTGCTTCGCAAACAGGGACGCCATTGTTGTGCCCCGCCGTGAACGGTGCGCGGCAGCGCTGCGGCAACGATCTGCCCGCGGCCCGGCCGAACACTGATCGGCACGACGGGGCGCTTTTGTTCTCCAATCCCTCAATCCCTCAATCCCTCAATCCCTCAATCCCCTAATCCCTTATTCCCTTATTCCCTTATTCCCTTAATCCCTCCTTTCCCCTTGACAAACCGCCGCGTCTGCTATATAATCACTTTAATGCGATAAAGAGCTATTTCTGAAAGGTGCGATGCAACATGAAACTCGCCATTTACGGTTACGGCAACCTCGGCCGCGGTGTGGAATGCGCCGTCAGGCAGAACGACGCCGCCGAGCTGGTCGCCGTGTTCACGCGGCGCGACCCCGCTTCGGTCCAAACGCTGACGGGCGTGCCCGTCTATGCGGCGGACGCTGTGACGCAGTTTAAAGATAAGATCGACGTGCTGATCATCTGCGGCGGCTCCGCCACCGATCTGCCGACGATGACCCCGGCGCTGGCCAAAGACTTCAACGTGATCGACTCGTTTGACACCCACGCGAAAATCGCCGATCACTTTGCCGCGGTGGACAAGGCCGCCAAGGAGAACGGCAACATCGCGCTGATCTCCGCCGGCTGGGACCCGGGCCTGTTTTCGCTCAACCGCCTCTATGCCTCTGCGGTGCTGCCCGAGGGCAAGAACTATACCTTCTGGGGCCGCGGCGTGAGCCAGGGCCATTCCGACGCCATCCGCCGCATCGACGGCGTGCTGGATGCGCGGCAGTATACCGTGCCGATTCCGGCTGCGCTGGACGCGGTCCGCGCCGGCACCATGCCCGAGCTTTCGACCCGCGAAAAGCACCTGCGCGAATGCTACGTTGTGGCCGCCGAGGGCGCCGACAAGGCGCGGATCGAGCGCGAGATCAAGGAGATGCCGAACTACTTCTCCGATTACGACACCACCGTGACCTTCATCACCACCGAAGAGATGCTGCGCGACCACGCGGCGCTGCCGCACGGCGGCTTTGTGATCCGCACCGGCAAGATCGGCCTGCAGCGCGACCACACCGCCACGATCGAATATTCCCTGCGGCTCGATTCCAACCCGGAATTCACCTCGAGCGTGCTGGTGGCCTGCGCAAGAGCGCTGCTTAAAATGAAGGCCCGCGGCGAAACCGGCTGCAAAACCGTGTTTGACATCGCCCCGGCGGATCTGTCTGCGCTTTCCGGCGAAGAGCTGCGCGCCCATCTGCTGTAAGGACGGAGGACAAGGACGTGAAACAACCCTATTTTCCCTGTGAGAACCTGAGCGTCAAGGACGGCGTTTTGCAGTTTGCCGGCCAGAGCACGGCGGCCCTCGCCGCGCAGTACGGCACGCCGCTGTATCTTTTGGACGAGGCGCGCATCCGCCAGAACTGCCGCGTCTATCTCGACGCGTTCAAGGCCCACTTTCCGGCGGGCTCGCTGCCGCATTACGCGAGCAAGGCGAACGCCTGCAAGGCGATCTACCGCCTGATGACCGAAGAGGGCATGGGCGTCGACGTGGTTTCGCCCGGCGAAATCTTCACCGCCAAAAGCGCGGGCTTTGATCTGGCGCGCGCGTTTTTCCACGGCAACAACAAGACCGACGTGGATATCGCCTTCGCCATGGACTGCGGCGTGGGCTGCTTCGTGGTTGATAACGAGGAGGAGCTTTGCGCCGTTGAACGCGAAGCGGCGGCCCGCGGCAGAACGCAGAACGTGATCTTGCGCCTGACGCCCGGGATCGACACCCACACCTACGCGGCGGTGAACACCGGCAAGGTCGATTCCAAGTTCGGCGCGGCCATCGAGACCGGGCAGGCCGAAGCGCTGACGAAGAGCGCTCTGCAGAAGGACCATATCGCGCTGCTGGGCTTCCATTGCCATATCGGCTCGCAGGTGTTCGAAGAGGACGTCTTTGAGCGCGCCGCGGTCATCATGATCGCCTTCATGGCGCAGATGAAGAAGGCGTATGATTTCACCACGCAGCTTTTGAATCTCGGCGGCGGCTACGGCGTGCCCTATGTGGAAGCCGACGGCAGCATCGACATTCCCGCAAAGATCGCGACCCTCGCCGGCGTCATCAACGCCGCCTGCGCCGAAGGAGGCATTCCCGTGCCGCGCATCGCCATGGAGCCGGGGCGCTCCATCGTGGCGGACGCGGGCCTCACGCTCTATACCGTGGGCGCGGTCAAGCGCATCCCGGGCTACAAGAATTACGTCTCCATCGACGGCGGCATGGCCGACAACCCGCGCTTTGCGCTTTATAAATCCAGCTACACCTGCTTTGCGGCGAACAGGATGGACGAGGAACCCGACATGGAAGCCTCGCTCGTGGGACGCTGCTGCGAAAGCGGCGACATCATTCAGGAGCGGGTGCCGTTCCCGTCGTCCGTCGGCAGGGGAGACCTTGTGGCGGTCTGCACCACGGGCGCCTATAACTACGCCATGGCGTCGAACTACAACCGCCTGTGCCGTCCCGCAACGGTGATGCTCGGCGAAAACGGCAATTACGTCGCCGTGCGCCGCGAAACGTTCGAGGATTTAACGGCGCTGGATGCATAAAAAGAGCGGCTTTGCCGCTTTTTTCTCTGTGTGAATGCTTCGTAAGGATAACAGCCGTAAAAGATACAAGCGAAAACGAACAACAGGACGCGCAGTTTTTGCGGCGTCCTGTTTCTTTGATCATGATACTGTCTTCCTTTTGTTCTTCGCGAAACGCAACAGTCCCTCAGCCTTCCTCCGGCAGCTTGCACACGTCTACCCAGGCCTTGCTGCCCGAAAGCCGTTCCAGCTCGCCGAGCGTCAGCTCAATGGCGCTGTTGCTGCTGCCGCAGGCGGGGAACACCGTGGGAAAACGCCGCAGGGATTCATCCAGAAAGACGTCTACGCCGTCGTTGATTGCAAACGGGCACACGCCGCCCACGTCGTGGCCGACCATGTCGTGCACCTGCTGGGGCGTGAGCATCTTCGCCTTGGCGCCGAACTGCGCGCGGAACTTCTGGTTGCTGACCTTCGCGTCGCCCGCCGCCACAACAAGGATCGCCCTGTCGCCCAGAAGAAACGACAGCGTTTTCGCAATCCGCCGCTCCTCCGTGCCGAAGGCGATTGCCGCCAGCGCCACGGTTGCGCTCGATTCCTCGGATTCCAGAATGCGGCCTTCCATGCCGAACTGCGCCAGAAACGCGCGCACGTTTTCAATTGCCATAACGCTTCCTCTTTTCCGTTTGATCGCCCACTATTCTACCCCTTTGACCGCCATCCGTCAAGGGCTTTTTATATTGCACAGTTTTCCGCCCGACATTTCGTCACATTGTCTCTTGCCTTTTTCGGCCGGATATTATACAATAAAATGAAATAGTTTGAACTTTCGGAGTGAAACCATGGCATCCAAGGAATTCTTTGCGTTAAGAAAACAAATCATCGAACAGGACTTTGCCCGCATGAACGACCGCCAGAAGGAAGCGATCTTTCACGTGGACGGCCCGCTGCTGATTCTGGCCGGCGCGGGCAGCGGCAAGACGACCGTGATCGTCAACCGCATTGCCAACCTGGTCAAATACGGCCGCGCCTACACGAGCGGCGAGGTGAGCGAGGAGCCCACGCCGCAGCAGATGAAGCTGATGCAGCGCTATCTGGACGGCGACAAGAGCGTGCTGTTCGACATTGAAGACCTGCTGGCGGTGGACGCCGCGCGCCCGTGGCAGATTCTTGCCATCACCTTCACCAACAAGGCGGCCAACGAGCTCAAGGAGCGGCTTGCCGCCCTGCTCGGCACCGCGGGCGAAGAGGTCTGGGCCAGCACGTTTCACGCCTGCTGCGCGCGCATCCTGCGCCGCGACGGCGAAAAGCTGGGGTATACGTCCCACTTTTCGATCTATGACACCGACGACAGCCGCCGGCTGATGAAGGAGTGCCAGCGCCAGCTCGATATCAAGGACAGCGTACTGCCGCACAAGACCATTCTGGCCGAAATCAGCAAGGCCAAGGATCAGATGATCTCTCCGGCGGCGTTCCTGAAGCAGGCGGGCAAGGACATCCGCCTGCAGAAGATCGGCGCGGCCTACAAAATGTATCAGGAAGAGCTGAAAAAGGCCGACGCCATGGACTTTGACGACATCATCTGCAACTGCGTGCAGCTGCTGGAAACCGACGAAGACGTGCGCAGCTATTATCAGCGCCGGTTCCGCTACGTGATGGTGGACGAGTATCAGGACACCAACCGGCTCCAGTTCCGGCTGACGCAACTGCTTGCCGCGCCGCGCAACAACATCTGCGTGGTGGGCGACGACGACCAGAGCATCTACCGCTTCCGCGGCGCCACGATTGAAAACATCCTTTCGTTCGAATCGCAGTTCGAGGGCACCACGCTGATCCGGCTGGAGCAGAACTACCGCTCCACCCAGACGATTCTTGACGTGGCGAACGAAGTGATCTCCAACAACAAGAACCGCAAGGGCAAGAACCTCTGGACCGAAAACGGCGTCGGCGACCGCGTGGTGGAATTCACCGCCTATGACGAGCAGGACGAGGCGCGGTTCATTGCCGACACGATTGAGGAAAACGTTTCGGGCGGCAAATTTACCTTCTCCGACCACGCCGTGCTCTACCGCATGAACGCCCAGTCGAACGCCGTGGAAAGCGCGCTGGTCCGCGCCGGTCTGCCCTATCGCGTGATCGGCGGCTACCGCTTCTATGAACGCGCCGAAATCCGCGACGCACTGGCCTATCTGACCGTGGTCAGCAACCCCCACGACAACATCCGCCTGCGCCGGATCATCAACGTGCCCAAGCGCGGCATCGGGGAAACCTCGGTCAACCGCGCGTTTGAAATCGCCACCGGTCTGGGCGTCAGTCTGTTTGAGGTGATTTCCCACGCCGACGAGTATGAGACCCTTTCGCGCGGGGCCGGGCGGCTGATGAAGTTCTGCAGCCTGATCACCGAGCTGCACGAGCGGGCCGATGCCATGCATCTGGACGACCTGCTCAAGGAGATCATCGAGCGCACGGAATATCTGAGCTATCTGAAGGCCGACTCCGAAAAGGGACAGGACCGGATCGAAAACCTCGGCGAGCTTGCGTCGAACCTTGTGACGTATGAAAACGAAAACGAAGACGCCACGCTTTCGGGCTTCCTTGAAGAGGTGGCGCTGATGACAGACATCGACAACTATAACGCGCAGGCCGACGCCGTGGTGCTCATGACGCTGCATTCCGCCAAGGGACTGGAGTTCCCGGTCGTGTTCATTCCCGGCATGGAAGAGGGCATCTTCCCCGGCGTGCAGAGCATGTTTTCGCCGCAGGAGGTGGAGGAGGAGCGCCGCCTTTGCTATGTGGGCATCACCCGCGCCAAGCAGAAGCTCTATCTTTCCCACGCCAACACGCGGCTGCTGTTCGGCTCCACGTCGCGCAACATGCCCTCGCGCTTTCTGGTGGAGATTCCGGAGAACCTGACCGAAAAGACCGGCCGCCGCAGCGTGTTCAGCCAGGTGAATCTCTTTGACAACGACAACCACATTTCCGGCGGCTACAGCCGCTATGAGGGCACCGGCTTTCTGCAAAAGGAGCGCAGCCGCGCCAAGGTGCAGACCCCGAAGCCCAAGGCGCCCGCCGTCTCCTACCGGATCGGCGATACCGTGGTCAGCAAAGCCTTCGGGCAGGGCACGATTCTTTCCGTCCGGCCGATGGGCGGCGACAGCATGCTGGAGATCGCCTTTGAAAAGGCCGGCACCAAAAAGCTGATGGCGAACTACGCCAAGCTGGAAAAAATCTGACATTGGGAGGCGCAGAGATGAAACACACCAACCGTTTGCTTGCGTTTGCGCTTGCGCTGCTTTTGCTTTGCGCGGCGCTTGCGCCCTGCGCGGCCGCGGCCGAACCCGTGACCCCGGTGATCGTGGTGAGCGGCATGAACTCGTTCCCGCTCTATGACGGCGAAACGGGCGAGCAGGTCTGGGGTCCGAAGGCAAAAGACATCCTCGGCGTTGTGGGGCGGGCGCTGCTGCCCACGGCCAAAGCGATTGTGAAGCGCGACCTCGACATTCTGGCCGACGAGAGCTTCGACGACGTCTACAACACGCTGTTCGAGATCGTTTCATGCGACGAGACCGGCGCGCCGCTGCACCCGATCGACACCGTGCAGTTCCCGCAGTCGGCCGATCATTATGAAGACCTGCTGCTGCAAAGCGAGCAGACCGAGGACGAGGTGGCCGTTGTCAAAACGCTGGCGGCCGCCGTCGGCGCGCAGCATGTTTATTTCTTCAACTACGACTGGCGGCTCAGTCCGCAGGAGCATGTGGACGACCTGCATGCGTTCATCGAACGCGTGAAAACAGAGCAGCACGCCGCAAAGGTGACGCTCGTGCCCTGCAGCATGGGCGGCACGGTGGTCAACAGCTATCTTGCGCGCTACGGCAGCGAAGGGATCGCAAGGATCGTCTATTGCCTTGTGGCCTCCAAGGGGATCGACCTCGTGGGCGAGCTGTTCGGGCAGAACATCGAAATCGATCTGAACGTCCTGCTGGAACGGCTGTTCAACTTTGAAAACGGCAACATCGCCCTGCAGGCGCTGCTCGGTGCGCTCAAGGGGAGCTTTGAGCTCAACCCGCTGCTGACGAAGGCGGTCAACAAGCTTTTGCAGACCGTGCTGGAAAAAACGAGCGAGCGCGCCTACCGCGACATTCTGCTGCGCTCCTTCGCGTCGATGCCGGGGCTGTGGGCGTTCGTGCCGGACGACTACTATGAGGCCGACAAGGCGCGCATGTTCCCCGACGGCGCGAACCCGGTCTTTCTGGAAAAGATCGACGCCTATCACGCCGTGCAGGTGCAGTCGGAAGCGCTGATGCAGCGCGCGATCGACAGCGGCACCGCGGTCTATGTGACCGCCGCCTACGGCTTCGTGGGCTTCCCGGTCACGAACAAGGCCTATACGCAGGGCGACTGCCTGATCGAAACGCACAACGCCTCGTTCGGCGCCACGGTCGCGCCCTACGGGCAGACGCTGCCGGCCGACTATGCGCCGCAGAACCCCGTCTGCGCCGACCCGGCGCACGACCATATCTCCGACGACCGGATCGTGGACGCCTCCACCTGCGCCTTCCCCGAACAGACGTGGTTCATCAAGCATATGAAGCACGTGGGCTTCCCGGTCGGCTCCGGCGCGGCGGAGCTGCTGACGCGGCTGGTGACGAGCGAGGAAGCGCTGACGGTGCAAAGCGACGAACGCTTTCCGCAGTTCACCGACCTTGACCCGGTCACGGGGAAACTCACGTCGCTCACCGGCGGCGAAAAGAAAGCAAGACTGTTCGACCGGGAATCGAACCTGTTCATCCGGTTCTGCAAATTCTTTGTCGATCTTTGGCATAAAGTGCAGTCCCTGTTTCAAAAATAAGCTTCGGGAGGAATCATCATGAAAACCAGACGGCTTCAACGAATCGTCAGCGTGCTGCTTTGCGCGGCGCTGCTGCTTTGCTGCGCTTCGGCGGCGTTTGCAAAGGAAGAGAAGACCCCGGCCATCATCGTCAGCGGCATGGGCTCGCGCGAGATGACCGTGCACGACACGGGCAAGCGCGCCTTTCCGCCGGCCACCGGCAACATCATCAAGGGCGTCGCGCTCGGCCTCGGCCCCATTCTGACGGCCATCCTCTTCGGCAAGGGGATCCTCTTTGACAAATACGGCGCCGACGCGATCTACGGCATGTTCAGCGATCTGGCCTGCGACGAGAACGGCGTATCCGTCAAACAGATCGATTCCACGCTGTTCCCCGATTCCGTCGACCATTACCGCGACGTGTTCACAAAAGAAGAAAAGAACGAGTGCGGCTTCGTGCGCGCCGTGGCCGACGCCCACGGCTGGGAGAACACCTATTTCTTCAACTATGACTGGCGCATGAGCCCGATTGATATTGCGCAGGATCTGAATGACATGATCTCCTTCGTGAAGGAAAAGCACGGCGCCAGGCAGGTTTCACTCTTTGCCATGAGCATGGGCGGCTGCGTGCTCAGCGCGTATCTTTCGCAGTTCGGCTCCGACAGCCTCAAAACGGCGGTCTACGCCTCCACGGCCTTCCTCGGCGTGGAGATGGTGGCGGCGCTGCTTTCGGGCAAGCTGTTCCTCAACACGCAGGGGCTGCTGCAATACTTCGTGCCGTTTTTGCAGTCCGCCAATCTGCCCGCGCTGGCAAAGCTCTTCGGCGTGGCCTACGACAAGGCCGAAAAGGACGGCATGGAGACCGTGAACGGCATCATGGCGCGCACGATCGCTGCGGTGCAGGATCCGATGTATCAAAAGATCTTCCGCGACACCTTTGCCCGCTTCCCGGGCGTGTGGAGCTTTGTGCCCGCCGAAAACTATGAGGAATGCAAGGCCTACAGCAAGAACTACACCACGGTCTCCGACGCCTTCTGGCAGAAGGCCGACCGGATGATCGAAATTCAGAAGAGCACGCCCGGGCTGATTGAACAGGCGCGCAAAGGCGGCACGAATATCTACATCGTCGGCGCCTACGGCTTTGCGGGCATCCCGGTCAGCGAAGCCTATGTCAACCACACCGATATGCTGATTGACACCTGTCTGATGACCGGCAACTGCGCCGTGGCGCCCTACGGCAAAACGCTCTCCGACGTCGGCTACACCGTGGGCGGCGGCTGCGGCAACAAGAGCCACTATCACTTCTCCACCGACGGTGTGATCGACGCGTCGGTCGGCCTGCTGCCCGAGCACACCTGGATCGTCAAGGGCATGAGCCACGTGGAATTCGCCTATGCCCACGACACGAGCAAGCTGGGCGTCTGGCTGCTGACAAGCGACGAACCGGTGGATATCCACACCGACGCGCGCTATCCGCAGTTCACCGAGCTGGACCGCAAGACCGGCAAGCTCCTTTCGCTGACGCAGAACGTGACGGTCCCGACCGAAGAGACCCCGGCGCCGCAGACTTTCTTCCAGAAGCTCGCCGCGTTCTTCAAAGACGTCTTTGCAAAGCTGCAGGGACTTTTCCGCTAAGAATTTTGCAAAAGGGGTTTACACGTTCCGGCAGATCGAGTACAATAAACACAAGGACGTTTTCAGGGAGGGGTTATTATGCAGGCAATCTATAAACGCATTCTGCTCAAGCTTTCCGGCGAGGTGCTGGCCGGCCCGGACGGCAAGGGCATTGACTTCAATACCGTTACCAGCATCTGCAAAGCCGTGAAGGACTGCGCCGCGCTCGGCGTGGAAATCGGCCTTGTCGTCGGCGGCGGCAACTTCTGGCGCGGCCGCAGCAGCGGCGAAATGGACCGCACCCGCGCCGACCACATGGGCATGCTGGCCACCACGATGAACGCGCTGGCGCTGGCCGACGCGCTCGAGCAGATGGGCGTCGATGTGCGCGTGCAGACCGCGATCCCGATGCCGCAGGTGGCGGAGCCCTATATCCGCAACCGCGCGGTGCGTCACCTCGAAAAGGGGCGCGTGGTGATCTTCGGCTGCGGCACGGGCAACCCGTTCTTCTCGACCGATACGGCGGCGGCCCTGCGCGCGGCGGAGATCAACGCCGAAATCATCTTCAAGGCGACCAACGTGGACGGCGTCTATGACAAGGACCCGAACAAGTTCGCCGACGCCGTGAAATACGACACGCTGACCCACACCGAGATTCTGCAGAAGGGCCTTGCCGTCATGGACGCCACCGCCGCTTCGCTTTGCCGCGACAACGGCATCTCCATCCTCGTGTTCAACCTGGCCGACCCGGAAAACATTGTCCGCGCGGTGAAGGGCGAGAACGTGGGCACGGTGGTGAAGGAATAATTAAGAATTAAGAATTATGAATGATGAAGCGGTCGCAGAGAAAGCTGCGGCCGTTTTTTTGCGGGCTTCCGCGGCGCCGCTGCTTTTCCCTCCGTCCCGCTGCGCCCCCTCGCCCTTCCGAATTATTTTTCGGAATCCTGCAAAAACCACTTGCCACCCGCGGGATAATATGTTAAAATAAACAGGAACTTATTATATGCGCCGCCGGGCGCATGCAATACGACGAAAGAGGGCATTATGATGAAAGAAGTATTTGAAACCGCGAAAACCAAAATGGGCAAAACCATCCATGCGCTGCAAAGCGAATACGGCGCCATCCGCGCCGGCCGCGCCAACCCGCAGGTGCTCGACCGCCTGACCGTCGACTACTACGGCACGCAGACCCCGATCAACCAGCTGGCCTCCGTGGCCGCCACCGAAGCGCGCGTGCTGACCATTGCGCCGTGGGACAAATCGGTGCTCAAGCCGATTGAAAAGGCGATTCAGGCGTCGGATATCGGCATCAACCCGCAGAACGACGGCAGCGTGATCCGCCTGACCTTCCCGCCGCTGACCGAGGACCGCCGTAAGGAACTGGCGAAGGACGTGCAGAAGATTGCCGAGGAAGCAAAGGTTGCCACCCGCAACATCCGCCGCGACTGCATGGAAAAGCTGAAGGCAATGAAGAAGAACAGCGACATTACCGAGGACGATCTGAAGGACGGCGAAAAAGAGATCCAGAAGATCACCGACAACTTCATCAAGGACATCGACGAAATCGCCGCTGCCAAGGAAAAGGAGATTCTCGAAATCTGAGTGCAGGGTACAGCGGGCAGCGCGCCGGGAGATCCCCGGGTGCTGTTCGCTTTTTGCAGTTTAAGGGGGGAAGCCCATGCGTGAGACAAACAGCCTGCCGCGGCATATCGCGGTGATCATGGACGGCAACGGCCGCTGGGCCAAGAAGCGCGGTCTGCCGCGCACCGAGGGCCACAAGCAGGGCGCCGAGGTGTTCCGCAGGATCTGCCGCTACGCGTCGGATCTCGGCATCGAGTATCTCTCGTTCTATGCGTTTTCCACGGAGAACTGGAAGCGCTCCGCGCAGGAGGTCGACGCGATCATGGACCTGCTGCGGCACTATCTGGCCGAAATGGAAGAACGCGAGGACGAGAACAAGGAGGGCGGCTACCGCATCCGCTTCCTCGGCGCGCGCGAGGGCATGCCGCAGGACATTGTCCGCTTGATGGACGAGGTCGAGGAACGCTCCGCAGACAAAACGCGGATGTTCGTCAATCTCTGCGTCAACTACGGCGGCCGGGACGAGATCGTCCGCGCCGCGCGCACGCTGGCCGAACGGGTGCAGGCGGGAACGCTGCAGCCGCAGGACATCACCGAACGGCTGCTCTCCGACGCGCTCTATACCGCGGGTCAGCCCGACCCCGATCTGGTGATCCGCCCGAGCGGGGAGTTCCGGCTGTCGAACTTTCTGATCTGGCAGTCGGCCTATGCGGAGTTCTGGTATGACGATGTGCTCTGGCCCGACTTTACGCCGGCCGATCTCGACCGCGCCATCGAAGCTTATCAGAACCGCGACCGCCGCTTCGGCAACGCAAAATAAGAAAAAGGGAAATCGGGTTATGGGAAAGAAAGAAGAGAAAAAGGAAAAATTCCGGTTCAAGGGCGAGCGGACGAAGTCCACGCTCATTATCGCATCTTCTCTGATCGTGTATCTGCTGACGCTGCATTTCAATTTCCGCATCGGCTACACGCTGATCACGGCGCTGATCTGCGCCATGGGCACCTATGAGCTGATTTACGTGGTCGGCGGCAAAAGCAAGGCGCTGATCGCCGCGGCCTGCGGCGTTTCCGTGCTCTATACCTTCTCGGTCGGCTATCACGTGGCGGTGCCGCATTTCGGCGTTGTCGTCTGCTTCTGGGCGCTGCTGCTGCTTTGCATGACGGTCGTGCTGAATCAGTCGATCAAATATATCGACGCGGTGATGGCCCTGTTCGGCTCGGTCGGCCTGACCTATGCGCTTTCCTGCGCCGTCCGGCTCAACGATCTGCCGTATCTCAGAGACCGCTTCACGCATCTGGAAGGGCTTTATCTGTTTTGGCTCGCGTTCGGCTGCACGTGGCTGACGGACGTGTTTGCGTTCCTGGTCGGCCGCAAGATCGGCAAGCACAAGATGGCGCCGCACATCAGCCCCAAAAAGAGCTGGGAGGGCGCCGTGTTCGGCACGCTGATTACGGCGGCGCTCAACGTTGCCATTCTGTTCGTCTACAGCCTGATTGCGACCAAAGCCATGGGCTACGATTATTTTCTCATGCGGTCCGGCATAAAATATCTCTATATCGTCCCCGTGTCGGCGCTGCTGTCTGTGGTGGGCATGTTCGGCGACCTTTCGGCGTCGGTGCTCAAGCGCAACGTCGGCGTCAAGGATTTCAGCAATATCCTGCCCGGCCACGGCGGCATCATCGACCGCTTTGACAGCTGCACGTTCGTGCTGCCCACGCTCTACGGGCTCGTGGTTCTGTTTGCCGATCGGCTGGCGTTTTAAGAAAGTGTGATCGTATGACAAAGTGTCTTTCCATTCTCGGCTCCACGGGGTCGATCGGCACACAGTCGCTTGACGTTGCCGAACGGCTGGGCATGCGCGTCTGCTGTCTGACGGCGCATTCCAACGACCGTCTGCTGGAAGAACAGGCGAGAAAATATCAGCCGCACACGGTCGCGCTCGTGGACGAGGCCGCGGCCAAGCGGCTCCGGCTCGCCCTGCGCGACACCTCCATCCGGGTCCTTTCCGGCATGGAGGGCGTTTGCGTTTGTGCGGCGGACGACGAGGCCGACACCGTGCTGACCAGCGTGGTCGGCATGGCGGGCCTGCAGCCCACACTCTGCGCCATTGAGGCGAAAAAGAAGATTGCCCTTGCCAACAAGGAAACGCTGGTGGCGGGCGGCGCGCTCGTGACCCGGAAGGCAAAGGAAAACGGCGTGGAGCTTCTGCCCGTGGACAGCGAGCATTCCGCCATCTTTCAGTCGCTGCAGGGGATGCGCCGCAAAGAGGAGCTCAAGTCGATCTTCCTCACGGCGTCGGGCGGCCCGTTCTTCGGCAAAACGAAGGAGGAGCTGCGCCGGGTGACGGTCAAGGAAGCGCTCAGGCACCCCAACTGGAGCATGGGCGCCAAAATCACCGTGGATTCCGCCACGATGATGAACAAGGGGCTGGAGCTGATCGAAGCCGTGTGGCTGTTCGGCGTGCGGCCCGATCAGATCGAGGTGGTGGTGCACCGCGAAAGCGTGGTGCATTCCGCCGTGGAATTCGTTGATAACTCCGTGATCGCGCAGCTCGGCGTGCCCGATATGCGCATCCCGATCCAATATGCGCTCACCTTTCCGGCGCGCTGTCCGTCGCCGGTGAAAAAGCTCTCGCTGCCCGATTACGGCAAGCTGACCTTCAGCCGCCCGGACGAGGACACCTTCCGCTGCATCGCGCTGTGCCGCGGCGCCATCGAGCGCGGCGGACTGTATCCGTGCATCGCCAACGGCGCCAACGAAGAGGCGAACGCCCTGTTCCGGCAGGGGAAGATCGGCTTCCTCGATATCGCCGACCTCGTGGAAGGCGCGCTCGAGGCGGTTGAAAGCAAAGAGACCTACGCCCTGCAGGACGTGTTTGACGCGGACGCGGCGGCACGCGCTTATGTGCGTGCGCACATAAGCAAATTCGGAATTCCGAATTCCCAATGAACCAACAACGCACCCGGAGGTACACCCATGAACCTACCCTTCCTCGTCACGCTCGGTACGATCTGGCAAAAAGCCTGGCCGTTTCTGATCGCCATTCTCTTTTTCGGGCTGATCATCTTCATCCATGAGTTCGGCCATTTCTTTTTTGCCAAGCTCTTCGGGGTGCGTGTCAACGAGTTTGCGCTCGGCATGGGGCCGACGCTGCTCAAAAAACAGGGCAAGGAGACCAAATACGCCCTGCATTTGTTCCCCATCGGCGGCTACTGCGCCATGGAAGGGGAGGACGAAGAAAGCGAAGACGACCGCGCCTTCTGCAACAAAAAGCTCTGGCAGCGCATGATTATTGTGGCCGCCGGCGCCACGTTCAACCTGATTCTCGGCGTCGTCATCTGCTGCATCCTCGTGGGCACCGACGGCGACTACGTGGGCACGCGCACGATCCTGCGCTTCCACGAAACGGCGATCAGCAACAGCGAGGGCGGTCTGATGCCGGGCGACGAGATTCTCAGAATCGACGGCAAGCGCGTGTTTTCCGATTACGACGTCACCTTCCTGATGCAGCGCAACAACACCGGCAAATACCACATGGTGGTGCGCCGCGACGGCAAAAAGGTCGACCTGCCCGCCGTGCCGTTCCAGGTGCGCACCGGAGGCAACTTTTCCTACGCGGAGGACAACACGATCGGCGATCTGAGCGCCCGGATGAAGAAAGCCGGGCTCAAAAACGGCGACAGAATCCTTGCCGTCAACGGCGAAGCGGTGGCGGACAACGCAGCCCTTGCCGCCGCCATCGGGGCGGACCGCGACTTCGTGATCGACTACACCGTGGAGCGCGACGGCGAAACGCTGGACGTCAACAAGGTCAAGATGATGACCGTCACGGTGTTCGATTTCGTCATCCTCGGCGAAAAGAAAACCGTGTTCAGCGTGCTCGGCGGCGGCGTCAAATACGCGCTGACCATGTCGCGCCTCGTCTATCTTTCGCTGTTCGATCTCATCCGCGGCCACTACGGCCTGTCGGAGCTGGCCGGGCCCATCGGCACGGTGTCGGTGATCGCCAACGTGGCGCAGGAGAGCGTGCAGACGGCCGACTGGTCGGGCATCATCATGATTATGGCGATGATCACGATCAACATCGGGCTGTTCAATCTTCTGCCCATTCCGGCGCTCGACGGCGGACGGCTGTTCTTCATGTTCATCGAGCTGATCTTCCGCAAGCCGATCCCGGCGAAGTATGAGGGCTGGGTGCACGCGGTCGGCATGGTGCTGCTGCTTGCGTTCATGGCGGTGATCTCCGCCAGCGACATCTGGAAGTGGATTTCGGGCGTCGGGTTTTATTAAGTGTGCAGGGAACAGGGAACAGGCCGCCATGCGAAAGAACGGCGTTGCGGCGGTGCTCGTGCATCTGGGCGCGCCGAGGGAGCAGTGGTTCGAATCCCATGCGTTCTATCCGAAACACGGCTATGTGGAATATCAACCCCGATTCATGAAAAAGGAATTGAGATAATATGATACAACGACGCAAAACAAAACAAGTCAGGGTCGGCGGTCTTCCGATCGGCGGCGACGCGCCCGTTTCGGTGCAGTCGATGCTGAACGTGGAGGCGCACGACGTCGCCGGCAACGTCCGGCAGGCGAAGGCGCTGGAAACAGCCGGCTGCCAGATCATCCGCGCCGCGGTGCCAGACCTCGCCGCCGTGCCCACGATCGCCGCGCTGAAAGAAGCAGTGAAAGCGCCCATCGTGGCGGACATTCATTTCGATTACAGAATCGCGCTTGCCTGCGTGGACGCCGGCGTCGACAAGATCCGCATCAATCCGGGCAACATTGGCAAAGACGAAAACGTCAAAGCCGTGGCCGACAAGTGCCGCCTGGCCGGCGTGCCGATCCGCATCGGCGTCAACTCCGGCTCGGTGGAAAAGGGAATTCTGGCGAAATACGGCGCACCGACGCCCGCGGCGATGGCCGAAAGCGCGTTGTATCACGTGCGTCTTCTGGAAAAGTTCGACTTCGACGACATCGTGATCTCGATCAAGTCGTCGAACGTGGGGAATATGATTGAAGCCTACAAGCTCGTCGCCGCGCAGTGCGCCTACCCGCTGCACCTCGGCGTCACGGAATCCGGCACGCAGCGCATGGGCCTTGTGAAATCCGCCGTCGGCATCGGCGCGCTGCTCACGCAGGGCATCGGCGACACGATCCGCGTTTCGCTGACCGCCGACCCGGTGAAGGAAGTGGAGGCCGGGTTCGACATTCTCGCGGCCGTCGGTCTGCTGCCAGACCGGCCCACGCTGGTCTCGTGCCCCACCTGCGGGCGCACGAAGATCGACCTGATCGGGCTGGCCAACGAGGTGGAGCAGCGGCTGCGCACGGTGCACAAGCCGATCACCGTGGCGGTCATGGGCTGCGTGGTCAACGGCCCCGGCGAAGCCCGGGAGGCCGACATCGGTATCGCGGGCGGCGACGGCTGCGGCCTGCTGTTCAAAAAAGGCGAGATTCTGCGCAAGGTGGAGGAGGACAGGCTCCTCGACGCGCTGATGGAAGAAATTGCGCAGTTGTGAGAAAAAGAAAGAGGACATACATAGCATGAGTTGTGAATTCTTGACGCTGTTCGGGGCCATTCCCGACGAAGCGGTTCAGACGCGCCTGCCCGCCGGTACTACGGTGGAGCGCGTGCAGATTTTCAAGGACAGCCGCCTGATGCGGCTGGCTTTGGCGTTCCCGGTGCTGGTGCGGGGCACGGCGGTGGAGGACGTTGCCGCGGCGCTGGAAAAGGCGCTGCAGCTCGATAAGGTTGAAATCGACGTGCAGATGCCGCCCGAAAGCTTCAGCGAAGCCTATTTTTCCACCCTCGTGGGCGAGGTGAACCGCGCCGTGGCCGCCAGCAACGGCTTTTTCAAGGACGCGGTCTGCACACTGCGCGGCAACGATTTCATCATCACGCTGCAGCACGGCGGCGCCGAGATCCTCAAAAGCTGCGAATGCGACCGATTGATGGAAAAGCTCGTCATGCAGCGCTTTTCGCGCGCCGTGCAGGTGTTCTTTGAGGGCCGCGAGATCGAAGCGACCGACGACGACGTGGTCCATATGATCCGCACCGCGGAGGACGACAACCTGCGCAGCAAGGGCGTCGACCCGCGCGAAGCGCGCGCCATGCAGGAAAAGCCCAAGGCCCACCGGATCGCGGAGGGCATTCCGCTGTATCTGGAAACCGCGAAGCCGATCTACGGCAACAAGATCACGAAGGATCCCACGCCGCTGGCGCAGATTTCCGTTGAGGACGGCTCGTGCGTCGTCTGGGGCACGATCTTCCGCTTTGATTCGCGCGAAACGCGCGACAGGCGCTCGTGCATCATCACCTTCAACATCAGCGACAACACCTACGCCTATTCCTGCAAAGTGTTTGAACGCAAGGAAAACTGCGACCAGTTGCTGAACAAGCTGAAGGACGGCGTCACCGTGCTGATCCGCGGCGACCTGACCTATGACAAATTCTCCGGCGAAAACGTGATTTCGCCGCGCGCCATCTCGCTGGTGGAAAAGATTCCGCCCGTGGACGACGCCGAAGAAAAGCGCGTGGAGCTGCATCTGCATACCAAGATGTCCATGATGGACGGCATGACCGACCCGGCCGTGCTGGTCAGGCGCGCCGTCGCCTGGGGCCACAAGGCCATCGCCATCACCGACCACGGCGTGGTGCAGGCCTATCCCGAAGCCGTGGCGGCCGCCGGCGGAAAGATCAAGGTCATTCTCGGCATAGAGAACTATTACATTGACGACACCGAAACGTCGTTTGACGAGTGGAAAAAGGATAAAAAAGCGAAGTATTACCACATGATATTGCTGGCCCGCAACAACACCGGGCTCAAGAATCTCTATCAGCTGATTTCCAAATCGAACCTGAAATACTTCCACCGCCGCCCGATCATTCCCAAAAGCGAGCTGGTCCGGCACCGCGAGGGCCTGCTCATCGGCTCGGCGTGCGAAGCGGGCGAGGTTTACCGCGCCGTGGCGCAGGAAAAGAGCGACGAAGAGATTCTGAAGATCGCCTCGTTCTATGACTATCTGGAAATTCAGCCCTGCGGCAACAACGGTTACATGATCCGCTCGGAGAATTTCCCCAACGTCAACAGCGTGGAGGATATTCAGCGGCTCAACAAAAAGGTGATCCACGCGGCCGACGCGCTGGGCAAAAAGGTCGTTGCCACCTGCGACGTCCATTTCATCGACCCCGAGGACGCCGTCTACCGCGCCATTCTGATGGCGGGGCAGGGGTACCCGGACGCCGACCAGCAGGCGCCGCTGTTCTTCCGCAATACCGGGGACATGCTGGCGGAATTCGCCTATCTGGGCGAAGAGACGGCCAAAGAGGTCGTGGTCACCAACCCGAATCTGATCGCCGACATGATCGAACCGCTGATGCCGATTCCGAGCGGCAACTTCCCGCCCTCTATCGAGGGCGCCGACGAAGAGCTCAAGCGCCTTTGCTGGGAAAAGACCAGGCGGCTTTACGGCGACCCCGTGCCCGACTACGTCTCGCAGCGCCTGACCCGCGAGCTGGATTCCATTATCCGCCACGGCTTCGGCGTGCTCTATATGATCGCGCAGAAGCTGGTCAAAAACTCCGAGGATCACGGCTATCTGGTCGGCTCGCGCGGCAGCGTCGGTTCGTCCTACGTGGCCACCGCGGCGGGCATTTCCGAAGTGAACCCGCTGGCGCCGCACTACCGCTGCCCGAACTGCCGCCACACGGAATTCTTTTTGAACGGCGAGGTCGGCTCCGGCTACGATCTGCCGCCCAAGGCGTGCCCGGACTGCGGCACGATGATGGAGCGTGACGGCCACGACATTCCGTTCGAAACCTTCCTGGGCTTCAAGGGCGACAAGAGCCCCGATATCGACCTCAACTTCTCGGGTGAATACCAGTTCTATGCCCACCGCTACACCGAAGAGCTGTTCGGCGTTACCCACGTGTTCAAGGCCGGCACCATCGCCACCGTGGCCGACAAGACGGCGTTCGGCTTTGTCAGGAAATATCTGGAAGAGCGCGGCAAGACCGTCTCGCGCGCCGAAGAGGACCGGCTGGCCATCGGCTGCACCGGCGTCAAGCGCACGACCGGCCAGCACCCGGGCGGCATGGTCGTTGTGCCCAAGAAGTTCGACGCGGAGGATTTCACGCCCGTGCAGCACCCGTCCGACGACGCGACCAAGGGCATGATTACGACCCACTTCGACTTCCACGCCCTGCACGATACCATTCTGAAGCTCGACAACCTCGGCCACGATGTGCCCACGCTGTATAAGCATCTGGAGGATCTGACCGGCATCCCGGCCATGCAGACCGACATCTGCGACCCGAAGGTCTATGCGCTGATGGCCTCGCCCGAACCGCTGGGCGTCACGGCGGAGGACATCGACTGCCCGACCGGCACGCTGTCCATTCCGGAAATGGGCACGCCGTTTGTGATCCAGATGCTGCTGGACGCGAAGCCGAAGAACTTTTCCGACCTGCTGCAGGTCTCGGGCCTGTCGCACGGCACGGGCGTGTGGCTTGACAACGCGCAGGAGCTGATTCGCAACGGCACCTGCGACATCAGTAACGTCATCGGTACCCGCGACAGCATCATGGTCTATCTGATGCACAAGGGCGTGGAGCCGAGCATGGCGTTCAAGATCATGGAGATCGTGCGCAAGGGCAAGGCGACTAAGCTGCTGACCGACGAGCACAAGCAGGCGATGAAGGAGCACGGCGTGGAGCAGTGGTACATCGATTCCTGCATGAAGATTCAGTACATGTTCCCGAAGGCGCACGCGGCGGCCTACGTCAGCGCGGCGCTGCGGCTGGGCTGGTACAAGATCTATTATCCGGTGGAATACTACGCGGCCTACATGACCGTCCGCGGCGACGATATCGACGCGGCTGCCGTGCTGGAAGGCCGGGGAGCGGTCAAACGCCTGATGGAAGAGATCAAGCAAAAGGGCAAGGAAGCCCCGCCGAAGGAGCAGAACATGTATCCCGGCCTGCAGGTTGTCAACGAGATGATGGCCCGCGGCGTCGAATTCCTTCCCGTTGATATTTACAAGTCCGAAGCGACGACCTACAAGATCGAGGACGGCAAAATCCGCATGCCGTTTTCGGCGCTGTCCGGCGTGGGCGAAAACGCCGCCGTCGCGCTGGCGGAAGCGCGCAGGGACGGCGAGACCTTCGTTTCCGTCGATGATTACGCGGCCAGGAGCGGCGCCTCCTCCGCCGTGATCGACGCGCTGCGTCTGGTCGGCGCGTTCAAGGGGATGCCCGAAACGCGGCAGATCAGTTTGTTTGATTTTTGAGTTTGAGAGACTGAGGGACGAAAGGGATTGAGCGGAGAAGTGACGCGGGAAAACGATCAACAAATACTGTGTCCTGCCCGCGTCTAAAAAATCACTGAATCCCTCATCCCCTAATCCCTAATCCCTGACCACCGGAGGTGCTTCCATGCCCAATCTGCTGCCCGACGAACACCTGGAGCCCCTCCGCGGCGGTCTGCAGATCGTCGTTTCCCCGGCACACACCTTTTCGGCCGACTCTCTTTTGCTGGCGGAGTTTGCCGCCATCCGCAAACGCGACAAAGCCTGCGACCTCGGCACGGGCTGCGGCATCCTTCCGCTGCTCTGGTGCAAAGGGGAGAGCGGCCCGATCACGGCCGTGGACATTCAAAAAGACGCCTGCGTTCAGCTCGAAAAAAGCCTTGCGCTGAACAAGCTCGAACACCGCGTCACCGTGGTCTGCGCCGATCTGCGGCAAAAGCACCCTCTGCTGCCCGCGGGCGGGTTCGACCTCGTTACGATGAATCCGCCCTATTACGCGGCGGGAACGGGCAAAGAAAGCGCCGAAGAAAGCGGTCGCCTTGCCCGCCACGAAACGGCCTGCACGCTGGAGGACGCCGTCGCAGCGGCGGCGCGGCTTTTGAAAAACGGCGGGCGGTTCTGCCTGTGCCAGAAGCCGGAACGCCTCACGGACGTGCTGTGCACCCTGCGCGCGCACAAGCTGGAGCCCAAGCGGCTGCGCTTCGCGGCGCATGCCGCCGGGAAAGCGCCGTTTCTCGTGCTCGTGGAAGCGAAGCGCGGCGCAAACCCCGGCCTGCAGGTCGCGCCGCTGCTTGTTTTGCAATAACCGCACTCTGCAATTTGGAGGATGCCTATGTCCGGAACGCTCTACATCGTCGGAACGCCGATCGGCAACCTCGGCGACCTGTCGCCCCGCGCGCTGGAAACGCTCTCGCAGGCGGATTTCATCGCCGCCGAGGACACGCGCGTGACGCTCAAGCTGCTGAACCATTTTGAACTCAAAAAGCCCATGACGAGCTATTTTGAACATAACCGCCGCGAAAAGGGCGAGCAGATTGCCGACCGGATCGCCGCGGGCGAAAGCTGCGCGCTGGTCACCGACGCCGGCATGCCGGCCATCTCGGACCCGGGCGAAGATCTGGTGAAGCTGTGCCACGACCGGGGGATTCCCGTGCGCGTGGTGCCCGGCCCCACGGCCTTCGCCTCGGCGCTGGCGCTTTCGGGCATGCCGGCGGGGCGGTTCACGTTCGAGGGCTTTTTGAGCATGAACCGGCAGACCCGCCGCGCCCATCTCGCGTCGCTGCAGCAGGAAACGCGCACCATGCTCTTCTATGAAGCGCCGCATAAGCTGACGCGCACGCTGCAGGATCTGCAGGAAACCTTTGGCCCCGACCGCGAAATCGCGCTGGTGCGGGAGCTGACCAAGATCCACGAGGAGGTGCTGCGCCTGACGCTCGGCGAGGCGTGCGCCTATTACGAAACGACGCAGCCGAAGGGCGAATTCGTGCTGGTCGTTGCCGGAAAGCCCGAAGAAGGGGAGACCGCCTTCACGCCGGAAGAAGCGCAGGCGCTTGCGGCGCGCTACGTGGCCGAAGGCCTCGCGCCCTCCGCCGCGGCAAAAAAAGCCGCCCGGGAGAGCGGCCTCAAAAAAGCGGAGATCTATAAAGCATTGCTGACGGAGGAAGAAACAGATGGATAACGTGATCGCCTGGTTCCGGGATTACTGGCCCTATGCCGTTGCGCTCGTTGTTGTTGCGGTGGGCGCGTCGTTTTTGTTCCGCAAGGCCGCAAGGGCCTATCGGGATCATCAAAAGCGGTTCCACGCCGAGGAGGCGCAGATGCGCCGGCTGGTGGAGCTGAAAAAAACCTATTACCCGCTGACGGAGGCGGCCATTGCCGCCGCGCCGGCCGAAGAGCTGCTGGAAGGCACGGCGCTGTCGATTCAGATCCCGCTGCAGAAGCAGGACGACCCCGAGCGCGCGTTCGCGGCGCTGCCCGAAGCGCAGCAGTTGATCTACGTGCTGGACGTGTTCGTCTCCGACGGAAAGGCGGCGGTCTTTTTCAAAGAGAGCAGCGCCCTGCTTTCCGGGCGGCTGCTGCCCGCGCTGCATCTGATCGGTCTGCATGACGCGGACGACCGGATGACGACGCTTTGCACCATGTTCGACGAGAACGACGAGACCACCTCGCTCGACTGGAAAGCGGTGGAAAACGCCGACGAAGCGTTTGAAGCGATGGGTCTTTTAACTAAGATTAAGCTGCAGGGTGCAGAATATATTCGTTCTCATCCGGCACAATTTGTTGTAAATGATGATTGACACAATACAAAATCTATTGTATAATGAATCGATCATCCAATCGGTTCAGGAAAGGGGGCGTTTCCGATGCGCAGGAAAATCATCGCAGTCGTACTGGTGCTGTCGCTGGCAGTGCTGTTTGCGGCCTGCACGGGAAACGACAACAAGCCTTCTCTGCCGTCGTTCAGCTTTGACCCGGGCACGTCCTTTTCGGGGGCGGACAGCTCGACCGACCCGTCGGGCAGCGACGTTTCGGTTTCGGCGCAGACAGGCGAAGGGAACACCGTGATTCTGACAACCACGCCGGGCCAGACCATGCAGACCGTGCCGACCACGCGCTTCGTGCCGGAGCCGGTCACCACGACCCAGCCCAGCACCGTCGATCCGAACGTCTCGCTGACCGTGCCGACCATGACGACCCCGTCGGTTATTACCTCGAACAATTCGGGCGGCGTGACCTACGTGACCGTCAGCCCGACGCTTCCGACCTATACCACACGGTATAATCCCTATCTCACCACGCAGCCGACGGTGAACCCCTATCTGACCACCACGCGCTACAACCCGACGACCCAGCCGACGAGCGTGACGATTCCCACCGTGACGCAGTCGACGACCAAGCCCACGACCACGCAGCCGACCACCTCGGCCACGCGCCGCGCCAAGACGGTCGTCATCAACGATATTGCCACGACCTCCGATAAAAAGATGGTCGTCACAATCGATTCCAACGGCTGGGACGGCTCGTTCCAGAACAACAGCCAGACCATCAGCATCAAGGTGGACGGCGTTGCCAAGAGCGCGCCCTGCTCGGTCCGCAGCGGCGCCAAGAACGCCGACGGCTATCAGTACATCACGATTGACCTGAGCGAGCTTTCGGTGCCCGAGGGCTCCAACGTGCAGTTCACCGTGCCCGCCGCCTTCCTGCAGACGAGCAGCGGCGCCCAGTACAACAACGCGTTCTCCGGCGCCTACACCATGATGTAAGAAACAAGAATCGTCCTGCGCCCAAACCCGCAGGACGTTTTTCTTTTGCCCGCGCGCTCTTGACCTTGCCGCAAAAAGAGGGTATAATAAACTCAACCGGCCCTGCGCCGGAAAAGAGAGGAAGCATGACATGAATCAGGAATTATTCGTCCCGCTGTTTGAATGGCTGGTCGGCGGCTCGCGGATCGGCGGCGGCTATAACCGCTATTACGGCTCGCAGACCGAGCGCCCCGCAGAGGCCGCCTGGGGTCAGCGGGTGTTCAACTATGCCGTTTATATCGAAAAGATCGACGACGCCGAGTATCTGCGCGCGGCGGTCTGGTCGGGGCTGCGCTCGTTTTCCGTCTGCCCCGAAGAAGAGATCACGCGCGAAACCTTCGACTGTGAAGAGGCAAGTCTGCCCGCCGTCAAAGCCTGGCTCTGCGCCCAGCGCGACGCGTTCTTTGCCGCCTGACAAAACAACAAACCGGCCGAGGGTTCCCGGTCGGTTTTTCCCTGTGTCTGAGGAGAAGCCATGACAAAAGATGCGTTTTTGCAGTTTGCCGCGGACGCCTTCGGCGCCGAGCCGGAATACCCCTGGGCGGAAACGCCCGACGCCTTCGTGCTGCGGCATGAAGCCAACCGCAAATGGTTCGCGGTCGGCATGACCGTGCGCCGCGACCGGCTGGGCCTTGCGGGCGAGGGAACGGTCGACGTGGTCAACGTCAAGTGCGACCCGCTGATGAGCGGCTCCTTTCTTTCGCAGCCGGGCATTCTGCCGGCCTATCACATGAACAAGCTCCACTGGCTGACGCTGCTGCTCGACGGCACGGCCGCGGACGACGACATCCGCGCCCTGCTGGAAACCAGCTTCGCGCTGACCTGGTCGAAGCCGAAGCGGAAAAAGCCTTAAAACAGCGCAAGCAGGGCGTCCACGTCGGCTTCTGTCGTGGCCCAGTCGGTTGCCAGGCGCACCACGGTGTGGCTGTCGTCCGCCGCCTCCCAAAAGCTGACGCGCAGCGTTTTCTGCAGCGCCTGCAGCCGTTCGTTTTCAAGCAGGACGAAGACCTGATTGGTCGGCGCGATCATCGGCTGCACGCAGCCCTTTGCTTTGAGCCCTTCCCGGATCCGGTCGGCAAGGGCGACGGCGGATTTGCCGATGGTAAGATAGAGATCGTCCCGGAACAGGCGTTCAAACTGAACGCCGGTCAGGAACCCCTTGGCCAGCAGAAAGCCGTGCTGCTTGATCTGCGTGAACAGGCGCGGCGTGTTTGCCGGGTTCGGCACCACGAGTGCTTCGCCGCAGAAGGCGCCGCATTTCGTGCCGCCGATATAGAACGCGTCGCACAGCGCGGCAAGGTCGGGCAACGTCACGTCGTTCTGCGGCGACGCGAGCGCGTAGGCGAGCCGCGCGCCGTCCGCATAGAGCCGCAGCGAGAACCGGTCGCAGACCTCCCGCAGGGCGCGCAGCTCCGCAAGGGAATAGAGCGTGCCGTATTCCGTCGGCTGCGACACGTAGATCATGCCGGGGAAAACCATGTGTTCGCGGTTCCCGTCGCCATAGAACGCGGCGCAGAACGCCGCCGCGGCGTCGGCGGTCAGCTTGCCGTCCCGGTGCGGCACGGTCAGCACCTTGTGTCCGCCGTGTTCAATCGCGCCGGCTTCGTGCAGGGCGACGTGGCCCGTGTCGGCGGCAAGCACGCCTTCATAGGGCTGCAGCAGAACGTCGGCGGCCAGACGGTTGGTCTGGGTGCCGCCCAGCAGGAAAAACACGTCTGCGTCCGGCGCGCGGCAGGCCTCCCGGATGCGTGCGCGCGCACACGTCGACGGCGCGTCGGTGCCGTAGGGGAGATATTGTCTGCCGGCCGTTTCGGCAATCGCTTCCAGCAAAGCGGGGTGCGCCGAGCGGGTATAATCGGAAGAAAAGTCCGGCATGGAGGGTCATCCTTTCTATACAATGTCTGGCTTTATTATACGAAACTGTCCCTGCCGTGTCAAGGCGAGGGAGAAAAGGAGATTCTGATGGCAACGCTCAAAAAGCTCTTTTCCAACATCCTGTTCACCTCCGCGCTGTTTCTGGTGCTCGGCGGGCTTCTGATCTTTGCGCCCCGGGAAACGCTGGAGCTCTACGTCCGCGTGATCGGCGTCATCGCGCTGGTTGCCGCGGCGGTCACGCTGCTGGTGGATTTTCTGCAAACCAGACGGCCGCGCTCGGGGTGGGTGATTGCCGGGGCCGCGGCGGCCGCCGCGCTGGGCCTTTGCTTCCTGCTCGCGCCGGGCTTCGTCACGGGGGTGTTCCCGTTCCTGTTCGGCGTGGTGCTCATCGTCATTTCGGGCTTCGAGCTGCTTTCGGCGCTGCAGCTGCCGTTCGGCAAGCTGCTGACGATTCTGCTTTCGCTCGGCGGACTGGTGCTCGGCGTGCTGATCGTCTGCAACCCCAACGGCCTCGCCAGCCTGATGACGCGGCTGATCGGCCTGGCGCTTGTCTATGAGGGCGTGGTCGGCTTTGTCACGGCGGCCTTCGTCAAAACCGCGGAGCGCCGCTGAACGCGCAAACAAAACGCTTTTGCACAGTTAAATAATACTTGCAATGAAGCGCAGGATGTGTTATATTATAAAAGCATAGAATAAAAAAAGCAGACGGAGGTAACCTTATGTCATTCACCACAGATTACGGCGTATTTCTCGGCAACATCGTCTATAAGGGCTTTAACCACTTCACCACGGAGGCAATGCCGACGCAGGAGAAGACCCTGCAAAAGATCATGAAGAGGAACGCGGACTGCGAACTCGGCAAGAAATATCATTTTGACGAGGTCCACACGCTCCGCGAATTCCAGGACAAGGTGCCCATCTCTACGTTTGAGGATTATCTGCCCTACATCGGCCGCATGCTCGACGGCGACAACGGCAAGATCATCACCTCGCAGAAGATTCACCGCTATTGCTCCTCCTCCGGCTCCGTCGGCATCCCGAAGCTGCAGCCGAAGACCGCGCGCGACCTGTGGAACATGCAGTGCATGGGCCTTGCCGCCACGCCGGCCTGCGCGAACAAATGGCTCAAGGAAAACCTGGGCCTCAAAAAGCTGCCCACCGCCATGGGCCCGCTGGTGCTTTCGCTCAACGGCGTCAAGATGAAGAACGGCTTCATGGCCAACGGCGCCGCGCAGATCCCGTTCTATTACATCCGCCCGCTGCTCAAGCACATCACCACCACGCCGATGGACATTCTCTTCCCCGAGGATGAAGAGCATACCGATACCGCCTACTTCCAGCTGCGCTTTGCGCTGGTGAACACCGACGTGACCTATCTCGGCTCGCTGGTCATCACGCTGCTGACCAATATGTTCGAATATCTGGAAGAAAACTGGCAGATGGTCTGCGACGATATCGAAAAGGGCACCATCAACCCGCGCGTCCGCGCCACAGATAATCTGCGCAAGAACTACGGCCATATGAAGCCCAACCCGGAACGCGCCGCCGAGCTGCGCAAGATCTTTGAGGGCGGCTTCGACGGCCCCGTGCCCGTGGGCAGACAGATCTGGCCGAAGCTCGTCTGGGGCTACGGCATGATCGGCTCCACGCTGGCCGTCTACGTCGAAAAGCTGCGCCGCTATGTGGGCGACATCCCCCTGCACAACATGGGCTACGCCGCCTCCGAAGGCTACATGGCCATGCCGGTGGAGCTGAACGCCAACGACTCCGTGCTGCTGCCGCGCTCACTGGTCTATGAATTCCTGCCGGAGGACGCGCCCGAAGGCACCCGTCCGCTGCTGCTGAACGAAGTGGAGGTCGGCAAGAACTACGAGATCATCATCACGAACTTCTCCGGTCTCTACCGCTACCGCATCATGGACATCGTGAAGATCACGGGCAAGCACAACAATACCCCGAAGATCGAGTTCCTCTATCGTTCCAACATGGGCCTGAACCTCGCGAACGAAAAGACCACGACCCAGATGCTCGACTGGGTGGCCGAAAAGATGCAGGGAAAATACGGCGTCACCTTCCGCGGCTACAGCTTCTATTCCGAAACCAACGTCGGCATGCCGCACTACGTGATGGTCGCCGAACCCGACGCGCCCCTGACCGCCGAACAGCGCAAGGAGCTGAGCGTGGCGGTGGACGACTTCTTCCGCGAGTGCAACGAGAAGTATGAGAAATACCGCCGCTGGAACATGATCGGCGATTCGGTGTTCTTCGAGCTCAAGGAAGGCGCCTATGCCGAATACCGCGAGCTGCTGCTTTCGCAGGGCCGCGTGCTCAACCAGATCAAGCCGGTCATCGTGCTCAACACGCCCGAGCGCAAGGACTTCTTCTATGCCAGAATCAAGGAAGAATCCGCCGCAGAGGGAGCCGCCGCCGCAAAAGCGCCCGCCGAAGCGCCTGCCGAAGCGCCCGCTGCGGAAGAGGTTACCGCGGAATAAGAATAAAACAAGAACGCCTTTGGCAAAAGCCAAGGGCGTTTTTTTCTTCACCCCATGATCCCGGCCATCCTCGCGGCGGCGAGACAGCTGCCGTAAAGGATCCCCACCGCGCAAAGCAGCGCCGTGAGCGTGAGCCAGAACCAGGCGTCCTTTCTGTTCATTTCCGTTCTCCTTTGATTTATGCTTTCTCCTGCTTGTAATCCCCCAGCAGCTCCCCGAGGGCGCGGCCCAGCAGCCGCCCGCTGTAGGCGGCCTCCTCCAGCGTGTTGGAATCACTGCCGACCTCGATCAAAAGCGAGCAGTGCGACAGATTCATGTTATAGCGCCGCGGGGCAAAAAACAGCGGCCGCGTCAGCCCCGGAAAGGCGGTCTCCAGCTTCTTTTGCAGCTGCAGCGCGAAGACGAGGTTCTGCTTCCAGTCGGGGAAGTCGGTCACCGCGCCCTCCTGGCAGCCGCTGATAATCATGAGCTGGGCGGCCTTTTTGCCGCCGACCGTCGCCGTCGGCTTGATCTTCGTGCCGTCCTGCTGCTGAATCGCGTCGCGGTGGACGTCCAGCAGCACCTGCAGCGACGGGTACTTTTTCAGATAGGCGAGCACGCTTTCGCGCGAATGGGCATAGGCGCCGGTGTAGCGCGCGTCGTGGATCGTCCTGTCGTGGAGCACCCTATAGCCCATGGCCTCCAGCTCGGCGCAGATCTCGTCGCCCACGCGGACCATGTTGCGCCCCGGGTCGCTGTCGCGCGTGGGCACGGCGCTTGTGTAATAGCCCCGGTCGAGGTATTGATAGGACTCCGTGGTGTGCGTGTGGAAGATCAGCACGCAGGGCTTGCCGTCCGTCACGGTGAGGTCGGCCTTTTGCCGCAGCAGGGCGGCGGGGTCGATCTGCGCCTTGCAAAGGTTCTTGATCCGCACGGCTCCCGCTTCGTCCGTGACGCCCTCGGTCGTGTAGGTCTTTGTGAAAACGGCGCCGGCTTTTTTGCCGGTGTCGGTCCGCTTCGCCTTTTGGATCAGCGCTGCAATATCGTCCGGCGTTGCGGTGAGCGCCTGCGCGCTTTTTGCCGCCTGCGTCGGTGCGTCAGTCGTTTCCGGCGGCGGTTCGGTCGGCGCCGTTGTCGTTTCCGCCTTCGTTGTCTGCGGCGCGGCGCTCTGCGCGGCGGGCGCCGGCAGCAGAAAGCCCGCCTCGCGCACCGTGAGCCGGCAAAGCAGATCCAGCGCCGCCGCGTGCCGCCACAACAGCAGCAGACACAGCGCGGCGGCGGCAAGCAGCAGTCCCGACGCGCGCAGGGCGCTTGTGCGGCGGTTCATGGGCATCCCTCGTTTTCGGTGGTCTGCAACAGTGTATGAACCGCGGCGCGCCGTTATGCGTCAGCGCACGAGCTCCAGCAGCTCCTGTTCGTCCAGCGTCGGCTGCAGCGCGCAGTTGATGCCCATGGCGACCACCTCGGCGGCGCGGTCGATCAGCAGATCGACCTCCTTGGGCGTTACCATCATGAAGCTTTCGCGGTCAAACTGCGGCTCCCTGCGCGGGTCGATCCCGTAGCTGTCCAGCCAGTCGGCGATCAGGGTCGCGCCGTCTACCACCGTGGGCACGCCGATGGCGATCACGGGCACGCCGAGCGTGCGCAGGCTGATTTCGGCGCGCTTGTTGCCCACGCCGGAGCCCGGCGAAAGCCCCGTGTCGGTCAGCTGCACCGTGGTGCCCAGACGCGACAGACGCCGCGACGAGAGCGCGTCGATCACGATCACCGCGCTCGGACTGATCCCGCGCACGACCGATTCCAGAATCTCCGCCGTTTCAATGCCCGTCTGGCCCAGTACGCCGGGACAGAGCGCCGCCACGGGCCGCAGGTCGTGAAAGCCCGTGACCCGCGCAATTTCGCCGTTGATGTGCCGGGTGGCAAACAGCCGCCGCGCCGCCCGCGGCCCCAGCGCGTCGGGCGTGATGCTCTCGTTGCCGAGCCCCGCCACAAGAATCGTGCCGTGGTCGGGCAGCAGCTTCAGAAGCTCCGCCGAAAGCAGCCGCCGCAGGGAAGACAGCAGGGGACGGTCGGTCAGCGGCACGGCCGATTCCAGCGTGACGTAGGTGCCCTTGGGCTTGCCCAGCGCCTCGGCGCCCTTTTCGTTGCGCACGCAGATCGTGGTGACGCGCACGTCGCCGTCCTGCTTCACGGCGTGCAGCACGCCGCGCAGGGTCTCCTCCTGCAGCGCTTCCTGCTTTTCCAGCGCAAGATCCGTTCGAAAAATCATCTTTTCTCACCCAAACTCTTGAAAAATAAACAAAAATGTAGTATCATTATGCTCGCTTTTCAAAAAGTCTATCCAAATATGCAAAAAAACCTTGCATTTTTCGGCGAAAAGTGTTATGATGCATTGACGTAAGTTATCACTGCTTTGAAGGGGAGGTGTACCACGGATGCCGAACATCAAGTCTGCGAAGAAAAGAGTGCTCGTCAGCGCAACCAAGCAGGCGCGCAACAAGTCGAACAACTCTGCGCTGAAGACCGCGATCAAGAAGGCCAACGCCGCAATTGAGGCGAACGCCGAAGACAAGGACGCGCTTGTGAAAGCCGCGATCAAAAAGATCGACCAGGCCGCTGCCAAGGGTCTGCTGCACAAGAACAACGCCGCGCGCAAAAAGTCCGCGCTGGTGATCAAAGCTGCGAAATAAGGCTGCTGCGGATGATGAGATGGAAGGTGCCCTTTCCGTCTCTTTTTCTTTTTCACTTTTTTATTTCGCAATCTTTATTTTTATGTAAACAATCTGCAAAAGCAATTGCATTTTGACGCGCTCTCATGGTATGATTATCATGTATTATTTTGTAATGCTCCCGGCAAGGAGGTCTTTTCCATGAAGAAACAAGGCAACGTGATCCTGTCTTTGCTGCTGTGCGTGCTGCTGGTCTTCACCACGGCCGTGCCCGCGTTTGCGGCGCTCGGTACCGTGAAGGGCCTGAAGGCGGCCGCCGTTACGGCGGATTCCGCCACGCTCAAATGGTCGGCTGTGTCCGGCGCAAAGGGCTATGAGGTGCAGCAGGCGAGCGGCAGCGGCTGGAAGAGCGTCGCCGTAACGGGCAAGACGACGGCAAAGGTCGGCGGCCTGCGGCTCGGCAACACCTATCAGTTCCGCGTGCGCGCCTATAAATCGGGCAAGAGCGGCGTGCAGTACGGCGCGCCGTCCGCCGCAATCAGCGTGCTGGCCGGCCCCACGGTGAAAACGCTGAAGGCGGCCAAAAAGACGTCGTATTCGCTGAAGCTGAAATGGTCAGCGGTCTCCGGCGCGTCCGGCTACCGTCTGCAGCAGTATGTGAACAAGCAGTGGGTCAATCTGCTCAAAAGCACCAAAAAGACCGACTATACGCTCAAAAAGCTCGCGCCCAACACGAGCTACCGCTTCCGCGTCTGCGCGTTCACGGGCAGCGTGTCCGGCGCATGGAAAGAGCTGAAGACCCGCACCGAGCTGCTCGGAAAGCCCCAGTCGCTCAAGGCGGTCAAGGTGACCGACACGTCTTTGACGCTGCAGTGGAACAAGGTCTCCACCGCGAAGCTCTATTACGTCTACCGCGTGGGCACCAACACGCAAAAGCAGATTGCCAAAACGACGAAGACCTCCTATAAGCTGACCGGCCTTTCGGCCGCAACCGATTACATGTACGCCGTGCGCGCGCGCACGACGGTCAACGACCGCAACTATTATTCGCAGTATTCCTCCTATCTTTCCGTGCGCACCGCGCCGAAGCAGGCCGCCGGCCTGATTGCCGCCGGCGTGACCGATTCCGCGGTCAACCTGACGTTCTCGCGCGTGGACGGCGCGGAGGGCTATGAGATCTGGAAATATGACGACGCAGCGCTGAAATGGACCTATATCGGCGCTTCGCTTACCACTTCCTATACCGTCGGCGATCTTGCGCCGCAGACGAACTACCGCTTCAAAATCCGCGCCTATCACACCGTGAACGGCCCCAAGCTTTGCGGCGCCTATTCCGCCGAATGCAAGGTGCAGACCAAAATGGCGCCCGTCTCCGACCTGCGCTTTGTGAACGCTACCGGCGCGAGCATCACGCTTTCGTGGAACCCGATTGCCACGGCCACGGACTACCGCGTGGATCTGCGCGCGTTTGACGAACCGGAAAGCAAGCTGCGCCCGGCGCAGGCCGACCGGAAGAACGAAAACGGCCGCATCGTCGCCACGATCACCGGCCTGGCCGTCAACACGGTCTATTACATCTACGTGCGTCCGGTCTACGGCGACGCGCTCGGCACGGAAAAGCCCGTTGTGGCCCAGACGGCTCCCGCCAAGGTCACCGGCGTCGCGGTGCAGAGCGTGCCCGGCGGCATCTCGCTGACCTGGCCGGCCGTTGCCGGCGCCCAGGGCTACGAGGTCAGCAAATTCCTCTATGCCGATACCTGGAAGGTGATCGGCAACACGTCCGAGTGCTCCTTTGCCGATTCCGACGTTGTGACCGACACGACCTACACCTACCACGTGCGCGCCTATTACGAGCTCGGCGGCGTCAAGTATTACGGCGAAGCCTCCGATCCCGCGTCGGAAAAACCGCTGCCGCCCGCAGTGAGCGGCATTGCGGCGTCCAATACTTCCGAAACGATGTTCCTGCTTTCCTGGAACAGCCCGCAGACGACCACCGATTACGCGATCAAGCTCAGCGAAAGCGGCGGCGCAGAACGCACGCTGCAGCCCTATGTGACCGTGGACGGCGGCAGAACGACCCTCGTGGTGGACGGCCTGAGCGCCGGCACCACCTATACCGTGAAGGTCTATAACGCCGTCAACGGCACCCAGAGCATGCCCGCCGTGCTCACCGTGACGACCCTGCCCGGCAAAGTGACCGGCCTGACGGCCACGGCATTGTCGTCCGACACGATCAACCTCAACTGGACGCCCGTGCGCGGCGCGGCCTATTATGAGATTCAGACCGTCACCGAAAGCGGCGCGGCCATCGCCAATATCGATACCCACGTTACGGCGCTGCCCTATCAGGTCACCGGGCTTTCGGCCTCCACGACCTACCGCTTCCGTGTGCGCGCCGTGAACAGCAACGCGGGCGCCGCCCAATACGGTGTCTATTCCGACACGGCTTCGGCCGCCACCAAAGCGGCGTCCTCCACTCCGACGACGCCCGCCGCGCCCTCGAATCTGGCCGCGACGCAGACCGCAACCGGCAGCACCTACAGCGTGGCGCTTTCGTGGAGCGGCGTCAACGGCGTTTCCGGCTACCGCGTGATGATCAACGACGGCGCCTGGCGCGAGCTGACGCGGGTGACGACCTCGACCTATACCGCCACCGGCCTTTCCGCCGGCAGCTACAGCTTCTACGTCCAGTCCTATACGGGCAGTGGCAGCGGCGCGGTGCTTTCCAATCCCTCCAACACCGTTTCGGTGACGCTCGGCGGCGGCTCCACGCCGACCGACCCGGGCAATCCGGCCGAGGATCTGCCCACGTCCGGCACGCCGATTACGGGTATCACGGTGAAGCAGGCGACCGACGGCCGCCACTACACCCTGAAATGGGACGAAGTTTCCGGCGCGTTCTATACGGTGCAGATGCGCGACCCGCAGTCGGGCCGCTGGGTCACTGTGCGCTCGAAGCTGACCTCCGCCCGCGTTACGCCGGACGTGAACGAAAGCCAGATGGGCATTTCCTGTTCCACCGACGCCGACCAGGCCACCACGGTCGGCTGGGGCGCCGTTTCGGGCGCGTCGAGCTATGAGGTGCGCAACGAGCTGACCTGTGACACCGGCGACTGGATCACCAAGGTGAACGCAACCGGCACGAGCGCCAAGCTGCGGCTGCCGCCCGATTCCAAACAAAAAATCCGCGTTTCCGCCGTGGGCCCGGTCGTGTTCCGCATCTATGCGCTCAACGCGGCGGGCACGAGCTGCCTGGCCTATAAGGAATACACGGTTCAGAACGCCTATCTGACCAGCTGCGACTACACCTTCACGACGCAGAAGGCGCCCGCGTTCTCTTCGTCCGCCTCCGCCGGCGTCAAAGAAGCCTACGCCCTGATGCTGACCCAGGCGGTCAACAACACCCGCATGGAATCGAACGTCCGGCTGAAGGCCGTGACGGAGCAGACCGCAACGGCCTCCGCGCTCGGCACGGGCGAGAACACCCACACCAAGAAGACGATCACCTGCAACTATACCGGCGGCACGGGCACCGCGACCGTGCTGGTGCAGGAGGACGGCAAGGAGGACACCACGTCAACGGCGTTCTCTTCGCTGATGAGCATCATCGTGCCCTCCGACGGCGCGACCTATCTCTATGACCAGCACAACCTGTCCACGTTCCAGAAGTTCGTTTCCGACGTGTCTGTTTCGCAAAGCGGGGGCAAGACGGTCATCACCCTGACGCTCAAGCCCGAAACCGTGACCACGAGCACCGGCATGGTCTATCATCCGGGTCTGGTCGGCACCGCGGTGACGCCGGAGAATCTGGAATCGTTCCAGGTGCAGGGCAGCGGCGTGCAGAGCGCGAACGCCACGGTCGGCGCCAGCACGATCCGCGCAACGATCAACGGCAACTATACCCTTGACCGGCTGGAAATCAGCAATCCCTATAAGATGAACGTCAGTATGACCGTGGGCTTTATTCCGACAACCGTGACGGTCGATACCAAGCTGACCTATGACTATACCTTTACCCGCTGACGCGAAAGGACCCCTTTTATGACCAACAAAAAACTCTTGCAGATCGTCGCGATCATCGCTGTGGCTGCGGCGCTGTTCACCACGATTATGGCGATCGGCATGCAGAAGATCCAGAAGCAGCGCGCCGAACAGACCACCGAAGCGCCCGCGCTTTCCACCACCCAGCCCACCACAGCGGCGCCGACCACCGAGGCGCCGCGGGTGACGATTGACGGCAACCGTTTCGGCGACGCGGACGATACCACACAGCCGACCGCGGACCCGACCGCCGGCACGACCGAGCCGACGTCGGCCTCCTCCGGCTTCGTCATTCCGCAAAGCAAGGACACGGTGATCAAGACCTACGTCGACGCGGTCAACAAGCTGAAGGCCACGCCGAACTTCACGCTGGAAAAGACCGAAACGCTCAACGTGCAGATCGATGAGATGAATCCCTCGTCCATGCGCTCGCTGGCCAACAAGATCATTGCGGGCAACACCAAGGACGCGCCCACGACCTACCGCTTTGTGAACGGCTCCGATTCCGCCAGCGGCAAATCGGCGAACTACGTGATCGCTCCGGCCGGCAAGAACTGCGCGCTGGACCCGACGCTCGTGACCTCCGCCACGGCAACGCCCTCGGCGGACGGCGGCTGCATGCTGAAGATCAATCTCGGCTCCGAAACGCAGACGGCTACCGAGCTGCCCAAGAAGTACAGCGGATGCATGGACGTGCTCACGGTGGACTCGATGGGTCTGCCCTCGGCGGCCAAAATCGACGAAATGGCGGTCTATTACAACTATTCCTCCATCACCGCCATGCTGGACGCTCAGGGCCGCCTGATCGAAATGGAGCACCGCCTCGTGGTGACCGACGCAACGGCCAGAGGCTCCTACGTGATGAGCGTTACCTCGCGCATGCACGGCGACGCCGCGGCGCTCTATAAAATCACCTATTGAGTTGTGAAAAACAGTTGACTTTGCATTTTGGGAATGCTATAATAAAACCAACCAAACAAACGGAGGTACCAGCTATGGAGAAATTCAAGAAAATCGCCAAGATCGTCGCTATCGTTGCCGCGATCGCTGCCGCCGTCGTCGGCGTCTATATCGCCGTGACAAAGCTGATCGAAAAGAAGAACGCCAAGGATGCGGACAACCGTGAAAATTACGTTTCCTGCTCCTGCTTCGACGGCGACTTCATTTCCGAAAACACAGTAGCGTAACACTTCATTCGATCCGGGACTTGAAGCGAAACACCTTCAAGCCCCGTTTTCTTTGCAAAGGAGAACGAAGAAAATGAAAGACAAGCTATCCGCCAAAAACTATATCGGCTACACGATCTGCGACAGCGCCAACAACCTGGCGTTCTGCGTGATGGGCACCTATCTTGCCACCTACTGCACCGATATTCTGGGCATCACGGGCGCCGTGGTCACTGCGATCTTCTGGATCGCCCGCATCTGGGACGCGATCAACGATCCGATGATGGGAACCATCGTCCAGCGCAAAAAGCCCGGGAAGGGCGGAAAATATCGTCCGTTCATCCTTTGGTCCGGCTTTCCGCTTGCCGTCTCGGCCGTGCTGGTTTATTCCAGGCTGACCGATAATCTCACCTTCAACACGATCTATGTTGCAGCCACCTATATCCTCTACGGTATGATCTACACCGTGATGAGCGTGCCCTACGGCTCGCTGGCCATGGTCATGACCGACAAGGACAACGAACGCAGCAACCTTTCGGTCTGCCGCGCCATCGGCGGCGGCTTCGGCAACATTCCGCAGCTGCTGTTCCCCATCCTCGTGATGACCGGCGGCGGCGACGGCCAGCAGATGGACGGCAAGCGCCTGTTCTATGCCATGTGCGTGGTTGCCGTTGCCATGATGCTCATCTACATCCTTTCCTACCGCTGGACAGAGGAAAAACCCGAGCTGCTGCAGATTTCCAGCGAAGAAGTGCACATCACCTCCACACTGAAGGATATTCTCAAGGACCGCGCCTTTGTGACCATGAGTCTGATCGGCGGCCTTGTCATTGCGATTCAGCTCTATATCAACTCCGCAAATGTCTATCTGTTCAAGGATTTCTATCAGAAGAGCGGCTTCGGCACGATCTATCTGGTCATCTCCTATCTGCCGATGGCGATCATGATTCCGTTCGCCAACAAGATGATCCGCAAATGGGGCAAAAAAGCCATCTGCGTGGCGGGCTTCTCGCTTTCCGCCGCGGCCTCGCTGGTCGCCTGGCTCGGCCACTTCCAGAACATCTGGATCTATATCGTCCTAGCGTTCTTCGTCAACCTCGGCATCGGCTTTGTCGTGCTTGAAGTCTGGGCCATGTGCGGCGACATCGTGGACCACCAGGAGTGGGTCACCGGCAAGCGCGAGGAAGCGACCAACTACGCCGTGTTCACTTTCATGCGCAAGATGGGCCAGGCGCTGGCCGCCATCGTGCCGCTGCTGATCGGCGCCATCGGCTACGACAAAAACGCCATCGGCGCCCAGAGCCAGAAGGTGCTCGACGGCATCTACACCGTTTCCACCTTCGTGCCGTTTTTGATGATCCTTGCCATGCTCGGCCTGATTCTGCTTTATCCGCTGAGCAAGAAGAAGACCGAACAGATGCAGCAGGAGCTGCAGGCCATGCGCGAAGCAAAGCTTGCCGCCGACGGCGAATAACAACCGAACAAAAAAGCCGTTCCGGAATCAGTCCGGAACGGCTTTTTTTTCATGCAAACCGGGACTCAGCTTTCGCTGAAATCCGTGTCAAGTATCACTTCGAGCGTGTAATCGGGATATTCCTTCTGCACGGCGGCGAGCACGTCGCGGTAGACTGCCATGCGGTCCTTTGCGTCAAAGCTGATGATCAGGTCGAAGCGGATCGCTTTGGGGTTCTCGTTCACGTGGAAGCCGTGAAGCTGCAGCACGTATTCGTTCTGCAGCGCTATGGCGGTGATTTTTTCGCGCATGGCGATGATTTCGGGGTCACGGGTGTTCACCGCATAGACGCCGATGGCGGTGAGCAGCACGTTGTGTTCGCGGTAGACCTGCATGGTGATGTCACGGATCATGTCGTCGATCTCGTCGGCGGAATGGGTGTCTGGCACCTCGATATGCAGCGAGCCGGTGAACGCGTCGGGACCGTAGTTGTTCAGCACCAGATCATAGACGCCCGAAACGTCGGGGAAGGCGCACACGGTTTCCTTGATCCCTCTGGCCAGCGCAGCGTCGGCCCGTTCACCCAGCAGCTGTGAGATCGTTTCGCGCAGCATCTCGACGCCGGATTTGATGATGACCAGCGAAATCACCGCGCCGAGCCAGGCTTCCAGCGAGACGCCTTTCCAAAGAAAGATGCCCGCGGCCGCCAGCGTGGAGGCGGAGATCACGGCGTCCAGCGTGGCGTCGGTGCCGGAGTTCACCAGAGAAGAGGAGTTGACCTTTTTTCCCACGTGCTTGACATAGGCGCCGAGCACGATCTTGACCACCACGGCAGCTGCGACAAGGATCAGCGACACCGCGGTATAGTCGGGCGTTTCGGGGTGCAGGATCTTCTTGACCGATTCCGTCAGCGAGGTGACGCCGGCATAGAGCACAAGGAAGGAGATCAGCAGCGCGCTCAGGTATTCCGCGCGGCCGTGCCCGAAGGGGTGCTTGCGGTCGGGCGCCTTGCCCGCGAGGTAAGTGCCGATAATTGTGATCAGCGACGAGAGCGCATCGGTCAGGTTGTTGACCGCGTCCAGCACAATGGCGATGGAGTGTACGCCGAGGCCGACCGCGGCTTTGCCGCCGGCCAGCGCAACGTTGGCAGCGATGCCGATGATGCTGGTGCGCACGATGGTTTTGCTGCGGCCTTGCGCGGCGTTGACGGTGTCGTTGTCTAACTGAAAATTCATACTGTCAGGTCCTTTCTTCCCTGTTATTCATAGTTGCCGAGCATAAAGCAGACGGTGACGTCACGGAAGACGGCGAAGAACAGATCCTCCATGGTATAAAACGGGCCGCGGCCGCCCGGCTGCGAAAGGGCGTCCTGCAGTGCTCCGATGTTTTCGGGGTCCAGCACCTGCAGCTCGTCGTCGAGCCGGATGTGGAGATAGTGACACAGACTGTCTGCAACGTTTTTCGGCTCGTCGCCCAGCCAGTCCCGCAGGCGCTCAAAGAGCGTTTTTCCGCTGTCGTGCAGCTGCAGCATCGAGCCGCGCAGATGATAGTCCTTGCAGAACAGGGGAGCGTAGGACTTGGGCGAAAAGCAGTCGACGCGGATTTCGCTCGGGCCGCAGCGCACCGACACGGCCGACGCCATCTGCGTCAGCCCGTTGAGATAGCCGTAATGGTTTTCCGGTTTCATAGGACCATCCTTTCTGTAACAATCTGCTTTGTGTAATCAGTTGATTTCGAAACGCTTTTTAAGTGCGGAAATTGTGTTACTGTCACTTCCGGCCTCCTCGGCAAGTCGAAGATAACCCTTTGCTTTTTGCATATCGCCGCTCTGCCCGGCAATCAATGCATAGTTTTCATAGAAGACATGCAAATCTATCCTTCTATCTTTTGCTTTTGCAACAGCAGTGTTCATATAGGTTTCGGCAAGAACGAAATCCTTCTTTTCTGCATAATACAGGGCTAGATTGTTATATGCGCTTGGGTTATTCTTATCAAGTTGCAGAGCAGTCTGAAAGCACTCTGAGGATTTGTTGGCAGAGTTTGTCTCTCTGTAAGCGATGCCCAAATAGTTCCATATTTTCGCCTTGCGCAGATCATCTACATCCAGACCGGTCGCCTCAATTAAAAGGGGAATTTGAGAGGCGTAATCACCTTGTTTGGTCAATCGATTCTTTTCTGCAACAAGTTGATCAAAAGGTGAAAGAGATTCTGTCTGCGGCTGTTGAGGTGCAGCCGACTTCTCTTTCTGAAGTCTTTCACTCTCTTTTTGCTTTTTCTCTGAACGAGTCGTTTTGAAGCCCCAGATGACGAGAATTGCCCCAACAACAGCAAGTATCAACAGAACAATAGTTCCGGCTGCTTCTCCTCCTTCAAAATGTATGACATATGTACTGTTAATCAACGGAACAGACAAGACGCAGCCCGCAGCGCAAAACACAACTTCCAAAAGGAAGAGTTTTCCGGAAAACGATTCCTTTTTGCGGATGACTTGCCATAGATACTTGAGTACCATAATGCCGATGCCCACTGAATAGGCTAGAAGGAGAAAACCAAGGTTATGGAACAAAGCTCCGTCCTCAAATACAAGCGTACCCTCAAATAATGAGTATTCTAATTCGACTCGACCTGGCAACCAACTGAACAGTGCTGTTTGGAAGAGTAAAACACCGATTCCGATCAAAAAGTATCTGATCCAAAGGCGGTTTTTCTGAAGCAAGAATCGGATCCCAAAACAGATATAATAAGCAACGATTAGATCTACTGCTGCCAGAGTAATGTTTAAAAAGAAAATGAGTGCTTCCTTCATGGGGTTATATACTCCTTCCTATAATCCAGTGTAAAGAGAATGCTGACTCTTTTAGAATAACCACTGCTCACCGCTTCCTGCAGATATACACCAAATGGCTGGACAGCCCCAGCAGCTCCCGCTTTTCGCAGACGTGCAGCTGGTAGTCCGCAAAGGCGGCGAAGTCTTCGTCCGTCATGGAGAAGTCCTCCCGGCCCTCGGCAATCTCCAGCACGCTGTCCGCAGCCACGGTTGTGATCTGCTCGACCGGCTTTTCCCGGAACAGGGCTTCGAATTCGCAGACGTCAAAGCCGGTGAAGACCTGCTCCGGAAAGTGCAGCGGCGTGTAATCGCCGTCAAAGTTCAGTCTGATGCCCTGCGCGGTCGGCGCGCGGTCATAGAGGTAATTCGTGCAGATGATGGCGTGCGCGGAAAGGAACGCGGCCAGAATCGCGCCGCCCGGCTTCGTCACGCGGATCGCTTCGTCCAGCGCCCGGTGCTGATCCGCCCTGTCATAAAGGTGATACAGCGGGCCGAAGACCAGCGTCACGTCAAACGTGTCGTTCGCAAAACGGCCGAGGTCCAGCGCGTCGCCCTGAAAGGCGTCGACGCCGGCAAGCCCCTTCGCGTTTTCTTTCAGCCGGTTCAGGTTGCTTTCCACAAGCTCCACCGCCGTGACCCGAAAGCCCTCCTTCGTCAGCGCAACGGAATAGCGCCCCGTGCCCGCGCCGATTTCCAGCACGCGGCAGCCGGGGGTCAGGAACTTGTGAATATACGTCATTGTGACGAGGTATTCCAGCTGTCCCTGCCGGCTTTTACGCAGGCGGTCGTCCTCGTTGAATTGCGCATAAAGGTCGTTCAGCATCTCTTTGCGGTTCATGATGGTGTCTCCTGTCGTCGGGCGAGCGTCATCGCCAGTTCGTTCTCGTCTTCGTCCGCTTCTCCCGTTGCCCGGAAGCCGCGGCTCTCATAGAGCTTTTTTGCAATGGGGTTGTCTTTGTTGCAGGTCAGAGCGACCCGGTCGGCGTCGCCGAACGGCCTGGTGCGGATATAATCGAGCACCCGGTCAAGCGCCGCGCCGCCGTAGCCGCGGCCCTGCGCGCTTTCGTCGATCATCATGTGCCAGACGTCGTATTCCGGCACATCGTAGTCATAGATTACCATGACGTAGCCGACCATTGTTTCACCGGCATAGATGCCGAACGGCTGGCACTGCGTTCTGTAGACGTACGCCTGCGCAAGGCTCCGGATCGGGTGGGAGACGAACTTCTCCTGCCCCGGGGCCAGTTTCAGGTTGAACGCGTCGATGAAGTTGTCTTCGGTAATGGGCTTGAGTGTGACCATGCAGTGTCCTCCGGGTGATTGTTCAACTGTTGCGCAAGGCGCAAGCTCAGTTACCTCTTGCGGAAACGGCAGAGACAACAGCTTGGATCGTCTGTTTTCCTTGCCTCAAATCAGTTTATAGAGCTCGTAGCAGTTGTGTCCTTTGGGAACATCTTTGAGTTCGCCTCTGAGCAGATAGCCGTTCTTTTTGAAGAAATCGACATTCCAGTCGCCCGCGCTTGTCATAATCACAGGCATGTCCTTTTCCTTTGCAAATGCTTCCGCTTCCTTCAACAAATACGTGCCCAAACCTTGACGTCTGAGCGGCTCTTCCACAAACAGCGCTTTCACAAAGCCATAGGCGCCTTTGTTCACGTCCGCAATCACGCCTGCCGCAAACTTGCCGTCGTTGTCCGTAAGTTTCTTATAAAAACCAACGGTTTCGTATTTCGGCTCGTAGGCTTCGTCGTATGTGTCAAGGCCGTTTTGTATTATATCCGCATCGTCCTCACTGCCGAAGGAAACCATGTATCGTGTTCCGCTGTTGTTTGTCGGCACATAGTTTGGCGTGTCCTTGTCAAGATACTTGACCAATGAATAATCGATATAGCCGTTTGCCTTTTTCAGAACTGTAAAAACCTCGTAGCCGTGTCTTTCATAAAACGGTCTTGCCATATAGCTGGCGGTGCCGAGCGTCACGACCCGACAGCCCTTTCCTCTTGCAATACGCTCGACCTCGCGGATGATCATAGAGCCGATTCCCTGATGACGATAGCGTTCATCCACCCAAAGCTCTTCAAGCAGAACTCTCGACCAGTGGTATTCGTATGCTTCAGCGATGCATCCGCCGATGATCTCGCCATTTTCGTTCTCAACTTTGAGGACGAATGTTTCTTTGTCCGCGTCCACTTCGCGCGGCACGATCTCATTGATCTTTTCGCCGATATATGCGGCTTCTTCCTTTGTCAGATTTTTGATTTTATAATCCATTTATGCTTCTCCGCAGAACTTAATTTGCTCATCGCCCTCAACCTTTTTTCAGACAGTCCGCATTCCTTGGCTCATACGGCACTGAAATGAAATCTTTCCTTTGGCGGTACAGGCAGCATACTGTCTCCACGTGCGTTGGAGCAGCAGGTCAAATAAAACGGCTTGTATTCGACCCGCTGGTTCATCCCAATGAAGGAATGGGCAATTTTCCGGTATCTGTCGAGGTTGAGACAGTAAGTTGAATATCGACAGGCCGATAAACCGGAATTTGCCGGGTTTATCAAATTGACGCGGAATTCTGATTCTCAGACTTATCTTTATATAGCTTCAATGAAATAATAATACCTGCGAGCATAGGAAGAAAATATGCAACACTTATCAATAATAACTTTATTCCATCTGTACCAATGCCAATCACAGTTAGCAATTGACTGTATATTGAAACTATCGCAACACAAGGAAAAACAAAAATTATTTGCATAACATCAGCTATAAAAGAAATAACCGGTAGCTTTGCATCCATAACAACTCCAAGCAGGAAGGAAATTACCCAACAAAATGCAGGTAAAGAAAAACAAAGCATTGAGGTTTTGAAATAAACACTCTTGCCATATCTCACGGAATGTTTTGCAACCAAAATGCAAGCAATTGCAAAAACAATCGGAAAAGCAAAAATTAACGGTCCGGTTGGATAAAGCTCAATATCTTCAACAAACGATAATCTCCCCGATAACAGATGACCAAATATCCACAGTCCGATACCTGTCAAAACACCTTGAACAATTTGTGTTGATTTTTTTTGTGTGTTCATAAGAGCACCCCACTTAAAAACTTTATTATCAACAAATCCCGATTTGTCAGTTTGTTCCACTGTTTTTCTTTGCCGTTGTGATCGAGGCGACGAGCAGTTTTCTGATCTTACTGCATTGTCCATACATCTCTGTAAATTCCGCATCCGTGAGAATACAGGCCGTATGGAAAATATCAAGCCAGTACTCCGTTTCATAACACTCTTTCAATGCTATCTGAAACTTGTTGATAAAACCCGCTTTACTGGAAGCGTGATTTGCTTCGTGGATGTTCGCGCCGATACTTGTGCCGCTTCGAAGAAGTTGATTGAGGATCGCGGTTGCCTTTTTGCGTTCCCTCAGATTTTCACAAAGCCTGATGATATCAACTGAAAATGCTTTTGACAGTATAACAAGTTGGTTGTCTGCCATAGCTTTTCTCCTTTGAATGAATTGACGCTGCGCGTCATGATTTGCGCTACGCGCATGATTTCTCGCTGCGCTCCGTGAATTGAATTGCGCCTTCATGCCCCGCAGGGCAATTCATGACCGAAGGTCAATTCATGTCCGAAGGACAATTCACGCGCCGTCAGGCGCAATTCATTGTCGGGACAGTCGAACGACTGTCTCGACATGCCCGGTTCTCGGGAATAAGTCAACCCCTTCAATCATTTGCACTTTGTATCCGGCCTCGCACAGCATCGCCGCGTCGCGGGCGCCTGTCGCGTGGTTGCAGGAGATCATGATTATCTTTTCGGGCGACATTTTTATTATATCGGCGATGACCGACGGCGCGCAGCCCTTCCTGGGCGGATCTATCACCACCGCCGCGGGGCTTGTTCCCTCTCCGGCAAGTCGTTGCACCGCCGCGGCCGCGTCGGCGCATATAAATTCGGCGTTCGCAATACCGTTTTTCTCCGCATTGCGGCGCGCGTCCTCGACCGCTTCGGGTATTATTTCGACGCCGACCAGCCGGTCCGCCCGCGAGGCGAGCGACAGTCCGACGGTGCCGATTCCGCAGTAGAGATCGACCAGCGTCCCGCGGCATTCGCCGAGCATTTCTCCGGCAATACCGTAAAGCAGTTCGGCTCCGTCTCGGTTTACTTGATAAAAAGAGAGCGGAGATATTTCGAAATCGAGTCCGCATAGACGGTCGGTGATCCTGTCGGGGCCGAAAAGCGTCACGACCCGGTCGCCGAGAATAACGTTTCCCGGCTTTTTGTTTATGATGACCGAGACCGACGTCGTTTCGGGCAGCGCTTTTCTCACCGCGGACACGAAATCCTCCGCGCCGGGAAGACGGTCTCCGTTGATTATCAGAGAAACCGATATCTGCCCCGTCGCTCTCGCGTCGCGGATATATAGATGTCTGACAAGCCCGCCTTTTCCGTCCTCATAAGCGCAAAGGCCACGCGAGTTGCAGAAATCCTCGGCGGCGCGTATGACCCGGGAGTGAAATTCCGGAACGAGCATGCATCCCGGGCAGGGGACGACCCGGTGAGATCGCGGCGCGTAAAGACCGAAAATCAGCTTCCCTTCCCGATCGGTCCCCGCCGGATACTCGGCCTTGTTGCGGTAGCGGTCGGGAGAGCCCGGAGCGTGCACGGTGACCTTTTCGATATCGAACCCGCCGATGCGGCGGAAGCTCTCGGCGATCCATCCGCCTTTTATCTTTAGTTCGTAATCGTAACCGATATGCCGCAGGGCGCATCCGCCGCACTTTCCGAAGGCAGGACAGCCGGGATCGGTCCTGTGCGGAGAGGGCGTAATTATCCGGTCCGCCTTTGCATATCCGTAAGAGCGGCCTTCTTTGAGTACGGTGCACTCCGCGACGTCTCCCGGAGCAGTTCCGGGAACGAAAAGCACGTATCCGTCGGGCGCTCTTCCAACGCCCGAGCCGTCCGGGGTGATATCGTCAATGACAAGTTTGATCTTTTCGTTTTTCGAATGCATCTTTTATACAGGTGAGTTAATAAGTCCGTTCATAAAATCGAGCACACGCTGCTTTTCGTCAGGATCGGTTATCGGCGCGGGCTGGAAGTTGTTGCGCACGTCGGTGTAGACGTAGCAGGGGATGATCACGTCTTCCTTCCCGAGTATAACGCCGTTTTCCCCGACCGTCAGACGCAGCTGATAGATGACCGTGCGGTTTTCGCAGGTGATCATACCGCCGTAACAGAAGTTCCCGAGCGAATATACTATCGTGACCCCGTTGTAAACCTCCTTCGGCTGCAGAACGTGGGCGTGATTGCCGATAACGAGGTCCGCGCCCGCGTCGACGATG
>JAEEGI010002508.1_pt1 | contig 44979 bp, 24 predicted proteins | sample 8958751 | NCBI WGS metagenome assembly JAEEGI01 (sample SAMN16246545, study PRJNA631951) | gut metagenome | biome: gut microbiome; feature: rumen; material: KS-attached | host: Bos | place: Iran: Karaj | collected 2018-10
GATAATGTTACTTCTGCTTGACCTTTGGATATAGTCCAGTCATTAGTAGTTAGTTGGATATAATCTTGCCCTTCTTGTCCCAACGAGGAATAATAATCCAACTTCGTTTTTTCGGAACAATTTACGGTATAACCAGCTCTCGTTAAATCTGTGTAAGTGTTAAATATGTTTTTTATATTTTCTACATTGATAGTAGTTTCCCCATTCTCATCAAAAGGATATACGGTAAGACATGTCTTTTTTCCGTTTATATCTTTGCTTACAATCCAAGCATCCGGATTTTTAGTGTCTTGAACAATTGCATAACCGTCTTTTTTTAACTGTTCTTTTGCATTGTCGAAATCACTTGTTGTTTGCTCGTTGTTATTGTTAAAATATTTTTCCAGTAACTTTTCCTTTTCTTCAGCACTAACATTGTTATTTATATTAACAGGATAATTTGTTTGTTGGTATTCCGGTAAAGCTGTTTTTCCGGCAGAGTTTGTTTCGGCAAAAACGGTTAGTGTATTGGTAAGTAAAAATGAAATTATAACAGCAAATAGTTTTATAAAATTTTTTTTATTCATACAGCTATTTACCCCACAAATAAATAAGCGTTATACACCCATATTTATTATAGTACATTATACTGATACATGTTGTTAAAAAAATGTAAAATTTTTGTAAATTAATCTTTAACAGAATAAAAAAAAGTGATAGAATATACAAAATACAAGAAAGGAATCTGCAAATGCAAAATAAAAAATTTAATGTTATATTTGAGAATGACGATGTAATTGTTTTAAATAAAGCCCCCGAGATTTTTGTTTTAGACAATGAAGAAACGAAAAACAAAACAGTAGCAGATATATTAAAAGAATCTTTAAAACAAAAAATTTTTCCTTTAACATCTCTTGATTACGAGGCAAGCGGAATTGTTATTTTTGCAAAAAATCAAAAAACTCATGATTTTGTTTCGAAACAATTTAAAGAAGAAAAAGTAAGAAAGATATATTATATTTTAGTTAATGGCATTATGGACAACGAAGAAGGTGAAATAAATAAAAAACTTTTAGTTAACGAACAAACAACTTCAGTTAACGATAAAGGTGTAAAATCTGTAACAAAATATAAAGTTGTTGAGCAATTTAAAAATTTTGCGTTTGTTGAAGTTTATCCCCTAACAACAAGAAAAAATCAAATAAGAGCACATTTTTGGTCAATCGGAAATACTCTCGCTATAGATAAAGTTTATGGCAGTGAAGATTTTATTTTGCTTTCAAATTTAAAAAGAAGATATAAAGGTATTACAAAAGAAAAACCATTATTAAAAAGGTTACCTATGCATTTGCATCAAATGGAACTTTTGTTACCTGGAAACAAAGAAAAAAGTGTTTTTGTTGCAGACATACCGAAAGATATTCAACTCACATTAAAACAATTAAGAAAATATAATAAAAGAGGTTAGTGTATGTCCGGGAAAGTTTACTTTTTACCTTGGAATAAGAAAAATGAGTTTTATAAATTTTTAAAATTCGCAAGAGCTTTCGACCATGTAAAAGCAAGACAGTTTGTTGCAATAAAAATGCATTTCGGTGAAGATGGTAACGAAGGGTATGTTAAACCTGAATACACAAAAGTTTTAACGGACATTGCGAAAGAAAAAACCGCCTTTCCTTTTCTTACAGATGCAAGCACAATTTATGTAGGTAAACGATCCGACGCATATCATCATTTATTATTGGCAAATAAACATGGCTTTAATATAGATAATTGCGGTTGCCCGGTGATTATTTCCGATGGTTTAAGAGGAAATGCTGCAGCCGAAGTAGAAATAAACAAAAAGCATTTTAAAACAGTTTCTGTTGCAAGAGATATTTATTACACGGATTCTTTTATATTTTTAAATCATTTTAAAGGGCATGAAATTGCCGGATTTGGCGGAGCATTAAAAAACATAGGTATGGGATGCGGAAGTAAGGCAGGAAAGTATGCTATGCATCATAATACAAATCCGGAAGTTGACACAACAAACTGTATAGGTTGCGGAAATTGTGTAAAATGGTGCCCGCCTAAAGCATTGGAGCTTAAAAATAAAAAAATTACATTTAATAAAGAAAAGTGTATAGGTTGCGGAGAATGCACTATAAGTTGTCCTAAAGGAGTATTTGAGCTTTCTTGGGATGACAGCTTAAAAAATGTGCAAGAGAAAATCGTTGAAGTCTGTTATGGTGTATTAAAGAATAAAAAAAGTTTCAGTATAAGTTTTTTAAATCATATAACTAAATACTGTGACTGTAATACAAGAAGAGATAAAGTATTACTTGACGATATAGGAATTGTTGCCGGTGCTGATCCTGTTGCCGTAGACAAAGCAAGCATAGATATTGTAAATAAAATTTACGGTAAAGATTTTATAAAACATCTTTATCCCGATATAGACTATATGGTTCAATTAAACTATGCACAAGAATTGGGTATCGGCTCTAAGGAATATACTCTAATCCAATATTAGTTTTGCTTTGAACGAATGTTAAACCTTTCAAATATTTTTTAACAGCAAAAAGTTGAGTTGTCTTATGCGGCTGACAACAAATCTCTTATTTTATCAATGTTAATATCTGTGATAAGCGTTTTTGCTCTCGGCATACGTTGTAAGTTCAAATCATACAACAAAGGTATTTCTTTGAAAGATTTTGTTAGCGCTTCTCTTAAGTTGTCGGATATAGCCATTTCTTCAGACTGGTTGTAAGGTGTACCGTCATATATATTTACATTTGTTAATATATTTCCTGCAGGCTTGACTCCATGTTTCTTATAAGTCTTATTTTTTATCTGTTCCAAGATATATTTGTTTATTTCGAATTCTATTTCTTCATCCGATATTTCCGATGATTTGTCATATTCATAAGATAAGCAGGTTATGTCCTTTCCGTTACCTGCTAATATTTTGTTTGCATATACGGTAAAAGGAATGCTCATATTTTTTACCATAATAAACTTTTGTTCTATTATTTTTTCTTGAGAAGAAATTTCTTTGAGCCTGTTTGGAATAATTGCAATTGTGGAAATGCCGTTTAAAAAAGCCGGTTCAATTTCTTCTTTTATTTTTCCTTCCGTAGATGACATTACCAATGTAGTTTCTCTTTTTGTTAAAATTAATAATTTTTTCAGCAAAGGAAAAATGTTTAAAATTGTTGTAAATTTCATATCTCGCCCTAAAACATCGGGAGTATAATCATTGGAAAAGGTTTTCGAATCTCCTTTTAAAAAGCCTCTGTATCTTACACCAAGTAAGGATACTTCTATACCTAATCCTGCTCCGTGAGGTTTTTGGTATCCTGAAGACATTTCTCCGTCTGAACTTAAGATTGTTAAATTTCTATAATATTTATCGGAAACCTTAAATATTTCCGCCTCGGCTCTTTTTATGTCGACTTTATTTATTTTAGATATAGGATTATGGCCTACAACCAATGTGGATATTCCCATTTTATTTAATATTGAGAAGAATCCGCCGAATTTTTCTTTCATTTCCTTTAAATTTGCCGGTTTTATTCTTGTTGTATTATCGGCGTAAACTGCTGTTATCATGGTAAGAGCTTCCCTTATTTCAGATAATTGTTCTTTTTCCGGATTATAATTTCTTACATCTTTGGCAATTTTCCCCAATCCTTTCAATATTGTTTTATTTCTGTACCTTTTGTGTTTATAAACGAATCCTTTTTCTCGAACACCATCTTTATCTTTTTCCACAAAAACACCGGATTCATCTACATATCCGATGGAAACCTCTCCGTTATCATCTACCGGAAGAAGTGAATGCATATAACAGTTCCCGAAATGATCTATTCTGTATAAATAGAAATTTTTACGATAAAATTCTAATAATTCTTTTATATACGGATTATCAAAATATGTTGCGGGAGTAACAAAAGGCATTTTTTCGGACATTTTTTTGTTTCTTCTCTCTATTTTTTTGTTTAGTTGATTTAAGAATCCGTTTTCTCCACCGCCCCAATTATTATGAAATACCCAATCCAAAGCATTCCATTCCGTGCTTTCATAATTTCTATACATTATTGAATCGATTACAAGCCATCCCCAGTCCCCGGTTGAATATTTTTTATCCAATATATCTTGTTGTTCCGTTATTATTGAATTTATTTCATATTGTAACCTATTCCAATAATTCGTGTATTGAGGATAATTAATCTTTAATTCTGTCAATTCATCGTTTCTGTCTTTCCACCAATTTATAGACATTTTGTTCACCGCTCTGATACCGGTATAAACAACAACACCTACATTTCTTCCAAAGAATTTCTTATGGAAGTTTATGAATTTCGGATCTGAAAATAAATCTTTTATATGTTGTTCCGTATTATCCGAATTGAGCACGATAGACGGTTCGTTTAAAACATCTTTTCCTTTAGAATCTAATTTAAAAAGCTTAGAATCTGTCTTATGATTAGGATCAAAAGTTATTGTGAAAAACTCCTGTAATTCCTGTTCCTTTGTTATACCATTTTTATTTGTGTATTTTGTCCATTCTTTTTGAACACTATCAGCATATTGCATATATTCATAAAGTTTTTCTGCCCAGAAATTTTTACTCTTTGCATTTTCTCTTCTTATTTTCCTCTCCATTACTTCTTCATCATCTTTCGGTTCTCTGTTGTCTTCCGCTCCGTAAGTTCTCATAGCTTTAAGAAGATTCAAAACTTTTATATTCTTTTTTGTTCCTTTGTCATAGACTTCAACGGTATAATCCTCATAAATACCTTTATAATCTTCATAAAAAGGGAGATGTAATCCCAACAAATTCATGAAAGCATATATATCATGGTTTCCCATAATATATCTTAATTTTTCGGTTTTTGATATTTGATTTAATAATTCAAAAGTTTCAAACTGTTTATCTCCTCTGTCAAGCATATCTCCCAAAATATAAATGTTTTTCTTAATAGTTTTTATTCTTGAGATTATATCCCTGTTAAGTTTTTTTTCTGTTTCTTCTATTTTATCAAGTTCTTCATCGGTTAAATTTCTTTCTTTTCCCTGCTTGATTAAATCTGCTTCATTAAATGTTCTCATAATTTCATTTATATTATAAGTAGGATCCAACATCTTGATAAGAATTTCCGAAAATCTGTTATATCCTCCGTGCATATCGGATAAAATAATATTTGAATGTGAAGTTTTATTAAGCAGTATTTTATACAGTGTCAATATTTTTGAAAAAAAACCGAAAGAAGATTCTTTTCCTACGAAGCTGAATATTCTCTTTTTGAAACTATCTTCTTCTTCATCTTCTGTCTTTACTTTTAATATCTCTCTAAGTTGTTCAATAGATATTCTTTCATATCCATTTATAAAGTTACCGGTTGAGAAAGTATCGTTTATAACGGTTATTGCGTATTCTATTTCCTCATCAAATTTTTTATATCTGTCCATAAAGTCTGCTCCTAACGGATGATAAGTTGCTAAAGCATTTTTTATTTTATCCTGATAGTTATACACGAATTTGATTAGAGCATGTTGATCTTCAAAAGCCAATTTTGCGAATTCTTTACCACCGGTTGTAAGGTAGAAATTTGGATGCCTTCTGTAAAATTGTCTCATTAAATCGTTTATTGCATCTCCTCCGTCAGCTTCTAAATATAACCCTTTTTTTATTAGTGATTGTCTGTCGGATGCTTTAAGTTCTTTGTTTAAGAACCTTTCTTTTCGTTTTAACCAAACTTCCAATACTCTGCCGAAATCAAGTGTTGCCGTAAGTCCGTCGGCATCATGAAGTAAACAAGCTTCATAACAGTAATTAGGGTTACTTTTATCGTGAGCAGGTCTTAAGGCCTTTTCTTTGCTTTTCTGAGCAGATTTTGATGACGTTTCTTTGTTATTGTCTTCCAAAGGTTCTTTATATTTTTTATGGTTCCTTCCTACCACACAAATTTTATCTATTTCTTTTTCGCTTAATGTTGAACCTTTTGTTAAAATTGTTCTTGCATATACTGCGGAATTTGTTTCATGGTTTTGTCTGAAAAAAGTACAACTTATATCATGTAATAATGATGAATAAATTAGAGTTTTCATATCTACTTTTTGATTGAAATCAAGAGACATAATGTCCATTGCGACAGATAGAACTTCCATGGAATGATCTAATGCATGTTCGGCAACTACAGTATTGTTGTCGTAGAAAGATTCAAACATCCATGTAGGCATAACTTTATACATAGCATTAAGACATGAGTTGAAGTGTGTTATAAAATTATTCAATTTTATAATTTTTATTTTTTCTTTTTCCGACAGATGTTCAAAATCCTTAAATTCTTTTATATCCAAAATATCTTCAAGTTCTTTTAGTTTGTCGTGCCCTAAATCCGGTATATTTTTTAAAAGTTCCAAATCATCTTTATCGATTTTATTTTTTGTATAGAAAAGATTTAAAATACCTGCGTATTTTGAATATAAATCTGCTTGTTTTGATTTAACTTCTTTTATTCTTTTTTCTTTTTTCTTGCGCGCTTCTTCCTCTTCTTTAGTATTTCCTTTCCCTTCAATTCTTTTTTCTAAAAACTCTTCTGCCGTGCTGAATTTATTAGGATTAGAATCAATCAATTCGCTAAAAAAGTCTTCTTGTTTTTTTCTTGATATAGCAAAGGAGTTTTCATCATTGTCACTTGGGCTTAAAAGTTCTTCCATATGTACAAGTTCGGCATATTTTCTTCCTTTTTCTAAAAGGTTTTTTTTGTTTACTACACTTATTAATTCTTCAATAAAGTATTTATAATGTGCCAATTTCTTTAGGAAACGACTTTTATCCGCAAATAAACAGACTCTCTGTCCTTTTGCATTGGTTTTAAAAAAAGCATTGTTTATACGGTTTTTTATTTTTGCTACTTCTTTATCTGTCAGAATTTGATCCGTATCTTTGCTATAATCATGTCTTGCTACAAAATCAATAATATATTTTATATCGTTATACATCATTAAGTTTTCAAAATTACGATAATCTTCTGAAGATAATTTTCCTTTTAATTCATGAGCAATTTCATGAATGATACCGGTTTTCAACAATGCTTCTTTTATTGTGTTATCTTCCACTTCAAAAATTGCTCTGTTTACACCTATAAAACCATTATTAAGATGATCTTCAAACAAATTTGTTGACTTATCTAAAAAGCCAATAAATAAAGTGCCTTTGAAATCCGCTTTAGATCCGCCAACTCTTTTTATTGAATCTTTCAATATCTCTTTTATACTTTCTTCGGTTAGATATTCTTCCAATCCCTTTTCTACAAATACGGTTACTTTTTTATTTGCAAAAGATTTAAACTCCGCTTTGTTTTTCATGTAATCGAAAAAAGGATCTTTATCAAAATCTATATCGTATCTTGAAACATTGTTTTTTACAGGTTTTGTATCTATATATGACATCAACAGCCCGTAAGCTAAATTGTATGCTTTTATTGCGCTGAAAAACATGGATAAATTAAAAAATAAGCTCTTCCTGTTTCCTAATCTTTTTGAAAAGAAACTTGACGAATATTCTAAATGGGGATTCAATTTCATTGATGTTGCTTGGTATATACCGAAATGTTTTCTAAGTAAACTTAAGAGTTTTTCTATTAATTGCTTCTTTTCTTGCTTTTCTGTATAGTTGTTGTAATTTACCGAAGCATTTTCCCAGATGATTTGTCCGTTTTCTACTTTGAATTTCAGTTCTTGTCCGTCTATATCTATGATGAAAGCGGAGTTAGTTCTTTTTATAGATATAGGTATATTCCCGAACAAAGGGCTTATGGTTTCTTCACTTTCCCCTATTATGGATAAAAGTTTCCTTTCTGTTTCTTCTGGAGAATAGTTGTTTCCGGATGTCAATGCATTTACTAAAGATTCGAAAAATACGGAAATAGTTGCAGCTTGCAGCAAACCAGTATTTGCCAACATTATTTTGATGGGAGCTAAAGCCGATCTGTTTGTAGATGATACTATTTCATTATAAAAAGTATTTGTTGTTTGCCCGCTTATACTTGGAGTTATAAATAAATATGAAATGTTTTTATCTTTTAAATATTGCGAAATTGAGTTGTGAAATCCGCCTGCTATAACGATAGTAAGTTTTTTCTTGTTTTCTTTTTCTTTTAAAGACTTTGTTATGTTATCAACAAATATTTTATTTCTGTCTATATTTGTTTGGTGATATTCAAAAAGTAAATCATCGAGTAATAAATCTTCATAATCATAATAATCTTGAGCAAGATAAGTCGGTAATAAATTTATGTATCTTTCATAATTATTTATGAAAAAATTATAATCTTCATCGGATATTGATAAAGACAAGAAATTCTTAAACAATTGAGTCATCTTTACAATAAAAAGATTTTGTTGCATTTTATTATCGGACATTGATGATAAATAGTTGTTAAAAATTTTGTTTTGTTGAGATATTAAAGAAACTAAATTTAATTTTGATTTTTCATTTGTGTATTTTAAAAATAAATACAGCTCATTATATTTGTTTATGTCTTTTTCTTGAGATGTTATTTTATTGTACAAATCATTATAATATTCCGTTAAATTTTCTTTTTTCGAAAGGTTTATTAACGAATGATATTCGTTAATATCTAAATTATGTTTTAAATCCTCAATGAAAGCGGAGTATTCTGCTTTTAATTTCCTTTTATTTATTGCACTTATATTATTATAAATCGATATATATTTGTGTAAGGCATCATAATTAATAATAGGTTGATTTATTTCTTTGAGTGTTTTTTTGTCCGATAAATCCGAACTTATAATTTTTTTCAAGTTTTTTATATTGTCTATCTTTGAAAATAAATTGTTTTCAAACTCAACGAATGTTTCTGTAATATATTGGTTGTCTTCTAAAATTTGGGCGTTTCTTTTTATATTGTTAATATATAACGACCAATTTTCAAGACCGCAAATTTTTGCATTTGTATTATTTTTAATTAAAAAATATTCCGGACCGGTCAAAGCATTGCTTTTTAATAATGCATCTGCAACATTATATTTTTTTAATTCCTGTAATACGGAAATATCTGCTTGCCCCTCAGGTATGCCTTCAAGAAGAATTGTATCTATTCCGTATTTGGTATCCAGCTCTTCAATAATTTCAGATATGTTCTTCTGAACGGAAGGATTCCCGTGTAAATCTTGTATGAAAACAACTAAATCATTCTTGATTATCGGAGAAACAAAATAATCTGTTATCATTGCAATATCGGAATTTAAAATTTTTTGTTCCTGCATTAGCGGCAACACAGGTTGAATTTGAGCGGCAGCATATACATAATCGTTTATTACAAAAGAATTTAAAACAAATACAGAAATAACTATTGATAACAGTTTTTTTATAAAGCGGCATTTTTTCATTTTGTTCCCCTCAATTTATATTATTAATATTATTAAATTTTTTTTCAAAATACTTTTCTTTTTCTTCAAAGATTTCGGTATTTTCCATAAGCTCGTTATACAACACTTCCAAATTTTCTTTTAATTGTTTACTTTGTTTTGGGCCTTCTGCCATGAAATTTAGGTCGTTTTCTTCACAAGCTTTAATAAGAAGTTTTGTTATGTTTTCTATTTCAAGTTCTTTTTCTTGAATTTCTTTTTCCAATTCTTTAATTTTTAATTCCAAAGGTTTCAATGCTTTGGATTTTTCCTGAATTAGTTTTGCCCTGATTTTTTTTACTTCTTCTTTCGTGTATAGTTTTTTTTCAGTATTTTTATTTGTTGCTTTTAATTCAGAGCTTTCGTCTTCCCAACCGCATCTTTCCAAGAAATCCGCATATGTACCGTCGAATAAAGATACTTTATTTCTGTCGAAAATTATAAGTTTTTGTGCTACGGCATGTAATAGTTCTTCATTATGTGTTACTATTATAATCGATCCTGAAAATTCGTTAATTGCATCTATTAACGATTCCGTAGATTCTAAATCCAAATGGTTTGTCGGCTCATCAAGAAGTAATAAATGTGCGGGTTTAGCCAAAATTTTTCCCAACAAAACTCTGCTTTTTTCTCCACCGGAAAGAACTTTTATTCTTTTCATCATATCGTTTCCGCCGAACATCATGGCTCCGCATATATTTCTTGCATTTTGCGGTAATTTTGTATTCGCGGATAATATGGAATCATAAATTGTATCTTCGTCGTTTAACTGTGCAACATCAGACTGAACAAAATATCCTATTTCAAGTTCCGGATGTTTTTTTATATTGCCGGATATCGGAGTTAATCTCCCTGCCAACAATTTTAATAAAGTCGATTTCCCCTTACCGTTTTTCCCTATTACGCAAATTCTTTCCTTCTTTAGAACATCAAAATTCAAATTGTCAATTAATATATCATCATCTTTATATCCGAATTTAAGAGAATATGTGCTAAGCATTTTATTTGCAGGAAAAGCCAAATCACTGAAAGAAAAATCCAAAGTTTCCAATTCCGTGAGTTGTTTTAAATCATCTTGTTTTTCTAAAGTTTTTATTCTTGACTGAACCATACCGGCAAGTCTTGCTTTCGCTCTAAATCTTCTTATAAAAAGTTCGGTTCTTTTTCTTCTTTTTTCTATGTTTATCCTTGTTTTTTCATAAATTTCTTCTTCTTTTGCTATTTGCTCATATAACTTTTCCGTCGTTCCCTCTACTTTCCTTGCTTTGTTTCTATGAATTGCAACTGTATGAGTAACAACTTGATCCATAAAAGATCTGTCGTGAGTTATAAGTATAAGTTCTCCTTTTAATGTTTTAAGAAAGTTTATTAACCATCTTATTGCAACAATATCAAGATAGTTGTTGGGTTCATCCAATAACAACATATCGACATCCGAGAGTAATATTTTGGCTAAATTTAATCTTATTTTGTATCCCCCGGAAAAAACGGCAGGTTCCTTATTTAAATCTTCTTTTGTAAAACCTAAACCGAATAAAACTTTTTCCGCTTTCCAACTGTTGTCAGTTTCTTCTTTAGGCAATACCGATGCAACTTCTTCAATTATTGTTTTATATTTAAAATCCAAATGTTGTTTTAAATATCCTATTTTATAGTTTTTAGGGATTTGTATTTCTCCTGAGTCATATTCCGCTTCTCCGGTAATCATTTTAAGTAATGTCGTCTTTCCGTAACCGTTTCTTCCGACTAAACCTATCTTTTCGCCTTTTCCCACACTAAAAGAGAGATTGTCGAATAATACTCTTGTTCCGTAAGATTTTGATAAGTTGTTAATAGTAATCATAATATTCCCAATTTTAATAATACTATGCTGCTGCCAACATTTGTCTGTAGTCAATAGTATTAATTTGTTTATTCTCAATTTTATCAATTCTTCTTTCTTGCATAAAGAGAATAATTTCTATTATTGTATTGACAGCAACGGCATCTCCATCTATTGCCTTTGTATACAATTCGTTTATTTTATTCATACTGTTTGACAATTTTAAATCTTCCAATATATCACTATAAGTTTCTTTGCTCTCTTTTATCGTATTGGTTTTCGAATAATGTATCAATAACATTTGTCCTAATAATCTTTCCATTTTTTTATCTGTGATAATTTCAATATTTTGTTCTTGTAATTTTATTTTTGTTAATATTCTTTGTTTTATTATATTTAAAAATATTTTTTTGTTTTCATCTGTTATCTTTGTGTCTTCCAAAATAACAGAAATAATATTGTTATCTGAAATGTTTAAGTTTGATATAAAATTAATAATATCGGAATTCAACATTTTTTCTATTTCGGTTTCGTTTATATTCGGCAGTTGTGATAAGTTTATGTTGTAAGCAAACTCTTTAAGATCATTGCTTTTTATATTTGTAAAACCGAGTCTGATTTTTATTTTTCCTAATAAGGCATCAAAGGCATTATAAGTGTCTAAAATATTATTTTGCATTGAGAATAAATTTTGTAATACTTTCAAATTTATTAACAATGGAGTTTTTGAATAAATAATTTTTTTCTCCAATTCTTTAATTTGTATGTTTTCCGGTATTTTTTCTATTTCATTTTCTTCTTGTGAGAAATAGTCATATATTACAGAATCTTTTATTCTGCCGGAAATGCCGAAATTTCTGTAATAATTATCATCAATATTTAATTCGGATATTATATAAATTTCAATACCTTTTTCTCTTAAAGTTATAAGCTCTTGAAGAATATCTTTATTTTCTTGTTCAAATTTGTTTTTTAGATATTCAAATTGTTTTTCCGAAATAACTTTTTTTACGGAACCGTTACTAAGTGCTTGATATAAATTATTATCGGATATATCTGCTAACGAAACCATCATCTTTTGAGAGAAAACTACACCGAAAACTCTTATTATTTCGGCAAAGCTTGAAGTAAAATTAGCTGTGTTACTTGTTAATATATTATTTTCTATGTATGTATCTTTGCTGTCTGAGTCAACTATTAATGCCGCTTCTATATTTATCTCTATATTGTTTCTCAGATTTAATACCTTTTTTATTTGGCGTTTTAGTTTTCTGCTATTATTTATTGTTTTTATAATGTGTTTAGTGTCTAAACCATCAGCAACAAAAATAAGACTGTTCTTATCTTTAACTTGCCAAATGATTTTCCCTTCCGCTTTAAGCCCGGTGTTTATTAAATCTTGCTTATTGAATTTAGAAATATCATTCGTTACAAATATCTGTAAAGTTTTTGCTTTTATATCTGTTAAACTTAAAGGATATGTTTGTTGTCTTGTGTTGTCTTGTGTGGAATATATAATCTTTATTTTTTCTTCACCTTGCATTAAAATACTTGAAATCTTATCTTTTAACGAATTTATCAAAAACGGATTTAGTATTATATTTGATATTACTAAAGCAAAAGTTATTATGAAAGGAATAAATGTATTTTGAAAATTTAATATGCTTGAAGGCATTAGAATAAATTTGATAACAAAAGGGACAATATATATAAAGACTGATCGATATATTTTAAAAATGTTTTTTATTTTTGCTAATGCTTCTTTTAAAGTATAAGTGTCATTATCCACATTTGTTGCATTAAAAGTAATTTTATTTGGATTATGTAAAAAGTTTATAACCGAGTTTAACATAACATGAGAAAAAGATATAAATGTCGAGACAATAATAACTACATCTCTGAATATGTTTTTTAATGTTGCCGTTTTGTTATTTTTTTCTTGTTCAGACAATAAATTTGTTTTATCATAAATTTTATATAAAGCAACAATTAACGGTATTGCTCCTAATACCAAGATCATTAAGTTGGATGTTCCGCTGTTTAAAAACAATCCTTTTATAATTGCTGCAGGAATTATTGATATTATATTAACATAAGATAAAGGATAAACAAAAAAATGAATTTTTTGATACCATTTTATGTCTTTTGATAAAAGAAATTCTTTCATCCAATCGGTTAATATTCCACTCTTTTTCTCTTTCGGATTTTTTAAAATGTTTTTGTTAAATATTAATTCTAAAAGACCAAAAGTATATCTGGCAATTTTAGAGGTTTCTTCTATAAAAGAGCGGCTAACAATTTCTGTAAACTCATATCCTTTAAAATTCAAATATTGTCCATGATATCCTCTTGATGAAAAAAGAGTAGATATATAATAATCTTCCGATACTCTGTCTTCCGGCCAAAATCCGACTTCTTCCAACGCTGATTTTCTTATAAATCCGTTATGACCAACAAAAGGGACAATGCCTCCGGTTAATGCATTTGAAGGATATATATATTGGTACAAGAAAGCAGTAAATGCAGCAATAGTCTTAGAAAAATAATTATCTTCGCGATTTGACGGGACAGTAACATTTTCAGTATAAGCCAGTTTATTATCTTTTATAAATTTTGGAATTGATACGGATACAATATCTTCGTGAAGGCCGCTGTCTTTATCTAATAGTAAAATAACATCATAAACTTCTAAATCTTCTCCTTCGTAGTATGTCCCGTCGTCAACAGAAATATTTTTCTTTATTTTTTCTATTGTCCTGTAAGTATGATTTAAGTTGCTTGCTTTTTTAAACAAACCGGCTCTGTTTTCTTTAGGCCTTGCTATGAAAGAAATATTATTTTCTCTATAGAATATTATTCTTTCAACGGCTTGCTTTTCTTTGACGGATAGTTCATCAAAAGGTTTAGATAGTATTTCTTTTATATGTTCTTGAGAAATATTTCCATCAAGTAATACCGCTAATCCGTCGTCCGATACTAAAACATTTGATTTTGCCCCGAATTTTCTTCCCTTATAATTTTCTGCAGCTTTTAAACTTTGTTTTATTGTTTCAAAAATAACTTCATTAGATTCTGTATATACCGGAATTTGTATTGTAACATCCATTGTTCCTTGAGAATAATCGTAATTTTCTTCAGGAATATTTGAGAAATATTTCGATTCATAGTATTGTTCACCAAAAATTCTTTTTTGATAAGATTTTTTAAAAAAAGACCATAATAGCATTAAACTGCTGTTTATTGGGAATATTAAGGAAATAAAATGTATAAATGTTATTGCCGGCGAAGCTGTTGATAATGCTGCCAACACAATATTAATAGCAAATGTAAGTATTAAAATAGTTGCAATATCGTTGTCTTCTTTGGTCTTGTTGTTTACTTCCTCGATGTTTCTTTGAGTATCTGTTGATAAGTTTTTTTTATCCAATTTATAATGTATAAATGCAGACAATAAACTTGATAATATCGGCAATATTATTACTGATGTCGGGCAAACTATATGTATAAGTATTGCAAACAAATAGGGTAAAGATAACATAATAGTTTGTTTTCCTATATAAAACAGATATTTATTTGTTTCTTTGTTTTTTAAATGTTTTATAAAATCTTGTCTGATATCTTTATTTAAAACAATATTTTTTAGTTGATTAAAATATACGAAAAAAGAAATTGTTTTGTTCGGGGTTTTTGTATGAATATAATTTGTTATTGAATGTGCATAAACGAACAAGAATTGTGCCAACATAAAAACAGGGATTCCTATTAAGGGATTTATTATTGATATTGCCATAGGAATAATTCTAAATAATTCTTCAATTAATACCTGTTTTAAAGTTGCTTTGTTTGTTAATGATAGCAACGGTTTCGGACTTATCTTATTCAACAACATATGTTGAACTTCCGGAAGAAAAGTGGAATAGATTTCCGGTTGTATGCCATCAATATCTTGCTCATTAAATTCTGATTGTTCTATGTCAATAATAACTCCATCTGCCAAATAAATATCGTGTTTGAACAATTGTAAAGATAAGTTCTTAAAAATCGAATATGTTTCCGGAATAAAAATTGATTGGAATCCTTTAGCAGGTAAAAAGTCCGGAATTGCATCAAATATGGAGCTTATACTGTTGTTTATTAAGAAAGAAACTTCTTTTTCTTCTTTAGTATTGTTGTTTTGTAAGTCTATTTCAATTTCTTGTCCGTTTTCGAATTTTAATGCATATACACCATTTTTAATTTTTGAAACTTTTATTTTGTTGCTTAACAATTGTTCTAATTTTGTAATATCTTTATCACCGTATATTTGCAAAGCAACTCGTGCCAATAATGTTTGTTGTTCAATTTCTGTTGCGGATGCTGCCATTCTCAAGGCTAAAGCCTGAGACATAACTTCGTTTTGAATTTTTATATTTTTTTCATATTGTAATTTTGCATCTTTTGTATTTTCCGTTATAGCAGGTGTTATTGTTATTATATTTACACCTTGTTTTAAAAGAAAATCTTTTAATTCTTCACTGTGAAAACCACCGGCCACAACAACCAATATTTTGTCCGATTGTTTTAAAGTTGTTATTAAATTTCTGTTCCCGATATTAATGTTTTTTATTTCATCGTTTATGTTTGTTATTATATTAGATATGAATACATCATTTCTTATGTTGTTTGTTTCATAATATAAATTTATTTCATTGAAATCTTTTTCTATATTTTTTATTCTGTTTATACTGCTATATTTGGAGTACAATTCTATAAATTTGTCGTAATTATCTTTATAATATTGCCAATTATAGGCAGTTAAAGAATAATTTAAATATTTTTCAAAATAACTGAAAAAATCGGAGATAAAAGTAATTTCATATTCGGTATCATCATAAGAAAGAGCCATCCTTATTTGTGAAATCAAATGTTCTTCTTCTTTTAAAAGTTTGACCGGATTTAAATCTTCGGATAATTTTAAGTTTTCAAGAAATTTATTTAATTCCGGAAACTGTGTTGCAATATCTATATTAAATTCGGCCGAGTATTTTTTTATAAACTCAGCTAATTTAAAAGTATTAGAAAAAGTATCAGTATAAGAAATCAATTTGTTATATGTGTCATAAGGCAAAGTGTTTTTTAATGTGTAAATTAACGATTGCAGTTGAGACGTAACAACTTTTGGATTTATTTCTGTAGAAGCCGAATAAATATTCAAAAATTTTGAAATGTTAGGATATGAATTTATTAATATAGGGACAACATTGTTATAGTTGTTATTATTGTTGTTTATATTATTTACATATTTGAATAAAAGTTTATAAAATTTTGTTGAAGAAAGTTTCCCTCTTTTATAATCTGCTAAAATTTTTGAAAATCTTTTGTTTCTTTGATTTATGTATTTATTGTTCAGTATAAAAATTTCTTGGTTTACTTGTTTTAAAATATCAGAATAAGTATTTTTTTGGCTTATGATAAAATTAAGCCTTCCTAAATTTTCCTGATGTAAACTTTGTTTATCCAAACCTTTTAAAATCTTTTCTTTCTTATTATGTAATACATAATATTCTGTGCCGGTTATATTGTTATTGTATAATAACTTTTGTATAACATCTTCTTTTATTTTTTCATCTTTTAAATTTGTTATCCAATCGAGATTAATTTTTTCATATCCGCCCTCAGCTAAAATTATATCAATTGGTTTTATATTATTAAGCTCATTTAGTATTTCATTGATGTTTTTTTGAGTTTGTAAATGACAATGTAAATCCTGAATGTTTATAACGGTTATATTGCTTCCTAAATCTTTAAAGCTTGTTACTTTCCCGAAATTTTGTTGAATTAAATTTGATGTTTCAAATAAATTATTTAATTGATTATTTATCGGTTGCTGTGCCGTTAATGCATATAAGTCGGAGTTTATATTTAACAATAAGAACGAAAATATTGTTAATAGTGCACATGCTTTTTTAAAGTTGATGTACTTTATTAAAGTTTTAATTTTGTTCATATATCTCCACACAAAATAAAAATTCTGTCTATTATAAAACATAGACAGAATTATCCTCACTACCAAGTTTTAATGATAAAAAACTTACACTCCCAAAAAGGCGCAACAATCCTATATAACACAGTAAGTAGAATAGTATAATCGGTATAACAAATATTTTTATCGATGAGTTTATAATATTAAATAATAAGTTTTGGTATTCAACAACAGCTCTGATTACTTTTAGTTTTATGTTTGAATATATTAATGCTATAGGAATTTGCTCGAATTTATAAGTGTCGGCAAAAATATACTGAGTTTTGTTTACTGAATTTGCTAATGTTTTAATATCATAACTTACTTTTATACAAATATTAACAAAGTCTTTGGGCATATTTATTAACATATTATATTGCTCTTGGATATCCACAATGTTTGAGCAAGTTAAAGAGTTTTTTTTAACCATAAAAGAATAGAAATTTGTCAAACCGAAAGATATGTTCGACAAGACAATAAAAAATAAGAGAATTACAGAAAAAATTTTAACTCTCAATTAATGCCTCCGTATATATATGATATTCTAATATATACTCATTTATTTTTCAATGTTTTTTCTGTTTTTTATTTGTGAAATTTTTGAAAAAATTTTATATCTTTTTTTATTCAATTATGTTAAAATATTTCTTTAGAATATATTTAGGGAGATCAAATGTCATATTATTATAAACTTTTTTGGATTTTGACGACTATAACTACATTCTTAAGACTTTCTGTTATAGGGAAGCTGGGCTTAACCGTGGATGAAGCTCATTATTGGGTTTATTCTAAATTTTTAGATTTATCTTATTATGACCATCCACCTATGATAGGTTATATAATAAAAGTATTTACCGATATTTTCGGAATAAACGAATTCGCGGTCAGACTTCCTTCCGTTATTATTTTTGTTATAACATCGTGGTTGTTTTTCTTGTGTGTAAAAAAAATATTTAACGAAAGAATTGCTTTTATAGGCATAATATTAATAAATGTCTTGCCGGTGTTTTCTTTTTTAGGCGCGGTTGTCACTATTCCGGATTCTCCTCTTTCACTGTTTTGGATATTGTCTTTTTACTTGTTTATAAACATTATAGAAACAAAAGAAAAAAAATATTGGTATATGTTGGGTATTGCCGTAGGTTTTGCTTTATTATCAAAATATACTGCCGTTATGATATATCCGTCTATTATTTTATTTTTATTATGTTCGAAAGAAAACAGATTTTGGTTTTCAAAAAAAGAGTTGTATCTTTCCATGATAATATCTTTTATAATTTTTTTACCGGTTGTTATTTGGAATATTCAAAACAATTGGGCCAGCTTCGGCTTTCAATTACAACACGGTTTAGGAAATTCTTTACCGAAATTTTCGTTTACTTTGTTCGGAAGATCAATCGGAGCACAAGCCGGATATGTTTCCCCGTTTTTGTTTATATTCTTTTGTTATGTTGCATGTGTTCTTATTAAAGATGCTTTTTTCAAAAAACAAAAAGACGCTTTATATATAGCTTCGTTCTCTTTACCGGTATTAATTTTCTTTAATGCTGTTGCAACATTTAATGAGATATTACCTCATTGGCCGGCTATGGGTTATTTAATTTTAACAATATATGCAGCTTACCTGATTAACAAGTTTTGGGATAACAGCAAATTTAGAAAAATAATTTATTTCTCTTGCGGATTTGCTTTATTTTTGGATTTATTGATTCCGATTCATTGTATGTATAAACTTATTCCGATAGAACCTTTTTTACCTCAGAAAGAGGCCGAAAAAATTGAATATGGTATTTCTAAAGCTGAGATTATAGATGTATCAAACGATTTATACGGATGGAAGGAATTGTCTTCGGAAATAAACAAAATATATGATACTTATCCCAAAGACAAAAAACCGTTTTTATTTACACATAAAAGTTATTTGGCAAGTCAAATATATTTTTATACTCCGAACATAAGAGTTTATTGCTTTAGCAAAAAAATAGATGCTTATGATTTGTGGCAAAGAGATATTTCCGACTTAGAAAAAAAAGATGGTTTGTTTATCACAAGCAATATGTTTGATTTTGATAATCCGGAAAAAGTATATCCTTTTAATAAATTTGAACAACCTATAGAAGTTCCGGTTTACAGAAATAATAAACTTGTTAAAAAATTTTGGATAACAAAGTGCAGTAACTTTGCTCCTGAAAATTTACCTGAAAAATATACGGCAAACATTATAGGTGCCAAAAAAACATTAATGCAAGGTTTGATTGATACCGATCATGCAATATTTAAATTTGTAAATATCGATTTAAAAAATAAATTTTTTGATTCTATAGTATCAAAAATTTCTTTTTTCGATTCAAAAGGTTTTAATCCGAGTTTTATAATAATTGTTATTGTTTCTTTAATTATATTGAGGAAAGAAGAAAAAAATAAATTTTGGATTTTGTTGGCGTTTATTATATGTACCGTAGTAGCGGCAAGCACTATAAATACTTTTATAAAGGGTTTATTTGACAGACCAAGACCGTTAGCTGTTTTTGGTGAAGGAAATATAAACATATTTTATGAAATATTGCATGCAAGATCTTTTCCTTCCGGGCATACACAATTTGCATTTACCGCACTTACGACAATGTTGTTGTTGATTCCAAAATATTGGTATATTTATTTAATACTTGCTTTTGCAACAGGTTTTGAAAGAATGTATGCCGGTTGCCATTTCCCGTTGGATGTTTGTTGCGGCGCGATTGAAGGAATAATAATTTCTTATATAATGGTAAAAATATTTAAGAAAGTTTATAAATTGTAGTTTAAATCTTACAAGAAAAAACGGGAAGAATTTATCTTCCAGTTTTTTTATTATATACATTGTAAATTATAAATTGCCGCTCTAAATGCTCTTCAAGTGTCTTATATCTTTACCGTGAACCATGAATATTACATCTTCGGCAATATTTGTTGCATGGTCTCCTAATCTCTCAAGACTCTTTGCTATAAACATTAAATCTATTGCTCTTATAAGAGTTGTTTGATCGGACGTATTGGTCATGAAAGCCAACAAATCTTTTATAATTATCCTTTTTAACTCATCAACTTCATCGTCTTTTGAGAGAACCGTATCCGCAAGATCGGGATCATTTAAATTAAAAGCTTGTATACTGTCTTTAACCATAGTTGTAACTGCTGTTGCCATCTTAGGAATATCAATTAAGGGTTTTAAATCGGGATATTTTAAAAGTTCTTCCCCTATTTCACAAATATTTACGGCTTCATCTCCCATCCTTTCCAAATCGCTGTTTATTCTCATTGCCGAGGTTATAAATCTTAAATCTGTGCCTACAGGCTGATTTAATGCTATGAGTTTTAAACATGTGTCGTCAACAACTATTTCTGTAAGGTTGGCTTCTCTTTCTCTGTTAAAAACTTCTTTGGACATTGATATATCTCTTTTAACTATCATGTCTACCGAAAATTTTATCATCTGCTGAACTATTTCGGCCATATCAACAAGCCTTTTCTTTAAGTCATTCATTTCCAAATCAAAGTGTCTCATATACCCCCCTATAACTTTAATTTATGATTTACAATTTATAATTTATAAGAACGTATCACAACAATTTATAATTAACGACCTTTCATTATACATTTTACATTATAAATTGTTAAAAAACGGTTAACCATTTTTTAACCGAATCTTCCGGAAACATAGTCATCCGTTTCTTTCTTAGACGGATTTGTGAATATTGTAGAAGTTTCGTCAAATTCTATTAAATTTCCCATAAACATATATGCAGTATCATCAGAAAGTCTTGCTGCCTGTTGCATATTGTGTGTTACTATAACAAGTGTATATTTTTGTTTCATTTCTTGCATTAATTCTTCCAGGTTCGTTGTCGATTTTGGATCTAAAGCAGAACAAGGTTCATCCAATAAAATTATTTGCGGTTTTATTGCTATAACTCTTGCTACACAAAGTCTTTGTTGTTGCTCAAGAGATAAATTTAAAGCGGACATTTTTAAATTGTTCTTTAAGTCGTCCCATAACAAAACATCTTCCAAACTTTCCTGTACTATTTTGGCCGTTTCTTTTGAACTTTTTACCATTCTGTTTATTTCAAGTCCGAAAGCTATATTGTTATAAATAGATAAAGGAAAAGGATTCGGCCTTTGAAAAACCATACCTACTTCCTTTCTAACTCTGTCCACCTGCATATCTTCACCATAGATATTTTTGCCGTTAATAAGAATTTCGCCGGTAATTCTTACCCCGTCAATAGTATCGTTTATTCTGTTTAATGTTCTAAGAAGTGTAGATTTTCCGCAGCCTGAAGGTCCTATTAAAGCGGTTATTCTATTTGCTCTAATATCCATGTTTATATCTTTCAACGCATGAAAATTTGAATAATATAAATTTAAATTTTTAATTTGAATTTTTATTTCGCCTTTTTTCTTTACCATTGTTTATTCCTTAAAACTCAAAAGTTTTTGGTTTTTTTATTGAAGGTTGCCTCTAACGCTCCCATGGTCAACCGAAAATAAAGAAAACTAAAAACATTCACTATCCCTATCCGAATCTTCCCGTAATATAATCTTCCGTCAATTTGTTTTTCGGAGTCAAAAACATATTTTTTGTCTTGTCTATCTCTATAAGTTCGCCCATTAAAAAGAAAGCCGTCCTTGTTCCTACTCTCGAAGCCTGTTTTACATTATTTGTAACTAAAACTATAGTATATTTTTCTTTTAATTTTAACATTGCTTCTTCAACTTTTGCCGTCGATATAGGGTCAAGTCCCGAACACGGCTCATCGAATAAAATCACTTCCGGTTCTATAGCCAATATTCTTGCAATGCATAATCTTTGTTGTTGCCCGCCGGACATTTTTATAGCCGAAGAATCTAATCTGTCTTTTACTTCATCCCACAAAGAAGCATCTCTCAAAGATTGTTCTACAACTTCGTCCATATTCTTTTTATTTTTTAAGCCTAATACTTTTGGAGCATAGGCAATATTATCATAAATCGACATCGGTAACGGTATGGGCATTGCAAATAACATACCTATTCTTGTTCTCAGTTTTTCCGGATTCATTTCAAAAATATTGTCATCGTCAAGAAATGCATCCCCTTTTCTTGAGAAAGCTACATTCATATCGTTCATTCTGTTTAATGTTCTCAAAAAAGATGTCTTCCCGCTGTTGGAAGGCCCTATAATAGAAAGTATTTCGTTTTCCTCGACGGTTAAGTTAAGATTTTTCAATGCTTGCTTTCCGCTATAAAAACAACTTAAATTTTTAACTTTTATTTTATCTACCATTTTCTGATTTTCCTAAAATAAAGTCTTGCAACTATTGCAATCAAACTCATAGACAATACCATTAACAAAAGTACCAATGCCGTTCCGAAAATTATATTCTTTGGCATATTAGGTATTTGTGTTGATATAATATACAAATGGTATGGTAAAGCCATGACTTGATCAAACATTGATTTCGGTAAATGAGGAACATAAAAAGCTGCAGCCGTAAATAGAATCGGTGCTGTTTCTCCCGAGATTCTTGATATACTTAAAATTGCTCCGGTCATAATTCCGGGTAAAGCATTGGGGAGAACCACTCTCCTTATTGTTTGCCATTTGCTTACGCCCAACGACCAACTTGCTTCTCTAAAAGAATAAGGAACACTGCTTAAAGCTCCTCGGGCTGTTGTTATTATTACAGGTAATTCCATTATAGATAATGTTAATGCTCCTGCAAGAATAGATACACCAAATCCAAGCAACATAACAAATATTCCCAAACCGAACAAACCGTAAACTACGGACGGAACTCCGGCCAAATTAACTATTGCAAGTTTTATAATTCTCGTTAAAAGATTATCCTTTGCATATTCGTTAAGATATATTGCCGCACAAACACCTACAGGTAAAGTAACACATATGGCACATGATACTATCGCAAGTGTTCCAAGTATTGCAGGAAGAATTCCACCTGCTCTCATACCGTCTTTAGGCATAGTTGTTAAAAATTCCCAAGACAGAGCAGACCAACCGTTTTTTATAATAATGACAATAACGGTAAGAACAGGAACTATCACAATGATAGTTGATATTACTAACAAGGTGTAAGCTATTTGCTGTGATAATTTAGGACTTAATTTAAAGTTCATTTCTTTTTATTTAAAAACAAATCCGCTATAAAATTTATTAAAAATGTAATTGTAAATAATACTAAACCTATACCGAACAATGCTCTATAATGAAGACCGCCTCTTACGGTTTCTCCCATTTCCGCCGCAATTGTTGCCGTCAATGTTCTAACTGGATCAAATATCGAAGACGGAATTGCCGCTGCATTTCCGGTTACCATAAGAACAGCCATTGTTTCCCCTATAACTCTGCCTATTCCAAGCATCACAGCTGCTATTATTCCGGGCATAGCAGCTTTTAAAACCACTCTTCTTATTGTTTGCCATTTTGTTGCTCCTAAAGCAAAAGCACCTTCTTTATATTGCCAAGGAACAGATCTTATTGCGTCTTCCGATATTGAAACTATTGTCGGCATTGCCATAAACCCCAAGACTATTGAACCTGAAAATGCGGTTAAGCCCGTAGGTATATCTAAAACGGAACGAACTAACGGAACAAGTGTCACCATGCCCACAAACCCGAGCACAACACTGGGAATTGCGGCCATAAGCTCAACAATTGATTTTAAGATATCTCTGATACCTTTCGGAGCAAGTTCCGCAATAAACAATGCCGTCATAATACCGAATGGAACGGCAAGTATTGCTGCTCCGCATGTAACAAGCAGTGAACCTATTATTAAAGAAAAAACTCCGTAAGACGCGGGGTTTGAGGACGGATACCAATATTTCCCGAATATAAAATTAAATACTCCGTATTCTTTAAAGAAAGCAAAACCTTCTTTTAAAAGAAAACCGAATATCAATACAACAAAAACTATTGCTATGATACCGCATAAAAAAATTATTTTTTCTATGATATAATCTGTTATTTTACTGTTCATATTTTTTAATCGGAACAAAAGATGTTTCTACTACAACCTGTTGTCCCTCTTTTGATAATGCATAATCTATAAAATCTTTAGCAACACCTTTAGGTTCACCGTTAGTATATAAATATAACGGTCTTGAAATAGGATATTTCCCGTTCATAACATTTTCTATTGTCGGATAAAAATATTCTATCGAATTTCGTGCGGATACGGAAAGGGCTTTGGTTTGATCGTTCATAAAACCTATTCCGGCATATCCTATGGCATTGGGATTTTGATAAATTTCATCAACTATTGCCTGAGAAGACGGCATAAGTAAAGCTTTAGGAGAAAATTCATCTTTACTGTTGATATCACCTAATCTTATAACAGTTTCCTTAAAGAACATATGTGTTCCGGAATTGCTTTCTCTCGATAATAAAACAATAGGTCTGTCTTCCCCGCCTAAATCTTTCCAATTAGTAATTTTTGCCATGAAAACATCACGGAGTTGATCAATTGAAATATCGTCTATAGGGTTATTTTTGTTAACTAAAACAGCCAAACCGTCGAGACCGACAATAAATTCTTTATAAGTTATATTTTGTTTTTCAGCTAACTTGATTTCGTTTTCTTCGACTTGCCTTGATGCCATTGCAATATCGCAGGTGTTATTTAATAAAGCGGCAAAACCTGTTCCAGTCCCGCCTCCCGTAACACCTACATTTGTTCCGTCATGAATTTGGCTGAATTTCTCTGCCCAAACTTGAACCAAGTTTACTATGGTATCGGAACCTTTTATTTGCATACCGGCATTAACGTTCTTTCCCTGTTGGTTAGAACATGATAGGAGAACACCAAGTATAGCAAGAAATGCAATATGAATTTTAGTCTTGTGCATATTTGTACCTATTCTATTATTTTATGTATCTTTTTTCAACTTAAATACGTCAATTATACATTGTTATATTAGATTTTTGCTGTCGTTATTGCTTTTTGAGCCTGATATTTCCCTTTTTTATCTGCATAGGATGTTTCGCATATTTCGTCGGCACCTAAAAACAAAAGTTGGCCTATGCCTTCATTTGCATATATTTTTACAGGCATGGAACTTATATTTGATATTGCAATTGTGGCATAACCTTCCCACTCCGGTTCAAAAGGAGTTATATTTACCATAATACCGCACCTTGCATAAGTGGATTTACCGAAAGCTATAGTTATAATATCTCTCGGTATTCTGAAATATTCTACAGTCTTTGCCAATACTACTGTTTGCGGTTGTAAAATTATAAAATCTTCAACTTTTACATCCTTAAACAGATTAGGATCTATCTTTTTGGGATCAATAAAAGATCCGTCCGTGTTCTTTTGCATTATTTTAAATTCATTGGAAATTCTAAAATCATATCCGTAAGAAGATGTTCCGTAAGATATTCCTTTTCTTACTTGTTCCGGTTCAAAAGGCTCTATCATTTTTTTCTCTATAGCCATTCTTTTTATCCATTTGTCCGATTTTGCCATTTTGTACTCCTCCGATAATATGTTTATTTGCTGAATACTTTAGGTGTGTCTTTTCCTTTTTTATTCCAATACTCATTAACATCTTTTTTTATTTGATCTAAATTTTCGATATCAACAGAATCTATTTTCCAATCTTTTTTATCTTGTACAGTATTAAGAATTACAACATTTTGTGTATCCCATGAGACTTTATATTTATTTTCTTTTAATTTTTCTATTTTTATATTTTCTATCGGAAAAAAATCTTGAGCATTTAAAAACGGATCATAATCTATGCCTATTATCAGTCCTTCTTCATCGTCGAAAGAATATAAAATATCCAAAGTTTCCAACATGTTCTTTGTACAGTATTTTTTTATCAGGTTTTGTCTGTCTGTTTCTTCAACGGAAGAAGATAAGTATTGATTATAAAAATCGAATATCATGTCCTGTGCATCATTGTTTCTTGCACAAGATGTTGTAATTATTAAGATTGTACAGAATAAAAAAAATTTAGATATTATCTTTAACATTTTTACGTTGGAGATAGGTTACGGCTCGAAATAAACCGTAACCTATTTATTAAAAATACAATTTACAATATTAGAAACATTTTGAATAACCGCAAGATTTACAAACTACACAACCTTCGGCAAATTCCAACATTTCTCCGCATTCTGGACATTGAGGACAAGTCCCTTCCGAATTTCCCATACCCTTTGACTGATAAGTTTTAGGTTCTGTTTTTTTATCGGCTATCGGTTTTACGGAAACAGACTCGGAACTGTCATTAAATAAATTAGGTGTTTCTCTTTCGGAAAGATAAGATTCGAGAGCTTTTGCTATTGCATCCGGACAAGATAAAATCGCTCCGCCTTCGGTAAGTGTCGGAGAAGGACATCTTATGCCTTTTAATTGTTCTATAATTTTTGATGTTTCTACCCTGGATCTTAAAGCCAAAGAAATAAGTCTTGCTATAGCTTCTGATTGTGTTGCTGTACAACCTCCGGATTTTCCTAATTGAGTAAATACTTCAAAAACACCTTCTTTATCCTCATTTATCGTCACATACATTTTTCCGCAACCTGTATGCATCAATAATGTTGATCCCATAACTTTTTTAGGTCTTAATCTTGCTTTTTTTATATCCTGCATTGGAGGCTGAGACTCTTTCTTATCTTTATTTGTATTGGCGGATATTAACACCTGATCTTCTCTTGAACCGTCCCTGTAAACAGTAACACCTTTACAACCTAATTTATAAGATAATATGTATGCTTTACTTACATCTTCTTTTGTCGCATTGTGTGTAAAATTAACTGTTTTGGATACTGCATTATCTACAAATTTTTGGAATGCAGCCTGCATTCTTATATGATCTTCCGGTAAAATATCATGAGCGGTAACAAAAACTCTTCTTATTTTTTCCGGAATTTCTTTTATATGTTGTATCGTTCCTTCCTGAGCAATTTTTGTCATCAATTCTTCTGAATAAATTCCTGCATCTTTTATTGCTTTTTCAAAGTAAGGATTTATAATGAACATTTCGGCTTTGTCCAAACAATTTGCTCTTTTGTAAACTAAAGCAAACATAGGTTCTACACCGCCGGAAGCATTTGCTATAAGACCTATTGTTCCGGTAGGAGCAATTGTTGTTGTTGTTGCATTCCTTATAGGATTCCCGTCTTTATATATACTTTGTTTAAAATTAGGGAACGCTCCTCTCTTTAATGCTATTTCTTCGGATGCTTTATGAGATGTCTCTTCTATAAAAGACATTACTTTTTCCGCTAACAAAACAGCATCGGGAGAATTGTAAGGCATTTTCAATTGGAACAACATATCTGCCCAACCCATAACGCCTAAACCTATTTTTCTGTTGGATCTTGTAATTTCTCCTATTTTAGGTATAGGATAGTTATTCATGTCGATAACATTATCTAAAAAATGAACTGCGGATTTTACGGTTTGTTCCAATCTCTTCCATTCAACTTTATCGTTTTTAACAAAATGAGATAAATTTATGGAGCCCAAATTACAAGCTTCATAAGGAAGCAACGGTTGTTCTCCGCAAGGATTTGTTGATTCTATAAAACCGATTTCCGGCGTGGGATTAGTTTCGTTCATTCTGTCAATAAAAACTATTCCCGGTTCACCGTTTTTCCATGCCTGTGTTACGATTTTATCAAACACTTCTCTTGCATGTAATTTTCCCGTAACTTCCTTTGTTCTGGGATTATATAAATTATAATCTTCATCATCTTCAACAGCATCCATAAACTCCTTTGTTAATGCCACGGATATATTAAAATTTGTAAGATTTGTGGTAATATCTTTACATGTAATAAATTGCATTATATCGGGGTGATCTACTCTGAGCATACCCATGTTTGCTCCTCTTCTTGTTCCCCCTTGTTTAATTGCTTCTGTTGCGGCATTAAATACTTGCATAAACGATACAGGTCCCGAAGAAACACCGTTTGTTGATCTTACACTATCGTTGGAAGGTCTTAATCTTGAAAAAGAAAAGCCTGTTCCCCCGCCGGATTTATGTATTAATGCCGTATTTTTTAATGTTTCAAAAATAGAATCCATAGAATCTTCCACAGGTAAAACAAAACATGCTGAAAGTTGTTGTAACGGCCTTCCCGCATTCATTAATGTAGGAGAGTTAGGAAGAAAATCTAAATTAGCCATCATTGTAAAAAATTCTTCTATAATAGCATCCGTATCGGCGGATTTATCATAAATTTTATCGGCTTGTGCAATGTTTTCGGCAACCCTGAAAAATAAATCATTAGGTTCTTCTATAGGATTTCCGTCGTTGTCTTTCTTTAAATATCTTTTAGATAAAACCTTCATTGCATTTTCGTTTAAGGCAGGCTTAATTTTACCTACCAGTTTTTCTTTAAGTGTTGGCATTTTTCCTCCAAAATTATTTTTTCTTTATATTTTTTTTATCATGTTCTTTTTTTAAACTCTTCAATTCCTTCATAAAATCATTCACATCTGCAAAATTATTATATACGGATGCAAATCTTATGTAAGCAACCGTATCTATATCCAATAATTTTTGTAATGTTTTTTGACCGATTACGGAAGAAGGAACTTCCATAATATAGTCGCTGATTTCTGTTTCCACTTCCGAAACTATTTTATCTATAGTTTCTGTTGAAACAGGCCTTTTTACACAAGCTCTTGCTATTGAAGCCCAAAGCTTTTTCCTGTCAAAAGGTTCTCTTCTGTTATCGGACTTAATAACCATTAAAATAACTTCTTCCGGTCTTTCATAAGTTGTGTATCTTTTTTTGCATTGGTTGCATTGTCTTCTTCTTCTGATAGCCGAAGTGTGTTCTATTGGTCTTGAATCCAATACTTGTCCGTCAAAACTACCGCAAAAAGGACATTTCATAGTTTAAACCTCTTTTTGTAGTAAAAAGTATAGTGATGATTTTCTACTATATATTGTGTTTGAATTTAATGATATAACATACATATTGATTTTGTCAAGGAGATTTTTCTTGACAAAATTCTTTTGTTTTGGTATAGCTGTTGACTTTTTTTATAAAAACAAAAATGCACTTCGGCTTTTTATATACCAAAGTGCATTTCCGGAAAGTAAATTTTTGTCTTTGTATTATGCTGCGGATAATAAAGCTTTTATGTTTGCTATGTTATCAGTATTTACAGCAGTACCTATTATACCGATAGTATCTTGCCTTGCATAACCAAGTAATAATAACAATATACCTTCAAGAACCATAGCTCTTTCTTGAGAATTAAGTTTTGGAAACTGGGAATTATTATCTTTATCTTTTTTTTCTTTTAATAATGAAGATAAACCATCGATAGCAATATATTCTTTGCCTTTAACTGTGCCTGTGTCATTTAGTGTATAAAACACTTTCTTTATCTCTTGTTCGAATTCTTTTCTAAAATTATCGATTATTAATATTTTTTCTATATCGGAAGATAAATCTTTGTTAAAACTTATACCATTATCAATTCTATAGTCTAATAATGTTTTCATAAGTAAATTGGTATACTCTTTTTTGTCAAAAGAAATATCAAGTGCATTCTGTTTCTTTAATTCCGTAGCTTGCAGAACACCTTCAACAAAACCGTTTAATTCATATTTGGAAATGTTTTCTTTAAAGTTTGGTTGAAGCATCGCATTTATTTGGTTAATATCACAGTTGTCGTTTATATACATGGTATATAAAGTGTTCAATATATCTTCTTCTATAACAGAATCTCTGTTCAGAACAAAATTTCTTCCTTTGTTTATTCCTTTTATCTTTTGACCTTCCGGGGTTGTTTCAAAAAGTGAAGTGATAAATTTAACTATAGTCATTTGTTTATCGTTAAAGGTAAAATCCTCATTATCGCCGATTGCTTCTAAAATAGGGAAATCAAGAGACAACATAGAAACACTATTGTTATTTTTAAACATACCGGACAAATCCTCAATAGATATATTTCCGTTTTTGTCTGCAGAAATATTTATTATCATATTATCATTTTTCAAATTGGAAAGCCCGGTAGGTAGTAACTGAGAATTGTAATCTACAACTAATTTGATATCTTCATTATTACAAAGTATTAAAAATTCCGTAGGATAAAGGTTATCAGGCATTTTTATTGATAAGAAAGAACCTGTATTTTGTTCTTTTATGACTTTAGAAAGAGATGATAAAAGAGATAGTACAGTGCTGTTATTTGCTAATGTCTCGCTTTGTGATAAATCTGCTTGAAATCCGTCTATTCCTCCGTTTTCATTGAATTGTTGGAATTTGTCGTTAAATGAAGAAATCCAGTTTGAAAAATCGTCTATGGTCATATTTTTAAGATTAAAATTATAATTAAACATCACCTTCAAACCATTATCATGTGCCATCTGTAACAAATTTTTTAAAGTTTGTGATTTGTCATACATCAATTGATCATTTGCGGATACTATTATTGTTGTTACTCCTTGATTAACAAGTTTGCTAATATCATTTTGACCGAAAGTATCAATTTGTTCTGCCGATAAATTCGTTGCAACAACCGACGGTTGTATTATCATATTATTACCGCTTTTTCTGTTTAGTTTATTTGCTAATACATCAACAAATAAATCTAATACTTTTTTCCCTACACCTACGATAGAGAATTTTTCTTTTGCAAAATCTTCAACATCTGCGGTTGCAATATCTCTGCTCAAGTTTTCGGGTAAATCCAACAATTTTATATTTCTGTCGGAATTGTCGTTTACATAGTTTAACATTCCAATTAAACCGGATTGCTTATCTATATTACTTATATCTACATTTTGTCCGTATGTTTTATCGTCATATCCGTAAACGGTTAAGTTTTCAATGGGTTTATCAATTAAGCAGAATGCCAAATCTCCGTTTTCTGTTGAAATTCTTGAATTTGTTTCTTGACTTAAAGATGTCTCCCCGAGCAATATTAAATTAACCTTTATTCCTTTTTCGGAAAGTTTTTTTGCCTCTGATCTTCTTTCAAAATCGGTTGCGTTTGCAACCATTGTATACTCCACATTATCTTTAAACAAAACAGAATATGTTAATCTTTGTAAAGATTTTATAGAGTTTTCAATAATTATTTTAAACAATGCTGCATTTGCTTTAAACGGTGTTTCTTTTAGTTGAAGATCTTTTTCTATAGTATCTATAAGTGTTTGTCCGCCGTTTTCCGTAACAAAAGCAGCAATGGCTTTGGAAAGATCTTGTTCCTCTTCGGAAACATTTGTTTTTTTCTTACTCTCGGTAAAAACTCTTACAAGCGGTTCAGTTCCGGAAGGTCTTATCAATAACCAGGCACCATTCTCGAACAATATCTTTATACCATCGGTGTCTCTGATTTCTTTTATTACAAGTCCTTTATCTATACGTACAAACATGTTTTTAATGACGACAAGTTTTTCATTTTGTTTTAATTGTGTTACGATTGCCATTAATTTTTCTTGCCTTTTTTTTGCTTCTGCACTTATCAGTTCAGGAGTCTTAAGTTTTCCTTCTTTTTCTACGATTTCTCTGAAACTGATAGCTGTTTCCAATACTTGCGGTTCATAATTAATTCTTGAATAAATATCGGATAAAATATCTTTCGGTTGTTTATCATTTTCAACCAAAACAAAAAGAAGCATTAAGTTTGCCAAGAATCCGCATTTGTCATATATCCATTCCGCTACCGATATTCCTCCGGAAGATTCTACTCCTAGCAAGAATAAGTCCCCATTGTTCTCGGCATTATGTTTTGCTTGAGCAAAAAATTTAAACCCTACATTTACTTCTTTTACTTCAACACAATTTTTGAATTGTTCTAAAAGTTCGGAATCCAAACCGAAAGCTTTTAACTTTTCATAATAAGTTGCGGTAATATCGGATGCCAAATCATCCAAAACGTGTGTTGTTGCACAGTTTCTCGGAATTATTATTTTTCTGACAGATTCTTGTCCGTTGGCATCTTTTTTAATAATAAAGTCTTTTAATATTTTATTTTGTTGTTCTTTATTTCCGTTTGCCGCATTCAAATCCGAAATTAAATTGTCGAACAAAGTTTGTAATCTGAAATTTAACAATATTGTTCCTATATTGTTGGCAGTTATAAAATTACCGTCTTTATCAACTACGGCAAATCTATCACCGTCAACATCGGTAGATATACCTAAAAGATTATCTTCGCTAATGGACTTAACTTTTTCTCTTAACTGTTTTGTGTTTTCAAAAGACGGTTCCGGTTTTTGACCGCCGAAAGTCGGGTCAACCGTATCGTTTATCATAACAATATTAAAACCGAAAAATTTCAATATTTCATAATAATATTTTTTTGTAGCTCCGTTTTTAGGATCTACAACTACCGTCCATTTTGCCGCTTTTTGCTTAAATTTATTTAAAGAAGAATCTTTGTCTATTGCAAATATTTTACTTATCATTTTTTCGAAAGCATCTATAAATTTATCTTTTGCATCTATAGATTTTATTTTTTCGGAATTTTTTACTATATTAATTCCGTGGGCGGCATTTGAAAGAAGGTTGTTTTGTATATTGTTTATTTCGTTTTCAATCATTGTTGTAACATCAAGTCCGGCTTGTCCTCCGTCTCCAAGTGTTATTTTATAACCGTTATGTTCTTTCGGATTATGACTTGCCGTTATGTTTATTGATAATGTAAATCCGTTAGTTCTCGTATAATATGAAATAGTTGGGCTTGGTATGTCATCTTTGCTTATTACAACATTTATATCGTTTGCGGCAAGTGTCTTTGAAACTATTTCGGCAAACTGTTTCGATAAAAATCTTGAATCTCCTCCGACAAAAACTTTTATATCTTTTGTATCAATATTTTGTTTGTTTGCAATTGATTGCATAACATTTGATATGGCTTGTGTTATTATAACAATATCTAAAAAGTCTACTTCTTCCCCCATAATTCCCCTGACTCCTGCCGTTCCGAATTTTATGGGAGTTGTTTTTGTGTATATTTCTTGCAGGATATTTCCGTTTCTTAAAGTTAAATATTGATAGAGCAGATTTTCTATATAATCTTCTTTAAATCCTGCTTTTATCATTGATTCAATGGCAGCTTTTAATTCAATATCGTTTTGTGAGTTTGTTAATTGAGAAATTAATGTTTGTAAATCAGGTATGCTTTGTTCTATGATCGGTGTAACCGGTTTTGTAGTTGCTCTTACAGGTTCCGAAGGTGTAGTCAAAAGAGACTCTAAATCTAACGATAATTGTTCATATTCCGGTTCTGACAACTTTACAATGGAGTCTGTTTTATTATCTTTTACCGGTTCTTCTAACAATGTTACAATGGAGTCTATCGTATTACCTTTATACTTTGATAATATTGAGTCTATTATTTTTTGACTATTTCTTCTGTAAATCTTTCTATAATTGTAATATCCTTCTATCAATTCTCCGCTTTCTTTTGCTTTTATTATCTGCTCAACCGCTTGATAGACAGCGTCTTTTTTACTTGTTGCGTATACGGTTTGATATGGTTCGAAACCTGCACCATCATTAAAATCCGGTATTTTTACCTGATATTTTTGCCCTTCCGCTTTTATTCTTTTTCCTTTTTGTTTTTTTGGAGAGGAAGTATTCAAAATAGGAGCAACGTTTTCTTTTACAGCATCTCCTTTTTTGTCTTTTACTATTATTGATATATTTCCATTATATTTTTTTAGAATAGCTTCTTCTATTCTTTTTACATTTTCTTTTGAAAAAGTTAAATCTTTATATCTTCCACCGACAAGTTCTCCTCTTTCTGTAGCCATACATAATTGGTAGGCCAATGCCCAAACGGCTTGTCCCGAAGAGCTTGCATATACTGTTTGAAAAGCTGATAGTTCCGGTGTGTCGTTTAATCCTTCTACATTTATATAAAAGATATCTTCATTACCCTTGCGTTGTTGTTTGGTGAGACTTTTATTAGTTCTTTTTGCATATGTGGTTGATTCTATTTTCGTTATAAATCTTTTATAGAATTTTTCAAGTTCGGCTTGTTCATATGCTTCTTTTTCTTTTCTTGTACGGTTTGATCTTGCTATTCTGATATCAAGGTCTTTGCGATAAGCATTATATCCGATCGCTTCATGTATTTTATATATTTTTAAATTCTTTCTTTCTATTGTTTTGTCTCGTTCTGCAATTTGGAAGACAAGATTTTTAAATGCTTGTGAATAACTTGTTGCCGTAGTGACATAAGTTTGGTCACCAAATTTCATGACATATCTGTCTGTTGTTTCTTTATCTTTTGAATCAGCAAGGCTGAGCTTCCAATATTTCTTTTTGAAACTCAAAATATTGTTTCTATAATTTTTTAATAACTCTTTTTCATCTTTTGAAAGAGAATTATTTTGTAATATAGCGTCGATATTTTCTATTATTGTGTTTTTTTGTTCGTCGGACATAGTTTCAAAAAAATCAATAATGGTCTCGATATTATAATCAAACTCTTCGAAATCTATTCCTTCACCTCTTGCAGTAATACCTTTTAATATTTCTAAGAATGTTAATGGTTCGGCCTCACCATCTGTGCTTTTTATATAATCTCTGTCAAAAAAATCATAATCAAAGGCTTCTAAGATATCGGAAAAAATAACAAAAAGTTCACTTTCTTCCAAATTTTCATAATCTGCATAAGTTACATCGTTAGGTAATAGTTCCACCAAATCGTAAAGCGAATTTTTAAGAGCTTGTTTTGCTTTTGATACCTTGAAATCTATTTTTAGGTTGTGTGCTATATGAGCTTCGTAAAAACCGAATCCGAAAGCTCCTGCAAGAGTATAGAAAATGTATTGTATATTGTTACCTAGCATTGAAAAAGCTTCTGCGAATGTGCGTGTTGTTTCTATGGTTCCCATAAAACTTATAAACATCATTACACCGGCAAATATCATGAATCCGAAGCCTCTTTTTTTCATATTCAATGTGCCGTTTAATATTGGGGTATAACCAATTTTATTTAAAAAGTTTTCTCTTTTTTGTATTTCTCTGTTTAGTTCTTCGGTGTTTAAATTTTTTATATTTTTATTTATCCTTCCTACTTGTCTGGATAAATTTTGTAATTGCTCTTTATATGTTTGAGTTTGTTCCTGCCCTTGTTTTGATAAAGTATCCAGTTCGACTAACAAGTTTTTAATATTATTAAGTTCGTCCAGTTCGTTTAAAACTTTTTTTATGTTTTTTCTTGAATTCTTTTTGAAATGTAACAAAGTAAATGTTGTTGGTGAAAATAAAATTATAGGAAAAAGGAAAGTGTTTTCTAATATTGCAGCTCCTACACTCATTATTTTGTTTTTAACATTTTCTTTTTTTATAAATCCGAAAAGAATATTTAAAAATCTTTTTGTGGATGGCAACATTAACTTGTCTGTCGTATCTTCAAATATATCGGGATTGTCATCACGGATTTTAGTTGTTTTTTCATCTCTTGCTTCCGCAATACTAAGTTTCCAACGGTTTCGTTTGAAATTTATAAGATTTTTTTTATATTGTTTCAATAAATTTCTTTCTTCTTTTGATAAGTAGTTGTTGTATAATGTTGCATCGATGTTGTCGATAATTATATTTGTTTGTTCCTCTGACATACGTTTAAAATAATCAACAATAGTTTCAATGTTGTAATCGTATTCTTCAGGATTCTTTTCTCCGCCTCTTTCCAAAGATCCTTTCAATACTTCCAAGATGGTTAACGGGCTGTAGATGTTTCCTGTTGTTTCCAGATAACCCCTGGCGAAGAAATCTTTTTTAAAAATTTCCAAAATATCCGAAAATACAAGATAAAGATTACTTTTTTCCAAATCTTGAAGATTTTGATAAGATACATCGTTAGGAAAAATATTTACCAAATCAGTGACTGATTTTTTTAATTTGGATCTGTTTAAATCAACTTTTAAGTTATGTTTTATATGAGAGAAATGAAGTTCTAAACCTAAAACTCCCGCAAAAGCATATAAAAAGTATAGAATACTGCTTGTTATTGCGGAAAAAGCTTCCGTGAAAGTTTCTGTTGTTTCTATTGTACCTGCAACGCTGGCAAGAAATATAATGCCAACCAAGATCATTCCGGCAAACCCTTTTTCTCTCATCTCTAGTGTTCCTTCCAAACGCTGAGTATATCCTATTTTTTCAAGAAAAAGTTCGATTTTCTTTATTTCTTCCAAATCTGTATCATCCAAATCATTCTGGCTAAGTTCTTCTTTTATATAAAGTTTTTCTAAGTCATATAATTTGCTTTTTATTCTCTGTCTGGTTCCTTTTTTATAATGCATTAGTACAAAAGTTTCCGGACTGAACAAAATCCATGGAAATAAGAACGTGTTCTCGAGCACAGCTGCCGCTATACTCATCAATCTGTTTTTTATTTCTCTGTTTTTTATAAATCCGAATAATATATTTAAAAATTTTCTTGTCGAAGGCAACATCAGTTTGCCTGTCGTATCTTCAACCATATCGGGATTGTCATCACGGATTTTATTTATTTGACCGGTGAAGAACTGTTTTATTTGAGTATCGGTTATTCTTGAGTTTAACTGTTCTAAATAATTTAATTTAGAAAATATATTAATACTTGTTCCGGCTCTATTATTGTTTCTTATTTCTTTTAATATTTCTTGAATATTTACCACAAGTTCAGCGGCAATACCCGCTTGTTCTTCCGATAAAGTTTCTGTTTCAGGAGATATTTCTTCTACTTTTATATTCTTTAAAGAATATGTTTCTTTCGGGAATTCAATTTCAACAACATCATTTACAACTTTTACGGATTTTATTTCACCTTTGTTCAATAGTTCTATCACTTCTGAAACCGGCCTGTTTGCAAAAGTTGTGTTTGTTATATCATATTGTTCATTAAAAATGTTTTTATATAAATTTTCTGCTTTTGTTGTATCTTCGGTTACATTTGGTGTTATTACAACATAATTTATTTTTTCATCTTCGAGTATTTTATTAAAACCGTAAGTATGAAAACCTCCGGTTATAACAACATGCACTTTTTTATTTTTTGTAATTTTATTGTTGGAAAGATCTTCCAATATTTTTTCGTTATGATTTATTTTTGAATTTTTTATTCTTAGTCCGTTAATATACCCTTTTGTATTTTTACCGAATATATTTTTAATAAATATTCTGTTTCTTTCTATGTTGTTATTATAAAAATCATCAACTAAATTTAAGTATTGATCTAAATTAGTTAAATTATCTATGTCTATATATTGTTTCCATAACAATTGAAATTTATCTTTATTTCTCGTAAATTGCTCATGCTCTTTAGCAGTCATTTTATTTGTTAAATAATGTGACAAACTCTCTAAATTGTCTTGTATGAAATAAATATCTTTTTCCGCTTGTGTAGCTGCAAATTTATTTTTTAACTCTTGAATAAAAAGCTTTTCTTCGTTTGCAAGTTCAACAGTGTTTATATTTTGGTTTAATATTAAATATTCTAAAAAGAGTTCTGTGTTTTTATATTTTCTTGCAGACAAAATGTTCAATTCTTTTGCTTTATTTAATAAGTTGAAATAAAATTCAACTTCATATTCTTTTTTTGTTGCCTTTTCGATTAATGAGTTATACTCGGCAAAACTTAATTTCTCTTTCAGTTCTGCTAACAACTCTTTTATTTCATTATTTAACCTGTTAGAATTGAAAGATTTTTGTTTAGATATTATTTGTGCAAAATTTACTATGCTTTTATATTTTGATAAATCTATATCCGTTTTTTGAGCTTTTTTTAATATTCGTTCAATATATTTCTCTGTTTTTATTGTCCCGTCTCTGTAAGAGTCAACAATTCTGTTTATTTTTTTATTTTCCGCAGAATAATACTGTTTACTTCTTTCATTAAATACGGATGTTAATATAGATATATAATTCTTTACTTCAACATTTTTATTATAAATTTCGTTTAATCTTTTTGTGTTTTCCGAATATACGTTTCTGTCTTCTAATCCTTTTAAAATATCGTTCTTGCCGGTTTGAACTGCAAAATATTCTCCGCCTGTAAGTCTTCCGTTTGCCAAAAGGGTATTTAATACTTTTTGTTTTACGGAATCATCTTCTATATTTGATAACCATTTTGTATCTAATGTTCCGCTTGCTCCTTCCAAATATATGTCTGTTATTCCGAATTTATTATCCAATATCGATAAAATAGAACTTATATTTCTTTGCGTTTGTTCATGAGAATGCAAATCTTGAATATTTATTACGATGTCACCGGTTCCGGCATAGTAGGCATCTGTTATTTTACCCAAATTAAACGGGATTAAAGTTTTTGGAACATTGTTTAATGTGCTTGCTATCGGGATTGTTGTCGGCATAACCGCATAAGCTGCCTGAGAAAAAACTACAGATACAATAAAACATAAAGATGTAAATATTGCCGTAGCTTTTGTAAAAGGGAATTTTTTTAAGTTTTTCTTTGCGAATTTTAAAATATTCATTTTGTTTCTCCTAAAAAGAAAATCCGCCTTGTAAAATTATACAAGACGGATTTCTTCTATTATACTGTTAATATTTATATTTGTATCTATGTTTCCTCTCGGAAAATAGCAAAAAAGCAAATTTTGTTTGTTTAAAAATAAAGTATAAAAATCAAGCTCAAAAGTCTTTAATATGTTCATAATTTTTGTGTTTGAACCAAATGTATACACAAAAGACAAATCGTTATCTGAAAAAGCATTTACTGTTTTTAACTCTTTTTCATTTTCAACTTTTACAAATTCTATTTTGTTATTTTGTTTTGTGTTGTTCTTTTTTCCTTTAGAACTGTTTTTAGATGCCGTATCTTTTAAAACAATCTTTGTAGATTCCAATATTTTATTTATTATACCATAAGAAAAATTTGCTATGGAATTATAGTATTCTGAAATAGATGTAGTCTTATAAAGAGAATTAAATTCTTCTTTTATATTAGCATTGATATTAAATGAAAAAGATACTGATAATAAAGCAAAAATTATCAATAAAGCTATACTTTTATTAATAAATGATAAAAATAAACCGAATTTATACATACTTTATAAGTATAATTCATAAAAGATATTTTTTCAATAATTATAAAAAATCTATTTTTTTAATTTATTGTAATGTTTTATTAACGCAGCCGTAGAACAATTATGTTCGTTTGTCTTTTCACCTTTTAATTCAGGCAAAATAACATTAGCCAATTTTTTACCGAGTTCTACTCCCCACTGATCGTAGCTGTTAACTTGCCAAATTATACCTTGAACAAATATTTTATGTTCATACATAGCAATTAATGCACCTAAAGTTTTTGGTGTAAGTTCATCTAACAAAATACTGTTTGTAGGTTTATTTCCTTCAAAAACTTTATGAGGCGCCAACATTTCTATATCTTCGTTTGAAGCACCGCTTTTTTTCAATGTCTCTATAGCTTGTTCTTTTGTAAGTCCGAATGCTAAAGCTTCCGGTTGTGCAAAGAAATTAGACATCAATTTTTCGTGATGGTCGCCAACTCTTTCCGGAGGATTAACTATCCCTATAAAATCCGAAGGAATCAATTTTGTTCCCTGGTGAATTAATTGATAGAAAGAATGTTGACCGTTTGTTCCGGGTTCTCCCCACAATACTTGTCCTGTTTGATAGTCAACTTTTTCACCGTTTCTGTTAATTGTTTTTCCGTTGCTTTCCATATCGGATTGTTGTAAGAAAGCGGTAAATCTGTGTAAATATTGACTATAAGGTAAAACCGTATAACTTTGAGCATTAAAGAAATTGTTGTACCAAATACCAAGAACTGCCATTATTACAGGAATATTTTTTTCTATAGGAGCAGTTATAAAATGCTGATCCATTTCATAAGCACCTTTTAATAATTCTTGGAATTTTTCAAAACCTACTGCACATGCTATAGGTAAACCTATTGCTGACCATAAAGAATATCTTCCGCCGACAAAATTCCAAAATTCAAACATATTGTTTGTATCTATACCGAACTCTGCAACTTTTTCTTTATTTGTGGATAATGCAACAAAATGGTTCTTGATTGCACTTTCTCCGAGTTTTTCAACTAACCATTTTCTTGCAGTATTTGCATTTGTCATTGTTTCCTGAGTTGTAAAAGTTTTTGAAGCAACAATAAATAAAGAAGTTTCAGGATCTAATTTTTTCAATACTTCATATATATCTGCTCCGTCAACATTTGAAACGAAATATACTTGCGGTCCGTCAGCATAATATTTTAAAGCTTCACAAACCATTCTCGGCCCCAAATCGGAGCCGCCGATACCGATATTTATAACGGCTTTAATTTCTTTTCCTGTTGCGCCTTTCCATTTTCCGCTTCTTAATTGTTCGGTAAAATCTTTCATTTTGTTAAGAACTTTTTTTATGTCAACCATAACATCTTTTCCGTCAACATAAACGGGCTTGTCCGACATATTTCTTAATGCCGAATGTAAAACGGCTCTTTTTTCCGTCCAATTTATTTTTACACCTGAAAAGATTTTTTCCGTCCAAGACTTTAAATCACTTGCTTCAACCAAGTTGAACAATAGTTTTAAAGTTTCATCATCTATAATATTTTTTGAATAATCAAACAATATTCCTATATTATCAAGTCTCACACTATACTTATTGAATCTGTCGGTATCTTTAAAGAGATCTCTCATATGAATACTTTTCATTTTTTGTTCATATTGTCTTTTTAAATCGTTCCATTGCTTGGATTGTGTCAATTTTTCTTGCATTTTGTTTATATCTCCGTAAATAATTAAAGTGTAAATTTGTATCCTAATTTAAAAAATATGTTTTTGTAGGTTATATTATTGTCGTTATCTTCGGCCTCATATCTTGATGCATACAATTCAACGATATATTTTTCAAATAATTCAAAACCGAAACCGCCTGCAACATAATATCCCGGAGAAGAATTGTTTCCGTTAGATATTGAAAAATATATATTATATCCGCCGTCTATTCTTAAATAAGGTTTATATTCTCCCGTATCTCCCAAAGGGAAAATAATGATACCGGCATATATCGGTAACATTGAAAAATTTGCATCAGTATAATATTGATCTTTTCCCCAATCTTCTTCTTTAGCCTTTGATCCCATACTTATGTTTCTGTTGATTAAATAATCAAACCCTGCTGCTACTGCAAAATATTTGCTTAAAGGAACTCTTACTTCACCGCCGATATTAAGTGCAAGATCCACCTCATAATCACTTCTAAAAGTTCCCGGTAAACATAACGATACTTTTGGAATGATATCTATTGCAAATGCACAACTTGTTGAAATAAGCAATAACAGAACAACCAAATACTTTTTCATATAAAATCCTCCAATCAATAAAACATCTTATTTATTTTAGCAAATATTTGAATTTACTCCAATGGGTAACATCCGTATACACAATATTCTATTTTATTCTTTTTATATTTGCACCGAGTTTTCTGAACTTTTTTTCTAAAGTTTCATATCCTCTGTCAAGATGATAAATTCTTGATATTTCCGTTCTTCCTTTAGCACAAAGACCTGCTAAAACAAGTGCAGCTCCTGCTCTTAAATCCGAAACCATTACCGGAGCTCCGGAAAGTTCTTTTACACCATGAATAGAAACTTGTCTGCCTTGTATTTTTAAATTTGCCCCTAATCTTTGCAGTTCACATACATGTAAAAATCTGTTTTCAAATACAGTTTCTTCTATGATTGAATTTCCCTTTGCAAGAGACATAAGTGCCATCCATTGTGCCTGCACATCTGTAGGAAATCCAGGATAAACTTCGGTTTTTATATTTATGGGTTTTATTTCTTTCTTCCACTTTACGGTTAAAGTATCACCTTTTATTTTTATATCCGCACCGGCTTCAATAAGTTTATCTATCACAAGTTCCAAATGTTTAGGATTAACTTTGGTTAACTTTATTTCACCTTTTGTCATTAACGCGGCAATCATATATGTTGCAGCTTCAATTCTGTCGGGAATAACATCATGATCAAAACCATGTAACCTGTCAACACCTTCTATTGTTATTATTCTTGTTCCTGCACCTGAAATTTTTGCACCCATCTTTACCAATACATCCGCCAAATCTTGAATTTCAGGTTCTTTTGCGGCATTTATTATTCTGGTTGTACCTTTTGCCAAAACACTTGCAAGTAAAACATTTTCGGTAGCACCTACACTTGCAAATCTGAATTCTATGTCTGTACCTTTAAGTCTGCCTTTGGTGAATATTTTTATATATCCTTCTTTCAGTTCAATGGTTGCTCCCATTTTTTTAAAAGCATCCAAATGAATATCTATAGGTCTTGCACCTATGGAACATCCTCCGGGTAAAGAAACATCCACTTTCCCCAATCTTGCAAGAAGAGGTCCCATAACCAAAACACTTGCTCTCATTTTTCTTACCAAATCGTAAGGAGCTATATGATTTAATTTTGAAGATTTATCGCAATAAACCGTATTACCTTTTCGTGTAGTATTTTTGCCTATAAAATTCAAAAAGTTTACCGTCGTCTTAATATCCGCAAGGACAGGAACATTTTTTATTTTACATTTGTCGTCAGTCAACAACGTTGCAAAAAGTATCGGTAATGCCGAATTTTTTGCTCCGGAAATTTGTACTTCGCCGTTTAATTTTTTACCGCCGTAAATTACTATTTTATCCATTTTGTGCTATCAATATCCTGTCTAAACCGGAATAATCCTTTATTATTTTTACAAAAAGAAAATCATTAAATAAATCCGCAATTTGTAAAGAGATATTTGCATTAAGTTCCAATAATAATATCCCTTTCGGATTTAAATATCGAGCAGAATTTTCTGCTATTATTCTATAAAAATCTAATCCGTCCTCTCCAGCTAAAAAAGCATTTTTCGGTTCAAAAAAAAGTTCTCTTTCCAAACCCTTATATTCTTCTTCGGTTACATAAGGCGGGTTGGATATAATTATATCAAATTTTTTATCAATAATATTAACAAACATATTACTTTCTAAAAATTCTATTTTGTTTGATACATTATTTATTGCGGCATTTTTTTTTGCAACTTGCAATGCTTTTGAACTTATATCACTGGCCGTAACAGAAATATTATCGTTATATCTTGCCACAGATACGGCAATTGCTCCCGATCCCGTACATAAATCCAATATCTGTTTAAAATTGTTTTCTTTTATAAATTTGTTTGCTTGTTCAACTATCAATTCCGTTTCGGGTCTTGGAATTAAAACATTGGAATTAACTTTAAATGTCAGGCCCATAAATTCAGATGTTCCTAAAATATAATCAACAGGTTCACCTTTAATTCTTTTGTTTAAATAGTTTTGATATTGTTGAAATTGTTCTTGAGATATTTTTTCTTGTCGGAGTGTAGCTAAAATGTTTCTTTTTATTTTTAAAACACCACATAATAAAACTTCTGCATCAAGTTGTGCTTCTGTTATATTATGTGATGTTAAAAAGTCTGTTGCCTGTTTTAATAAATTAAAAATATTTTTTTCAGTTTGATACATTTTTATAAAATGCCGTTCCGTCGTTGTCGTTAATTATGCATTGTACATTGTCTTTATATGTTTGCCGATTTCAACTTTTCTTCGTTTTCGCAAGATATAAGTTTTTCTATAAGCTCGTTTAAATCTCCGTCCATAACTTCGGTAATATTGTAAACACTGAAACCTATTCTATGGTCGGTAATTCTGTTTTGAGGAAAATTATATGTTCTTATTTTCTCGGATCTGTCTCCGGAACCTACCTGCTGTTTTCTGTCACTCGAAAGTTTTTGTTCTTGCTCTATCATTTTTTGTTCATACAATTTTGCTCTCAAAACTTTCATTGCTTTAGCTTTATTTTTTATTTGACTTCTTTCATCTTGGCAAGCAACAACTAACCCTGTAGGTAAATATGTAATTCTTATTGCAGAATCTGTTTTATTAACATGCTGTCCGCCCGCGCCGCTTGCTCTGTATGTATCTATTCTTAAATCTTCCGGTTTTATTTCAACATCAACTTCTTCGGCTTCAGGAAGGACGGCAACGGTTATTGCCGATGTATGAACTCTTCCGGATGCTTCTGTTTCGGGAACTCTTTGAACTCTGTGAGTTCCTCTTTCAAATTTAAAATATTTCCAAACTTTATTTCCTGATATAGAAAAAACAACTTCCTTGTATCCGCCAAGTCCGGTAGGATTGGAATCTATTATTTCGTGTTTCCAACCGTTTCTTTCGGCAAATCTCGTATACGCTCTGAACAAATCTCCTGCAAATAAAGCGGCTTCTTCTCCGCCTGTTCCGGCTCTTATTTCAACGATAATATCTTTATCCTCGTGAGGATCCGGAGGAATTAACATAAGTCTGATTTCCGATTCCATTTTTTCTTTATTTGCAACGGCTTGGTCATATTCAGCAAAAGCCATTTCTTTCATTTCTTTATCATCGGACTCTTTTAATTCATTTAAATCGTCGATATCTTTTAACAATTTAAAATATTCTTTGGATTTTTCAACTATCGGAGATAAATAAGAATGTTCTTTTGATAAAGCTCGGTATTGCTCTTGGTCTGCAATTACAGTGCTGTCACTAAGTTTTTGTTCAACTTCTCTAAATTTAGAATTTATTTCTTCTAATTTTTCTTTAAACATATTTTTTACCTATAAAAAAATATGACAGGATTTCATATTTCATAAAAATGATAATCCTGTCAATATTTAAAATTTTATTTATTTTTCTTTTTTAGCATCTTTCTTTTCTGCATCTTTTTTAACATCTTTTTTT
>JAEEGI010002509.1_pt1 | contig 44970 bp, 34 predicted proteins | sample 8958751 | NCBI WGS metagenome assembly JAEEGI01 (sample SAMN16246545, study PRJNA631951) | gut metagenome | biome: gut microbiome; feature: rumen; material: KS-attached | host: Bos | place: Iran: Karaj | collected 2018-10
GTGAAGGCAAGTTGAGAGCTATCGGAGTGAGCAATTTCTTCCCTGACCACTTTATAGACCTGGCATCAAATGTGGAAATCAAACCGATGGTGAATCAGGTGGAAACACATGTGTTCTGTCAACAGAAACAGCCACAGAAATATATGGAGGAGTTTGGTTGCCAGATTATGTCATGGGGACCGTTGGCCGAGGGGCGCAATGGATTCTTTACCAATGAGGTGCTGGCTGAAATCGGAAAAGATCACGGCAAGAGCGTAGCACAAATTGGTCTCCGTTTCCTGCTGCAACGTGGTGTGGTCATCATACCGAAGTCAACCCACAAAGAACGCATGGCTGAGAATATCAACATCTTCGACTTCGAACTTTCTGCCGACGAGATGGCTCGCATCGAAGCACTCGATACCCAGCAAAGCCTGTTCTTCGACCACCACGATGGTGAAGTGACTAAGATGTTTATGGGCTGGCGTGGTTTGGTGTAAAAGAACTTTTGGGTATGGCGACTTGCAATACCTCAAAGCGACACACTAAAACAATCACCCACTTCCCTTATCTTGAAAAACAAATAGAAATTATGATAGGGGGGATTAAAACTTAAAAAGGATATGAATATTTTCGAGCAATTAAGATCAGGGGCTGACGTCGATATGGCAACGCCCGAGTATGCAGAGGCCATCAAGCACATGACCGATTGCGCCAACATTTGTTTTAGAATCAATACAACGGCTCCGCAGCCTGAGCAGATTCGTCCGTTAGAAGAGCAACTCTTTGGCGGCAATCTCGACCAAACGAGCTACCTGATGCCTCCGTTGCAGGTTGACTTTGCCTGTCAGATGAAGATTGGCAAGGGCGTGTTCGTGAACCACTCGCTGACCTGTATGGCTGCTGGCGGCATCACCATCGACGACGGTGTGATGATTGGCCCCAACGTGCGCATCGTTACCGACAACCACGACTTCGATAACCGCATGGTGCTGCGCTGCAAACCAGTCCACATCGGACGTAATGCCTGGATTGGCGTTGGAGCCATCATCCTGCCTGGCGTGACCATTGGCGAGAATGCCGTAGTAGCCGCCGGTGCCGTGGTTACCAAGGATGTGGCTCCAAACACCATCGTAGGCGGTAATCCCGCAAAATTCATTAAGAACATTTAATTAAGGAGGACATAATATGATATTCGATAGAAACGAGAAGAAAAACGTTGTGGCGCTTTTGGGAGCCGGAAGTATGGGAACAGCCATCGTGCGCCGTATCGGTGCCGGCAAGAAAATCCTGCTGGGCGACATCAGCGAGGAAGCATTGGAGCGCGTGGGCGATGATTTCCGCCGTTCAGGCTATGATGTGGAGACTATCCAGGTGAACGCCTTGCAGAAGGAGAGCGTGGAGGCATTTGCACGGAAAGCTGCAGAACTGGGTCCCGTGATGTATTTCATCGACACGGCCGGCGCATCGCCCAATCAGGCCAAACCAGAGCATATTGTCGACCTCGACATGGTGGGCACAGGCTATGCCGTAGACGCCTTTGGTGAAGTGATGGCCCAGGGTGGCGCAGGACTCATCATTTCGAGTCAGGCGGCCTATATGTACCCCATCCCCAACGATATCGAACTGCAACTGGTGAACACGCCCACGGAAGGCCTGAAGGAGGTAAAGTTCATTCAGGAGGTGGCCATGCAGAACAGCGGCTTTGCCTATATGATTGCCAAGCGCATGAACCATCTGCAGGCACAGCGGGCAGCAGCCACCTCGTGGCGCAAGCGTCGGGCCCGTATCAACACCATCAGCCCGGGCATTATCGTCACCCCATTGGCCTACGACGAGTTCAACGCCAACGGCGAAGGCTATCAGGCCAAGATTGATGCCTCAGCCGCCCAGCGTGTAGCCACCAGCGACGAGATTGCCGATGCAGCAGCCTTCCTGCTTGGCGAGCATGCAAGTTTCATCACCGGAACCGACCTGCTCATCGACGGTGGAGTCATTGCCAGCATCCGCACGGGGAAATACAAATTAGGTCAACAATAAATATGTACGTCAAAAGTATCATCACAGCTCAAAAAACTCCTACATTAACTCTCAGAAGCAATCGAATGGTTTATGTAAAAAAATAAGAGAATCATGAATTCTTTGAAAACTGGAATAATAACAACCATGATGCTGATGGCATCAGTCTCACTTTTAGCACAGAAGAATATGGCACTAACAACAAAACAACAAACACTTATGGCTATCGCTGCCAACGAGGCAAAGGGGAATATTGAAGGACTGAAAGTAGCCCTGAACGAAGGATTTGAGAAGGGACTGACCGTGAGCGAGGCCAAGGAGACTCTCTCACATCTCTATGCCTACACGGGCTTTCCACGTTCGCTGAATGCACTCAGCACATTACAACAAGTCATCAAGGAGCGCACAGAAGCAGGACTACGTGTGGACAAAGGTCGTGAGGCTGACCCACTTCCGAAGGACTATGATGCGTTGAAGCAGGGTACTAAGGTACAGACACAACTCTGTGGAGGACAGCCATTCACTTATACCTTCGCACCGCAGACCGATTTTTATCTGAAGGCTCATCTATTTGGCGACATCTTCGCCCGCAACAACCTGACATTTGCCGATCGCGAGGTTGTGACAGTTTCAGCCATCTCTGCCCTACCCGGCTGCGAGCCTCAACTGCGAGCCCATGTGTCAGGAGCAAGAAACATGGGGGTCAGCGATGAGGCACTCAAGGAAATGCCAGCTATTCTGGAAACAAAGATTGGAGCAGCAGAAGCCGAGCGACTCCGTGGTGCTTTGGCTACTGTCTTTGGTGAGAACTACAGCCCTGTACAGACAGTTGATTTCTCTCTATGGCCCAAGGGAGTACCTAATACCGACTACGCCCAGTACTTCACAGGCAATAGCTATTTGGCTACGATGGAAGGATGTATAGCAAACGTCACTTTCGAGCCTCGCTGTCGCAACAACTGGCACATCCACCATAAGCAAGTACAAGTGCTGATCTGCGTCGCTGGTCGTGGTTGGTATCAGGAATGGGGCAAGGAGGCGGTTCCAATGACTCCTGGCACCATCATCGCCATCCCTGCTGAAGTGAAGCATTGGCACGGGGCTGCCAAAGACTCTTGGTTCCAGCATTTGACCTATCATAAGGACGTGCAGGAGGGAGCTTCAAATGAATGGCTGGAGCCTGTGACAGATGACGTTTATGACAAGATGAAGTAACAAAATCCTTAAAAAACAATAAGTCCCAAAGCAATTTAATGATGCTTTGGGATTTTTTTCTTATATTTGCAGAAATTATAAATACCATTCTAAACAGATACAATTATGAAGGAGCAAGTATTACAGGCAATGCGTGAGGCGGGAAAGCCCGTTTCTGCTGGCGAGGTGACCAAAACATTAGGTGCTGACCGCAAGGAAGTGGACAAGGCTTTTGCTGAGTTGAAGAAAGAAGGTGCTATTGTTTCTCCCGTCCGCTGCAAGTGGGAACCGAAAGGTTAGTAAGAGCAGAGCCAATCTGGATTGAGTCTGCCAAGTCTTGATTGAGGAAAAGATATATTTCTGCCCAGAAAGTAATTAATCATGAGGAGGGCATTGGCTCTCCTCATCTCATTTTAAAACGAATACAATTATGGAAATAAAAGCAATTCGCATGTTCGACGGTGGTTTCATGAGCCAGCCGTTTGCCTTTGGCGGTGAAGAAGGCAAAGACCAGTTTGACGAACAAATCATCTACCGCAGCAGTCTCCAGAACTTCCTTATCGACACAGGGAGCGAGGTTATCCTTGTCGACACAGGCTTCAAAACTGGCTTTGCCGCACCTGCCAAGAAGTTAGGTGCTCCGCTCTACATGGGTGAGAAGGTGGCCGACTTCATGGAAGCCTTCGCTGCCACAGGCTACAAACCGGAGCAGGTGACGAAGATTCTCATTACCCACAAGCACCCTGATCACAGCGACTGCATTAATGAATTCCCCCATGCTAAGGTGTATATCGCTCCTGAAGATGCTGATGCCATGAAACTGGAGGGCGAGAACATCGTTCGTGCCCAATATGGCGAGACGTACAAGAATTTCCCCAAAGCTCAGCAGGTGGCTGATGGCATCTGGTTTATCGAGGCTAAAGGACACACGAAGGGCAACAGCATCATCATCGCTGAGAATGATGGCCTCTTCTATATGTTCCACGGAGATGTGACCTATTGTGATGCCGCCCTGAAGGCCAACAAACTGAGTATCGTCTTCGAAGACAAGGATGCTGCCCGCCAGACACTCGACCGCGTGCGTCAGTTCATCAAGGACAATCCCACCGTCTATCTCTCCACCCACTGCCCAGAGGGCTACGAAAACTTGGAGATGAAACGCGTGATGACATTATAAAAAAATATGGATCGCAGTCAGGAAATAATTCGTACCAGTTGGATAGGCATTGCCGCCAACCTGCTGTTGGCAGGATTCAAGGCCGCAATAGGTGTTCTGGCCAGCAGTGTGGCAATTGTAATGGATGCTGTCAACAACCTGAGTGATGCTCTGTCGAGTGTCATCACCATCGTAGGCACCAAACTCTCGCAACGCCCTGCCGACCGCAAACACCCCTTTGGATTTGGGCGCATCGAGTATTTCAGCGCCATCATCATTGCCGTCATTGTATTGTCGGCAGGTATCACCTCGCTTATCGAATCGGTTAAGAAAATCTTCGACCCTACGGAGCCAAGTTACACGACAACAACACTCATAGTCATTGTGGTGGCCATCGTGGTGAAACTCATCCTCGGCCAATACGTTAAGCGTAAGGGCCAGCAGTTGAAGAGCGATGCGCTGATAGCGTCTGGCTCTGATGCCTTGTTCGATGCAATCATTACTTTGGCAACACTCATCTCGGCTGGCGTCATGCTGCTGTGGGGCATATCACTCGATGGTATCCTTGGAGCTCTGATTTCTCTGGTCATCATCAAGGCTGGTATCGAGATGCTCGCCTCGCCCGTCAACGAGTTGCTAGGCACCAGCATTTCAGCTGAACTTACCAAACAGATAGTAAAAGAAGTTTCTGGCTTCGAGGGTGTACATGGCGTGTATGACCTGATTCTGCATAACTATGGCCCTGACATCAAAATCGGTTCGCTCCATATCAATGTCTATGACACGATGTCGGCTCATGAGATTCATGGTCTTACCCGCAAAATAACGATGCAGATGATAGAACGTCACGGCATCGTGATGACTGTGGGTGTGTATGCCATTGCTACAGGGGAGAACCGTCGGGCAGAGTTGCAGTCAAAGGTGATACAGACCCTCGCTACACACGAGGACATCGTCCAGGTGCATGGATTCTATTATTCAGAGAAGGAAAAGATGCTCTCCGTCGATGTCGTTCCTGACATTTCCGTCCACGACGAAGCCGCCTTTGTCAGCAGGCTCACCAGCGAGATTCAACCTTTCGTGCCTGACATGCAGGTGGTCATTATTGTGGATCATAATTACAGCGAATAAGCAAAAACATAAAAGAATGTGGCAGAGAGGCTGAAGGAGAGTATTCCCAGCCGAGAGGACATGTTACTGCTGGCAAAAGATTCGGTTTAACCACTACAGGAAACTGAGTGTTTAACTTGCCAACAGATGTCCTATCACACCTCCTGTGGAGCCAGAGTCCTTTGTGTCACCTGATGAATTCTGAAAGACAACGTGTCGCGATGGCAAACTCAACACGTTGAAACTCCAAACTCAACACGTTGAGATCTCAATTGCAACACGTTGTCTTTGCTTGGCCCACACAAGGAAAGTGGTCGCGTGGTACAACATGCTGCCCACCAACTCAGCAAACAACCCACAGAATGCGGCATCTACATCCACTATGTAGACAGTAATTAAATAGCGAGCTGGGTAAGAGGAGGGGGCAAACAGATGCCCGTCCACCCACATTTTGCGTTTTTAGTGGAGAAAACGGACAATTATTCAAAGTATTTTTGTAAATTTGTAGCGGAAAGGCTGTGGTGTCATCTACCTGTTCCCCATGCAGAGTGCTGAAGACTCCCACAGATTCGTATCTTAGGAAATAAACGTGAGTCAAAAAGTATGAAAAAGATTGTAATGATGATGGCTGCACTCTTGACGATATGCCTGAGTGCCTACCCACAAGCAAACAAAAAGAAGAACAAAGACATGAGAGTATTGGTAGCCTATTTCTCAGCAACTGGCACTACGAAAGGTGCTGCACAACAATTGGCAGAGGTAACAGGAGGTACCTTGCACGAAATCAAGCCAGAGCAACCCTACACAGACGCCGATCTCGACTGGCGCGACAAACAGAGTCGAAGCAGCGTGGAGATGCAGGACAAGTCCTCGCGCCCTGCCATAACTGACAAGCTCAGCAACATGAAGGACTATGACGTAATCTACGTCGGATTTCCCATCTGGTGGTACACATGTCCAACGATTATAAACACCTTCATGGAGGCATACAATTTCAAGGGAAAGACCGTTATCCCATTTGCCACATCGGGTGGCAGCAGTATCAAGAAAGCCTGCGAAGACCTGAAAGCCGCCTATCCGAAAGTCAAGTGGAAGGAAGGAAAGTTACTGAACCACGCAACGAAACAGGAAATGGCAGCATGGGTGAACCGTCTGTAATCTTCTTCTCAAGTTGCCACAACATAACACATGACAAGTAACAACATAAAAGAATTAAGATATGCAAAAGATTTATGATTTCAAGGCTCTTACGAGCAGAGGCAAAGAGATAGATTTCTCTGAGTTTCAGGGAAAGGTGTTGCTGATTGTCAATACGGCCAGCAAGTGTGGATTCACACCACAGTTCGAAGGACTGGAGGCGCTGAACCAGAAGTATAAGGACAAGGGACTGGTGATCATCGGATTCCCTTGCAACCAATTCAAGGAACAGGATCCTGGAACTGACAGCCAGATTGAGGAGTTCTGTCAGTTGAACTATGGTGTAACATTCCAAATCATGAAGAAGACGGACGTGAATGGCCCTGCTGCCGAACCCATCTTCGAATATCTGAAGACACAGGCCCCAACTGAGGAGTATCATGGCCTGAAAGCCAAAGCCGCCAAAACACTCTTCAAGACCATCAGCAAGAGTGTGGAGAAGGATAGCGACATCAAGTGGAACTTCACCAAATTCCTGATTTCGAAGGATGGCGAGACCATCAAGCGATATGCTCCCACCACAGAGCCCAAGGACTTTGAAAAGGACATTGAAGACCTGTTGTAGGGCATGTTAATTATTGTAATATTGTATTAGCAGATTTTTTCAGCAAGCATTATGACAACCCTGACAAACAACAATCACCCTCTTGCCGCGGAAGGCGACAAGTATGTGCCTTACGAGCAGCGGACAGGCAACGAGTCCATCGTATATTTCACCCGCAACCTCTCTGCCGAAGGACTCATCAAAGCCTACGAGCAGGTATGTGAGAACATTAGCGGACATGTGGGTGTAAAACTTCACACGGGTGAGCAGAACGGCCCTAACATCATCCCACGCGAATGGGTGAAGGCCTTGATGGCAAAATGTCTTCCCTTGGCCAACATCATCGAGACAAACACCTATTACGAAGGCGACCGATACACTACGGAGCTGCATCGCAAGACGCTCGAGGTGAACGATTGGACATTCTGCCCCGTGGACATCATCGACGAACAGGGTACCACGACGCTCCCTGTCAACGGAGGCAAATGGTTCAAAAAGATGTCGGTGGGCAGCCATCTGACCAACTACGACGCAATGGTAGCGTTGACCCATTTCAAGGGACACACCAATGGTGGCTTCGGCGGCTCGAACAAGAACATCGGCATCGGCTGTGCCGACGGACGCATCGGCAAGGCATGGATCCATACCACGCCTAACCAGGACGACCAATGGGACATCGTCAAGGAAGAATTCATGGAACGCATGACAGAATCCACCAAGGCCACCATCGACTATTTTGGTCGTCACGTTACCTATGTCAACGTGATGCGCAACATGTCTGTTTCATGTGACTGCGAGGGCGTGGCAGCAGAACCTGTGGTGACTCCTGATGTGGGCATCCTATCTTCAACCGATATCCTTGCTATTGACCAAGCATGCATCGATATCATCTACGCTATGACTGCCGAGGAACATCACGACATGGTGGAGCGCATCGAGAGCCGTCATGGCCTGCGTCAACTGTCGTACATGAAAGAGTTGGGCATGGGAAATAACCGCTATGCCCTCATCGACCTTGACAACGACGGCAAACGCATCACAGCAGCTGAGGCTGCCAAAGGTCTGAAGCCGTTTGTTAAGCACTAAGTCAAGTGAATTGAAGGAAACAAACTGATGGATTACTTACCAAAAGACCCTGCCATTCTGGTTTCAAGCGTCAACATGCTTTTGAGGGATGAAGAGTTTGACACACTGGAATCCTTATGTTACAACTTTGGGACGGAGCAAAAGGAGATAAAGGATTATCTGAAGGAACACGGATTCGTGTATGACGAGAAGCAAAAGCAATTCCGCCCGATAGGATACGACGAGACGAAATGATAACGAAAGACAGTATTGAGACCGCCTACAGTTTCCTGCATCAGAAGCAGCGGATCTATGTACATTCCACGCTCGACTGGCAAAAGGATGACATTGAGATTGCAATCGCAGACTATGCAGATGAAATGAGCCAGGAACTGCTTGATGCTATTTCTGGCGGCAGAACAGATTTTCTGAAAGACCATAAGAGGTTTATGGAAGACATTAACAAGGCTGTTGAGATACTGGAAAAAATGCTTTGACGAATGAAAAGGATAATAAACCCCTGGCGCAACCATCCTGAGTACAACTGCTTTGGATGCTGTCCCGACAATCCCATTGGATTGCACTTGGAATTCTTTGAAGATGGAGACTACATTGTGAGCACCTGGCATCCAAAGCACAATTATCAAGGATGGGTGAATACGATGCACGGTGGCATCCTGAGTACGCTGATAGACGAAGTATGCGGATGGGTAGTGACTCGCAAGCTGCAAACCAGTGGCTATACTGTACAGTTGAATGTGAAGTTCCGCAAGACAATTCCAACTACAGAACCGAAACTGACAATACGGGCTAAAGTGGAAAAAGTTGTGCGGAATCTGGCCTATATCAAAGCAGAGATAACCAACAGCCAAGGCGAGCTCTGTAATGAGGGCGAAACCATTTATTTCCTGATGAATCCAGAAAAGGCTAAGGAGATGGGGTTCCTTTATTGCGATGTAGAAGATGATTCAAACGAGCAGTAAGGTTTCCTCATGCCCAAAGGAATGACCAATTCATGATTGCAAAAAAAGGAAAGGGGGAAAAGTATATTTATGAATGCAATACTTAAACTTTTGATGCTGATAGCTTTGATGACAAGCGGAGGATCGGTCTGTCATGCTAAGACGTGGCAATCGGTTCCTTTGAGAAAAAGCATCACTCATCCACAACCGATGACAGGACTGGTGCTATGGCCTGAGGAGGCTCGCAAACGCCATGACACTTACGGCCAAACCATTCAACTGGAGTTTTCTTATTGCCTGCCTTGCAAAGTGGTGAAAGGCTGCAAGGATGATGGAACCATCGTGTATGACTGGAATTGGTTTGAACGCATATTGGACGACGTGGCCAGTCGAGATCATCAGTTGATAGCTCGTTTCCGCTACGAGTATCCATCAAACAGAGATGTGGATGGAAATAAAGGGACAACAGCCGTTCCCGACTACATCAAGCAACGACAGGATTATTCAGAAACATTTGTCGATAATCCCAACGATGGTCCCACATGGTATGCTGACTGGAGTAACGCTGAGCTGCAACGATTCACCCTTCAGTTTTATACAGACTTTGCCCGTCGCTATGCCCACGATACCCGTCTAGCCTTTCTGGAAGTCGGGTTTGGTCATTGGTCGGAATATCACATCTACGGTACCCCTTTGAGCCTAGGCAAGAACTTTCCCTCGAAAACTTTTCAAAAGCAATTTTTCGAACACATGAACACAGTCATGACCGACATCCCATGGGCCGTTTCCGTCGATGCAGGAGACAACCGCTATTCTCCCGTAGTTGATGACAATGCCCTGATGGCGTTGTCTTTCGGATCCTTCGATGACTCATTCATGCATAAAAAACATGAACTAAGTAGTGGCGGAGGTTTCAACGAGAGATGCTGGAACTCCATTGGAAAAGGATCTCGCTGGCAGAAAGGTGTTTGCGGTGGTGAAATAAGCTACTATTCGTCCAACGACCAGAAGAATTTTCTAAGTCCAGATGGTCTTTATGGTCACACCTGGGCTGAACAAGCTGCAAAATACCACATCACATTCATGATAGCCAATGATGCCCCCCGTGGCGGCGTTGCCAACCCAGAACGTTTCCATGAAGGTTCCTTGGCTACTGGCTATCGCTTTGTTGTCAAGCAATGCACGACTAATGGTTCTTCCACCCGTCTTCTGGTCACCAACGAGGGTGTTGCACCTATCTATCGAGACGCATGGTTCGCTATTGGAGACATTCGTTCTGCCACCTCCCTTCGTGGTCTACTTCCGGGCGAAGAATTTTTGATTGAAATACCTGCTGTAGCCAATACTGATGGCAGCAATGTACAGATTGTTAGCGACAGCATCCTGCCCCAACAGACAATTGAATATGCAGCCAACATCAAGGCCTCTGCATAGAATATTGGATATCAGTCCAACTAGGCGACAACCCCACTCACCCACCAGCAAGACAGGTAAGGGTATCATTGTAACCTTTTTCATTGGCATCGAACTTAATAGCATGATGAGATTCTGCAAATAACATACAACAAAAACAATAGACGCGATTATGAAAAGATTTTTTGTCTGCTTCACGGCAATAATGGGAGTGCTGACCCTTTCTGCACAGAGTATTTATGACTTCCAAGTGAAAGATGAAGGTGGGCAGGATGTGTCGCTTGCCGAGTATAAAGGCAAGACGATGCTGATTGTCAACACTGCTACCCGATGTGGATTTACGCCGCAGTACAAGGAATTGGAGGCTCTCTATAAGAAATACCATGCGGAAGGTCTGGAGATTCTGGACTTTCCCTGTAATCAATTCGGGCAACAAGCTCCTGGTACAATACAGGAGATTCATCAGTTCTGCACAGCCAACTTCGATATCCATTTCCTTCAGTTCGATAAGATTGAGGTGAACGGAGAGAATGCGCATCCGCTCTACAGTTATCTGAAATCACAAAAGGGCTTCGGAGGCTTCGACATTTCTGACCAACGAGGAAAGATGATGGACGAGATGTTGCGCAAACAGGATGCAGAATACGACAAGAAGAGCGACATCAAGTGGAACTTCACCAAGTTCCTGGTTTCCAGGGATGGTCGCATAGTGAAAAGGTATGAGCCTACGGAGCAAATGAGCAACATCGAGGCTGACATACAGATGGAGCTCAACCCTGTCCTAAGTACCATTATGGCACGCCGTTCCGTGCGCAAGTACCTCGACAAACCAGTGGAACACGAGAAACTGGAAACCGTAGTGCGCTGTGGCATCAATGCACCCAACGGAATGAATCGCCAACCGTGGATCATACGGGTGGTGGAAGACCAGAAACTAATTACTGACGTGACAGAAGTGTACAAAAAAGAGAACGCCGAACAGGTAAAACGCGATTCGAACTTCAAGAACATGTTCCGCAATGCGCCAAATATCATCTGCGTCTGCACGCCTTCCAATGGTGGAGGCGAAGTGGATGCTGGACTCTTGGGAGAGAACATGATGCTGGCTGCACAATCAATGGGTCTCGGCACTTGCTGCCTCGGAGGTCCCGTACGCTATCTGCAGACAAGCGAGAAAGCTAAGTTCTTCCTCGACCGCCTCGACATCCCTGCCGACTATCGTCTGAGTTTCATCATCGCCATCGGTTATCCCGACGAGAAGCCAGAAGCCCGTCCCCGTGACGCCTCAAAGGTTAAATTCATCAAGTAAACAGCGATCCTTTTTCTGTTCTGGAAGGAATCTTGGGCTACAAAGACTGGAGGAATCACAAAAAAAATGTAACTTTGCGGCAAATAAAAAAGTTTAACCATAATTCTAAACTCGTCTAAAAGATGAAAAACAAAATTCTTTCTTTCTTGACTATGCTGTTCTTGGGCAGCATAGATGTATGTGCACAAAACCTCATCGAGGGGTACACGCGTGTATATTACGCCGATGACCTGAAGGAAGGCAAAGCGTATTTCATTATCAGCGACCGAATGAAGTTTGCCGGCAACAATACTGGCAAGCCAAAGGCTATGTCCATCCAATTGGACAGCTACAAAGTCAAATGGGGCACCCAGTATGTCTATTGGGGTGATTTCGATGCCGACGAGGAAGGTTTCCAATGGATTGCTGAGAAAGACGGCGACGAACAATGGGCATTCAAGAACAAAGTCAATGGGCAGTACCTCGGCAGGGAGAGTGGCTCAGACAACGATGTTCTCTTCTCTGCAACTCCCGTAGGCTATACCCTGAAGGACTTGGAAGATGGCGAGGGACGCTTCTATATGATCAGCAGCGAGGATTCACGCTCGCCCCACGTGCAGGGATTTGTACGTAGCGACCGTCCCAACAACTGTCTTGCAAAACAGGATGTCGGTATTACATCGTATGTGGATGATGTGGAGACCAACGGCTATCCTGCACGCTGGCAGCTGTACGAGGTCGACAGTACGCCTGTCGAGACCTGGATTACTGATGTAAGTCAGATCAGAGAAGGCGATCAATACTACCTCATCAGCGATCGAACCAAATTTGCCGGCAGCACTACGGTACTGCCCAAAGCTATGGCTTGCCTGCAAAGCACCTTCAAAATCAACTGGGGCGACCAGTACGTTTATTGGGGCGACCTCGACAAGGAGTCCGACGGATTCATTTGGACAGCAGAGAAGGTTGGCAACGAAGGACAATGGGCATTTCTCAACAAAGAGACCGGAAAATATTTGGGCAACATGAACACCAGTCCCTCCGAGGCTGATGTCGTATTCTCCACCTCTCCCGTGGGTTACACGCTTACCGACTTGAGCGAAGGCGGGGGACGATTCTACATGACCAACGGAGAGTCGGAACACTCGCTCCACGTGCAGGGATACCTGCGAAGCGACCGTCCCAACAATAGCATCGCCAAGCAGAATGTGGGCGACGACAGCTACTCCAACGATGTGGCCATCAACGGCTACCCTGGACGATGGAAACTCTTGAAGGTCGATGCAGGCGAAGAAACTCAACCTGAGTTCTTCTCCGTGAGCAACGGTTACTACAACATCGTACGAGCCAATCAGTCAGAGAAAATGTGCTGGACCGACCTGAAAGCTGACGCTCCTGCATACGAATATGGTGCCAGCCTCATCATGAGCACGTTGAACAGCGAAGATCCACGCAGCATTTACTATATCGAGGCTGTCGACAAGGAGAAAGGACAATACAAGATTCGCAACTATGTGACGGGTAAGTACGTCAGCAGTACGATGAAGGACAACAATGTTTTCATGACGGACGAGCCGGAGCCTCTGACGTTCCGAACTGTCGAGGGAGATCGCAGGGTGTTGTATATATATAATGCTGAGAACGAGATGATTGCTGACTACGGAGGCTTAGCTCCCCATGTGGGTAGAACTCTCTTGACTGTCATGGTGCCCTGGAAGCTGCAGAAGGTGGATGCGACCCAGCTGGAAAGTCCTGCCGCCAAGTTGAGATTGGCACTCGCCCGCAAGATGGACGAGGTGGGACATCCTGACTTCGGAAACTACAGCAGTCTTAGTGAAGAGCAACTCAAAGCTTTCCTGAACCTGTGGAATAAGGCCAACGACGACCTTAGCAACGGAACCTACGATATCCTCTACGAGAGTCACACCAACAATCTGGCTGCTGCAGCCAAGGGAGAATACACAGAACCCGTCTACAACAAATACCAGAAGAAGAACCTGCGTGTGCTGAGCTACAACGTGAAGCATTGTGCCGGCAATCGTGATGGCCTCAACCTGTCTCGCACGGCAAAGGTTATTGCTGCACAGCATGCTGATGTGGTGGCTCTGCAGGAAGTGGACAGCGCCTTCTCCTCACGTTCCGACTACAAGTATCAGATCAAGGAACTGGCTGAAGCCACAGGCATGTATGGCATCTTCTGTAGCGCACTTACTGGCTATGGTATCGGTATCCTCTCGACACAACTGCCGCTCTCCGTCAAGGCTGTAGCTCTCACACCCGACTTCGAGCCCCGTCGCATGCTGGTGGCTGAGTTCGACAACTTCGTCTTCGCTAGCCTTCATGTGGGTCTCTCCGCAAGTGCAAGACGAGGCAGCGGCCCCATCATCAAGGCTGAGGCAGAGCGATGGGTGGAGACAGGAAAGCCTCTCATCATCGCTGGCGACTTCAACGACGACGGCACCGATGACGAGATGCAGGGAGCACGAGGCGTACTCACCAAGTACCTGAAAGAGAACGGCTTTACCTACCATTCCGATCTCACTACGCCTACATGGAGCGATGGCATTTATGTCATAGACAACATCATCAGCTACGACAAGATTGGAGGCGTGGAGAAGGTCAGCTACGAAGTGGTCAACGATAAGGTCACTTCCGACCACATGCCCATTGTCAGCGATCTCATCATCGGTTTCGAGGACCCTGACGCCATCGGATTCACCCCAGACAAGAATGTTGTCCCCACCAAGAATAAGGTGTACAGCATCAACGGCACCCTTGTTTCTGATTCAGCCGATACCCTTACCTCCCTCCCCAACGGCATTTATATCTTCGACGGGAAAAAGGTGAAGAAATAAGGACGAACAGCTTCTTGATGAGAGTCCGACGCGTTCGGACTCCCAGTCCGTTGTGTGCGGACTCCCAGTCCGACATGTTCGGACTGGATTTTCTTTCCCTCATGAGATCCAATGTGGGCTGAATCTTAATAATTCTCAAAATCTGTCAGAAACAGACGCATAATTTCCCAAAATTAGGGAAAACCTGCTACATTTGCATGTGAAAACAAAAGACACAAGCAACAGTTAGCTTGAAATCGACAGGATTCATCAAAAGGAACGAATATGATACTCTCGACAACCCCAACAATCGAAGGCCACACCATCAAGGAGTACAAAGGTGTGGTGACAGGTGAGACCATTATCGGAGCCAACGTTTTTAAAGACTTCTTCGCAGGCATCCGTGATATCGTGGGCGGCCGCGCCGGCAGCTACGAGGAGGTGCTTCGCGAGGCCAAAGACACTTCCATAAAGGAAATGATGCAACGCGCCCAGACGATGGGAGCCAATGCTGTAGTCGGCATCGACATCGACTACGAGACCATCGGCAGCAACAGCTCGATGCTCATGGTGGCTACAAGCGGCACGGCGGTAGTCATCTGATGTCGAAAGAAAAGATGGCATGAAATGGAACCTGAGGCACAACTTCCACAAGATGAGGGAGGACTGCGGACTGAAAGCCCAATTCTCAAGAGCTATAACGCATCCCTCATCGTCGAACAGCCATGAGAGACTTCATCGCCATTGACTTCGAAACCGCCAACGGCCAGCCCTCAAGCGTATGCTCCGTGGGTGCGGTCATGGTGCGCAATGGCCGTGTAGCCGACTCGTTCTACAGCCTCATCCAACCAGAGCCCAACTACTACAGCTATTTCTGCCAGCGGGTACACGGGCTGAGCCAGCGTGATACGGACAAAGCACCTGTCTTCCCCGTTGTGTGGCATCAGCTGGAAGACTGTATCGCGGATGTGTTCTTCTCTGACCAGTTGGCATTCTTCGACAGGAAGGAACTGATACCCACCCTTCCTTTCGTTGCCCACAATGCCCGTTTCGACGAAGGCTGTCTGCAAGCCGCCTTCAAGGTCTACCAGATGGACTATCCGGGTTATCGCTTTCGCGACACCCTGCAAGCCGCCCGCCAGCATTTCGGCCGCGTGCTCCCCAATCATCAGCTTCACACCGTAGCTGCTGCCTGTGGCTATGACTTGCAACGGCATCACCATGCGCTGGCTGATGCTGAAGCCTGTGCCGCCATAGCTTTGAAGCTTTTAGCATCATCTTCCAACAAGATCTCCAGACGGTAGCCAACTAATGTCAAGCCAAGGCTGACACAACATCAGGCTTCAGCAAACCTATTTTTTCCTACGATGGCACACTTTTGTCAAGTTTTCTTTGTACCTTTGCGACCAAGATGAAAAAGGTATGCGATTTCATAGCCCGATGGATGGGTTTGATGGTGCTGCTGGTGGCTGTGCTGTCATTATTCGTTCCAGCATCGTTTGTGTGGATTGACACATGGGTTATCAACCCGATGCTGGGGGTGATTATGTTTGGAATGGGACTGACGTTGTCGCCACATGATTTCAGAATCGTGCTGAGCCGTCCGAAAGACATTCTTTTCGGCTGTCTGGCACAATATACCGTGATGCCGCTGCTTGCCTGGCTGCTGACGTGGATATTCTCTCTCCCCAAGGAGGTAGCATTGGGTGTCATCCTCGTAGGCTGCTGCCCAGGAGGTACGGCTTCCAATGTCATCACCTATCTGGCGAAAGGCGATTTGGCTCTTTCTGTCGGCATGACTGCCACATCGACATTACTTGCCCCTCTGATGACTCCTTTTCTGGTCTGGCTTATGGCTGGGACGATGGTCGACGTGGATACCGTCGGCATGTTGCTGAGTATTGTTTATGTGGTCATCGCACCCATTGTTTGTGGTTTGCTCTGCCAGCATTTCCTTCCTGAGCTGACACGTCGCGTCACACCCTACCTGCCGGCACTCTCCTCGATAGCCATTGCATTGGTGGTGGGCATCATCGTTTCGCATAATGCAGACAGACTGCTGGTGGGCGGCCTGTTGGTAGTTGTGGTGGTTATGGCTCACAATTTGCTTGGCCTCGCCATCGGTTTCCTTGTAGGTCATCTCTTACGATTGGAGAAGCCTAAGTGCGTTGCACTCAGCATCGAGGTAGGCATGCAGAATTCTGGTCTCGCCTCGTCGTTGGCTGTCCTGCATTTTGCGGCATATCCTCTTGCCACCATTCCTGGAGCAGTATTCAGCGTATGGCACAACATCAGCGGTGCATTGGCTGCCAAACTGTTCCAACTTTCCATTGATCCAGAGAAAAAGAGACTTCAAGAGAAATCACAGCCATGAGCAGAAAGATAAGAGAGGCCAAACTGTCCGACATGGCAGAGATCCTGAAGGTCATGGATGCTGCCAAGAAAATCATGCGGCAGTCGGGCAACATGCTCCAATGGGGAGAAGGCTATCCTTCAGAGAAAGTCATCGCTGCCGACATGGAAAAGGACGGTGGATTTGTAATAGAAGAAGAGGACAGGATCATCGCCTACTTCGCTTTCCTTCCTTCCCCAGAACCCACCTACAAAGTCATCTATGAAGGGGAATGGATGGATGACGAACTGCCTTATCACGTCATCCATCGCATCGCCAGTTACCCTGAGAAGCACCACATCTTCAGCGACATCATGGATTTCTGCTTCTCTCGCGAGAGGAACATCCGCATAGACACTCATCGAGACAACAGCATCATGCGGCACAACATAGGGAAACATGGTTTTGCCTATTGTGGCATCATCCTCCTTGCGAATGGCGACGAGCGGTTGGCTTACCAGAAAATAATCGAGTCGTGACCTTCTCCTACCCTTTTCCTTAAGGCTTCAGATGCTTCCTTACAAAGTCCCAGATGCCAGCTTTATAGTAGCGGTGTCCACCCTGCCCCTCATACAGTTGGCAGGCATCCTCAATTCCCATGCGTCGATAGATTTCTTTCGTTTCAGCAAATGCCTTGCGCACCTCGCCGATGGGAAAGATAGGATCCTCCACGCCACAAATCGCATAGAAGGCACGCGGTGCAGTTAGTCCTGCAACGTCGCCCATCTCACCCAGATTCAGCATGCCTGGGATATAGTTGCACTCGCAATGAATAATGCTTCCGATACTGCCTGTCATGGTGCAGAAGGCACAGGCTGGAGCAGAGATGGAGATACGCGTGTCAATAGCTCCTGCAAAAACGGTGGCAGTTCCACCTCCTGACTGTCCAGTTACGATAATGTTCTTGCCATCAACCGGTAAGTCTCTCATGGCAAAGTCGATGAGTTTCATGATATCCCACACGCGGTCGCCAATGGGAGTGCGTCCCACGAGCAGGTCATTCATAAGCAGGGTGCGGCAAGAGGAAGTCGAGTTGGCGTTCAGTTCTCGAGGATGACGTGTCGGACCGAATCCGCGTGCTGCAGGAGCAATGGCGATGTAGCCTTCCTTAACAGCCTGTACAGCAATGTCGCGTTCACCATCGCGAACCAGAGCTGTATCTGATGCATTCAGATAGACTCCCGCATAGAGTTCCGTGTTGGCAGAATGTCCATGGGGCGTGATGACCAGTGGAAGTTTCCCTTTGATAACCTTGGGGCAGAGGATGATGAAGGGCAGCGGAACGTCAGGCTCCGTCCACAGGATCCATCGCTCCAGGATGCCATAATCCTTTTCCTCCTGACCAACTAACTTGGCTACGGGTTGGTAGTCACCAAGTTCCCTTTCTATTTGGGTAATGCCCAGTGCTTCTTTCAGTTCTGCACGGAAAGTTTTCTGCCACTTGTCCACTCGACGGGGTTGATGTGTGGCAAAGTGATAACGCATCTCAGCCTGTCCGTAAAGGCGGTCGAAATAGGGTTGCCATTCCAGCTTGTTGCTGGTATTCGTCTGTTGGGCAAAGGTCCTGATGCTGGTCATGAGGACTAGGGAGGCAAACATCAAAAAAAACTTTCTCGTTCTCATCTTTCTCGTTCTCCTTTCATCATTTTAATGCAAAAATACACATTTCTTTGATTCGAAGCATCTCAACAATGGATATTTCGTCTGGAAAATTGGGGGAATATCAGAAGTTCTTGCCCCAAAACGATGAATTGTGGAAGGCTTTTCGTAATTTTGCAGTAAATATTCATCCGCGTTTCACACACATAGCACTTTCAATTTTGCATTTGGTTTGATATGGAAAGAAGAGATTTTATTCGCAGAACAGGACTGACTGGCATGGCTGGCGTGGGAGCTGCCTCGCTAGTTCTTCAGTCTTTCGCTCCTGCTCCAGAGCAGCGCCAAGGGACCACAATGAATGTCATGGATTATGGCGCAAAGGGAGATGGCAAGACCTCTGATACGGAAGCTATCCAGAAAGCTTTGGATGAGGCTGGAAAAGTAAATGGAACCGTATGGTTTCCTGCTGGCGTCTACCGCTGTCACGAACTGAAGGTGCCACCCTACGTGACCTTGCTGGCCGATCCTTGTTGGATATACCATTGCGAGAAGCGTGGTGCAGTTCTGGAGCTTGACAACGAGGATGCTTCCTGTCTGCTGGACATTACTGGAGCCTTTGCAGCAAGAATCCGTGGCATGGTGCTCAATGGTATTCCTGAAGCAAAGAAACCCATCCACGGCATCTTTCTCAACAACACGGAGAAATGGAGTCCCAAAGAGGATACTGTGGTGATAGACGACACCAAGGTGATGAACTTCTCTGGTCACGGTGTGTTCTTCCGGCGCGTGTGGCTCTTTATCGTGCGCCACAGCCACTTTATGGCGAACAAAGGGGACGGCATACGTCTGATGGGCTGGGACGGCTTTGTGCTTGACAACCAGTTTTCAGGCAACGGAGGCAACGGTTTTGGCTGCGAGGAAGTAGGAGCTACGGTAATGTTTACAGCCAATCGCGTGGAATGGAATCGTGGCTATGGCCTCTTCATTTACAGCGGTGATGATTGGAATGTGACAGGCAATTCCTTCGACCGCAACCATGGAGCAGGCCTTTATGCGCTGAAAGCAAGCGCGATGACCGTGACAGGCAACGTATTCCGCCGCTGCGGAAAGGATTCCAGCTATCTCTCTGAGGGTGAGCACTCCTGTCAAGTGAGGTTGGAGGACTGCCAAGGAGTCTCCATGACAGGAAACGCCTGTCTGGCTGGACAAGACGATGGAGGACAAGGAAAGTTCACTCCTCAGGTGGGATTCATCGTGAGGAAACTGTCCCACAGCATCATCATGGGCAACACGCTCTGGAACGGCTACATGGATGAGATGCTGATCGACCAGGGTGAGCATGGTCCCTCCCTCATTATCAAAGACAATGTAGGCTGCGCCAAGAAGCAATAATCAGTAGTCTCCAAACAGCATTTCAAAAAGAAATCAATACATGAAAACAACCAAGGCAATCAAAGGTCACCTCCAGCTGTTCATACTGTGTGTCCTCTCCTCCCCTGCTTTCGCGCAAGTTTCCTTCGAGTTCACCTCTGCTCAGCGAGGCCCACTGATCGGTTCCCTCCATTATGGCATCTTCTACGAGGAAATCAATCATGGAGGCGATGGTGGCCTCTATGCTGAGCTGATCCGCAACCGTTCTTTCGAAGACAACACCCGCAACCCTGACTTCTGGCAGAAGTTGGGTAACGTGAAGCCTGAACTCGTTACCACCAACCTGCTCAACAAGGCTCAGGGGCATGCGCTGAAACTGACTGTAAACGAGAAGAATGCTGGCATCCGCAACGAAGGATTCTGGGGTATCGGACTTGTCGAGGGAGAGACATATAAACTCACGTTCTGGGCGAGGACGGAGGACATCTCCAATGGTACAATGAGAGCTGAACTGCAGGACGAGAACCGCCAAAACTTGGGACGGACTGACTTCGAGGTAAACCTTACCAATGAATGGCAAAAATACGAAGTGGAGCTTACTGCCACATCCACTCACGCGAAAGGCTGGCTCGCATTGAAAGCCCTGGAACCCATGGTGATCTATCTGGATGTGGTATCACTCATGCCGCCCACTTTCATGAACCGCCCCAACGGATGCCGCCGAGATTTGGCCAAGATGCTTGCCGCCTTGCATCCACGCTTTGTCCGCTTCCCCGGAGGCTGTTACATCGAGGGCACCTGGAGCGATGGGCAGACCAACCGTTTCGAATGGCGCAAGACTATCGGCCCCATCGAGGAACGGCCTGGCCACATGAACGTTAACTGGGGCTATCGCGTTAGCGACGGACTGGGCCTTCACGAACTGCTGCAACTGACTGAGGACCTGGGGGCAGAGCCGCTCTTCGTGTGCAACGTGGGACTGGGACACGGCTGGATGCAGGACTACCAAAACCTCAACGGATACATCCAAGAGACTCTCGATCTCATCGAGTACTGCAACGGCGACACCAACACCCCCTATGGAGCCATGCGTGCCGCCAACGGGCATCCCAAGCCCTTCAACCTGCAGCTGATAGAAATTGGGAACGAAAACTACAATTACACGGAACAGGGACAAGGCGACCAAAGCGACCACTACGCAGAACGCTACCGCCAATTCTACAACACCATCAAAGCCAAATGGCCCAGCATGGTGCTGATAGGTAACGTGGAATCGTGGGGAACCGACTATCCCTCTTGGCGCAACGGCAATCCTGTGGAAGTAGTGGACGAGCACTACTATCGCAGCACGAACTGGTTCGCACAACAATACAACAAGTACGACCACTTCAACCGCGATGCCTATCAAATCTATGCTGGCGAGTATGCTGTCACGAGCGATTTCGGCACCCTAGGCAACCTCAACGCAGCTCTAGGAGAAGCCATCTTTATGGCTGGTATGGAGCGCAACTCTGACGTGTGCATAATGGCTTCCTATGCCCCCATCTTCTGCAACGAGAACCATCCCTCGCCCTGGATGCCCGACATGATCCGCTTCAACGCCTCGTCTGCCGTAGGAACTCCCTCTTATTGGGCGCAACAACTCATGGCTACCAACGTAGGACACCAGAACATTACCTGGCAAGAAAGCGGCAATACAGACAACACCCACTATACGTCCTTCGCTCTCAGCTCATGGGCAACCTCCGTCACGTATGACAATCTCAAAGTAACTGATTCCCAAGGGCAGACCCTCTACGCAACTGATTTCAGCGATGCGCAGGACTATCAGCGCAACTGGAGTGCTACAGGCGGCGCATGGAACATCAACGGCGGCACGCTCAGCCAGACCAGCACTTCCATGCAGGGAGAATTCAACACATGCAGCATCCTGACAGGTGAAGAATGTACCATCGAGCTCGATGCCATCAAACGCAGCGGTAATGAAGGTTTCCTCATCGCCTTTGGATTCAACGACCCCAGAAACTACATCTGGTGGAACTTGGGAGGATGGAACAACACTCAGCATGCCATCGAGCAATGTGTAGGCGGCTCGAAAACCACCCTGGCAGCCACGAAAGGCTCGCTCCAACAGGGCAAGACTTATCACCTGCGCATCGTCAAGACTGGAAGTGAAGTGTATTGCTATCTGGACGGCACACTCGTCCATCACATCACTTTACCTGAAGTCAGGAGAATCTACACCTGCGCCGCTCTGACACAAGCCGAGGACACCCTCATCCTGAAAATGGTCAACATGGGCAACACTGCCCAGGAAACAACTCTTCGCTTCAGGGACTTCGAGTGGACGGGACGCGTTGAGCAACTATTGCTCAGCCATTCCAGCGGCACAGCCGAGAACACCCTCAAGAATCCTCTGAACATCAGCCCTATCGTTTCCTCCTTTGCTCCTGCAGACGAGGACACCCACATCATCTCCCATTCCGTTCCTGCCCATTCGCTTTGCATCCTCAGAATTCCCGTCAGGAATGTTTCTCAAGCAATGTCCGACCCATCCCTCAACGAATGGACTGACATCACAAATCAACTGCAGAACGCCTCTTTCTCAGAAGGCAAAACAGGATGGTCCGGGACAGCGTTCTCTGCATCACCAGGAACGGTTGCTGAATTCTTCAACACGAACTTCGACACCTTCCAAACCCTTCCCAACATGCCAGCAGGCAAGTACCGCCTCACGATCGACGGCTTCTACCGCCAAGGCAGTATCGACAAGGCATGGGCTGACCATACCGCTGGCAACGAGCACCTCAACGCCTTGCTCTACATCCTGGCCGACGGAGAGACCTTCACGACTCCCTTCATGTCTCTCTATGACGAGAGTGCCCCCTTCGACTACGCACCCACCTACACCTTCCCAGACAACGTGACGCAAGCCAATCTGGCCTTCAACATGAAGGGGGCATACCGCCGCAACACTGTCGAAGCTACCCTGACCAACGATAGCGGACGTTTGCGTGTAGGGATTCGTAAGACCACAGCTGTCAGTACAGACTGGACCTGTTTCGACAACGCCCACCTCTACTACAGCAAAGGGAGCGGTTCGAGCATCATGCTGCCTGAAGAGAAAAAAGACACATGGACTTCCGGCATCTTCAACATGATGGGCCAGCGGCTCCAGCAGCCCCCCAAAAAGGGAATTTACATCAAGGACAGCAAGAAAAGAGTGAACTAGCTCATTTGGCATTTAGCCATTTAGGTTATTTTTTGTGTCAGCAGGTAACAGGTTAACGAGTTTAGGATTGCATGGTGAGAATGAGCGAATAGCGAACGAAACAAAAAAATCTAAATGTTCGTACGGAGTTCGGTAGGTCGACAAGTACTCGGGGAGGGGGTGTAGACAAGTTTCTTTTTAGTTAAAACATGTTTAATGTTTGGAGCTTCCAGAAAAATGACAGTATCTTTGTAATGGAAAACCCATTATGCAGCTTTGGAACAAAAGGAAGAAACACATGAAGATTTACCAAAACACATCGCTGAAGTGCCTGCGGGACGAAGGACTGCTGACAGAACGGGCTTTCCATGCTCTGACGGGGATGGGGGTAAAGACGACAGGACAGCTGATAGGTTACAAAGGCACGGGATGGGAGGTCCAGCATAATATCGGCCTGGGAGCAATCATGGACACCGATGCCTTCTTTGCCAAACTGGAAAGCGGGCAAATCAAATACGAAGAAAGCGTCTCAGAGGATCCTGACGCCATCTCCCCAGAAAAGAGTGAACCTCCCGTTGCCACGCGAGAGAGCACGATAAAGGCGTATGAGAGCATTTCTGGTCTCTCAGGAATAGTACCCAGTTTTCTGTATGAACTTTTCCCCGACTCCGAGAAGATGGAGTCGGCCATCCTGAATGGAGAATATGACGTCCTGACCGTTCAGAGAGATTTGGGGCGCATGGGCAACATAGAGTTGCGCAAGCTGTTGCAGCATTACCTGAAAACCGTGCGGAAATATGAGTCTAAGGAGGAGCATCCCAGCAGAACGGTTCTAAGAACTGCCAAGAAACTTATCCGCCGCCTCTCTGCCAACCTCTATTCCTTCCCCCGCGAAGTGATTTGGCAGGACTTTCTTTCCATCCCTCAACGGCAGAAACTCCAGCAGATGTTCGATGCTCTGGCTTCGTGGTTGTCGGCAGAAGCCCGTGCCCTCCTGCGCCAGCATCTGCCTTCATTCACCGATGTCCTGCAGCTGTTCGGCATGCCGGAGGCCTTGGTGGCAGAAAAGTTTGGATTCAAGCCAAGCAGAGCTACAATCCACGAAATCTGGCGCATGAATCAGACACTGGAGGACGCGTTCAGCGAGGAAGTGTTTTCCGACCAGGACGCGTGGCTCTATCGGAGAATCGGCCACTGTTTCCCTTGGCTGTCCCCAGCCGACCGCCGCTTCGTATTCCGCTTTCAGATGGACAACGGCTCGATGCCCCTATTTTTCATCGCGCTGAAACTGGTGGAAAGCTGCCACGAAAAATCTATCAATATCTGGGCCTACACGAACGGCATCATCGACGGAGAAAGGCATACCATGAAAGAAATCGGAGCAATCTTCAACCAAACACAGGAACGGCCACGCCAACTCACTTGGGAAGGCAAAGGGATACTCGAGCGCACCATGAAGAGATTCACCCGTTGGGGCGACTACAGCAGCCTTCTGGCATCCAGTCACATCTCCGAGCTCTCACCCCATTTCCGCAGGATACAGGAGCAGGAACGCTTGCCCCAGGATTTTAAGTACTTCTGCGTGATACTGACCCTGTTGGACGACTACGAGGTGGTACGTCTGAAAGACAAGGAGGCAGTAGTTCGCAATCAGCTACGCCAGTATATCAGCATGATAGACCTCCGGGAAATGCAAAACCTCAGCGTGAAGAAATATGCACGGGACACAGTCTTCGATCTGCACGCGCTCGTAACCCACATCCCCGCAGATCTGCAAGAGGATGCCGTCCAGTTTCTTCGCCAATGGGCAGAAGCCAACACCGGCATTCACTTTGGCGAGGACGGGAAGGGTATCTTCAAGCAGAATCACGTAGACGTAGGCGAAGAAGCATATCTGATTCTGAAGGAGCATGGCAAGCCGATGTCCCTGAAAACCCTCTTCAGGAAGTTCAAGAGGCGATATCCTGACCACAAGTACACAGACATAGAGCAGTTCAGAGTGCCCATCCTGATCCACGAGCACATCAAAGCCAAAGGCCATGCAAGCATCTATGGACTGGATACATGGGACAACGTGTACTACGGAAACATTCGCGATCTGCTGAGGCTCACCATGGAAGCCTCTCCCGTGCCTGTACATATCGATGAGCTGACCGAAGCAGCACAAAAGCACTTCCCTAAAACCAATGTCGTAAGCATCATGTCCTCCATGAAACAATGCGAAAAGACCTTCGTACCTTTCCAGGGTAATTGTTATGGCTTAGCGACAAAGAATTATCCCCCTGAATACATAGTACAGCATCCTGTGCTCCGAGGAAAAAGAAGACAAAAACCTTCCCCAAAGACAAAAAAAACAACAAGGAGAAGGCGGTGAGAGACTCGATCTCCCTTTAGGTTCCGCCGCATGACGTCATGATCCTGAAGGTCAGGGCGAAGAAGCGATATCCACTTATCTACTTAACTACAAAAGACTTAACTACAAAAGAAAAGAACAAGCGAAACGCAAAACAATAATAAAAACGAAGGGCGATACGTATGTAATAGGGGTGAAAAAATGGGGTGTCTTTTGTCCCAATTGTCATGCGCAACATGAGCAAAACTGGCCCTCTTTTGACTTTTTTTCGAAAAACTCATCATTTTTCTTCTCGAAAAACTTTGATGTTCTTCGAAAAGCCTTAACTTTGCATCGTTAACAGTAGAAAACAACAATAAAATAGGTCGCCAGGGCAAGCCTAAACAGGGGGAACTTGCTCGTAGGTGCAAGTAAAACAAGATTCCCCCCTACCATATTTAACTATGAAGAGAAAATTTACTCTTTTGTTTCTTGTGACGGTGTTTGCAGGACTTAATGTCCGTGCAGCATTCAATCTGCCGAAGGACGATGAAGGGTACTACCTGATCAGCACGCCGGAGGATCTGGTGGCCTTCTCAGATTATGTGAACAACACTGTCGATGCCAATTCTTCATGGGGCCGTCTGACGGCCGACATTGACATGAGTGGCGTGCCTAACTTCTGGCCCATCGGTATGTATGCCGACACGGGCGGTACGCAAGTAAGATTCTATGGCCGTTTTGACGGTGCTGGCCATGTGATTTCGAACCTGACCGTTGCACGCGAGGACAACTATGAGGTTGGCCTCTTCAGCCGTTGCCAGAATGCCACTATCGAAAACCTGGGTATCGTGAATGCCAACATGAGCACCACCAGCGAGATGGAGCGCAATGGCTTCACGGGCGTCCGCACGGGTGTGATTTCGGGTGAGTTTGTCAGCTCCGTAATGCGCAACTGCTGGACTGCCGGTACGATTGAGCTGAGCACCCTGCATCCTCAGAAAGGCTATCTCAGCGGTGAGGCTGCCAGCAACTCTCAGTTCATCAACTGCTTCAGTACGGGCGATGTACTGGTAAACGGAACAGAATTCTCGCTTACGAATTGTTTTGCAGGCGATGAAGTGGCTGCTATGGGACCCACCGGTGAACTTTGCTTCACGCTGAACGGCGACCAGAGCGAGATCAGGTGGTACCAGACGCTGGGCGAGGACAACGTGCCTTGTCAGGATGCTACCCACAAGCAGGTATTCGGCAATGGTCCGATGAACTGCGACGGTTCACCCGCGGGGGCTATGACCTACAGCAATACGGACGACGGAAGTCCTGTGCCTCCACACGAGTTCGACCAAGAGGGATACTGCCAGAACTGCGGCTTCGAAGGCTACGAAGTGAAGCCCTCCATCGACCAATGGTACGAGATCACCACTCCTCAGGAACTGCGCTGGGTAAGCCGTTTCGTGAACAAGGGGAGCAACACCATCAACATCCGTCTGATGAACGACCTCGACATGAGCGACATTCCCAATTTCCCGCCTATGGGCAAACACAGGGACTCTGGCTTTGGTGCCGACGACTTGAATTTCCGAGGAACCTTCGACGGCCAATATCATGTCATCAGGAACCTTTACGTTGAGGTTTACGACAACTACGAGGCTGGTTTCTTCGGCCGCACGCAGGGTGCAACCATCAGGAACGTAGGTTTTGTGGATCCTACCGTTATCAACTACTCCACGGGGCCTGTCCGCGCTGGTGTCGTGGGTGGTGAGCTGTACCAGAGCACCATCACCAACGTGTGGACGGCTGGCGATATCAGCGTGACCACCGACCATGCCCAATGTGCCGGTTTTGGAGGTGAGGCAGCACAAAGTACACTGAACAACTGCTGGAGTACCTACGAGGGTCTCTTCGTGACAGAGAACAGCACTACGCTGAACAACTGCCACTATTTTTCCAAGAACGAGAACATCGTCGAGGACGCTGAGAGCGGAGCACTCTGCTGGGCGCTCAACGGAAAATCATTCGACCCTGAGGTTGTCTCCTATTACCAGACGCTGGGCGATGACCACTTCCCCACTTGGGACAAGACTCACGGACTGGTCTATGCAACCTCTGACGTAGATTATGCAAGCGCTACGGACGAGGAAGAGTACAAGCAACTCGTTGCAAGCTTGATTCAGGCTGAACATGCCGCCTACGAAGACGTGGTGGCTCCCGCAAGCCTCATCGATACGTATCTCGACCGCATTGATGCGATGGAGAACAAGCCCTTCCCAGACTTCCTGGCTGGCTACAAAGATCTGCAAGGCTTGCGCGATGCCATCGGCAATGCCCAGGCTTCCTACAAGAAGTATCAGGAGGCTCTGCAAGAAGTGCAGGCTTACGTGGACGAGAACGGCAACTTCTTCGATGGCGAAGAGCGCGACATGCTGGTCAACTATCTGACTAAGGAAGTGGAGCCAGGCGACACTTACCCCAATGGTTCCTCGCTATACATCCTGAAGAATTGCAACCTGAACAGCAATTACGTGAACAGCGAAATCGGTTACGTCCAGCAGCTGCTCAGCAATGCCGTACAGCACGGCTATGCCCCTGGTGCAGACATCAGCAACCTGCTGACAAACGCCAACTTTGCTGACGGTACGGCAGGATGGTCTCCTGAAGGCTCCATCGCCAACCACACCACAAGTGCAAACGTAACCAAATACCTGCTGCAAGGCCAGAATGGCAACTTCCAGATCAGCCAGACGCTCAACGGACTCAAGGATGGTCTCTATGAATTCCGCATCGGTGGCTATTCAGAAATCAGCAGCGGTCTCCTGTTGGGTGCATACAACTACCGAAACCTGTTGTTCGCCAACGGCAACGAGAACTACCAGAAACCTCTCTTCAGCGACCTGCTTACAGCAGAAGAGGTGGAAGGCTATTCAGGTTTCGAAGAGAAGTTGGACGATGCTGGTGAACCCCTCGGCTGGAAACCTAACAGCGTGACAGGCGTATGCAACGCTATCGACCTGGGACATTGGGACAACCGTGTCATCGTGGAGGTAAAGGACGGAGTGCTGACGGTAGGCGTGAAAGGCTCTTCAGCCTACAAACTGACCAACAGCGACTTCCTGGGCAATGCACGTCTGCGTTACCTTGGCGAGATGGAGAGCGAGCATGCTACAGCAGCCATGACGGCCCTCCTGGACGATGTCAAGGCGATAATCAACCACATGACCAACGACTATCTGCCAGACCTGTATGACTACAAGGAAGCTCCCAACTACTATGTAGGACTCCAGAACGAACTGAGAGCATACGCAACAGAGATAGACAATGCCTCCACGGGTGCTGAGAAGTACGCTTTGCTGAGCAAGCTGGGCGACATCTTCGAACGCGTCAACGAGAGCAAGCTCATCTATTCGGAACTTCGCGATGTGTCTGACGAGCTGCAGGATGTCTACGGCATCAACGCTCCTGAACTTCTCGAGGAACTGGACGACAAGGTTATCGCCCCTGTCATCGAGATGTTCGAGAGCGGTGAGGGTAGCGACGAGGAAGCCCTGGCATTCATCGACAGAATGCGCAACGATGATATCTATAAGGTAATCCGAGGTCACGAGCCTGAGGAGATAGACGGCGTTTATCAGCTGTCTACTCCCTATAACATGATTTGGTTCTCCTATCAGTCCAACCACGGCAACACTGGCCTGAACGCTGTACTCGCCAACGATATCGACATGAGCGAGATCGCCAACTTCACTCCCATTGCCCGCCATAGGGACGACCTTGACTTGGACGGCGACGGCACAGGAGACGGAGTGGGCATAGGCACCACCTACAGCGGCACCTTCGACGGTCAGGGCCATGTCATCAGAAACCTGACAATCATCGTCGACGATGGTTGCGAGGCTGGTCTCTTCAGCCGTACTCAGGGCGCTACTCTCAAGAACATAGGCTTCGAGAACGCAACCATCAAGAACACTCTCGTCTACAACAACGAAACCCAAGGTGTACGTGCCGGCGTCCTGGCTGGCGAGGCTTACAAGTCCACCGTCCAGAACTGCTATAGCATTGGCAACATTGTAGTGGAAACCCTCCACGACAATTGCAACGGTCTTTGCGGCGAGGCAGCTCAATCCAACGTGATAGGCTGCTTCTCATCCTACGCAGGTAATGCCGTGACCAACGGCACTCAGATGAACGTCTTCAGCGGTGCTGAAGTAGCTGCAATGGCACCCACTGGCGAGCTGGCTTATCGCTTGAACGAGGACCAGGAAGAGACAGCCTTCTTCCAGACGCTGGGCGAGGATAAATACCCTGTACTCGACAGCACCCACAAGCAAGTCTATGGTCATGGTGTCATCGCTTGCGACGGCGCTGGGACTGAGAACAGCACGTTCGACAACATACCGGGCAACGAGGCCACTCGTCTCGACCATGCCCTCGTGGATGGCGTCTGCTCGAACTGCGGTTTCGACTCAGGCGTAATTACCGATATCGAGAATGGCTACTATCTGATTGCCAATCCATACAACCTGCGCTGGTTCAGCAAATTTGTGAACTCTGGCCAAAGCAACGCAAGTGCACGTCTGGTGGCAGACATCGACATGAAGGACATCAACGACTTCCGTCCCATCGCACGCTACAGCGATGATGGAGCAGGTCCTGACGGTTCCAACGTGACCTACAATGGCACATTCGATGGTGACTTCCACGTAATCCGCAACCTCCACATGGAGTACAACCTGCGTATCGAGGGCGGTCTCTTCGGACGTATGGTATCAGGCGGTACCATCAAGAACCTGGGTATGGAGAATGTCAGCATCAAGAACACGCACTCGAACGGCTGTCGTATCGGTTGTGTGGTTGGCGAGAACAACGGTGGTACAGTTCAGAACGTCTATACAATCGGCAACATCGACCTCCAAACATTCCACTCTCAGAAGTGCGGTATCGCAGGCGAGGCTGCAAACGGTAGTCAAGTGAACTGCTACACGACATGGAATGTACTCCAGACACGTGGTACGGAATCGAACTGCTACGCAGGCGAAGACGTGGCTGCAATGGGTCCCACTGGCGAACTTTGCTACAAACTGAACAATGGCGTGGTAAATGACCCCATCTGGCGTCAGACCTTGGCCAGCGAAAGCTATCCCACCTTCAACAAGGAGAGCATGATTGTTTATCCTGTGGGCGACGGCTTCACTAACGAGATTCCCACACTGGCTGCCATGGAAGGTACTGAGGAAGATCCCTTCGTCATCAAGACGGCACAAGACTTGCTGGAGGTTCGCAAATACATGAACCAAGGCCAGATGAACTACATCGTTCTGGACGACGACATCGACATGAGTAGTGTGGACAACTGGACTCCGCTGAACACCGACAGAGAGAATTACCTCTTCTACATCAACTTCAACGGTAAGGGACACGTTATCCGCAACTTCGCTCCCAAGAACACAGACGTCAACTACCAGAGTTTCTTCGGAATCCTCTGCGGCGGCGTGAAGAACGTAGGCTTCGAGGATGCTGACGTGACTTGCGCTCCCACCGGTTCTGCCATCGTGGCAGCCTGGGCAGGACGCACGGCAAGCTATTCCGGCTCCACCTTCTTCGAGCATGTGTATGTAACTGGCAAGCTGACGGTAGGTTCAGGTTATGCAGGTGCTATCGTGGGCAGCGTGAATGGCATCACGGATATGCGCAACTGCTATGCTATCGTTGACATCACGGGTGCATCATCCGTGACAGGTGGTATCGTGGGCCGCGTGAGCGATGCTCTGACCATGGAGAACGTCTATGCAGCCGGCACGATGAATCGCGGTGGCGGTATCGTGGGAGGCGGCATGAGCAGCACCACTCCAGCAGCCACCTACAAGAACGTGGCCGTATGGAACAACGAATACGAGAACTTTGGCGAAACCTCGTCGAAGGATATCATCTCTGGTCTGAGCTTCTACAACGGCAGCAACTTTGCGAAGCTGCAGGAGACCGTAGTAGGTTGGGACAAGAATGTATGGTCCTGCGACATGGCTGAGGGAAGCTACCCCGTTCTGCTCCCAATGGCCGACGGCATCATTGCTCCGACGATTGCCAGCACCATCATCCGCAACAACGCTGTTTACAGCCTCGCTGGCATGAAGGTTGCCAAGAACGGCGCTGACCTGAAGAGTCTGCCAAAGGGCATCTACGTAATCGGAAACAAGAAGGTGCTCGTCAAATAAGCATCCTTGTCCTTCTGAGACACAAACAAGAACCAAGCAGCCTAGGAAACCCTGGGCTGCTTCTTGTTTATATGAGGTAAACTTCGCTTCTAGCCCAAATAATGGGCAGCATCATCACTTTTATTTGTCTTATTCCTTGTTTTCTGAAAATTAATCGTACCTTTATGCCAGGAATGACTTTGCTTACTGTAGAAAAACGAGAAAAGGCATGAGAACTTTTGGAGATATACATGTTGGGAAATTAGTTCTGGGATTGTACATGACGTTCGTCTTAGCAGGGGAAACGAGTGCACAGAATAAGGGCATCCGCTTTCTGGCAGAGCCTGCATTCCATGACGAGCTACAGCACTATGGCGATGTAGATGCATTCCAAGCGCGAGCCAATGCCTTTGTCTTCGAGGGAAAACATGATGAATACTTTAAATGGGAAAAACAGTTGCGACGGAAGGCCCAACGGGCATACAAAGCCGTTCAGAAGAAGATGAAAAAGACAAAGGATGAGGATGTCAGGGACAGCCTCTTCTGTATCTACAAGGAACAGTATTCCAGGCGTAACCAACCAGCAAATCCTTACCCCAGGCATAACTATGTGGTGATTATCAGACCTTCATTCAGCCCTACTTGCGGGTTCGCCGTAGAGAAAGACAAATTGGTTTATATGGGTATTGTAAAGTCTGATTTAAAGAAATCCAGCATCAAATTTGACGTAAACGCATCTGATACGGATGTTTCGCAGGAATTTGCCGAGGCCATGAGAAGCCTGATGGATAATATCGTCTATTCTGCCAGCGTGTCAGACCGGATGTATACAACGTTGGATGGTACAACCTATGACATTCTAACAGGTCCTTTCCCCACCCACATGGTTAAGAGCAAAGGAGGCGGAAACAACGACGAAGGTGCAGTATGCCATCTATTGGAGAAGCTATGCGAAGCTGCCAAGAATAACGATTCGCAGGCCATAAACGCTCAGCTTTCAGAAACAAAACGTCTGGACGCCATCTATCGTGCTTTAAGGGATAATACTCAGGGGAGTCTTCCATAAAATGAAGAAAAACTCCCTCGTCTCACGACGAAGGAGCTGTATGACGCGTCGATTAATTAACTCCAATAAAATCTTAGTTTAATCGGAACGTGACGGGCAGGGTGAAACGGTAGCGTACGACATTGCCGTCGTCGTCCTTTGCAGGTTCCCATTTAGGCATCAGTTCCAAGACACGCTTGGCTTCTTCGAAGAGCAGCAAGGCTGTGTACACTCTGACTGGCGTAAAGATGGCAGAAAGCAGCGCCAACCTGAAGAGTCTGCCAAAGGGTATTTATGTAATTGGTAACAAGAAGGTGCTCGTCAAATGAGCACCCTTGTCATACTGAACGACGTGAAGAATCTCATCAACACGTGAGTTCAGCATAAAATAGACGAAAGGAAAAGCCATTTCAGAACTCGCTTTTGAGTAAAGAAATGGCTTTTCTTATGATAAAAACTTCCACGGTCTTCACAGAGGGTGGAAGGGCGTTCGAACTATTTTAAACTAAAATCAAACCAATTGGAATATCATGAAATAATGTTTTTGCATCGTCATTGTTTTCCTGTCAGCATTTCCAAACAGGTCAGTTCAGCTGGAACTTGATGGGACAAGTAAAGCGGCTACGAACGGGATTGTCGTCCTTATCCTTGGCAGGTTCCCACTTAGGCATCAACTTCAGCACGCGCTCTGCCTCCTCGTAGAGCAAATCACCCAAATCCTGTCCTACCTCAAGCTGTTCCTGACTGTCAGGATGTGACTCTTTGTATGACTGTGAAGCCTGCTCAGAGAATATTAGACTAGGGCCACGAAGTTTTTTTATCTCCGTGAGGCTGCCGTCCTTTTCTACAACAAAGTTTATGAGAACGCGCCCTTGCACGCCAAATTCATGGCAGAGCTTGGGATAACGAATATTCTGATTCAGGAACTTGAAGAATTCCTCATCGCCACCAGGATACTTGGCATTCACGGCAGGACGGTCGTAAACGGTATCAACTGGGGCAAGGGGGACTGCCGTACCATGTACCTCTATGGGAGTGTTTTTGTTATCAGCCTGGACAACTGGTTTTGCCGTACCGTATATTTTTTTTACGGTGTCCTGAGTAACTTCTTTTGGTTTATCCACAATTGCCTCATATTTGCCTGTCTTCTGATTGTAGTTCAGCTTGCCGGCATTAGGATTGGCATACTTCGGATCATCGGTCATGATGTAATATGCCTCCTTGCCCAACAGATTCTTGGTTGCTTCACCACGAAGGAAATGGATAGAGGTTATCTTCTCTGGGTCCAAATCCTTCAGTTCTTCTATTGAAACAGAACGACCGTTCACAAAGATTTGTTTGTTGGAAGGTTCGGCCACCGATAGGATCGTTTGGACATTTTCAACAGATTCTACTGAAAACTTCTCATTTTCTTCCTCTGAAATTTGCAAGTCAGAAGATTTCTCCGTAACTTCGCCTCCGAGTTTTGATACTGCGCCCTCAATGGGAGCAACGAACTTAGGCGTAGCGAAGACCGAAAGTGCCAACGCAGCCACCGGGATGACATAAAGAGCCTTGCTCCGCATCCACGGATTTGATTTCGATTTTTTCATCATAGCGATACGTTTTTTTGTTAAACTATGGTTAAAGCTGTTGGCGAAAGTGTAGGAACCGGAGCCAACGGCTTTTCTTATAAGCAATAACTGATAGCCTTGAGCCGAGACACCATGCCCCAAGACATAACTGTCGGCCTCGTATTCGTGGACATCGCGCAGGCTGATGCCCAGCATGTAGACCAGCGGATTCCACCATTGAAGCATCTGCACGAGAGTGAGCAGCACGATGTCCCACGAGTGGAAAGCACGGATGTGACCCGTCTCGTGGAGCACTATCTCACGTCCTGCCTCCTCCCAATCCTGCCGGCTGATGACGATGTTGCGCATCCAACTGAAGGGAGCCACGTCGTCCGAATGGCAATAGATATGTACGCCCTGCTCCTCCTGTTGCCAGAGGGCACCACGCCGCAACCCTATCTGCAGGCGTCCCACTTGCCAGAGCCTCATCACGAGCAAGGCTACCATACCGATTATATATATAAAGGTTAAAAGGGTAAAAAGTGAAAAAGTGAAAAGGTTATTCGTTGCCTGTGCCTCTGCAACGACTTGCACCTCGGGCAGGACATGAACGGGAATGCCAAGCTCAAGCATCTGCACCTGAGCGGCCTGCACGACAGGCTGACGGTCGAGCGACATGCCTGGCACGTTGCACAGGGGTAGAACAAGCGACAAGAGCAGGATACAAAGGAGCACCAAACGATTGAAACGGAAGAAACTCTCGCGCCGCAGCATCAGCACGTACGGCAGATAGAGCACCGCCTGCACCAGGGCTGACTTGATGGAATAAAGTAGCAGAGAGGACATCATGGCAATCGTGATTCAATCAGTTTTCATTTATCATCGAGTCATTCACCATCTCCAGCAGGTCCCTCACCTCATCGGACGAGAGATTCTCCTCGCGGACAAAGTAGCTGAGCATGTGTTTCAGGCTGCCGCCAAAGAAGTTCTTCTTCACCTCCTGCATGGTGCGTCGCGTGTATTCAGCACGAGTCACCAGAGGCACATAGCGATGAGTCTTGCCTTGCCCCTTGTCTTTGTGGAAGTCCAGATAACCTTTCTCGTAGAGTACCTTCAGGTAGGTGGCTATCGTCGTATAGGCAGGTTTCGGTTCCTGGTAACGATCCAAAATATCCCATGCGCAAACTCCACCTGAAATATCCCAAAGGATGTTCATCACCTCGAATTCAACTTTCGTCAATGTGTTGTCCTTGCGTCTCATCTTTCTTCGTTGTTTTTGATTGGTTCTCGAGGGCAAAGTAAAGGACAATATCTGAATCTCGCAATATTTAGATATCGGAAATTTTCGATTTTCAATGAACTTTAACGTTTATTCGTAGTAATTGAACATTTATTCGTAGTAATAGAAAGGTCAGCGAAGGGTATGACAAGGAAACCAAAGATAAATTTACGGTCAAAGCGAAAAAAATAGTCACTCTAACACGCGTGCAAACGATTTTTTTGTACCTTTGACCCCAAAATCATACAAATAATTAATAAATAACTATACCAAGGCGTTAATAATCAATAATGCAATAATCAATGAAAATGTTGAATAAGTTAGTGCAAAGACAAACGGGTTTGAACTTTGCCGAACGGAAGATATTCCGGCCACAGGTCAAAAAGACACTATTCTTATTTCTCGCCCTCCTGTGCACGATTGTGCAGGGAGCTTGGGCGCAAGGAGGCTTACGCTACATCCCTGAGGACTGTGATAAGGCTCGTATAACGGACATCGGCGTAGTGGTAAGCGACATGTCGTCCTGCACTCGTACAGACCTTGAGACGCAGAAGGTCGATTCCATGCTGCTTATCTCCGAACCCGAAGTGATTTGGCGCTCGGAAAACATCAACGTTTATGACTCGGTACAAGTGGCTCGCGCCATGAAACCACGTCGTGCGGCACGCCAGAAGATACTGGTTGACGACGGCAGATGGCAGTGGGGCAACATCACCGACGAATTCTTCCTCAACTTCTACTACTATGTCTTCCGCTTCGAATATCCATCGGTGGATGCTGAAGGCAATGAGATTATGCTTTCAGGCATTGCAGCCTGCCCGACGCCAACGGCGTGCTCGAAGGTGAACAACATCATCATGGGCACCCACATCACTATTACGGGCGATTACCAGCGACCTTCTGCGCAGATCAACAACTTTGCCCGCGACGACTGGGGCATGCTGATGTCCTTGGCAGGCGGACCTAAGTTCATCCTCAACGAAGACTACAGCGCCCTCTTGCTCGGCGCACAGGCTGGCGCGACTATTGGAGGCGTATTCCTCTTCTGCACGGGTTTGGGAGCTGTCTTTGCTGTGCCGCTCCTGGAACTCAGTATCGTGTTGGACATCTTCGCCATCGACCAAATCGACAAGGCATGGGGCTATCACGACTACAACAATAACCTGGTCATTTTGGCCGACTACGAAGGCTACGGCATCACGAAAGACCGTGCGCACCCTTACCTCTATCAGGAACTGACCGCCCGTCAGTGCATCGACGCCACACGCCACGGGCGCTACCTCTACGAGCACGACAGCAATCTCGAATACCTGCGGCATCCCATCCGCGAAAACTTCCGCTGCATGAGCATGGGCTATTCGCAGGGAGGCTCCGTGGCAATGGCTTGCCACCGCTTCGTCGAACAGAACAACCTGACGGAAGAACTGCATTTCGTAGGTTCCGCCTGCGGCGACGGGCCCTACGACCCAATGGCAACACTCATGTATTATGTCAAACAAGACCTCGACGGCAAGCCGATGAGTATGCCCGTCGTACTGCCTCTTATCGTGAAAGGAATGCTCGACACCAACCCATACATGAAGTTGCACAAGGCCGAAGAATACTTCCGTCCCGAGTTCCTCGAGACGGGCATCATGGATTGGATAGCCAGCAAGGAATTCTCCACTGGTGCTATCGATGATAACTGGAGAAAATATGCTTCGTTGCATCCCGATAAACTCAACTACGTTTACGCCAGGTTGCGCGACATCATGAACGACGAATGCTATGCCTACTTTACCAAGGTTTATGAGGACAACAAGAACACTTTTACCAATGCCAACGGTATTCCGCTGCCAGCGCACAGAGGCGTGATGGAAGACCTGCACCTCGCGCTCTCTTCCAACGACATGACAAGTGGCTGGAACCCCGCGCATCCCCTGAAGCTCTTCCACTCAAAAGGCGATACCGTCGTGCCATACGTTAATGCCACTCGTGCAAAGAACGCCCTCGGAAGCAAGGTTGAACTCGAAGACGCGCCCAACGGCCTGGATCATATAGACAGTGGCTTGGACTTCTTCCGTGGTGACGACGAGAAGATGGACGTGGGACTGCGCCGCATCCTAAGCACGAGAATGTACGACTACGTCAATGATCTTTGTGACAAAAAATGGTAACTGCTATGAAAAGATATATATTCTTCCTTCTCGTCCTGATACTCATCGTAACAGAGACATCGGCAAGCATCATCAAAGGACAGGTGCTTGCCAACGGTAACCCAATCACTGCAGAATACACCGTACTTACAAACAACACGGTAGGTCTCGGTTCAGGCCACAACGCCAGCATCTCGCAATACACAAGCGGACGTATCACCGTACCGTCGAAGATCACAAGCGGAGGCAAGACATACAATGTCACGCAAATCATGCCACTGGCATTCCGCCTGTGCGACAAGGTGAGGGTCGTCATCATCCGTGAAGGTACGACACGCATCGGAGACTTTGCCTTCGCGGGATGCAGCCACCTCGTTGAAGTGGAACTGCCCTCAACGACACAAAGCATCGGCACAGGCGTCTTCTGCGACTTGCCGAAGCTGGTTGCTGTTTTATGCAAAGCCGTGACGCCTCCCGCATGGGAGTACAAGGATGTGTGCACAGGCAGCGAGAACGCTTCCCTCTTTGTGCCAGTCGGTGCCGACACAGCATACAAGAATGCCAAGTACACGAAACCCGAACTGGGATGGACAAAGCCCGAAGGCTGGGGCACGGCATTCCAAAACATCAGAGGCAGCGCGATGGAAGGCTACCGCATTTACTCGCAAGATGACCTCTATGAACTGCGCAAGGCCATCAACAATCCTGGAACATACGGCGAGGTGAAGAACATCTATTTGGAAGGGGACATCGACATGAGCGACTACAGCGACTGGACGACTCCCATTGCCGACACGGAAGCCCATGCCTTCACAGGAACGTTCTACGGACAAGGGCACTGCATCCGCAACATGAAGGTCGTCAGCAACAGCGTGTCGGGTCTCTTCGGCTACTATAAAGGTCCGAAGATTACAGGTGTCCGACTCGTGGATTGCGACTTCCGAGGCAAGCAATTGGCAGGCGGTCTCGTTGGACAATGTGGCGCCTGCACCATCGACTCGTGCTATGTCTCGGCCTTCGTAGGCACGGACGGTACGGGCGGCGGTATCGTGGGACGCACGACAGGCCATGTAGTCTTCGACCGTTGCGTCAGTCATGGCACAAACCACACCTTTACGCCATCCTCAAGCATCAATCCTTGCATCGCCGGTATCGTGGGAAGCACCACAGGAGCTATTATCACTAATAGCGCCGTAATCAAGAGCTTCAACTTAGGAGACAGGAGCGGTGTCTTTGTGGGAGAATGCACAAACGGCGGTACTGCAATAATCGACTACTGCTATGCAACCAACAGCGAACTCCATACGCTTCCCACCTTCGCCTCCGGTATCATGTACGGAAATCACATCATCCTACATGGGCAGCCGCTCAGCATCCTCGATTATGCAGGCGAGAAGCACGACTTCACCTACGACTGGGTTCATTTCCAAACGGTTTATCCTGCTGCCGTGCTTGGCTTAGACGCCTGGGCATACAACAACGGCGAGTATCCCTTGCCCGACTGTTTCGCTGATCTTTGGCCAACAAAGCCCAATCATGCTGTGTATGGTTCGCCGACGTTGGCGGAACAGAGCATCAATGTGCTGACACCAGACGAAGACATTCCTGCCTCAGCATGGCTCGACCTCTCCGACATGGGGTTCCGTCATTATCGTTTCAAGGCTTCACAGCTTTGGATTGACGGCAATATGGATGTCTATGGCAAAGCTGAGCAATTGCCTCTCGGACTTTCAAAACAGATTACCGTTGAGAACGGCATCCTGCTCGAAGACACTCTCTATGCCGGTAAACAGGGGACTGTTCAATACAAGGAACCTGTCTATGAACTGGACGAGCAGAATAACTTCGTGCTCGACGGCGATGGCAACATGATTTGTATCGACTCGCTTTATCTCTTTGACAAGATTGTTTGGGAAGAGAAAGTTTATTCCCTCTGCCTACCATACAACGTGTCCCTCAGCGGCAACTGCACCCTCTATCAACCCACGCAGATATATGATGTGGATGGCGAAACGACAGCACTCTTCGAGGCGGTGCGCGAGAACTATGTTGAAGCATTCCGGCCATACCTCGTTGTCGTACACAACGACACAGTACCTCTCGGCACACGCGCCAAAGTCATCTGTCCTGAACTCGACAGCAAGACAATGCTTCTGGGTGATTATGTCTTCGAGGGCACAATGACACAAAAGGGCAACATTACTGCTCGCGAGAACAACATCTATATGCTGGAGGACAAAAGCCACTGGCTACTCTTCAAGGAGTCGGGCGACATACATTCCGGTGTTGAGTCTTTCACTGCTTTCTTCCGTGCTCTCGGCAAGACACCTGCCACGCGTATTAAGATTGTGCTCGACGATGACAATCCCGTCATCTCTGTTGGGGACTTCTACTACGCCATCCATACCGAAGACGAGGAAAACATCACTGCTACCCTCATGGGCTATCATGGCAGGGGAGGCAACGTCGTGGTGCCTGCCACAGCTCCTTACGTCCTTTACGGACAGAAACAGGAAGTGCCGCTTATTGACCTTGCGCCTGACATCTTCACCAGGAGCACGGCAGAGGTGTGGAGCATCGACTTGAACCAATGTGCCAACTTAACGCCCGTCACGATTGACCGCACGGCACCAGGCAATCCCTTCTACAAGGTTGATGAGCGAACCATCATCTATATGCCCGAAGGCAAGGCGCAGGCTGGCAAGAACAACGTCATCGGTACCGAATGTCAAGAACTGACCATCACCGATGGCTGGGACTTTGTTCCACCCTATAATTTCCATGCGCACAAGGCATCGTACGACCGCATCCTCTATGCCGCAAAGCAACAGGACGGCTCATACAAAAGCATGACCTACACTCTTTGCCTGCCCTTCACAGTCGATTTGACACAAGAGCATGTGGACGGCAAGGTACAAGTTTATCTGCCTTATTTCCTTATTGATGACAAGGAACTGCTCTTCTCCAATGAGATTTCCTTGATTAATGCAGGACAAGCTCGTGTTGTAAAGGTCATTAAGGAGAGCGTGGCACTGAGTGCTACCGATGTTGAGGTCAAGGTTCTGCCTGAAAAGGAATGGGAGATTCCAAACTGGAATGAAGACCTGCCCTACACTGGCTCTTGGCAAGGCACCTTCGCCCGCATTGACAACGAGGAGGCAGCCCTAATGAATGCCTTTACGCTGAACAACAACGGCAAGTGGTATCGCATCCGCAGCGAGGAAGGACGCTATCGCAATGCCTGGGTGGGAGCCTTCCGCGCCTATTATACGCCCTTTGATTCTCCCACGCGCAACAACTACAGTTCTGTCTTCAAACAATGGGTAGCAGGCGATGAAGAAGACCCAATCACACCTTTCCCAAGCGACTTCTTCACGGCAGACACAGACTTCACCAATTATGTTGACGGAGAAACATCAATCGATAATATTCAACGTTCAATGCTCAATGACCAATCAGATGCATGGTTTACTCTCGATGGCCGTAGGCTTGATGGTAAACCCAACACCAAAGGTCTGTATTTATATAAAGGAAAGAAAATTGTGATAAAATAGTAAATTGTAAATCGTAAATCATAAATTGTAAATGAAAAAGATATATATCATTGCCCTGCTGCTTGGTATCGTTCAGGGAGCTTGGGCAGACACGACAGGCTCGTGGGTAAATTCAGATTATCGCGACAATTCGTGGGGGAGTGACTACAGCTCATCCGATGCTTTTACTGTCAGCACTGCTGCCCAGTTGGCACAGCTTGCCTATATGGTAGCTTATGAAGATAAGTTTTTCCAGAACAAGACAATCACCCTTTCCGCAGACATTGACCTGAGCGCACACTTTTGGCTTCCTATCGGAACAGTTCAAGCAAGTAGTTTCAAAGGCTCATTCGATGGTGCAAGGCATACCATCAAAGGCATTTATATCAACGAGACGAGAGCTTATAGTGGTCTCTTCGGATATATTGATGGTGGTGCCTGGATAAAGAACATCAAGATAACAGACAGCAACATAAACGCCGATTCGCAGTACACGGGAGCCATCGTCGGTTACTCCACTAATTGCAAGATTGAGAATTGTTCTGTTGCCTCCTCTGTAGAGGTTACATCCACTCGTGTCCCATCCTCTGGACAAGATGCTGCTACAGGCGGTCTTGTCGGCAGGTTGTCAAGTGGCTCTGCTGAACTATGGGGGTGCGTCTCTGCTGCTTTCGTTAATGGCAAAGAGAAAGTGGGAGGCTTAGTAGGAGAGGTAGTATCATCACATGTCGTGAGTTGCCTTTATACGGGTAGCAGCGTACAAGCCCCTGAATCAATAACAACCCAGGCAGCTCTGTTTGGTAATATCAACGGCGGTGACTATTTGCATTACAATCTATATACTAATAGCGCACTTGATGGCAAGAACGGACAAGACAAACGTGGTTACGCCATCACTCCTCCTTCAGGAGTTACACTAAACTTCGGTTCGCCAGTCAATAGCTACGATGTGAGTGGTATCTCGTATTATACATTTAGCACTGGTTCTACCAATTATTCCCTTATCGCATACGAAGGCTTAATGTATTGTGCGTCCGACCAGAGGATTACATTCACTGTTTCAGCTCCTCTCGGCTATGTCGTTAGCTTTTCAGTGACAGCTTCTGCCGGAAATCTTTCAGAGAGCGGAGGAACATACGAGCTCTTTACCACCAATTCCGATTGCATCATCAGCGCGACCGCCGAACTCACGGAATGGGTTGGGGAAGGTACAGGAACGGAAGCCAAACCATATCTCGTAAAGACCTGCGATGACCTTCGATGGATAGCATGTTATACGAATGCAGAAAACAGCAATCACTATGCCGGCAAGTATTTTAAGCTTGCAAACAATATAGTTTTCGATGGCACAGAGAACAACTATACAACCATCGGTAACGCCGTTTCAAGGCCCTTCTCTGGTACCCTCGACGGACAAGGATATACCATCAACGGCATCAACATCAGTGCCGACGGAATCCAAGGACTGTTCGGTGCCGTTCGCAATGGCACAATCAAGAACGTCAAACTCTCCAACAGCACTTTCACAAGTACTAATAATGCATCCGTTGGAGGCATCGTTGCCAATGTCTCGCAATACCCATTGAATGACTTCCCAACACAACTGGTAACTATTGAGAATTGTCATGTAGCTAATGATGTTGTCTTGCAAGCAGGAAATAATGTTGGAGGTATATTGGGCAACGGTAACACTAACACAGGTGAAGTAACCATCAAAGGATGCACAAGTGGAGCATCTCTTGTTACGACAGGAACTTATGGAAGTGCAGGCGGCATCATCGGATCATGTGGATTCGACCAAACATATGCCACGGGTGACCTCTATGTCACAATCCAAGATTGCCTCTATTACGGGAACTCTGTCAGTGGTAACCGCAAGGGTGGGATTATAGGAACTCTCTCTGCAGGTTCCCCCTATTCCAAGACAGACTTCAGTAACAACTTCTACTGTTATCCATTGAATAGTGGTGAATTGAAAGGAGTCGGATATAAATTCATAGAATATAATAATGAGCCAACTAATTTCGATATCACAGCTACCTATGGGGCTGTCCGTGCGCGTGTCGTTTCCGAATCCCAGGACATCGCAGACATGGGAACAGAAGGCACACAGCTTTACATAGGTGGAATTACTCCATACACATACGGCATCAAGTACGCAGACAAATACTACAGTCACGTCCTTGCTCTAGAGGACGCTGCAGACAATACCGATGTTATCGCTCAATACGCAGGTCAGATATACAATGTGAAGTTGCGCGGACGTACACTTTACAAAGACGGGAATTGGAACACCATTACCCTGCCCTTTACCCTCGACCGCACAGGCTCCATCTTTACCGATCCCTCTCAATGTACAGTTATGGAACTCGATATAGAGAATGAATACAAAATAAAGGATGACAATAGTGACAATAAATACAAGACTGGTTGCAAGGATGGCAAACTCTACCTCTTCTTCTATGGAGGAGATCAAACCATCACTACACTTGAAGCAGGCAAGCCCTATATTGTTAAATGGGAGAAGGTTAATGACTACAACGCGAACGCCCCTGAAACATACGACCACCTCTACCCGATGTTTGAGAACGTAGAAATTGACAACTCAGACCCTGTTACAATCACATCCCAAGATGGCACAGTCTCTTTCGTGCCTACATACGCTCCTTTCAATCGTGACTATGCTGACCGCAGTGTGCTTTTCCTCGGCGCAGCCAATATGCTCTACTATCCCAGCGGCGCAGGTAATGTCTCGGTGAATTCTTTCCGCGCCTACTTCCAACTCAATGGTGTACAGATGGTGGACGATAGTGGAGACGAGCCAGTCGGCCCTGGCAATGTCAAAGTCTTCGTATTTGACATTGAAGAAGGCGATGCGTCAGGCATTGGAATTGTAAGGAGTAAGACGGAAGACGGAAGATGTGATGTCTGGTACTCTCTCGACGGGAAACGCCTCAATGGCACCCCCGCACAGAAAGGTATTTATATACATAATGGAAGAAAGGAGGTCCTGAAATGAAAAAGACATATATAGAGCCTCAAATGCTCATTGCTGAAATCCAACAAACAAAACCCTTAGCTACCAGCATTAATGATGGAGTGAAAGGTAATGCTGGCTTCATCTATCGAGGCGGCAGTCAAGGCGACACAGAAGGCCGAGTGAAGGAGGACAACGGCTGGGACGACTGGGGCGAAGAGTAGTCGAAAACACAACACGTTGAAACGTGTTGTGTTTTCCCTCTCCTCCAGACAAGGGAAAGAGAGCATCTGAAAGACAGAAACAAGTAAGCGACGTACCCTTTGATACGCCGCCTAACTTTATCTACGTCTGTTCTGCACGATCTCAGTCAGAGAACAAACGGAATCCATGTTCTATTCTCACTTAACCAGTTTCTTCTTACCATCGATGATGTAGACACCATGCTGAGCCTTGTCAACACGGACACCATCAAGTCTGAAGATTCCGATGGGAGCTGAAGGCTGAGCGGCTGGAGAGATTATTCCAATGCCCGGTTCTTCATTCAGTTTGTTCCAGAGGGCGGCAGCTTCGCCACGAGTGATAGCCTTGTCG
>JAEEGI010002512.1_pt1 | contig 44931 bp, 32 predicted proteins | sample 8958751 | NCBI WGS metagenome assembly JAEEGI01 (sample SAMN16246545, study PRJNA631951) | gut metagenome | biome: gut microbiome; feature: rumen; material: KS-attached | host: Bos | place: Iran: Karaj | collected 2018-10
AAGATCAGATTGAGAAAATTGCGGGACAAAATTTCCTCAGAGTCTTTAACGAAGTGATTTCCAATTCGTTATAACACTTTGAGCGCAAAATAATAGGGTGTGTAACAATTTTGTTATACACCCTAACTATTTTGTTTTATTATATTTAAATCAAGACTTTGAGTCTTGAAGGATGTAAAGCCTTAATTCATCAAGTGCGGCAGAGGTAAACCTCTCAATATTTCTCTTTCTGTCATTTTTGTAGATACGCCTAGCTGTCGTTGTCCCATGGGGTCCAGAGACTCCGATCCATACTGTTCCGACAGGATTACGCTCATCACCGGCGGGACCAGCCAAGCCTGTTGTGGCGACTGAATAGGTGCTTCCGGTGAGTTTCCGGACTCCCTCCGCCATAGCGGCCGCGACTTCTGAGCTGACTACTCCGCAAGTCTCAACGACGTCATGCCCGACACCCAGAACAGCCTCTTTCACAGCCACAGCATAAGATGTCACAGAGCCTAGGTAATATTCAGAAGCACCTGGAACTGAGGTTATTAACGAAGAGATCATACCTCCTGTGCAGGACTCGGCCGCACTGAGAGTCTTTCCCGTACCCCTGAGAAGCGCCCCCACAGCGTTCTGGAGAGTGTCATCGGAGTAGGAATATATCTTATCGCCTAGAATTGGCTTCAGGGCAGCGAAACGCTCATCTATACGCCTTTCCTCATCTTCTTTATTCCCGCCATAAATGGAGAGCCTCAGGCGTACACCGGTAAGCTGGTTGGGGAGATATGCAAGATGCATGTCTTCCGGGAGACTATCTTCCCATGGCTCAATAAGTTTGGAAAGGGCAGACTCAGCGAGCCCGGCGACCATGACACATTTATGGAAAATGCTGGTCAGGGAATTATGGTTCTTTATATCCTCGATGACATCAGGCAAGGCTCCGATCGCCTCAAAGGGCACTCCGGGCAGGGAATAGAGGGTGGCGGGATGGCCAAATCTCTCTTCCGGGAACCTGAAAACCATAATAGGAGCCGTTCCCAACCGGTTTGGTATCACCTCACATGTGTCCGGGACAAGAGCCTGGGCCTTATTGATATCAAGGATATCGAGCCCTCTGGAGCGGAGGATGTCGTGGATTATTTCCATCTGGACGGGATTCTCCACATAGGCATCGCTGCCGCTCATCTCGGCCAGAGCCGACTTAGTGATATCATCCTTCGTGGGGCCGAGGCCTCCGGTGGAAATAACTATATTGCTGATTCTCAGCTCATTCTCGAGGTTTCCGATTATCTCGCCACGGTCATCCCCGATGGAGAGAGTCCGGCCGACCTTTATTCCGATCTCCTCAAGGGAGCGCGCGATCGACGCTGAGTTGGTGTCCACAATCTGGCCTATAAGTATCTCGTCGCCGATTGTGCAAATAGAAGCTTCTATCATTTCAATCCTTTAAGAATCTTTTTCACGGCACCGGGACCCTCATAGATGAATCCAGTGCATATCTCAATCAGGGAGGCGCCGGCATCAAGCATCTGACGCGCCTGCTCCGGTCCCATTATTCCTCCCACACCGACTATGGGCAGCCTGCCTAGGGTGTGTTCGTGAATATGCTTGACCAGAGCCAGGCTCTTATCGAACAAAGGTGCCCCGGAGAGGCCTCCTTTGCCGATTTTATCCACTTTATCCTTAGGCGTGACCAATCCTTCCCTGGATGTGGTGGTGTTGCCGGCCACGACACCGTCGACGCCGGACATCATGCAATAATCCAGGATCTCGTCCAATTCCTCCAGCGGAATGTCAGGGGAGACCTTGACCAAGATAGGTCTATATGAGTCATAGCATATTCTCATATCTAGCAGAGGATCAACAACATCTGATAGATAAGACACATCCTGCAGATGCTGCAGCCCCTCCACATTGGGGCAGGAGACATTGACGGTGAACATATCCACAAAATCATAAAGGAGGGAGAAAGACTTTGTGTAGTCACCAATTATATCACCTTCAGAAGCGGAGGTGGTGTTCTTCGCTATACTGGCGCAAATTATAGTCTTAGGATGATCTTGTTTGATACGCTCGATAGCGTAAGCGACACCATTATTATTGATTCCCATCCTGTTAATCAATGCCTTGTCTTTGGGAAGACGGAAAAGACGAGGACGGGGATTGCCATCCTGGGGCTCAGGGGTGAGAGATCCGATCTCCACAAAAGAGAAACCGAACCATGCAATCTCATTGTAATACTCACCGTTTTTGTCGATTCCAGCCGCAAGACCGACAGGATTCGGGAAATCCAGGCCCCATAGCTCACGTCGCAGTGAAGGAGTCTTGCAGCGATAGATAAGCTTAACCAGAGAGGCGCAGAAGGGAATCTTACGGGCAAAATGTAAAAGCCGGAGGACCAGCCTGTGGGCCCTTTCCGGTGATAGGCAAAACAAAAGCGGTCTGATCAAAAGCTTGTACATACCGCGAATATAGCAAATTAGACGATTTCCTGGAAAGTGCCGTTATCGTAGAATATGACAACTTTCACGATTTTAGGCTGATCAATCTGCGATTCGATGGATTCGGGGGTGTTTTCGAATATATTATCCGCCTCCTGAACGGGAATCTCAGGCTCTTGTCCTGTCACTTTGTACATCCTGCCACGCCCGTTAATAAGCCATTCCAGATTCAGATTAGGGAATTGACGTGATAAACTCTCTATGAAATCATAGCCTGGCTTATTACGCCCGGCGAGGATATGAGAGACGCTCGCTTTAGCGACACCGAGACGATCGGCGAATTGTGACTGGGAGATATTCTCGGCGTTGAGAAACTGCTGTAGACGCTGGTTCATGGGACGAATTCTTTGTTCACAAATATAATGATATAGTTCGAAATTCCAAAGGTAAAGTTGATAACAAGTAAGGCCGCAAAGTTCAAATAAAGTGCGATAAAATACCTAAATTTAAGTTAAGTTAGATTTATATAAATATCTGATAATTAACTATATAATTAGCTAAATATTTATGATTTTCCGTAAATGTCGACAACAGGGGAGTCCTATTTACATATTCTCTTTATCTATAAAATTAATTTAGATTAACTAATTATCTGATATTAAGTTAATTACAAATATGAGTCTAATTTATTAAAATTATTTGTTTTCACTTTTGTAAACCACCGCATATTTGAAAACGAATTTCACATTTTCATAACCGCATTTTAAATAAATGAACGCTTGGTGATGATAACACAAGGCTGTTTTTTCGCTTTCGCTCGATATCGTACGAAATGATTAAATTCGCGCTTGAGTTTATATTTGTATTGAAATTTTGAATTGTCAACGATGATTCCAACGATAAAGATTGAAGACTATTTCTACGAACTGCCCGATGAGAGGATCGCGAAGTATCCTCTCCCGGAGCGAGATTCATCCAAATTGCTTCGTTACGTTGACGGCAATGTCGACGAGCATATTTTCAGAGATCTTCCCGGTCTGCTGCCGGAGGGATCACTTATGATATTCAACGACACGAAGGTTGTCCCGGCAAGACTTCATTTCCAGAGGGAATCCGGAGCTCACATCGAAGTGTTCTGCCTTGAACCAATTGATCCGCCGGAGTACAATACGGCATTCGCATCAACTTCCCGTAGCTTGTGGAAGTGCGTGATTGGCAATGCTAAACGCTGGAAAAACGATCTCCTGAGCATATATAATCCAAATACCGACCCGGTTGTCGAGGCCTTAAATCTGAAAGCCAGGCTGATAGGACGAAGTGACCGGACTGGCGAGGTTGAATTCTCGTGGGAAGGAGGACAACCTTTCTCGAATGTGCTTGATATCTGCGGCTCAATACCGATTCCACCATATCTTAACCGAGAGACAGAAGCGATTGACGCTGAGCGCTATCAAACCCTATATGCCAAGATAAGAGGCTCTGTGGCAGCTCCTACGGCCGGTTTGCACTTCACAGACAGGGTTCTGAAAGGCATTAAAGAGAGGGGAATCGATATTCGGAATGTCTGCCTTCATGTCGGTGCGGGCACCTTCCTTCCCGTCAAATCCTCTGAGATTTCAGGGCATCCGATGCATCGCGAGCCTTTCGTTGTCGGCCTTGACCTGCTCAAAAGGATAAGGGACAACAAAGGCAAGTTGATAGCTGTAGGCACGACTTCGGTCCGTACCTTGGAGTCGCTCTATTATGTCGGAATCAGTTGCATAGAAACAGGGAAACCTGAGGATGTTGGACAATGGGCTCCATACGAAAGAGACTATCCCTATACTGTCACGGAGGCCTTGGACGCTATTATCAATTATTTGGAGGCCAATAACTTGACAGAGTTGAAAGTCGGGACCAGAATCATAATAGTCCCTGGCTTCAAGTTCCGTCTCGTTGACATACTCGTGACCAATTTCCATCAACCGGAAAGCACCCTGATCCTGCTGATATCAGCTTTTGTAGGAGGGGATTGGAGGACAATATATGATTTCGCCCTCTCGAATGGATTCAGATTCCTTAGCTACGGCGACAGCTCCATTCTTTTCCGTAGGGATATTGTGAATAGCTGCGAAAATATTTAAATTTGTCAGTTAAGAAATATAATCAGCCATGGCAGACAAGACTGAATTTGACAATATATGTCCCTACAATGACGAAGAGGCCGTAAAGGCCCTTGGGAAGGTAGCGAACCATCCCGCTGTTTTCGCCATTTCGGAATATCTGTTCCCGGACAGGCCTGTGACTTACCTTAGGGACGCGCTGCGTTCCGTAAACAGCATAGATGAATTCCAAGAGAAGGTTATGAATGAAGCGGTGGGCTGGTGCATAGACAACACAATCCACAACTTCTCCTACGATGGAATAAGCTATATCAAAGGGATAAGAGGCAAGTTCCTCGCCATGTCCAACCATAGGGACATTATCCTGGACCCTGCCATCACTCAGATGGTGTTCTTCAGAAACGGGATTCCGCTGACGGAGATATGCGTTGGCGATAACCTTATAAAACAAAGTAAGACAGTCGAATACCTGCTCCGATCTAACCGAATGATTAAAGTGATTAGAGGAATATCCGCCAGGGATCTATACCTCTCCTCACAGATGCTTTCGAAGTACATCCGCCAGACTATTACCTCCGGTAAGGCATCCATCTGGCTCGCCCAGAGGCAGGGTCGCACCAAGGACGGAATCGACACGACCGAGCAAGGCCTTCTCAAGATGCTTGACATGAGCGGTGAGAAATCCTTCCAGGAGAATTTCATGGAGTTGAATATCATCCCGCTCAGCATCTCGTACGAGTATGAGCCATGCGATGTACGCAAAGCCCGTGAGATATTGATTTCCAAAACCAAGAAATACGTGAAAGGTCGCCACGAGGACATGCATAGCATAGTGATGGGAATACGCCAGAAGAAGGGGAACGTCCACCTCAACTTCGGCCTACCGCTCACTTTCGATGAGATCGAGATGGCCAGCAAGTGCGACAAGAACGACCGTTACCAAGCCATCAGGCACGCTGTGGACAAGAGGGTCATAGCCGGTTACCATCTCTGGAAGACCAATTATATAGCTTACGACCAAGTCTGGAACACTTCCAAATATTCAGACCTTTATGACAAGGAGGATGTGGAGAAGTTCGAGGCTTACACTGAGCACAGGCTCGACAAAGTCGAGAAAAGGCTGGACAGGAACGAGCTCAGGGATATATTCCTCCGCATCTACGCGAACCCTGTCCTTTCAAAGGAGCGTCTCGCTTCCGGTGAACCTTTAAGGCAGGAGTAGCTGATGATCTGTGACATCCTCATCCTTCTAGGCGGGCTGTGCCTTGTGATTCTGGGCGCGGATTGGTTGGTCGATGGGGCATCTTCAATCGCCCGGAAAGCCGGGTTAAGCGAATTTCTCATTGGAATGACCATTGTGGGCATCGGAACATCCATGCCTGAATTGGTCGTCAGTCTTACGGGAGCTTTCAAAGGCAGCGCTGACATTGCTATAGGCAATGTGGTAGGATCCAACATATTCAATGTCTTTCTGATCCTTGGACTTACTGCAATCATCACTCCTATCGCTATCACCTCAGAGAACAAAAAGCGGGATATCCCACTGAATATCATTATCTCACTGCTGCTGATAGGCTTCGGTTTGCAGCATACCCTTTTTGGACTCGGCCATGATGACACGATCAACCGTTGGGAGGGAGGCTTGTTCCTTCTTCTATTCGCGGTTTATATGTTCATATCATTCAAACACGGCAAAGTTGACCAGGAGGAAGAGGTCCAAGACGGGGGAAAAGTAACTAAAGTCTGGGTCGCTATCCTGATGGTACTAGCCGGATTAGCCGGGCTTGTGTTCGGAGGGAATCTTTTCGTGGATTCGGCTTGCCGGATCGCGGAGGCTGCCGGTCTTTCACAGAAGTTCGTGGCTATCACCATCTTAGCCGGCGGGACCTCTATGCCGGAACTAGTCACGTGCGTAGTCGCGGCAGCGAAAAAGAAAGGCGCTCTCGCGCTCGGGAACATCATCGGATCGAATATTTCCAATATCCTTCTCATTCTCGGCGCCTCAGCAGTGGTATGTCCATTGTCGTTCCAGAATATGAAGGCGGTGGATCTGGGGGTACTCGTGGTCAGCTCTTTCGCTATTCTCTCCAGCGCCTGGACAGGTCGTAATAACAAGATCGGGAGAGGGGACGGAAGCGCCTTTCTGCTGATATTCATAGCTTACATGGCATATCTGATAATGACGATTTAACATTACAACAATATGAAATTCAAAGCGACAGATTACAGACTCATGAATGTCGGGACCGGAAGGGTCTTCGATGACGCTGGTTGGACTCTGGCTGATCCTGAGGCTCCGTCTCCTTCACTTGTCAGGGCGATTTACGCAAACGAGAAGTTCACTCCACGAGATGATTTGAATGGGCTTTACAGGTATGCTGAATGGCTGCCTATCAAGCGTGTCTTGCGCAAGTCGCATGCTCCTGTGACCTATAAGAGCAAGGGATTGGCCGATTTGCTCGGCATGGAGAACCTTTATATAACCCTTTCCGGTTATGTTCCTAAGAAAGGTGCCAAGATGGAGACCGGTTCCTTCAAGGAGACCGAGGCTTTCTCCGTGTGCGCTAGGCTTCCGAAAAACGACAAGCATATCCTTGTGGTCCAGTCGGCCGGCAATACCGCGAGGGCTTTCGCCAGGGTCTGCTCGGACAACGATATCCCTATCGTGATCTGCATTCCGAACGATAATATCTCCGATCTATGGTTCACCAGGCGCCTTAAGCCTTGCGTGAAGGTCGTGGCCACTCCTCACGGGACTGATTATTACGATGCTATCGCTCTTGGAGAGAAGCTTTGCAAGGATCCTCGTTATATGGCTGAGGGCGGCGCTAAGAATGTTGCCCGCAGGGACGGCATGGGTACAACTATCCTCAGTGCCGTGGAAGCGATCGGGCGCATTCCTGATGCCTATTTCCAGGCAGTCGGTAGCGGCACTGGCGCCATCGCCGCTTGGGAGAATGCTTGCAGATTGGAGAAGGATGGCCGTTTCGGGGCCAATAAAATGAGAGTCTATTGCGTGCAGAATGCTCCTTACACGTTGATGTATGACTCTTGGAAGGCTGACTCGAGGGATCTTGTGCCGATCAGCGCCGAGGATTCCAGGAAGAACGCCGAGATTATTCTGGCGAAGGTCCTCTCCAACAGAAAACCGCCGTACAGCCTCGCCGGAGGCATGTTCGATGTTCTCAAGGCCTCAGGTGGAGATTTCTTCAAAGTCTCAAATGACGACATCGTCTACTGGATGCTTCAATTCTACAATAAAGAGGGATTTGACATTTTCCCCGCCGCCGCTTCGGCTGTGGCCGCTTTGAAGAAGGCGTTGGATGAGGGGGTTGTCAAGAAGGATGAGACGGTGATGTTGAATATTACCGGTGCCGGAATGTTGACTGCGACAGCTAAGGGTTTCGAGCTCAAGAAGCCCGACCTGATCCTCAGCCCCGACCTCTCCGCCGAAGAAGTCATCGCCTCCGTCGACCGCCTCTTCTAATCACTTATTCTATTTCAATAGTATTACATTCGTCCGATGGTCGCTCCCCTTCGGGGTACCACGTCGACTGAACTACTCGCATCGGTCATGCTCGGCCGCTCGCTAACTCGGGCCTGACGGCCCTCAGACAGACGCTCGCCTTTGGCCGGCCTGACCTTCGCTCGCTACGTCCATTCTCCTAGGCCCCCTTCGGGGACGCCATCGGACTATTGGCTACTATTTGGTAATAGTGACGGGGAGCCATCCCTTGGAGGACCTGTCCACCCTCGGTCATGGGCAGGAGGAGGGGCCGACGACAGCAAGTCTGAGCGAAGCGAGTTCAGGGAGTCTGAGGGGAACGCCCCTCAGTCCCCCATAGGGGGTGCAGGGGGGGGGGGTAGACTATGGCCAAAGTACTACGCTTTATGCGTAGTACTTTGGCCAGCAGGTGCGTAGATAGGCTTTGAGGCGGTCTTCGTGGGGGTTGGGAGCGGGCTCATAGAAGACGGTGCCTTCAAGGCCTTCAGGCATGAATTCCAAATCGACGAAATGCCCCGGATAATCATGGGCATATTTATACCCATCCGCATACCCAAGATCCTCCATAAGCTTCGTAGGAGCGTTCCTCAAATATAGCGGAACAGCCTTAGTCCGGTCTTCCTTTACCTTCGCGAGCGCCTTCTCCACAGCCAGATAAGAAGCATTACTCTTCGGAGAACTCGCCAGATATACCGTGACCTCGGCAAGCGGAATCCTGGCCTCGGGCATACCAATCTGATGCACAACCTGGAAACAGGCATTCGCCAGCAGCAGAGCGTTTGGATTGGCCAAACCGACATCCTCAGAAGCCGACAAACACAATCGCCTGGCGATGAATAAAGGATCCTCGCCACCGTCAAGCATGCGGGCAAGGTAATAGACCGCGGCATTTGGATCAGAGCCTCGGATCGACTTGATAAAGGCGGAAATGATGTCGTAGTGCATCTCTCCATCCTTGTCGTAAATGGCTATATTCTCCTGGATGCACTCAGTCACTATCTTATTGTCAATAATGATTTTCCCTGGCTTCCCAGCGAAAGAATCAACCACTATCTCCAAGACATTCAATAACTTCCTAGCATCGCCACCACTGAAACGGAATAGTGCCTCAGACTCCTTGACCTCGATATCCTTCTCCTTTAAAAGAACATCAGTCGTCAAAGCCCTGTCAAGAAGGACCTGAAGATCCTCCACATCAAGAGACTTCAAAACAAATACCTGGCAACGGGACAAGAGGGGAGTGATCACTTCGAAAGAGGGATTCTCAGTCGTGGCACCAATAAGTACTATGGTGCCGTTCTCGACGGCTCCAAGAAGGGCGTCCTGCTGGGCCTTGTTGAAACGATGGATCTCGTCTATGAACAAAATCGGAGCGGCGCCTTGAGAGAAGACAGAGCGACCTTTCGCCCTGTCAATGACATCCCGGACATCCTTGACGCCGGCACTGACAGCGGATAAGGTGTAAAAGTCACGATGCAAAGATGAGGCGATGATGCCAGCGAGAGTGGTCTTGCCGACTCCGGGAGGGCCCCAGAGAATAAAAGAGCTGAGGTTGCCGCTCGTTATCATGTTCCGGAGGATGCAACCCTCACCGACAAGATGCGTCTGTCCCACGTATCCGGCAAGGTCTTTCGGCCTCATCCGTTCGGGAAGGGGAGGGAGCATCGAGCTTTGAACCACATTTTGATCGTCAAACGCCATTATAATATAAATAGTTAATAATCAATAAATAAAACAATATAGTTGAATCTAATAACAATTTTGTTAATAGCCTTTTCCAACCAATTCACTACACTGCCGAATACAAATTTAACAAAAAGAGGAATAAGTTCAGTATATTTGTGGAACCAATAAAAATGAGCCATGAGATTGACAGAAAGAATTCGCTATGTAGGAGTCAATGACATGAGGACGGACCTCTTTGAGAGGCAATGGCCGTTGCCTTATGGAGTGAGTTACAACGCCTATTTAGTCGTGGATGAGAAGGTGGCGCTGATCGATACCGCTGCCGCCGGATTTGAGGATGAGTTACTCTCAAACATAAAGAATGAGATCGGGGACAAGAAGATCGACTATCTCGTCGTGAATCACATGGAGCCTGACCACAGCGCTCTCCAGAAAGTGATACTTGATGAATATCCAGATTGCGAGATCGTCACTAACGCCAAGGCGGCCACGATGATTGAAGGTTACTATGGTATTACCGATGGTATCAAGGTGGTGAAGGAAGGGGAGACCCTGCCTCTGGGTAGTGTCAGCCTGCGTTTTCACATGATTCCTATGGTGCATTGGCCTGAGACTATGGTCACATGGTGCGAGGAAGAGAAAACCCTCTTCAGTGGAGACGCTTTCGGCACTTTCAAGGCGGTGGACAAGAACGTAACTGACACAAAATCAGGCATTTTCGAGGATTATAAGGACGAAATGACCAGGTATTACGCCTGCATTGTGGGAAAATACGGAGCTCCGGTCCAGGCCGCGTTGAAAAAGCTTAACGGACTGGAAATCAAGAGGATATGCTCAACGCATGGTCCAGTCTGGGAGCACAGCATACCTGAAGTGATCGCCCTATACAATAAACTGAGCCTCTATGAGGCGGATCATGGAGTTTGCCTGGCTTATGGAACAATGTACGGCAACACGGAGAAAGCGGCTCTGGCTTTGGCTGAAGCGATCAGGAGTCGAGGAATCCCGTGTGCCGTTCATGATCTGACAATTGAGAATTATTCGTTCGCTCTGAGAGACGTGTTTAATTATGACACGCTGATTCTCGGATCACCGACATATAACAATGGAATATTCCCGCCGGTAAGGCAACTTATGGAAGCGGTCGTCGATCGTATGGTTAAAGGACGGAAGTTCTTCGCGTTCGGATCGTTCACTTGGGCCTCGGCCAGCGTTAAATCGCTCAATGAATTGGCAACAGCCGCCGGATTCGAGATTCTCAGCGAGGGAATGCCATTTAAACAAGGTTATTCAGATGACAAATTCGACGCTTCTGGCCTCGCTTCATTGGTATAGCCCTTTTGTTACACAATTTATATTATGTTAACTTAGATGTAGCTTGACGCTACCCTGCCCATGTCTAGGAAAAAAGTCGACATCCTGCTGGAGAACGTCACTATCGAAGCTTGCGCCGCTGAAGGCAAAGCTTTGACTCATTGGGACGGAGCTGTGGTATTCGTACCGTTCGCCGTTCCTGGAGATATTGTGAATATCCGAGTTACTCGCAAGCACCATAATTATTATGAAGGTTTTGTGGCCAAGATCGTCCAGCCTTCGCCTGACCGAGTTGAACCATTCTGCCAGCATTTCGGCACATGCGGAGGTTGCAAATGGCAGCCGCTACCCTATCATCTTCAGCTTGAAGCCAAACGCCAACAAGTTGAAGATCAATTGGTTAGACTAGGGCACCTAAAAGTGCCGGAAATCAGGCCCACACTCCCCTCTGATAAAACGATTTATTATCGCAATAAACTGGAATTCACATATTCCAGCAAAAGATGGTTTGAATGGGGCGTTGATCCGGAGACCGTACCTCCCGAAGAAAGAGTCGGCCTTGGTTTCCATGTCGGAAAGCTATTTGACAAGGTCCTTGACATCAAGCGTTGTTACCTCCAGAAAGATCCTTCTAATGACATAAGGCTTTTCTGCAAGGAATATGCTGTCTCCCATGGACTGGAGTTTTTCAATATCAGGGAGAACAAGGGATTCATAAGGAACATGTTCATCAGAACTACCGACACCGGCGACCTTATGGTCATCATCTGCTTCTTCTACGAGAACCGGAAAGCGCGAGAGGCCATGCTTGACGCCGTCGCTGAAGCCTTCCCTCAAATAACTTCACTTTACTACGTTATTAACAGGAAGTTAAATGATTCAATTGGCGACCAGGATTGCATCCTTTACAAGGGTGAGGAAACTATTCGTGAGATGATGGAAGGGCTCACTTTCAGGATAGGTGCCAAGTCATTTTACCAGACCAATTCCGGCCAGGCACTTAAGCTCTACACAGTCGCTAGGGAATTCGCGGAACTGACCGGAAATGAGATTGTCTACGACCTCTACACCGGAACCGGGACTATCGCCCAGTTTGTGTCCGGCAAGGCTGCGAAGGTTATCGGAATTGAATACGTACCCGAGGCCATAGAGGACGCGAAGGCCAATGCCGCCGCCAACGGGATAACCAATTGCGAGTTTTTCGCCGGTGACATGAAAGACGTTCTGGACGCCAGATTCATTGAAGAGCACGGCCAACCTGATGTCATCATTCTCGATCCTCCAAGAGCCGGCATACATCCTGATGTCGCGAAGGTCATTCTAGAGGCCGCCCCGGAACGGATCGTGTACGTCAGTTGCAATCCCGCCTCTCAGGCGCGTGATTTGGCGATACTGTGCGAGAAATACGAGATTACGGCTGTCCAGCCGGTTGACATGTTCCCCCACACCCAGCATGTGGAGAACGTCTGCGCCTTGCGCCGTATTTAATTCTAGAACGGATAGCCTACTCCGAAATGGAGGGCAAACGAGTCTTTTCGCTTCCAGTCTGAGGGACCGAACCAACCGCCAGTCTCAATGGTTGGATCGTAGAGCTTGACACCCATGTCAAGACGCAGAACCAGGAAGGAAAGGTCTACCCTGACACCAAGTCCCCAGTCCGCGGCAATGCTCTTCAGGAAGTCATATCCGATGTAACCCTCATCGCCCCAATCAGTTGAATACCAAATATTTCCCACATCCATAAACAGAGCTCCGGACAATTTCCAGAACAAGGGAAATCTGTACTCGGCGTTTGCCTCAAGTTTGATGTCTCCAGTCTGGCTGGGGATGATCATCGCCTCTGCCCTCTTGGAACGTCCAGGTCCCAAGGTTCTGACTTGCCATCCTCTCATGCTGCTGGCTCCACCGCTGTAGAACTGCTTCTCTAGAGGTACAGTGAATGAGTTGCCATAGGCAAGGCTATAGCCGCCTAAAAGCCTGTAAGCGAAGGATTGGTTGTTGTCTCTTCCGAAGAACAGGGTATGGCCGAGAGTGAGCTCAGAGCGGATGTACTGGGAATAAGGGATTCCCCAAATCATCCTGTGCCCTCGCCTGTCTTCCTCCATCCAGCGATTGAACAAGTTAAGGACATTACCTGACGCATCCAGCTGGAAACGAATGTATTTGTAGTTGTACTTAGGGTTGATATCAGCGGACGTGGAATAGTAAACCATGCCACCCGAACCGACATCAAAGTGGTCGATATAGGCGTTGAACAGGAACTGGTTGCCACTGAATTTATCATAGAAATCCATGTCCATGTCATGGAGCCGGACAATTTTCGCCTGGATGGGATAAATCTGGTATAGGAACCTTCCTCTGGAAAGCGCGCCTGCATAACCCAGGGAAGCTGAGATCATAGTCCTGGAGTACTCCGGACGGTCTTGGTAGGTGTACGAAGCCTTGATCTCAGTTCTGGGAATATTCGGACCCGTGAAGAGCGAATTCGGAAGTCCGAGGGACTCGGGAAAACTCAAGCCGACCGAGGCGCCGAACTCGTTGGACCTGATGCTCCTGTCGTCCCACATGAACTGGAAATTGCCCAGGAAACTAAGGTTCAACCACTGTCCACCGTGGAAGATATTCTTGTGGAAGTAGCTGACCTGGGGTGAGTTACCGATAAGACCACCCGAGTTGGTGGAGGCCTCATAGTTCACTTGGAATCCTTGGATACGGGATGGGGTGAGGTTTATGGAACAATCAACCACGTCCGCAGAGTCCCTGGGATTGAGCTCGATGTTAACTCCGCTGAAAACCTTCAGAGCGGACATGCGGGAATATGTGTTCCTCACTTCCCTCTCGTCATATAATGAACCGGGACGAATGGTGTTCATTTCCCGTATCACCCGCTCATTGAACCGCAGCTCCTTATCCCATGAGACGCTGACATCTCCGAATGTGTATTTGCGGAATGGTTTGGCCGTTTCTGGCGATTGGTTCCTTGTGTATTCCTTGATAAACATCACAAGGTCAGCCGTGTCTTTCCTGACCAGCGTGTCCGCCTCGAAAGAATAGTAGTTCTTGTTGAAACCAAACCAACCGTGACGTCGCATCCAGTCGGCAGAACGCTCAGTCTCCTCTTCCAAAACAGATTCAGCGAGGTAATCCCCCGGTTTTATCGTGACATTGAGAGTGTCGGCGTAGAAATCCTCGCTGAACTCCCCTTCCGGGACTGAGTATTCCAGTTTACCGATCTTATACCTTTTACCTGGCTCGACAGTGTAAAGAACCTTTACTTTCCTGCCATCATAATTGACTGAGCTGCCGACCTTTGAATTGTAATACCCCAAATACTCGAGATGCCTCCCGATGTTGGCCACAGAGGCGTCCACGGCCGCCGGCTCAAAGACTACCGGGGCCACCCCGATCTTCCTAACCAGACGACTACCGAACTTGGTAGTGTCTTGACCGGAAAGATTGTAAATGTTAAGAAAAGGGTTCCAGCCGAAAATCAGGTAGCTGTTCGACTTCTGTTGGACATATTTCTCGAATTCCCTTGGGGACAGCTTCTTGTCCCCCAGAACCTCCACCTCGTTGCCAGCAAGCCTGTACCGTCCGTCAGGGAGCGACCGTGTCGAGCTGCAGGACGAGAGCAGCGCGACGAAGAGGACGATCAGAATGGCTTTCGGCGTTTTTGGCATCATGGTTCCACAAAAATAAAAAGAATATTAATATATTTGTTTAATTTCCACACGATGATTTTATGAGCATACCCGTCTCCAACAACGAAATCAAATTCGTCAAATCTCTCGAGCAAAAGAAATTCAGGGATTCCAACGGCATGTTTGTCGTGGAAGGTGAGAAGATGGTCGAAGAGGCGTTGCACTCCTCTTTTGAGGTTTTCAGATATTACAAGATCTCTGAGATCGGAGTCACAGCTATGTCAAGGATGACCATGTTGGCCTCGCCCTCCCCTGCTCTCGCTGTGCTGCGTAAACCATCTGACATCGAAATACAGGACCTGGCCTATTTCTCATTGCCTGAGAACGGGCTTTTCCTGGCGCTTGACGGGATCCGTGATCCGGGCAACATGGGAACCATTTTAAGGATCGCTGACTGGTTCGGGATTGACGCTGTTTTCGCTTCAAGGGACTCTGTCGACATCTTCAATCCGAAAGTTGTCCAGGCCACGATGGGAGCCATTTTCAGAGTCAAGTTCCACTATTGCGACATAGCCCGGCTAAGCCGGTTCATCGCCCTCTCAGGAGGAGACGCCTATGGCACTTTCCTGGACGGGACTGACATATATCAAAAGGAACTGAACACCGGAGAAAAGACCAAATCACTGATAGTCATTGGGAATGAATCGAATGGCATCTCTCTGGAGGTTGCCTCTACCTTGACGGAACGTCTCCTGATCCCCCCTTACCCGGAGAACGACCGAGGGTCCGAATCCCTTAACGCGGCAGTTGCCACAGCTATCACGGTCGCGGAGTTCCGCAGACGACTTAACAATAATCACAAAGCATGAACGAAGAATCATTGATGCGCTCCAGAATCAGGAGAATCCTGATGATCTGCAGCAACTACGACGCGTTCACCCTCGAGGAGGATGGACGGATCGAGAGTCAGATCGTGAGCGAATACAGGGAGTTGAACCTGAGCAATCCCCCGACCTTCATCTGGGCTAACTCATCGGTCGAGGCAGGCAAGATCCTCGAGACCGACTCGGAGATTGACATGATAATATGCATGTACAACGACCGTGACAAGGAGGTCTTCGAGTTCGCCGCGAAACTGCGTGGAGAAGGATCCAATATCCCGTTCATCATGCTGATTCACTACTCCAAGTCGGTCAGGCAGAGGATTTTCGAGAATGACCGATCCGGAATTGACTTCGTGTTCAGCTGGCAGGGCAACGCCGACTTGATTCTCGCCATTGTCAAACTTATCGAGGACTCGGTCAACGCCGAGAACGATGTGTTTGAGGTCGGAGTCAGAGTGATTCTCCTGGTCGAGGACTCAGTTCGTTATTACTCCACCTATCTGCCTGAGTTATATAAGCTTCTGATCACTCAGAGCCGTGAGTTCCTGACCGAGTTCCTTAATGATGACCAGAAGAAATACCGTAAACGCTCCAGACCGAAGATCCTTCTCGCGACATGCTATGAGGACGCCTTGGCATATTTTGAAAGATACAAGGAAAACCTGATGGGAGTCATCTCCGACGTCGGCATGGTGATCCGCAAAGGAGACAGCAGCAAGTCCGAGAAACTTGACGCCGGACTTGACCTGGTCAGGATCATAAAGGAATACGATCCGCTGATGCCAGTGCTTCTGCAGTCCTCACAAGGGAGTATAGCCAAGGTCGCCGAACAACTCGGAGTAGGATTCCTCAAGAAGTTTTCCAGGACACTGTTCATGCAGCTCGGAGACTATATGAAACAGGAGTTCGGCTTCGGTGACTTCGTTTTCAAGGATGCCGATGGCACGGAATACGGTCGAGCCGCCAGTCTGACAGAGTTGGAAGATATAATCGGAGACATTCCGGATGAGGTCCTTGTCAGCAATACCTCCAGGAATATGTTCTCGAAATGGCTTTATGCGAGGGGGCTGTTCAACCTGGCGGAAACATTTAAGGCTGAGCACCATACGGTAGCTTCCGAGTTCCGTTCCTTCCTGCTGGAACAGATCAACAAGTACCACCAGATGATCGGCCAAGGAGTCATCGCGGATTTCAAGGAAGACACTTATCAGGACTATTTCTGGTTCGCGAGGATGGGAGATGGCTCCCTCGGCGGTAAGGCCAGGGGCCTGGCTTTCCTTAATCATCTTGTCCTGAAATATTCACTCTCAGACAAATATCCAGGGATGAACATATCCATCCCACGCACTATTGTGGTGACCACCGAGTGGTTCGACAGGTTTGTGCTCGAGAACGGACTACAGCATGTGATCGATTCCGAGCTTTCAGATGACGAGATCTTGTCAGAGTTCGTCGCCTCGATCCTTCCGGCTGAACTGCTGCAAAAACTGAGGGCGTTCGTCGCGACCCTGGACAGCCCAGTGGCGGTCCGATCCAGCTCTAAACTGGAAGATAGTAATTATCAGCCGTTCGCGGGAGTGTATTCCACATACATGTGTCCTTTCGTCGAGAATAAGGACAGGATGCTCAGGGAGATCACCAAGGCCATAAAGAGCGTCTATGCCTCGACCTATTTCGCAGGCAGCCGAGCTTATATCCAGGCCAGCGGAAACCTTATCGGAGAGGAGAAGATGGCCATCATTATCCAAAGCATCTGCGGCACCAGACACGGTGACGACTATTATCCGATGCTATCCGGTGTGGCCAGGTCGTCCAACGCGTATCCGATTGGTTCTGAGAAACCTTCGGACGGAATATTGAACGTTGCCTTCGGACTTGGAAAGACTGTGGTTGATGGAGGACGTACCCTCAGGGTCAGTCCGAAAGCGACCAAGAAAATATTGCAGCTCTCCTCCCCTTCCCTCGCCATGAGGGACACCCAGACGGAGATGTATGTCCTTGACACCAGCCCCGGAGCCTTCAAAATTTCCAAGAACGATGGAGTCAATCTCAGGAGAATACCTGTGACTGAGGCACTTGAGAAATATGACAGGCCTGAGCTGGTCGTGTCCACCTATGTGGCGCAAGACGACCGTATGCAGCCCGGAATGAGCGTCAGAGGTCCAAGAGTAATCTCTTTCGACGGGTTATTCCAATACGACAGGTTCCCTCTTGCCCAAGCCCTATCGGAAATCATGGACATTTGCCGGAACGAGCTCATGTCGGAGGTCGAGATCGAGTTCGCCCTCGATCCTGTAAAGGGCACATCCGGGCGCGAGGCCGCCCTCGAGCTGCTCCAAGTCAGGCCGGTATCGGAAAGCACTTCTTTCCAGAACACCTCAATGGAGGAGGTTACCAAGGCATTATCCACAGTCCTGGTAACTAGCGACAACGCCCTCGGCAATGGATTGTTCCAGGACACAGACCACATTGTCGCCATACTCCCCGGTGTTTTCGACAAGTTGAAGACAAGGCAGATGGCCGATGAGATCTCAGCTATAAACTCCAGGATACTTAAGGAAGGCAAGTCATATTTCCTTATCGGCCCGGGAAGATGGGGCTCTTCAATTCCAACGCTGGGAGTCCCCGTGAGCTGGACTGATATCTCAGCCGCGAGGATGGTAGTCGAATACGGTATGGAAGGGTTCAGGATCGAGCCCAGCCAAGGAACCCACTTCTTCCAGAACATCACTTCCCTCGGGGTTGGATATCTCTCAGTTGATGAATATGCCGGATCCGGTTCGATCGATTTCAAAGCTCTGGAGTCCTTGGATCTTGAATATGAGGGAGAATTCGCCAAAGTCTGGTCATCCAAGGATTTGAGAGGATTCATCGACAGGAATTCCGGGAAATCGATAATCGGCCTCAAAAATGAGTAAAACGATTGTTTACCAGATGTTTCCCCGCCTTTGGGGTAATCCCGTCAGCGACCCTGTCCCCGCTGGTTCCCTTGCGGAGAACGGTTGCGGTAAATTCAATTCTGTAGACGATAAGACTTTAACCTGGCTTAAGGAAAAGCTCCGTGTTACCCATGTCTGGTATACCGGAGTTATCAGGCATGCCACGACAGAGGTTTTTCCCGGATGTGAGTCTTCCGCCCCAGCCATCGTCAAAGGCAGGGCCGGGTCTCCTTACGCCATTACAGACTACTTTGACGTTAATCCGTATCTAGCTGATAATCCATATAATAGACTTGTCGAGTTCGAGTCTTTGTTAAAGAGAACTCACACTGCTGGATTAAAGGCAATAATAGATTTTGTTCCTAATCATGTTTCCAGGGATTACGACAAGGTCGGTCAAATCCACAGACCATCTTCCGGAGTCCTCGGTGAAAAGGACGACTGCTCATACCATTGGCGGCCGGAGAATGATTTTTACTACTATCCTGGCCAAGCTCTTGTCCTTCCTGACAATGGTCAATATTACGAGAACCCGGCCAAGGCCTCCGGCAACCGCTTCTCCCCCGCCCCCGAAAAGAACGATTGGTATGAGACTATAAGACTGAATTACTGCGACTTCCACACTCCCACATGGGACCGGATGCTGGAAATTGTGAGATACTGGTGCCTTAAAGGGGTGGACGGGTTCCGCTGCGACATGGTGGAGATGGTACCGTGGCAGTTCATGAAATGGCTTATAGCCGGAATCAAGGCTGAGTTTCCGGATGTGATATTCATCGCCGAGGTATACCAGAAGGATCTGTACAGGCTTTATATCGAGGAAGTTGGATTCGATCTCCTGTACGACAAATCCGGCTTGTACGACACGTTACGCGCCATTGTCGAGGGGAATGGCCACGCCAAGGGAATAACATGGAACTGGCAGTTCCTTGGGGACTTGCAGCCCAGAATGCTAAACTTCCTCGAAAATCATGATGAGCAGCGTTTCGCCTCAGATTTCTTTGGGAAAAATCCTCTCAAAGCCGCCGCTCCCCTATGCGCCGGACTGCTGCTCAACGATGCTCCATATATGATCTATTCAGGACAGGAAGTCGGTGAGCCAGGGATGGATAAGGAAGGTTTCAGCGGACTTGACGGACGTACCACGATATTCGACTGGTGGAGTGTGGCCTCATTGAGAAGTTTGTACGCCTTTATTCATGAGGGTGAAGGACTTACCTCGAAAGAAAAGAAGGTCCTGGGGATGTACGAAGACATTCTCGCCCTAGCTGGCGACCCTCAGATCGAAGGCTCCGGGACATACGACTTGGGGTATTGCCAAACTCGAAATAATGGATTCGATCCGGACAGGCATTTCGCCTTCCTGAGAGGTGGAAACGGAAATGCCAGGCTCTTTGTGTGCGACTTTTCAGACGAAGACTCGGCGATGGATATCATGATCCCTGCTGATGCGTTGGCTTATATGGGGATAAACAAAAAGGAGACGCTCAAGCTGAGCGTCTCCATACGAGCCTTCGGATACTCTGTCTTACCAGTTTAGTATCTTCTTGAAATCATACTCCTCAGGATTGGCGACGAAAGCCTTTGCGGCCTCGTAGTCATCGGGAGTGATGTAGTGGCAAATGTGGAGATAATAGTTCCTGGCGATGCCGCCATCGATGTCGACCCTACGAGGAGGGATCTTTCCTTCCTCATTTTGCAAATCCTTCAGATAGAGAGGTTTGGGGTCTCCATTCTTGTCCACATAGACCATGCAACCGGTCTCTCCCTTTGAGTAAAGCTCATAAACACCCATCGCGAGCTCCGTGCAATAGGAAAGATCATAAGCGACGGGATCCTGGCAACGGACATCGTAGCCAATCTCCACAGGACGGGTCTTCATCTTAAGTCCGATCTTCTTGAACTCCTTCTCGAGGATGTCATTGAAGAGGACGGCCTTGCTGATCTTGCCAAGCTCCGGATGTCCGTGCTCATCGTAGGTCATAGTCACACCGGCGTTCTTGATCTCCTCAGGATCAAGGTCATGGAACACGCCTTCAGCGACAACCACCGTGCCGTAAGGGATACCCAAGATCTTGCGCTTCAGGATGGCTGAAACAGCGAGCTTGACGATCTTGTCAAGGCAGATCGGGGTCTTGTTGAACATCTCGGGGATGATGGTCATCGAGCAATGGGTGGCTTCGCCGATTCCGAGCGCGAGATGGCCGGCGGAACGACCCATAGCGGAGATGAGAAGCCATGTTCCGGAAGTGCGGGCATCCTCATAAACTGTCCTGGCGATATGCGCGCCCTCATTCTTGGCTGAGTTGAAGCCGAAGGTCGGAGCGTTGTCCGGGAGGGGCAGGTCGTTATCGATAGTCTTGGGGACATGAATATTGTGGATCGGATAGTTCTTTGCCTGGAGGAACTTGGCGATCCTGTTGGCGGTGGAAGCGGTGTCGTCACCACCGACGGTGACCAGGAGCTTTACATTATTCTCCTGGAAAAGAGGAAGGTTGAAATTCTTCTCAAAGTCCTCGTTAGTAGGCTTGAAACGGCTCATCTGGAGGTAAGAACCACCTCTGTTGAAATAAGCGTCGGCCTTGAAGAAATCGATGTCCTCGATGCGGGGATTTTTGTGGAACAGTCCGCTGTAGCCTTCGTGGAGTCCAATGACTCTGAAGCCTTTATAAAGGAAAGTCTTGGCGACTGAGAACACGACAGTGTTCATTCCGGGCGCGGGGCCGCCACCGCAGAGGATAATGATTGAATCTTTCATGATAGTTATTTTGTTGAATGATATTCCTTTCCGGATAGCGGACACAAATTTAATCCATTTCTGGAAATTATCGGCAATTTTCGTTAAATTTGTATTCTATTGTCAGATTTCAAGAAATGGATCGGAACCAGGCGGAAAAGAGAATACTTGAGCTTAGGGAAATCCTCTGGATCAACAGCAGGCGGTACTACGTCGACAACGCTCCGACAATGAGCGATTTCGAATATGACCACCTGATGCGCGAACTTGAGGAACTTGAGGCTGAGTATCCCGATCTGCGCGCTCCTGACTCCCCTACCCAGAAAGTCGGAAGCGACTTGGACAAGGGCTTCGCCCAGTATCCACATCGCTACCCTATGCTCTCACTCGGAAACACCTACAACATTGGTGAGATCGAAGATTTCGTCCGCCGGGCTGAGAAGGAGCTCGGGGAGGCTAAGTTCACATATTCATGTGAGCTGAAATTCGATGGTACCGCTATCTGTTTGACTTACAGGAACGGAAAGCTTTTCAGGGCTCTGACTAGGGGCGACGGTGTCGTCGGTGATGACGTGACCGCCAATGTCAGGATGATCGGTAATATTCCTCTTTCTTTGAAAGGATCCGGATGGCCTGAAGAGTTTGAGATTCGCGGGGAGATTCTTATGCCCTACGAATCCTTTGACAGGCTCAACAAGGAACGCCTTGACAACGAGGACCAGCCTTTCGCCAATCCCAGGAACGCCGCCTCCGGCTCGCTCAAATTGCAGGATCCCAAAGAAGTGGCGAAGAGAGGGTTGATGTGCACCCTGTACCATATTCCCGCCCAGAGCGTGGCATTCGCGACTCATTCCGAGGCCTTGGACGCCGCCGCCTCATGGGGGCTACCGGTCTCTTCGGAGCGCCGAGTGGTCACTGGGATAGACGGGATTGAGGAGTACATATCCTACTGGGACAAGCAACGGAGATTCCTCCCTTTCGCGACGGACGGTATAGTCATAAAGATTAACGAGCTGGACTACCAGAACACATTGGGCTACACCGCCAAATCCCCCAGATGGGCAGTGGCGTTCAAGTTCCAGGCTGAGGAGGCACTGACCAGATTGGTCTCCATCGACTACCAGGTCGGGCGCACCGGAGCCGTTACCCCGGTAGCGAATCTCTCCCCTGTCCAGTTGGCGGGCACGGTCGTCAAAAGGGCCACTCTAAACAATGAGGACTTCATGTCACAGATGGACATTCGGGTCGGAGACTGGGTCAAGGTCATCAAGGGCGGCGAGATAATCCCTAAAATAATCGATGTGGACTTGTCCAGAAGGCCTGAAGACTCGGTCAAGCCAGTTTTTCCTACCGTCTGTCCTGATTGCGGCACTCCCCTGGTGAAAGACTCGGACGAGGCCAAATGGTTCTGTCCCAATATCGACGGATGCCCCACCCAGATCAAAGGCAGGTTGGTACACTTCCTTGGAAGGAAGGCCATGAATATTCTTGCCGGCGACGCCACTGTCGAGCAGATGTATAACCTCGGCCTTGTCAAGACTCCCGCAGATTTCTATACCCTTACCAAGGCTCAGCTGATGATGCTTGAAGGTTGGAAGGATCGTAGCGCTGAGCGGTTCCTCGAGAGTCTGTCCGTGTCTAAGACGGTTCCTTTCGAGAGAGTCTTGTTTGCTCTAGGTATCCGATACGTTGGTGAGACGACCGCGAAAGAGCTCGCGAGACATTTCGGAGATATAGATGCGATAGCTGAGGCCAATGTTGAGAAATTGCTGGAAGTCAGGGATATAGGCGATGTGATTGCCAGAAGTGTCTATGATTTCTTCAGAGTTCCGAAGCATATTGATGAGATCGCGAGGCTCAAGGAAGCAGGCTTGAGATTCTCTGTCGAGGAACCGGTCGCAAGTTCCGATTCCCTTGCCGGGAAAACAATCGTGATCTCCGGAAACTTCTCTGTCTCAAGGGACGAGATGAAGCGCCTGATAGAAGTCAACGGAGGCAAAAACAGCTCCTCCGTGAGTTCCAAGACCAGTTTTCTTCTGGCCGGCTCGAAACCGGGTCCGGAAAAGATCAAGAAGGCCGGGGATCTTGGAATCAGTATTATCGGCGAGGAGGAATTTATGGCCATGATCCCCTCCCTAGGCGCAGCCAAGCCCGAGGAGAAAGCCGAGGATGATGTTGAACCTACTTTGTTTTGAGCGATATGGGTTGGTTCGGCGATATGGTTTTCAAAATCAAGAGTTACATCCGGTGGATCAGCAAATTCATCGGACATGACATTTGGCATTTCAACCTTGACGAACTCTCCAAGGCCAAAGCCAGACTCATCAGGGACATCAAGGTGGTGATCGACGCTTTCAAGAATTTCGCTGACGAGAAGATAGGTTTCCAATCTGTTGCCCTAAGCTATTTCTGCACGCTGGCATTGGTCCCGATGGTCGCTGTCGCTTTCGCGGTCACCAGCGGATTCGGGCTAGAGAACGTGCTTAGGGACGCCTTGTATTCCGCCGATATCAACCAGACCGTCATCGACACCTTGATGAACAGTGCCTCGAATATCATTGACGCTTCCAAGTCTGGCCTGTTCGGTGTCATCACGGCTCTCTCCTTCGTCTGGCTTGTCATCTGGATGATGAACAGGGTGGAGAAAGTGTTCAATAATGTCTGGCATGTCAGGAAACCCCAGAGGAAAGCGCTTAAGAGTTACGGGATAGATATCATAATCATGATACTTATCCCGTTTATCGTCTTGATATTCTTCGCCGGGACTGTCGTGTATTCCCATGTTCTCGACCTGATTCCAAACAGTTTCGGAATCTCCAACAGAATCAAATCCTTCTTGAGTTGGGCCATATTCGGTGGTGTGGCTATCATGACTCTCTCCGCGATGTACAAGTTCATTCCAGCCACAAAGGTCGAGTATCGTTTCGCTCTTAAAGCGGCGCTTTGGGCGGGTATCATTTTCACCCTGCTACAGTATCTATATCTTGAGACACAGGTTCTCGTTACCAATATAAACGCGGTCTACGGAGCGGTCGCCGCCCTGCCTCTCTTCATGATGTGGCTGAGGTTCGGATGGCTGATCATCTTGTATGGAGCGCAGTTCTCTTATTCTTTCCAGATGATCCACCAGCAGGAGATCGAGGCGAGACAATCTGCGGACATATTAATAGAAACAACTGATAATAAAGGGATTGAGGCATGAGTTTCTCCAAGTTCACAGAGCAGGATTATGAGGTCATCCGGGAGAGTTACGCCAAACTGAAAGAGGCGGCCCGAAAGAGATGCGCCAACCAGGAGGAACTGGATGTCGTCCAGAAGGCGTTCGAGTTCGCCAACGAGGCCCACAAGAATGTCCGCCGCCGTTCGGGCGGTCCATACATAATCCATCCTATAGAGGTAGCCCAGATCGTGGTCTCCGATATAGGCCTCGGTTACAAATCAATAGCCGCCGCTCTCCTTCACGATGTTGTGGAGGATACGGACTACACGGTAGACGACCTGCGGAACCTTTTCGGAGACAAGATCGCTAGCCTTGTGGATGGCTTGACAAAGATCAAGATCGTTCTCGACAACGAGGACAGGTCCAAGCGGTCGGACAACTACTCAGAAAGTCTCCAGGCTGAAAACTTCAAGAGGATTCTCCTGACTCTCAACGACGATGTGAGGGTCGTGCTGATAAAACTCGCTGACCGCTTGCACAACTGCCGGACTATCGATTCGATGCCTGAGTACAAGAGGGACAAGATTTTGAGCGAGACAATGTTCATATTCATCCCTCTCGCCCATCGCCTTGGTCTGTACGAAATCAAGTCCGAGATGGAGAACATCTGGCTCAAATACAAGGAGCCAGACGCCTACAAGGAGATTTCCGGTCTTGTCAGCAAGAATATCAACGATCTAGAGAAACAGATAGACGACTTCATAACTCCGATCGACGCCGCTCTACGGGCATCCGGGTTCAACTTCGAGATCAGGAAGAGGGTGAAGACCCCTTATTCGATCTGGCACAAGATGCAGACGAAGAACATCAGTTTCGAGCAGGTTTACGACCTATATGCCTTGCGGATCGTTTTCACTCCGGACGCGGGCACGAAAGAGACTGAGAGGGACCAGTGCTACCATATATTCTCGATCATCACCGGCATTTACCGTTACAAGCCGGACAGGGTAAGAGATTGGGTCAAGCACCCGAAGAGCAATGGCTATGAGGCTCTCCACTGTACCCTGATGAGCGACAAGGGAGTCTGGATCGAGGTTCAGATCCGCTCCAAGAGGATGGATGACATCGCCGAGAAAGGAATCGCCGCCCATTGGGCATACAAGCAGGAAGGCTATCTGAGTGAGAATGACAGTGAGATGGACAAGTGGCTCGCCAAGGTAAAAGAGATCTTGGTAAGCCCTGACGTGAACGCGCTCGAGCTCCTTGACATAATACATAACGACCTGACCAGCAGCGAAATCACCGTATTCACACCGAAGGGTGAGCAGAAGTCTATCCAGAAAGGAGCCACGGCCCTTGATTTCGCCTACAGCATCCACACCGAGATTGGCAACAAGGCTATCGCCGCCAAGGTAAACATGCGGCTTGTCCCCCTGTCCCATGTTCTCAGGACAGGAGATCAGGTCGAGATTATCACCGCACAGAACGAGCATCCTAAGAAGGAATGGTTCCAATTCCTCCAGACCAGGCATGCCCGCAACGTCGTGATAGACTACTTCAAAAGCAACAAGAAGGAGCTTGTGGAGGTCGGGAAAGCATCCTTATCTTCCCACCTCGAGAATTTGGGCTACAAGCTGAATAGTGACTCAATAGAGATTCTCTGCCGCCACTTCAACATCCCTGGCAAGAATACCGAGGAGTTGTTTTTCAGGGTTGGTCTGGGACTGGTCAAGACTGACACCATCGGTGATGTGCTTGTCTCGGCGCTTCCCGCCAAGACCCACTCATGGCCGTTCTCCTTATTCAGCAGATGGAGAGAGAGCCAATCCTCCGGGAAAGAGAAAGAGGCTTATATCATCGCACCTTGTTGCCGGCCTATCCCCGGAGACGCTGTTGTAGGTATCAAAAACCCTGACGGTACGATCACGGTCCACAAAAAGACTTGCCCTGTGGCTGACAGTCTGGCCTCCAAGCACGGCGACAGGGTCGTCGTGCCCCAATGGGAGACTGACGGGGAGAAAAAGGCCTTCCCGGCTAGGATCGCATTGAAAGGTATCGACAGGGTCGGCCTTCTGAACGAGATATCAAGATATATCTCATTGGTGATGGGAGTGAATATGAAAAAAGTGCTTCTCAGCACGGAGGAAGGCATTTTTGAGGGATATATCGACCTCAGTGTCCACGACAAGACGGCGCTCGAGAGGATGATCCGGAAACTCTCGTCGATAGATGGCATACAAAGTGTAGCTAGAACCGAGTTATGAGAAAATTTTTGACGAGATATTTCCCTATCATTCCCGCCTTTGTGGTGATTATCCTGTCCGTGTTCTCGCATTCGTGCGCGAACACGACCCAGGCTCCGAAAGGTGGTCTCAAGGACACAATCCCACCGGTTCTGGTCAAGGTCACTCCGAAGCCCGGCTCGACTCGTATCCCTGTCAAAGGGGCCCAAATCGAGTTCACTTTCAACGAATATGTGACCGTTAAGGATCCTAAGGGACTCTATCTCTCCCCTCCCCAAAAGAAAGCCCCGAAATATAAGCTCCGAGGGAAGAGTGTGATAGTCTACTTTGAGGAGGAACTGTTGCCTGACCTGACATACACTTTAGACCTCACCGGAGCGATCGGAGACAACAATGAGGGCAACTTGTTTCCTGGTTTCACCACCTTTTTCTCAACTGGAGACAGGGTCGATTCAATGTATATCACAGGATCCGTATACGATTGCACAAACCTGAAGCCTATACAAGGCGCGACCGTCATGTTGTACAAGGACCACAGGGATTCAGCGGTGTTCCTACAACGCCCAGTCGCGGCTGGAAGGACTGACGACTGGGGGTTCTTCTCTATCCGGAACATCCAGGACACCTTGTACAGAGCATATGCTATCGTGGACGCCAACACCAACAACATTTATGATCCGGCCGAAGACAAGGTGGCTTTTATCGATTCTTTAATCAGACCTGTTCATATCATCGGAGATTCTATCCCTGAACTGATGAAATACGACATGAAGGACACCGTCGGTTGCCTTTCCCGCCATTCCGACATCAGCCTTAATGTGTTCAAGGAGCGCCCCTCAAAGCAGATGCTGATGAACAAGAAAAGGACTGGTGACAGGTCTGCCTATGTGTCGTTCATGGCCCCGGAAACAAGGATTGACTCATTGTGGTTCAAGGGTTTCCCTGCCGAGAAGGTCATCACCGAGTTCAATATCCAACAAGACAGTTTACTGCTCTGGATTAATGATTCCCGCAGGATGCCGGACACCCTTCATCTATTTGTCAAGTATTGGAAGACCGACACATTGGGTGTGCTTCAGCCCGTCACCGAGGACTACAAGCTGATCGACGAGAATAAGCCTAAGGGAAAGGCGAAGAGAGAGGTTGAGCATCAGGATACTATATGCCCCATCAAACTGACCGCGACACCTGAGAATATCGAGCAGGACGGCATGGCTTTGGAATTCACTGTTCCTCCTTTCCTAGGCTATTTTGACAGTCTCTCTTTCAAGTCCATTAATCCGAAACAGGTCGAGCAGAAGGAGAAGTTCAAGATAGAGAGGGATCCCCTGAATCTGCTTCGGTACATTATCACTCCTCAGGTTAAGTTCCAGCAGGGCTTTGACTATGTGTTCAAGGTGCCGCACAGGATTTTCAAGGATATTGACGGGCACTGGAATGACAGTACAGAGGTCAAAGTCACATTGCCGAAGGATGAGGATCTCAGCACCTTCACCCTCAATGTCACCGGAGTCAAGGAAAAGTACATTATCCATTTCCTTGACGAGAACAAAAACAATATCCTGAGGGAATACATAATCGACACTGACAAGCAGCTTGTTTTCCCTTATTTGAAGAAAGGCAAATACTGTATCCGTATTATTGAGGATGTCAACAGAAACGGAATAGTTGACACTGGTGACCTGCTCAAACACAGGCAACCGGAGAAGGTTAAATTCCTCAAGACTAAAGATCAGGACACATTTGAGATTCCCGAGAGAAGTGAGATAGAGCAGAATCTTGACATGAGGGAATTCATGAAGGAATATTGACGATGAGGAAGTTATTGACCATCATATTGTTTGGAGTTCTCGCCATTTCAGCGGTGAGGGCACAGGACGCGCCACCGGCCGACTCGCTTAAGAAGGTGTTCTCGCTCAATGACTATACTATGATCGGAGTCGAGTACGGCGCGTCCCTCAGCAGGATGCAGTTCAACCCTTCAAAGACGCAGGGAAACCTGTTTGTCCCCCACACCGTCGGAGTCTATGTCCTTAAATACGGAAAGCTTTTCGACGGGAGCCCGAATTTCGGATTGAAAGCCGGTGTCCGCTATGGGCATGAAGGCTATCAGTTCAAGATGAACAAAGAAACCGGCATCACTCCCACCTTGGAAGGGGCCGAAAAGGCGATAATCGATCTGGTGGAAGTCCCCATGATGGCTCATTTCCATGCTGATGGGCTTCATTTCAAAGTCATGCTGGACTTGGGAATATACGGTGGCTACAGGCTTTCTATTGAAAGGATAGGCAAGCGTGTTTATGACGAGTACCGTTATTCATTCATGGATTGGGATTATCGCATCGACTATGGAATCACCGGTGGAGTAGGTTTCGGCCTTGTATTCGATCCCATTGAGTTCCATGTCAATGCCGGGGTCAGGTATTCCTGGGGCTCACTCTACAGGGCGGATTATCTCAGTCCGGATTTCTACAGGTTCGCTTATCCCCTTGATTTCATGCTCACTACCGGACTGTATTTCCAAATCACAAAAAGGAACGGAAAGACAAAGGGGCAGATAAGGCGAGAAGCTTATAATCAAGTTTATTATCCAGAGAAAAATGGAGAGGTTGGTGGCGAAAGCAGGTAATGTGTTGATCGGTGGAGGTGGCCATATAGTCGTACAGACTATGTGCAACACCCATACCTCCGATGTGGAAGCGACAGTGGCTCAATGCGTAAGGCTTGCTGAAGCTGGAGCTGAGCTAATCCGGATCACAGTTCCGGGACTTCCCGATGTGGAGCATATCAGAAGTATCAAGGAACAGCTCAGAGGAATGGGGATCAATACTCCCCTGGTTGCTGATATTCATTTCTCATCCCAGACCGCGCTTGCCGTCGCTCCTATCGTGGAGAAAGTCAGGATCAACCCTGGCAATTTCCATAAGGACCATGAGGAGGCAGTGCGGCAATTCAGGAATCTCATCAGGGTCTGCTCCAACAACGGGACAGCCATCAGGGTTGGCATTAATCATGGCTCGCTAGGAGAGTATATCACCAATCTATACGGGAACACTCCAGAGGCAATGGCAAAGGCCGCCATGGAGTGGCTAGGAATATGCCTTGAGGAGAATTTCACCAATGTGGTGGTATCGCTGAAGTCCAGTAACACGAGGGTGATGGTGGACGCCTACAGGGCTCTTTCAAAGTCGATGGAGGAAGAAGGGCACGTGTTTCCCCTCCATGTCGGCGTGACAGAGGCCGGAAACGGGGACAGCGGCAGAATGAAATCATGCGTCGGAATCTCAGCTCTCCTTTCTGAAGGGCTTGGGGACACTGTCAGGGTCTCTCTCACAGAGGATCCGGAGGCCGAACTCCCAGTGGCCAGGTACTTGTCCGCAAGATATGGACGTCAGATCGTATCAACTATGACCTCGGTATCGGTCAGTGGTCGTAAAGCCGTCGCCGAGTACCACTCCCCTTCCTTCGAGACACTTCTTCTGGATGTGTCTTGCGATTTCGGGAAACGACTTTTGGACAAGGAGTTGGACGAACTGGAACTAACCGGAGACTTCATTGACGAAGAAGGGAAAGCCGTATCAATCACAGAGTCCGGGAAAGGCTCATATCTCGTCGATGAACTGATGCAAGCCACCAGAAGAAAATTCTATCGCCCTGAGTATATCGCATGCCCCGGATGCGGAAGGACGATGTACGACTTGCAGGCGGCCTTGGCAGAGGTCAAAGCTAAGACCTCTCACCTTAAAGACACGGTCATAGCTGTGATGGGATGTATTGTGAACGGTCCTGGAGAGATGGCTGACGCAGATTGGGGATATGTCGGAGAAGGAAACAGGCGAGTTTCCATTTATAAGGGAAAGACACCCGTCTTAAGACACGTCCCCGAGGAGGAGGCCGTGGATAAGCTTCTTGCTTTGATAGAGGCTGAAAAGGCTATTTGAGCCTGGCTATTTTAGTGACACTCGCCACTGTGAACTCCCCTTCCTTGACAAGGATCTCAGCGTCAAGAGGAAGGTAGATGTCTATCCTGGAGCCGAACTTGATTATACCGCACTGCTTCCCCCTTTCGACTTCAAGGCCTTCCTTCGAGTAACAAACTATCCTTCTGGCAAACGTGCCGGCTATCTGCTTGAAAAAGACCTCACCATGAGAGTTACGTATAGCCGTCGAGGAATGCTCGTTTTTCTCAGATGATTTAGGAAGAAAAGCGAGAAGGTATTTCCCGGGATGATACTTATAGTAAGAGACTTCGCCGGTCACAGGCCAGAAGTTGGTGTGGACATCAAAGAAGTCCATATAGATGGACACTTGGATACGGTCCTCCTTGAAATACTCCCCCTCATAAGCCCGTTCTACGACCACGACTTTACCATCAGCCACCGCGGTCACTAGAGTCTCATCACCTTCCGGAATCTCTCTGTCAGGCACCCTATGGAACCAAAAAACGAAGAAGGCGAAAACCAGCAGGAACAGAAGTATAGGGATAAGTGCCCACAGGGGGTGTATGAAAAGTATCGCCAGCACGGCGAGCACAACACTCACGGTCCAGTAAATCGCGATCGCGTCCTTTGAATCTTTATCTATAACTATTCGTTTCATTTTCAATCGGTTGACAATTATAGAAGGTCAAAGATAGCCAGGTAAATGGCGCCAAATGGCATCGCCATAAGCGTGCTGTCGAAACGGTCAAGGAGTCCTCCGTGGCCAGGAATTATATTACCGGAATCTTTCACCCCGAATACCCTCTTCCACTGCGATTCGTAAAGGTCACCGTAAACACCGGCGACAGACATGATCAACGCGAGAATCAAGGAATGGATAAGTGGGAACTTGAGGATTCCTACCTCATACAGCACGAACGCGGCCAGGACGGACATCACGACTCCACCGATAAAGCCAATCCATGTCTTCTTGGGAGAGACGGTCGGGAAAAGCTTCTGGGGGAATTTCTTGCCCATAGTGATTCCAAACGCGAAAGCTCCGACATCAGAGCACCAAATAATGATGAAGAAGCAGAGCAATAGATTGCCGCTGAAATTCCCGGCCTTGTCGAACGCGATCAGATTACCAAGGGCGATCGGGACCGCGATGTATAGAAGGCCAGTATAGATGTTCGAGAATTTGCCATATTCCTCCTTATCCTTGACATAGAGGGAGTTGATCATGACGATAAACACCGGGATCATCGCCAGGGCGATGAAACGCATAGGGATGTGATAGGTAGAGGCGACGAACATGACGCCGAAAAGGAATACTCCGGCAAGAATAGCCAACACCTTCGAGAAAGTGTAGCTATGGCCCATGGTGATCTCGTAGAACTCGATCAGCATCACCGACATGATGAAAACCATCATGCCGGCGAAAAGGAATTTATTGAACATCAAGCACGCCACCATCACAATGATGAAGGCGATGCCCGATATTGTCCTGACGGTCACATTATTCATCGGCAACGGTAGTTTCGGCCTCCGGTTCAGGTTCCGGGGCTGGATCAACTGGCTTGACCTTCGGGCCAAGTATCAACTCTATATCCTCGGCGAATATAACTTCTTTCTCGAGAAGGAGTTTCGCTATCTTGACGAAGCCTTCCTGGTTGTCAACAAGGATCTTCCTTGTCCTCTCATGTACTTCGTCGACCAGATCCCTGACCTCCTTGTCCATCACCTCAGCGGTCTTCTCGCTATACGGCTTAGTCAAGTCATAACCTCTCGCTCCGGTGGAATCATAGAACGAAAGCTCACCGGTCTGCTCTCCCATGCCGTAGAACTGGATCATGTTGTAAGCGATCCTGGTCAATCTCTCAAGGTCGTTGAGAGCGCCAGTGGCAGGCTCGCCATTGATGATCTCTTCAGCTACTCGGCCAGCCATCAGGGCGCACATCTGATCCATCAAGTAAGACTTGGAGAGGATCTTACGCTCATCGGGCAAGTACCAAGTCAGACCAAGAGCATCTCCTCTCGGGATCAAGCTGACCTTGAACACAGGATCTGAATATGGAAGCAGCCAACCAACGGTGGCGTGTCCGGCCTCATGATAAGCGGTCGTCTTCTTCTCGGCCGGAGTGAGGATAGAGCTCTTGCGCTCAAGACCTCCGATAATACGGTCGACAGCGTCGAGGAAGTCCTGCTTCTCTATCTCGGTCTTGTTCTTTCTGGCGGCGGTCAAAGCGGCCTCATTGCAGACATTGGCTATGTCGGCTCCGGAGAAGCCTGGTGTGTGACGGGCCATGAAGCTGACATCGAAGTCCTTAGCTATCTTCAGGCCACGCATGTGGACGAGGAATATCTCTTCCCTCTCCTTGAGCTCAGGAAGCTCCACATGGATCTGGCGGTCGAAGCGGCCAGCCCTCATGAGAGCCTTGTCAAGGATGTCAGCCCTATTCGTGGCGGCGAGGATAATGACGCCCGAGTTGGTGTCGAAACCATCCATCTCGGTGAGCAACTGGTTCAATGTGTTCTCGCGCTCATCATTAGATGAGAAGCCTACATTCTTGCCCCTGGCGCGTCCGACAGCGTCGATCTCATCAATGAACACGATGCAAGGAGCCTTCTCCTTGGCCTGACGGAAAAGGTCACGGACCCTGGAGGCACCGACGCCTACGAACATCTCCACGAAATCCGATCCGGAAATCGAGAAGAAAGGAACGTTGGCCTCTCCAGCGACAGCCTTCGCGAGGAGGGTCTTTCCAGTGCCTGGAGGGCCGACCAGGAGAGCTCCTTTGGGAATCTTTCCTCCAAGGGAGGTATATTTCTGTGGATTCTTCAGGAAATCAACGATTTCCATCACCTCTTCCTTCGCTCCGTAGAGACCGGCCACATCCTTGAAGGTGACATTCACCTTATCCTTGTCGGCCAATTTGCCGGTAGACTTGCCCACATTGAATATTCCGCCTCCAGGGCCGCCGGGACCGGCGCCCATATTCTTATTGAAGCCACGGAACATCCAAACCCACATCAGGATAAGCAAGATGGGGAATATCAGCCATTCCAGGATATCGACCCACGCGTTGCTTTCATTCTCCACGATTACCTTGACCTGGCCGGACGGCGGAAGCGCGGCGTTAAGTTCACCGAACTCCTTCTCCGAGTCGAACTTGTCTGAAACCAGGAAGATAAAATGCGGCGAGCTGGTAGGAACCTTGCCTCCGAACTTGTCGGCATATTTCGCCAACCTGTCGGGCTGGATAGTGATATTGCCTTTATAATTGTTGCGGATGTAAGTGATCTCCTTGATATCACCTGCGGCGAACATCTCCTTAACCTCGGCCCACTCGACCTTCTGAGGATTGGCGCCACTGTTGTTAAACAGCAGCCAACCGATCCCAATGATCAGCAGCAGGTAGAACCAGGAGAAATTGAACCTTATCTTGACAACCTTGCGGTTAGGATCATTGGCGTTATTCGGCATCTTTCTGTGTCTTTTTGGTTTTCGGCCTGTCCTTGTATTCCTTCTGAGGGGCGTCGGCCCAAAGTTCTTCGAGCCTGTAGAATTGCCTGTATTCAGTAAGGAAAATGTGGGCTACGATGTCACCGTAGTCCAAGATGATCCAGAAATTGTTTTCCATGCCTTGGGTGCGGAAAGGCTTCCGACCAAGTTCACGCATCTTCTCGATGACATTGTCAGCGATAGCGTTGACATTGGTGGTAGAATCCGCGTTGCATATCATGAAATGGTCCGTGATAGCGGTCCCGATCGATCTTAAGTCGACTCCAACAACATTTTGGGCCTTTTTGTCGAGCATGGCGTCCGCCATGACCCTCAGGTCGTGTGTGATCATATCAATAATCTTTCTTAATTTTGTCCTAAAGTTTACAAATATAGTAAAAAACGACAATTTCCGAGCCAATGGTAGAGAAGGTTAATATAAGGTGGGTTGAAGAGACCGATTCCACGCAGGACGAGGTCAGAAGGCATATTCCGGAATATGACAATCTGTCAGTGACGGCCGCTGAGTTTCAGACGGCTGGGAGAGGACAGCGGGGAAACTCCTGGTTGGCGAGGAAGGGAGAGAACCTGACTTTTTCGATGCTCCTCAAGTTCGGAGGCAACGACTTTTCTCCTCTGAAGGCCGCGGACCAGTTCCTGATCACCAAGGCAGCGACCATCGGAGTCGCGGGATATCTGGAAAGTAAAGGGATCAACTGCTCGATCAAATGGCCGAATGACATGTATTTCCGTGACAAGAAAATCTGCGGAATGCTGATAGAGAATGTTCTCGAAGGGGATTATCTGTCCAGCAGCGTTGTGGGGATAGGCCTGAACGTCAATCAGCGAGAGTTCCCTCCCCAACTGATGAATCCGACCTCGATGTCCGTGGTTACCGGTCAGACATACGACACACATGAGGAAATGATTATTCTAGCCGGCTTTCTGGCATCTGCCTTCCAGACATCGCTTGGATCCGAATCTTCAACTGCAGAAATTGACAAAGAGTATGAGCGCAGGCTTTACAGAAAGGATGAGTTCCATGAGTTCACAGTCTGCCAGAACGGATCTATTCTCGAGGGCAAAATCACAGGTGTCACACCCGGTGGATTAATTCAGATCGTTAATAGAAAAGGCGAACTTTTACAGTTCGCCTTCAAAGAGATAAGCTATATTATCTAAAGTCTTAGATCAGCTATCGCTTGAGCTGGATCCTCTGCCTTGAACACCGAGCTCCCAGCCACCAGCATCGTAGCTCCGGCCTCTTTAAGAGCCTTGGCATTTGACGAGGAAACTCCCCCATCAACCTCGATATCCTTGACTATCCCGATCCTTTCCATCTCGGCCTTTAAAGTGGCTATTCTTCCAATCGAATCCTCGATGAATTTCTGGCCACCGAAGCCGGCGAAAACAGACATGACCAGGAAGAAATCTACCTCAGGGATATAAGGGAAGAGCCTCTCCACAGGCACATCAGGGTCAATCGCCAACCCGACATTGACACCACAAGACTTCGCGAGGGCGATATATTCGGAAACGTCCTTTCCGGCCTCATCAGCGGCCTCGAGATGGAAACTGATATAGGAAGCGCCTGCCTGGGCGAAACGCTCAATATATTTGTCAGGATTGACAATCATCAAGTGGACATCCAGGGGAATCGTCGCTATACCGGCGACAGCCTCCAGGACCGGAAAACCGAATGACAGATTCGGCACCAGGCACCCGTCCATGACATCGAAATGAAGAAGGTCAGCATGGTCGTTGACTATCCGCACATCCCTTTCGAGATGCAGGAAATCGGCTGCGAGGATCGATGGAGCAATCTTTACCATGATACTACTTGAAGGAAGTGACGACATCCACCAAATGATCGGTGAACTTGTCCAGGGAAGCGAGATCCAGTCTTTCTCCCGGAGCGTGCACGCCACGTAATGTGGGTCCGAAAGATATCATGTCAAGGTCGCCGAACTTCTCGCCGAAAAGCCCGCACTCCAAGCCGGCGTGGATAGCCTTGACCTCAGGCTCATAGCCGAACAGCTTCTTGTAGGAATCCACACAGAGGTGAAGGATGGCTGAATCCACGTTAGGCTGCCATCCTGGATATTCAGAAGTGAACTCTATCTCCGCTCCAGCCAGCTGGAAGGCGGCTCCAACCTTATGCGCCATCATCCTTCTGGCAGAGGCGGTTGAGCTACGTTGGCTGGTCACGATCTCGATCAGTCCGGCACGACGCATACGCACGGAGGCAAGGTTGGTGGATGTCTCGACAAGACCCGGGATATCCGGACTCATGGTCTCAACTCCGTGAGGGCAACAGAACAGGACCCGGATAAGCCTCTCGGCGACATTTGAATCAATAGGTTTCTCAGTGCAACGGAAAGGGGCCGCTGTCAACTTGAGACCAGGATCCGTCTTTGAATATTCATTCTTGATGTCCTCGGCGAAGGCGTTGAACCGCGCGATTGTCGCCTCGCGGTCAGGCACCGCTATGATAGCCTCGCATTCGTGAGCGATGGCGTTATGCTTATTGCCACCTTTAATCACTATCAGTTGCATCCCGGTGCCAAGCTCACCATTGAGGAAACGAGCCATCAACTGGATGGTGTTCGCCCTGCCCTTGTTGATATCGTCTCCGCTATGACCACCAAGGCCTTCCTTGATCTCGATACGCACTGGAGCGTTGCCAGGAGCGATATCCTCGCACTTGTACTTGAAACTGGCCATGGTCTCAAGTCCGCCTGCGCAACCGATGAACATCTGCCCCTCATCTTCAGAATCGAGGTTGATCAGGGTCTTGCCAGTGAAGAAACCGGGTTTCATGCCGAAGGCGCCGTCCATTCCAGTCTCCTCAGAGACGGTGAACACGCACTCAAGTTTGCCCATAGGAAGGTCGCTCTGCAGCAAGGCCAGCATCGCGGCTACACCGATGCCGTCGTCAGCACCGAGAGTAGTGTCTTTCGCCACCATCCAACCATCTTCGATCTCATAATGGATCGGGTCGGTCGAGAAATCATGTGTGACACCTCCCCTCTTTTCGCAGACCATGTCTTGATGGCCCTGCAGGACAAGGGCGGGGACATCTTCCTTGCCAGGTGATGCCTCCTTGACTATACAAACATTTCCCACCTCGTCGACACGGCATTCCAAATTCCTGTCAGAGGCGAATTTCTGGAGGAACGCCTTCATGCGCTCCTCGTGTCCCGACTCACGCGGGATACGAGTGATCTCCTTGAAGATCTCAAGTACTTCAGCTGAATTCATCAGAGATATATTAGTGTTGGTCAATTATCTGGCTACTGGCACGAGCATCCTCTCGATGTCAGACACATACTGGCGGAACAGTTTGTCTGTGGACATCAGGTCGGAAACGGTGTTGCATGCGTGGAGGACCGTGGCGTGGTCCTTACCTCCCAACTCCATGCCGATGGTCGACAGGGAGCAGCCCCCAATCAGGTTGCGGCTCATGTACATGGCTATCTGGCGGGCCTGGACTATATTCCTCTTCCTAGATTTGGAGAGAAGGGTCTCACGGGTTATGTTGAAATACTCGCAGACAACATCCTGCACCTTGTCCATAGTGACCTCATCCCGCTCCTCACTGACAATATTGCCTGTGACTTTCTCGGCAAGTTCCCGAGTGATTTCCTCATGGCAAAGGGTCGCGCTCGCTATCAGCGAGATCAAGGCGCCTTCGAGCTCACGGAAATTGGACCGGATCTTCGAGGCCAAGAGCTCAAGCACATCATCGCTCACGCTCACACCTTCGCGGGAGCATCTGGCTTTAAGCATAGCCAGCCTGGTCTGCTGGTCAGGCTTGTCAAGCTCCACAGAAAGCCCCCATTTGAATCTGGAGAGAAGCCTCTCCTCGAAGTTCATGAGATCCACAGGAGCTCGGTCGGAAGTGAATACCAACTGCTTCCCGGACTGGTGAAGATGATTGAAAATGTTGAAGAAAGCGTTCTGTGAGGCCGGCCCGACAAGTTCATGGATGTCGTCGACCACAAGGACATCGATCCTCATATAATAGGCCATGAAGTCCGCCAGTTTATTCTGATGGACGGCGTTCATGTACTGGGTCTTGAACTCGTTGCCAGTCACGTAAAGGACGATAAGGTCCGGATAAGCGTCGTGGATGGCGATACCGATCGCCTGTGCGAGATGGGTTTTGCCCAAGCCGGGTCCTCCGAACACGAACAGAGGATTGAAAGGCGTCTTGCCAGGCTTCTGGGAAATATTGATTCCGGCATTGATGCCCATCTTGTTGCACTCCCCCTTCACCAGGTTGTCAAAGCAATATGCGGGATTCAACCTGGGATTGATCTTGACTTTCTGCAGACCCGGGAAAACGAAGGGCCCGGGATTGCCCGATGCCTGGAAGGTGTTAAGAGTGACAGCTTTGTTCTCCGGAACATTCCCGTGGGACGCGCTGAAAACCATGGGCGCCTCAGTGCGGACAGGGTGGATCCGGTACATCAGCTTGGCGTCCGGTCCGATAACCCTCCTGAGAGCCATCTTTATGATAGGAAGATAAGCGTCCTCAAGGTAGCTGCGGAAGAAATCAGTGGGCACTTCTACAGTCAGAGTGGAGTCCTCCAGAGAGACAGGAACAATGGTCTTGAACCAGACGTTGAACTGCTTGGGATCCACGTTTTGCTCGAAGATCCTAAGACACTCGTTCCACACTGAAATATGTCTTTCCAGTCCTGCCATTAATTAGCTAAAAAAAGATGTAGCCGGGAAGGTTTGTCCACTTGCTTTATGGTGCAAAATTGGAGGAAAAAAGCTTTATAAAAAAACTTTTTTATTATTGTTTTTGTTTTTTATTTTCCGTATATATAGAAGCCACCGAAATCGGGTAAAACGTCATAAATTATTGATAATCAATAAAATACAAAAGGAGCCAAAAAGCTAAATGACGATATATTAATTACTTCCGAAAATGTGACTATTTGACCCTTGTCAATTCACCATTTTCCGACTTCACTATGAAGCTATCCGGATATGAACTTTTAACTGTTGAAAAGGACTTTTTGACCTCGGAAAGATCATTTGAACAGAGGATCAAATACTTAAACAATTTACCTGTTTTAAACCTGCGAAACTCGTAACCTTTGAAGAATGGATCAGAGGATTTCATCTCTCGGGAAGAGACCAAGACCTGGATGCCATACAGTACCGCATCCTCACTAACTACAGACTCTTTTTCGGCAGGCTTTGTCTCAACAGTATCGGCAGCCTCAGCCGGCTTTGTCTCTACAGGTTTCTTGGCCGGGGCCGGAGAAGTGGAGGCAGGCACTCCATCATATTCCTTTTTATACTTCACGAAGGCATCATAAAGGTCGGAGGCGATCCTGTCTTTTCCTTTAGAGGTAATCAATGCCTCGCGATCCGTCGGGTTGGACATGAAACCGCACTCGACAAGAACAGCTGGCATGGCCGTGCGCCATAGGACGTAGAAAGGATCCTGCGAGATACCCCGGCTTGCCTTTATCGCTCCCCCTCTCATCTCCTCGTCCACGAACTTGGCGAACTTGAAGCTTTGCTCGAGGAATGAATTCTGCATGAGGTTCATGAATATATATGACTCCGGATCGGAAGGATTGAAACCTTCGTATTTTGTGGTGTAATCGTCTTCCAGCATGATAACGGAGTTTTCACGGCGCACAACATCCATATTGCCGGCATAAAGGTCTTTCTTTTTGCTGGTGTATTGACCAAGGATGTGGACAGAATAGCCGTTAGGGCCGGTTCTCTTGCCGTCGACAGAATTGACATGAATGGATATGAACAGGTTCGCTTTGGCCTTGTTGGCTATGTCAGCCCTTCCCTGAAGCTCCACGAAAGTGTCGTCGTCCCTGGTCATGACCACATTGACATCGGGGCAACCGGAACGGATCTTCTCAGCGAGCTTAGTGGCGATATCCAGCACAACTGTTTTCTCCATTGTCTTGCCGCTGGGACTTATGCAACCGGCGTCTTTGCCACCATGCCCGGGATCGATCACGACAGTGGTGAGTTTAATCTGGGAAGACGGAGCCTGCCCAGACGCCGGGGAGGCGGCCAGAAAAGGGATTGTCGCGACGAGTACGGCAAGAAAATTGCGAATGATATTCAAAATTAGTCGTATATTTGTTCTCGCGAATTTAAGAATAAAATTGCATTTCAGAAGGCATACATATACTATAATATTAGCATTGCTTCTTGTCGCTCTCACCGGGATGTCCGTTTTCGGGCAGAACCCGAGGAGGAATCGTCGTCAGGGAGAGGATACTCAGGCGCCGGACACTACCAAGATCCAAGTTCCTGATTCTACTGCTGTTAACGACACTCTCCCTCCCCTCGATTCTCTTTCGCTGAGACGTGATTCCATCAGACGGGCAAAGGCCGACTCACTCGATCTGCTGAGCAAGAGTTCCATTTCCAAGCCAGCCTTTTCAGCTGCCAAGGACTCCTCAAAACAAGTGTTCGCGGATGGGCAGAGAAAGATGTTCTACTGGGGAGATGTCCAGGTCTCTTATGAGAATATAAGCCTTAAGGCCGACTACATGGAGTATGACATGAACACGGGAACCGTCTTTGCCAGAGGCACTTACGATTCTCTTGCCCAAGAATGGAAAGGTCAGCCAGTGATGACCCAGGGTAATCAGACCTTCAACATGGAAGAGATTCGTTATAACTTCAATACAAGAAAGGCCAGGATCACTAATATGATCACGCAGGAAGATGACGGAATCCTTCACGGCAAGAATATCAAGATGCTTCCTGACAGGTCGATTAATATCACGCAAGGCAAGTACACTGTCTGTGACCTTGAGCATCCTCACTACTACCTCAAGCTCTCTTCCGCTAAAGTCATAACCAGGCCTTCGCAGAAGACAGTGTTCGGACCTGCCCATCTGGTTGTCGAGGATGTCGATCTGCCTTTCGTTGCCATTCCATTCGGATTCATTCCAAAACGTCCTGAGAGAGCCACAGGAATGCTCATGCCTTCCTTCGGTGAGGAGAACGCCCGCGGTTTCTACATGAGGGACGCCGGAATGTATTTCGTGATCGGGGATTTCTTCGACCTTTCCCTGACCGGGGACTATTACACCCTAGGCTCTTGGGCAACGAACATCAACTCCAGGTACATGGTGAAGTACAAGTTTTCCGGAAACATGTCCTTCAACTATTCGGTGGACCAAACTGGAGAAAAAGGAAGTACAGACTTTTTCCAAAGTAAGAACTTTGGTCTGAGATGGTCTCACTCACAAGATGCCAAGGCTCATCCAGGGCAATCTTTTTCGGCTTCAGTCAACTTCTCCAGTCCTTCCAACAGCCGGTATAATTCACGTTCCGTATCCGAGGCCTTACAGAACCAGATATCCTCATCTGTCTCATTCTCAAAGAACTGGTCAGGCAAATTCAACCTTTCGGTCAACGCACTCCATAACCAGAATTCCAGGGACAGCTCATATACCTTCACCCTTCCTAACATCACTTTCTCAGTTTCGAGGTTCTATCCGTTCAAGATAAAGAACAGGGTCGGAAAGGAGAGATTCTATGAGAAGTTCTCACTCGCCTACAACACGTCATTCCAGAATAAAATCGGCTTCAAGGCAAGAGAATTCGGAGAGCCTGGCTTCTTCGACAAGTTCAACAACGGAATGGCTCACAATTTCAATATAGGCCTCCCGGATTTCACCCTGTTCAACTATCTGAACGTGACCCCGTCGGTCAGTTACGGAATGAACTGGTTCTTCAGGGAGACTAACGCGTTCTTCAATCCTGAGACCAACAGAGTCGAGACTAAACTTGGATCGCCTTTCTCCGCTTTCGGAGCCACACATAACTATTCCGGATCGGTCTCTATGAGCACCCGTGTATATGGTATGTATAATTTCGGAAAATACCATAAGATCCAGGCTGTCAGGCATGTGGTCTCCCCTAGCCTCAGTATGAGTTTCAGCCCTGATAAAGCGAAGCATTTCAATGGCTACAGGACCCTTGAGTATGTTGACACGCTCGGCCGAGCGAAGACATATGATTATAACATCTACCAGGGCCAGTTGAACTCCGTACCAGGGAAAGGACGTTCAGCGACCATGACCCTCTCAATCGGAAACAACCTCGAGGCAAAGATCCGCGACGCGAAGGATACCACCGGAACAGGCTCCAAGAAAGTTAAAATCCTGGATCAGTTCAACATCAACACAGGATATAATTTCCTGGCTGATTCCCTGAGAATGAATAATGTGGGTATCACGATGTCGACTTCCATATTCGGGAAACTCGGAATCAACGGTAACCTTAATTTCGATCCATACGCCATCAATGAGCGGGGTGTGAAAATCAACAAGTTCAACTTAGTTCAGACTGGTATTCCTTTAAGGTTGACGAATTTCAGCGCCTCGATGTCATATTCTTTGTCCGGCCAGGGACAGATGAAGGGAAATGACGGCAGCAAATCCGGGAGTACGGCGGACTATTACAGGAGGATTTATTACCATCCTGTGACCGGTGAATACATTCCCGGAGGTTGGTTGTATTACACCAATCCAAATGTTCCCTGGAGCCTTAACTTCAACTACACATTGTCCATGAGCCGCACATACAGCTATGTTAATGAGCAGCTTTTCCAGAAAGACAACTACACACAGACCTTGGGTGTTTCCGGTAATATACAGTTGACACCCAAAATGTCCATACAAGCTCAGACTGGCTGGGACTTTGTGGCGATGAAAATGACAACCTCGCAGATGTCATTCAAATACGACTTGCACTGCTTCAACATAGCGGTGTCCTGGGTGCCTGCTGGAATGTACCAGTCGTATTCATTTATCATCTCCGCAAATGCAGCTGCTCTCGCAGACCTGCTCAGGTTCAAGAAGAGCACGAGCTACTGGGACAATTAGTTTGATTTTACCTTATTTTTTAGTATATTTGCGGAGTCTTTAGAAAAGAAATCCCTTTTTTATGCCATACAGTTTATTCGAACTCACACAGATGAGCAGAGAGCAGCTTGAAAGCGCAGCTCAGGAATTGCAGATAAAAGTAACAAAGAAAATGACGGACGAGGATCTCTCGTACGAAATATTGGACGCTCAAGCGAACGCCGCGGCATTGGAGCCTTTCGAGAGGCCGAAGACCAAGAGAGGCCGGCCCAAGAAAACAGAACAGAAGCCAAAGAAGGAGACCACTCCCGAAACTCCCAAGCAAGCAGAACAACCTCAGCCAGAGGTTGAGACCAAGACTGAGGATAAACCTAAGGCAAAGCGTGGAAGGAAGCCGAAGAGCGCCCAGCAAACGACTCCAGCCGAGACTGAGGATAAACCTGCCGAGACTGTGGAAATCGTTCCCGATGCTGCCCCCGTCTCTCCCCAGACTGAAAAGACCGCAGCATCTAAGAGGGGACGCAAACCCAAGAGCAAACAGCAGGCGCAGCCCGGTCAGCAGGATTCTCAGACCGCTGTATCACAAACAAATGAGACCAAGCCGGAACCCGAACAGAAAGCCGTTCCCGAGACTGAGGCTCCAAAACCTGTCGACGGAAAAGTGTTTATACATCAGCTATTCGACGATCTGAAAGACGATCCAGCGGCCCAGGCTGATCATGACAATTTCCAGAGGAAGAAGAACAAATTCCAAGGGAAGCAAGGCGGGCAAAACCAGCAGAATCAACAGAATCAACAGAATCAGAATAACCAGCAGAACCAGAACAACCAGAAAACCAAGGCTCCTGTGATTGAGTTCGAGGGCACTGTCGAGGCAACTGGTGTTCTCGAGATTATGCCTGACGGATATGGTTTCCTGCGTTCGTCCGACTATAATTACCTGAACTCTCCTGACGACATCTACGTCAGCCAGAACCAAATCAAGAGCAATGCTTTGAAGTCGGGAGATACGGTCACGGGCGAGATCCGTCCTCCCAAAGAGGGTGACAAGTATTTCCCTCTCGTGAGGATCAAATACATCAATGGCAGAACCCCGGATTATATCCGCGACCGTGTGCCGTTCGACTTCCTGACTCCCCTCTTCCCCGACGAGAAGTTCAACCTCCTTGGCCATGGACATCAGAGTGATGTCTCATGCAGGATCGTTGACATGTTCACTCCTATCGGCAAGGGTCAGAGGGGTCTCATCGTCTCCCAGCCGAAAACCGGTAAGACTATGCTGCTCAAATCAATAGCTAACGCAATCGCTGACAACCATCCGGAAGTTTACGAGATAGTTCTCCTGATTGACGAGCGTCCTGAGGAGGTTACGGATATGAGCCGCAGTGTTAAGGCAGAGGTTGTGGCTTCCACATTCGATGAGCCCGCAGAGAGACATGTGAAGGTGGCCAATATGGTTCTTGAGAAAGCTCGCCGTCTTGTCGAGTGCGGACATGACGTGGTCATATTGCTTGACTCCATAACGAGGCTTGCCAGGGCTTACAACACCGTGCAGCCCGCCTCAGGCAAGGTTTTGACCGGTGGTGTGGACGCCAACGCCCTCCAGAAACCGAAGAGATTCTTCGGTGCCGCCCGTAATATCGAGGGTGGCGGTTCACTTACGATTCTCGCCACAGCGTTGACCGAGACCGGATCAAAGATGGATGATGTGATCTTCGAGGAGTTCAAGGGCACCGGTAATATGGAGCTCCAGCTCGACAGGACCCTAGCCAACAGGCGTATATTCCCCGCGGTGAATGTCGTGCTTTCCAGCACCAGACGTGACGACTTGCTTTACAGCAAGGATGTGGCCAACAGAATCTGGATCTTGCGCAAGCTCCTGGCCGACATGAATCCCACCGAGGCGATGAATTTCATGCTTCAGTTGATGGATGAGTACAAGACCAACGAGATGCTCCTGGACAATATGAATAAGGTCTCGCCCCGCGACGCCAAG